>Ga0137359_10003840_pt1 | contig 12238 bp, 10 predicted proteins | sample Mad1_40_16metaG_FD_108281 | JGI IMG/M metagenome (GOLD analysis project Ga0137359, IMG submission 108281) | Vadose zone soil microbial communities from Angelo Coast Range Reserve, California, USA - Mad1_40_16 metaG | ecosystem: Environmental > Terrestrial > Soil > Vadose zone | place: USA... | reverse complement strand
GTTGGTTAACCGGGAGATCGGCTGTCCAGAAGCGGGCGGCGTGACCGCGGCATTTCCGTCCGCCGGCGCATCCTGTTTCAGGGTCAGCGGATCGGTAGTCAGCAGCACGATCACTTCTTCCAGCTTCTCGATATTTGCCGAAGGCCGCACGCGAATCTGTTTGTACTGCCCACCGGGCTTAACCTGGGTGATGACGCCGACCGGGAGATCTTTCCGGAAAATGCGATCCATACCGCTGGTTACCACGCGCGAGCCGACAGCGACTTCGTCGTCATTGCCGACGTACTTCATAGTGAGCAGAGGCTCACCCAGTCCGCCGACCGGGCTTTGAATGCGCGAATTGGCAATCATTGCGCCGACGCCGCTATCGCGATCGGTCAAGAGCAGCACCTGGCTGGTGTTGGCATAAGACTCGATCACTTTTCCTACCACACCTTCGGGTGTGATCACTCCCATATTCTTGCGAATGCCTTCGTGCAGGCCCTGATCGAGATAGACCACAGCGCTGTTGGCATCGGCGCTGGCGCCGATCACGCGAGCCAAGACCATGGGAACCTTGGCCTGCTTTTGTTTGAAATTAAGAAGACTGGCAAGGCGGTCGGCCTCCGCGGACTTACTTTGTAACTGCATGATTTCCAGCTTGAGCTGGCCATTTTCGCGGTGCAGTTCTTCGTTTTCGCGAGCGGTATCGCTCAACGCAAAATAGTGCCGCCATGCGTTGCGGACTTTGCCGATGCCCCAGGCGCCGCTGCGTTCGACCGGCGAAACGGCGGAGACGGTCCACACGCGGATTAGGCGGCTCTGGGAGTCGCGTTTGATCTGCACCGCAAGCATCAAGACTTGCAGCAACACTACTCCCGCCAAGAGGAACAGCGAGCGATGTCGAGAGGGTAGACCTGCCATTGGCGTTCCGAACTCGAAATTGAAAACTCGAATCTTTCTCGAGCGACTAGTGGCTGGGAGCTAGCGGCTCGATGTTATGAAATGCGAAAAACGAAACCCGAAATCAAAACTGAAAACTGCCCTTAATCGATACAGACCTGCCGCAAAAGTTTGAAATCGCTGAGCATCTTGCCGGTGCCGAGCACCACCGACGCCAGTGGATCGTCAGCAATAGAGACTGGCAAGCCGGTTTCTTCGCGGATGCGTTTGTCAAGATTTTTCAACAGCGCGCCGCCGCCGGTAAGCACGATGCCGCGGTCGCTGATGTCCGCGGAAAGCTCCGGCGGAGTGCGTTCGAGCGCGACACGCACCGCGTTGACGATGGTCGCAACACATTCAGCGAGGGATTCGCGAATTTCGCTGTCATCAATCGTAACGGTCCGCGGAACGCCTTCGATCAGGTTGCGGCCCTTCACTTCCATGGTCAGCGGCTTTTCCAGCGGATACGCCGAGCCAATTTCCATCTTGATTTGTTCCGCAGTGCGCTCGCCGACTAGCAGGTTGTATTTGCGTTTCAAATATTGCATCACGGCTTCGTCCATTTCGTTCCCGGCGACGCGCACGGAACGCGAGTACACGATGCCGCTCATGGAGATGACCGCAATATCCGTGGTACCGCCGCCGATATCCACCACCATGTTGCCACTCGGCTCTTCAATTGGAAGTCCCGCGCCAATGGCCGCGGCCATGGCCTGTTCCACCAAATAAACTTCACTGGCGCGAGCTCGATAAGCGGAGTCCTGGACAGCGCGCTTTTCCACGGGAGTAATTTCGCTGGGAACGCCAATGACGATGCGCGGATGCACCAGCACACGCCGGTTGTGCGCCTTCTGAATAAAATACGTCAACATTTTTTCGGTGACTTTGAAATCCGCGATCACGCCGTCTTTCATGGGCTTGATGGCCACGACGTTTCCGGGAGTGCGGCCGAGCATTTCTTTGGCTTCGCGACCGACGGCCACTACTTCGCCAGTGACTTTATTGATCGCGACGATGGATGGCTCGTTCACGACGATGCCTTTGCCGTGCGAAAAAACCAGGGTGTTGGCCGTCCCTAGATCAATAGCGAGGTCGGACGAAAACAAACTGAATACCGACCTCATGTTGTAACCGTTCTTGTTCATTCCCCCAGTCCTTTCGAAACAGAAACACAAAATCCGCGCGACGACCTATGCTTCTCAGCGCGCTCTGCGGAGCGCTGGTAAAACTTACGGGCTGCGCTTGATGCTTTATTCTCGCCGAAGACTGTACTCAGCGCAAAACCGGCGCCGTTCGCTAAGACTTATTTTGCCACGATCTTTATCAGCACCGGTTTTTTCGGCGCCGTTCCTCTTTTGCCCCACGTTCACTTCGGCACGACAATCGTCACTTGTTGCTTTGCGGTGCCGCCGCGCCGGTTTTGTCCCACGATCACGATCGCATGCTCACCAGGTTCCAACGGTTCGGTGAAATATTGAAACTTGCCGTCGCCGCCGATGCTGGGCACCGGCTGGCCGTTGACGATCAGCGCCGCGCCGGGCTCGGTTTTGCCGAAAACTTCTACGACGCGTCCGTGCAGTTGCGTGCCGCCGATTTCCAGCATCATTTCCTGCGTGCGACCCTGCGCGACAAGCGTGAACTTAAACGTTTCGCTGACTTCGCTGGTCTTTTTGTTGACATCGGTAGCGATGACGTTCCAGAAATAGTCTCCCGCGTCCAGTCCGTTGATTTCTGCCGACGGGCCCGACAGTCTTACTTGTTTCACCATTTTGGTGAACATCGCTGTGGCGCTAATCCGCAGCGTATAGGAAACGGCGTCCTTCACTGGCCTCCATTCGAAATGGATGGTCGCCGCTTTGGGAACTTCTACGATGATCGGCGCCAGGTTTAAAGGCTGCGAGAGATCGGGAGGCGCCAGCACGTCGGACCTGGTGATCGGGCCGATCGAAGAAATATTCGCCTTCTGCCACTGGCCCAATTCCACTTTTTCGCTTCCGCGACGGACTTCCGCGCTGCCGCTGGCCACGGTAATTTCGCTTTCTTTCGACTGCGGGTCGGACTTCACGGATGCCCGGCTATTCGGCCGGATTTGCGCCACGGTATCCTCGACGCTTACAGCCGCGTGCGAATTCGGGGAACTCCAGTTCGGCGTGGAAAGATCCACAGCACCGGTATTGATACGAACCGCGGTGGTTGCCTGCTCCTGGGTCACATTATTTTCTTCCACCGTTACCAGGGTATCGGCTTTAATCGTGTACGACGTAGTGTCCGCAAAGGTAATGCGGGCCGCTCCGTCCGCCGCGGTCTGAATCAAGTCGCCCTTGTCCAGAGTGGTGCGATAATCTGCGTCCACCCACTGCACGGAGTTCACTTTTTTCACCTGGACACGCCCGTCCAGGTTTACGAACTTCACTTGCGTCAGCGCCAATGGCACCACATCGCCGTCCGAGCCGCTGACCGCGCTGGAGACTTTTTTCAGCACCGCCGCGTAGAATCCCGGCGTGACGAAATATACCGAGGCGAAAATCAGCGCCACCAGAATCAAGGCGTACATCACCAGGCTCTTATAAGACACCGCGTGCCAATACACTTCGACGCGCTTGACCCGCTCGGGGCCGGTCTGGTGTTGCGGGCTGTTTGGCAATTGACTGTTCACTGTTGTGGGCGCACGAGTGCCGCCATTTTTGAAATCTAGCACACGGTTCGCAGGTTCGAGCGTCGGCGCGGGACCCCGTAGTCAAACTGCAAATAGCGATCCGGTTACAACGCTCATTGCATGGATGGGCCACCTCTTTTGACACCTGTCCGACCAGCCAGTGCGGCAATGGGGTAATCTGTTGTTGTGGATGTTGAAACACAATTTGCCAGGGGAATGTCGTCGAATGCGGTTCGTCGCATAACCGCGCGAGCCCTGTTTTTGACGGTTTTCATCTGTTTCGCAGTTAGGCCCTGCGCCGCACAGGTTTCGCTGGATCCCGCCGCGGTCTCGGCCCGCGCCGACGGCTGGCTGAAGTCCTATCAGGCAACGGGTGATTTCAGCGGTGTGGTGCTGCTGGCACAGGGCGAGAAAATCATTTTTCAGAAGGCTTATGGCGCAGCCGATCCTCAGGTGGGCTCGCTAAACCGGTTGGACACGCGTTTTCGAATTGCATCGGTCAGCAAAACTTTTACTGCCGCCGCAATCGAAAAGCTGGTCAGCGACGGGAAACTGCGCTACTCGGACCCACTCTCGAGATATGTTCAAGGAATTCCCAATGGCGAGTCCGTCACCATCGAGCAACTTCTCATGCATGAATCGGGCGTCGCGGCGGTACTGGACTCCGAGGAAGTTTTCCGCGATTGCCTCTCAAGGCAGGATCTGCTGCGGCGCCTGGCCGCCGCGAAACCACTGTTCGCTCCGGGGAAAAAATCGCAATACAGCAACGAAGGCTATTTTTTGCTGGCAGCGGTGATCGAGCGCGTAACCGGAGAATCCTATGAGGAATTCCTGCGCAAGAATTTCTTCGCGACGCTGCACATGGAAAATTCCGGAACCGCTTGCCGCGATTTGCCGCAGGGCCACAACGCCTTCGGGAACGTCGCCACTGCCTCTGAAGCGCGCCTCCGCCCGCTTCCCTTCAACGAAGCTGCGCTCGACGGGCCTGGATCAGTGTTCGCTGACGCACAGGATCTTTACCGCTGGTTGCGCGCGGTGGACAGCAATTCGCAATTTGACGTCAGCAAGCTCAGATATCCCTACGGCTGGGGCAAACGCAAATACTCTTCGCGCGACTTAATTGAGCAATCAGGCCAGCTGGAAGGATTTATTTCTCACGTCGCGATTTACCCGAAGGAGCACATCTACGCCATTCTGCTTAGTAACATTCAATCGGGGTTTTCAAACTACGTCGCCGCAGATCTTGAAGCGGTGTTATTCGGTGGCAGCGTGTCCGAGCCGCCGCAGGTAACGCCGCTTACACTCGGAGAGCGTTCCATGCGCCAGTACCTTGGAAGGTTCCATTCGAACGAAACGCCCTATCCGCAGACTCTGGCTATTCGTGACGGCCAACTGGCCATGCACTGGGGCAACGATCCGTTCTGGCGGGAAATGGTAATGATTGATGGCGACACTTTCTTTCTACGCGCGGAATATGCACGCGTCCATTTCGGACGCGGCGCAGATGGCTTGATTCACGGCATGGCGTGGACCTGGCCTGGCGGAGCGCACTTGACGTTCGAAAAAGACAGAATCGAAGGCGTCCCTGCTCCCACCGCTCCAGAAAATCCCTGACACCGAGTTACGCTCGTAGGAAGGAGACTCGTCTTGGCTTAGCCAGACGGTGAAAACAAGGAGCCCTGTCCGGCGAAACTTCGCAAGCAGGGCCCTGGCCGCGCAAAATCTCAACACCTTGTGGTCAGAATCGGATATAAGGACCAAACGATGCGCGGAAATTATTGTGCGTGCCGCCATTGAAGTAGATTTCGTCTCCTACGTCGAGGCGCAACCCGATTGGTCCAATGCGACCTTCGAGTCCGCCGCCCGGATAGACCGAACCCATCACATTCTTGTCGCGAAGATTCTGCACGTTGCTGACAAAGGTCCCGAGCGTTGCTGGAGCCGCATCGAACATCGCATCCACAAATCCACCCTTGATGGTCACGAAGGGATGAAAATTGCTGTGCCCCAAAACCAATTTCGGGCCAAAAAGTCCGTGCAGCAACCGGTAGTTCGAGCGGTTCACGGTGATGCTGCCGCCATTCTCGAAAGTTTCGGTGAACACCTGATTGAAGTCGTAGCTCATCTCACCTTCCAGCATTAGGTGACGACCCAGCCCGACGCCAAGCCGTCCGCCGACTCCGGCGAAATTGGTATCCGTTTGCGATAGCCGAAAGTAGTCGGCGTAGACTCCAACTGCCACATGATCCTGCTCCTGGGCAACTACCGCCGGGGTGGCCACAACTCCGCACAATACTATTAGCAGCGCAATACGGTTCATTCGGGGCTCCTGAAAGAGATTTTTTATGTTTCGCGGCGAGAGAATCGAGGGCGCTGGGGAAGCTGAGTGCGATTTCTCTGTGCTGGATTAGACGCTCGCCCTGGCTTGCGGTGTTGTGCGGGGTTCACTGTAAAAGCGCGGGAGAAGTGCTGGAGCGACAGAGATTGTTTGATGAAAGTGGGGCACAACAAGAGTTTGCGGTTGACGACGCGAAAACAACGTATTAGCGTACTACTCGCTGGGCGAGTAGGTTCTGGTACTACTACTCTATTGCGGGTTCCGAAGGCAACTGAGAACATAGTCGCAGAGCGGGATGATTCCAGGTGGCGGCCGGTAACAAGAACGCGGTAAGTTTCCGCAAGATTCTACCGTCTAGTCTCTCCAGCAGAAGTGTCGTCAAGTTTTGAGCCGGCAGGAGTATTTGGCTTACCTTATGTCCCTACTGCACTTTCGCTGTAAAGAACGCCGCCGTACACAACGAGTCTCTTTGACCGTCCCTTTGTCTTTGCATGGGCATAATGAGGACGGAGAAAAATTCTGCATTCATGTAAAGTCCAACGCCGTCAGCCAGCACGGGGCGCAAATTGAAACGGAACATCCGGTGGTTGTCGGCCAGATTTTGATTCTGGTGAACGAAAGCAGTGCGCGTAAAACGGAAGCTCGGGTTGCATCGATTCAGCGCAAGCGCGACGGCAAAACCTATGTGGGCGTGGAATTCCTGTCCACCGAAATTAATTTCTGGAGCATGACGTTTCCAATTCCCGGCGCAAAACCGCTTCGCCGCTCCATTCCTAAAGTAACTCCGAACAAGGTTACCGCTTAGCTTCAGCTTTTTCGGCCAGTGGATTTCTTCGTCTTCTTGGCGCCGGGCTTACTGCTGCGCTTATGCTTAGGGCGCGAGCCTGCGCTCTTCAGTTCTTCCTGCACGCGCTTGGGTAATTTTGCGAACACCAGTTCATGGGATGTGCGCAGCAGTTCCGATAATTCGCCGCGTGTCATCGCTTCGGGACTTTCCAGAGCCACCCATTTTGCCCGTGCCAGATAGGGCGCCGGGATAATCTTCGGCCGCTCCGTCAGTTCCGCAAACGACTCGTCGGAACATTTGAAGGTAAGACACACTGGCGCCGGTTCGAGGGGCGCGATGGCAAACATTTTTCCGCCCACTTTGAAGAGCAGGTCATTGCCCCACTGAATCTGCTCGCTCACGCCGCGAAACGCCAGGCAGATTTTGCGCAGCCAATCGATGTCCATCATGGTTTTTTCTCTTTGTAATGCCGCCACTCCTCGCTGTGCTCTTCGCCGTTTGCAGGACCTAGCCTTAGATTTTTGCGTTACGATTTATTGGGCGGCGGAGGAAGGATTATTTCGCGCGGCTGAATTCCACAAATTCGCGTCCGGCGTATAACCGGTATTTGCCAGTGTCCGAGGCCGTAACCTGCAGCGGCACCGGGCGTTTGATCTCGGTGTCTTTTTGCGAAGCCGTCTGGAACAATTCGTTTGCCGCCAAATCCAGCACCACAAATTTTCCGCCCTCGATAAATCCCATACCGTACGCTCCGGGCTTCAGCGTTTGCGCGCCAAACTGCAGCGTCACTTCCGTAATCAGGTAGGTCTGATATTTCTCGCGAATGCCGGTCGAGTAGCCGGAATTGTCCACCAGCCCGGCCAGCATATAGAAATCGTCTGAGAAATGGATGCCACCGGTATTGCGCATTTGTGCGGGAGCGGTCTGCCCGCGAAAGAAAACCGACTCGGGGAAAAGCTTGGGCTTGATGTCTGATGCTTTCAGCACCGTGTCTTTGTCCGGCTTTGGCAACGCCGATTGGCCGCCCAAGAGCCTGGAGGTTCCGGCGAGCAGTCCCGTAAAAAGAATCGCCACGCCAAGGAATCCAATTTCACGTCGATTGAGTTTCATCGTCTCTCCAAATCACCACTCATCGGCCTTAGAGAGTACCTCAACTTGGGCGTGAATTCAGTATTGCAGCGGTCATCTCGGCTAATCGCTGCGAGCCATTCCGCGTCGTGTGATACCGTACACGGATTCGTTTTTTCGACAGGTGATCGCAAATGTTGCAGCGGCGCGAGTTCATGAAGGTGTTTTCGGCGGCAGGTGTGGGCGGGACGCTGTTGCCTGGAGTGCTCTGGGCGCAAGCACAAGGCAAGCCAGTCATCACCAAAGAGATGATAGATGCTGCGGCGAAGATTGCCGGGGTGGCGATTCCCGACGAGTATCAGAAGGTGATGCTGGAAAACCTCAATGATCACGTTGATGGCTTTAAAGAAATCTTTCAGCTGCACATACCGAATTCCGTAGAGCCGTCACTGCTGTTTCTTCCTGACACATCGTATGCAAAATTCGACACGCAAAAATTGCCGATGCGCATGTCGGCTGCGCCAGCGATCGCAGTGCCTAAAAATCCGGACGACTTGGCGTTCGCCACGGTTCGCGAACTTGCGGAGTTGCTGCGCACGCGAAAAGTCTCTTCTACTTCGCTCACTGAAATGTATCTTGAACGGCTGAAACGTTACGACAGGAAATTGAAATTCGTGGTCACATTGCCCGAAGAACGCGCTCTTAATCAGGCGAAAGAAGCCGATCACGAAATCGCATCGGGCAAGTATCGCGGCCCGCTCCACGGATTGCCGTGGGGCGCGAAAGATTTGCTTTCGGTGAAAGGCTATCCGACCACATGGGGCGCGGGCGGATTCGAACGACAAGTAATTGACGAAGATGCAACGGTCGTGAAGCGGCTTGATGAAGCTGGCGCGGTTCTGGTCGCGAAGCTCACTCTTGGCGCGCTGGCGCTGGGTGATCATTGGTTCGGCGGCATCACGCGCAATCCGTGGAATCCTCGGCAAGGTTCCAGCGGTTCGTCGGCGGGTCCAGCTTCGGCTACGGCCGCCGGGTGCGTTGCATTTAGCATGGGATCAGAGACGCTTGGCTCGATTTCTTCGCCGTCTACTCGCTGCGGTTGCACTGGGCTGCGCCCAACTTTCGGTTTCGTGCCGCGCACCGGGGCCATGGCGCTTTCCTGGAGCATGGACAAGCTTGGGCCCATTTGCAGAAGCGTGGAAGACTGCGCCCTGATTCTGGATGCGATTCACGGTCCGGATGGGAAAGACCGAACCGTGCACGCGCACGCGACGTTCAATTGGGACGCCAGTCTCGATTGGAGAAAATTTCGCGTCGGCTATCTGAAAAAAGATTTCGAGCCTGAAAATGAGGAGCCACCGCCGCAAGGGAAAGAGAAGCCCGCTACGCCCGAGGAGCAGGAAAAGCGCGAGAAAGGGCGCAAACGTCGGGAAGCTTTTCGCATTCGTGCCGCGTACGACCGCAGATTCAGCGATGCCGCGATGGAAAAACTTCGCGCGATGGGTGTGAACCTTATTCCCGTGGAGATGCCGAAATTCCCTTACGACGCGATGGTGGCGATGCTGGAGTCCGAAGCGGCCGCTGCTTTCGATGAGCTCACGCGCACCGGCCGGGATAAACTTCTTACGGAACAGGGGCCAGATGACTGGCCAAACACGTTCCGTGCGGCGCGCTTTTTTCCGGCCGTCGAATACATTCAGGCCAGCCGGGCCCGCCGCATGGCTATGGAAGCAGTTGGCAAGATATTTTCTGAATGCGATGTAATCGTAACGCCAACGTTTGGCCAGCAGCTGGTTATCACGAATCTTACCGGCCATCCTGCGTTGATTCTGCCTAACGGTTTTCGCGGCGCGGACGCGCCTCCTCCCGCCTCCACCGCGGAAGGAGCGGAAGAAAATGCTGGCGGTCCCGGAACTCCGGTGAGCCTGACATTTCTTGGCAATCTATACGGAGAAAATAAGCTGCTGGCACTGGCGCGGGCTTACCAGGAAGCCACCGGCTTTCACAAACTTCGTCCAAGCTTTGACTCGTGATCTCGCTGCTAATTTAGCTGCCTTTTTGGATTGGATAGCCTTTTTCCACCCAGTCGGTGTTGAAGCTCGTTGGCAGAAGCAGCGCGCGAAGCCGTGCGAATCCCATATCCTTCAATGCCGTGAATGCCGGGCGCAGATTCGGACATTTTTCTAGAGGGCAGCATCCGCAATACAAGACCACGTCAGAATCTTTCGGAAATGTGGCTGCGTATTCTTTCAGGTCGGCGATGCCTTGCTCCGACGATCCCGGGCCGTAATACACCGCGCCAGGAATGTGCGCGCCGTTATAGAGCGTTCGCATTCCAACATAGATAACCAGTCGGTGCGGATCTTTCTTCTGTTGCAGTTCGGTGACCAACTGCGTGGGTTGCACGGTTTGCGCCGCGGTCCACGGATCGGCGGGAGCCGCGAATGCGAAATTCAGCGCCACCGCGCTCGTCAGCAGAATCGTGCAGAAAAACGCGAGCCGGAGTTTCTTGAAGGCAACAGCGGCGATCATTTTCATCGAAGAGATAATAGCGAGTGCCAGACGCATCGGCAAGCGGGTCGCGTTTCAGGTTGCTGCAAAATTATTTTTTTGTTTCGTTGCGTTGGCGCATGAGTTTGACGGCGGTGGCGCGCAATGTTTCGGGGATGTTTTTGTTCATGCCGAGTTTCTTGAGATCGGGTGGATTGAGCATAGGAAGAAGGCCCAGCGAACAATCGAGCGGCGCTTTGCCATTGTTCAGCAGGTTGCGAACGACGTTGTAATTCTTGCGAAAATTCCTATTTTTCCCAATCATACGCAGAATTTCATCGGTCAGGTTGGTCATGGACGCGAATGCTTCCACTTCCTGGTCCGTCAGCCGCGGCGATTGCAGCACCGCGCGTTGCACCACTTTGTTGTTGTCGCGAATCAAGGTGCGGCGCGCTTCAGAGCCTCCTATCATCGCGAATTTCACGCGTTGCGAAACGGTCATGGTGGAAATCTGTTGCAACAGCGTTTTGCGGCGTTCATTGTCCGGCTCGGCGTCCGTCAACGCATCCGTGAGCGCCTTCATGTCCGGCATCGCGTCGCTGAGCAATTCATTCAACTGGCTTTTTTGTTCCAGTGTGATGGAAGTGGATTTTTCGAGTGCCTCGGCAAGTTCGCGGGAATCACTGACGCGTTCCAATTCATCCATCAGCGCCTGAACGCCGAGCGCGGAGAGATGTTGGACCAGGGGAACAAGATGTTCGGCCGAGCAATTTTTGTTTTTGATCAACGCATCGGCGACACCCGGTTTGGCCGCTAGATTCTTTGCGGCAAATTCGAACAACGGTTCCAGGGCCTGCTGCCGATTCAGGGCTTCCACGAAATTCTCGATGGGCAGCGCCAGAATTGATTCCTGCGCGCGTGTGGAAATCAGTTCATCGGAATCGAGCGCCAGTACGCTGAGAATTTCGGCGAGATCGGCGGACGGCAATTTGACGCCGCCGGTGCATACAGCAAGTTTGTCCTCACGGGTCGCGTTTCCGCGACGCAATTCTTGCAGAACTTCAGGGCTGAGTAGGTCCACCGGCTGCCTGCCTTAGGTCTTTTGACGTCAATGAGATTGTACTGGAGGAGCCGGGCGCGTGTGCGGGCATAACTTTCTGGCCGTTCAAATCCAGCAACAGGGCGAAAAAGTCGGGGGCGGTGACTGCAAATCTATCGTTTGCGGAGAAATGCAGATTCTGTCCGGCAGGCAGATCCGCGTCGTACACGACCAAGCCGTCAGCCGCAATTTTCACGCGCGTTGCAGCGGATGCCGCGACGGAAAGATCGAGCGCAAGCGATCTTTGCGTTGCAATGGCCGGCGGAGGCGGCGAGCCATTCACGAAAGGATTTTGCGCGGCATCTGAGGAAGGAATACTGACCACCGCGGAAGCTTTTTTTGCGGCGCGATGCGCGGCATACCGCCGCCAGGCGTAGCGCCCGCCAAACACCATTCCGACAAGCGCGGCAATCAGCACTACCACCGCGAGGGCCGGGATCCACTTGGGAGGAGAGGGAATTCGTTCTTCTGGTTTTTGCAACACCGGAGCGGAGGTTTCTCCGCGCGCAAGGTCGTAATCGGAAAGCAAATTTTCTTCGCTGAGCCCGAGGTATCGCGCAATGCTGCGCACGAAGCCGCGTCCAAAGACGCCTCCGGGCAGCTTATTCCAGTCTTCGTTTTCGAGGGCCTCCAAAAATTTCGGCGCGATGCGCGTGGCGGAAGCGATTTCCTTGACTGTAACTTCGCGCAGTTCCCGTTCGCGTTTCAGGCGCTCCCCAAACGTACCCTTGGCCATTTCGTCGAACCGTTCCTCGATTTTGACGCCTCCGTTTTGGCGCCCGATTTTGGCGAAATACCGCGGTTCCTCCGGGACGGAACAGCGCCGCCAGGAATGGGCGAAAGTAAGGCCCTGACGCACTATAGGTGTGCCGCCAAGGC
>Ga0137359_10003837_pt1 | contig 12241 bp, 14 predicted proteins | sample Mad1_40_16metaG_FD_108281 | JGI IMG/M metagenome (GOLD analysis project Ga0137359, IMG submission 108281) | Vadose zone soil microbial communities from Angelo Coast Range Reserve, California, USA - Mad1_40_16 metaG | ecosystem: Environmental > Terrestrial > Soil > Vadose zone | place: USA... | reverse complement strand
GCGGCGGCCTGCGCTAGGGAATCTGCGGGGGGTCCCGCGTAATGAGCGGCGAGATGGTCAGGGTGGCAGCGGTCGTGGTCGCACTTGCGGGCCAGCACTGCACGTCGCGCGCGATCGGCCCCGGCACGCACGTCGAGGGCGGAACGCACGGGGCGACGTGCCTGCTCGCCGCGTTTCGGGATCGGTGCCGGCCGGCCCAGTACGTCCTCACCGGAGTCGGAATCAGCACGTTCGCGGTGGAGAACTTCAGCGTCGAGCGCTGGTCCGGCCGGTGCGCCGTCGTGGTGATCAAGAGCGTCACTGTCATCCAGGGCAAGCCGCAGGTCACGGGCCCCCTGATCTGTCGACGGCTCCGCCGCGTCGGCACGGACGTGGTGGTCGACCGCTGCTCGACGGGGGCGACCAGGGCCTTCTCGCTCACGAGCTTCGCGTAACGCTTTCGTAACGGGGCCTGGCCCCTGCCTTCGCCGCCTGAGCAGCGGCCTTTCGGGTTGTCCACAGGCCGGGGCCAGGCCCTGTTTCAGGCGTGTGACGACTCGTTCGCGGTGTGACAGACCGGCCCTCTGGCAACGTATCCCGCACGTGCTCGCGCTCCTCGCAGTCGCCGCCGCCGTCCACCACTGCCCCGCCGCCTCCATCGGCCCCGGGTCGCTCAGCCACGGCGGCGCGGCCGGCGCCTCGTGCCTGCTGTCGTCGTTCCAGAACGGCTGCAAAGCCGCGGACTACACAGTCTCCGCGTTCGGCGTCGACACCGTCCACTCGCTGACGTTTCGCGTCGAGCGCCAGAACGGCCGCTGCGCGGTCGCCATCGTCGAGAGCTTCCGTGTCGTCCCGCAGCCGCCGCGTTTGACGAGCCGCCTCGCGTGCACGCGAGTCCACCGGCTGAACGGCGACGTCGTCGCCGACCGCTGCACACCGAAGCGCACGGTCTCGCTGACGAAGCTCTCGGCTTAGAAAGGCAGCGCGACTTCGGAGACGTCGAGTCCGAGGCTCTGCGCCAGCCGGACGCCGTGGTCGAGCTCCATCTTCAGCCGCTCACGGTCGCGCGCCTCCATCAGCTGCCCGATCATCTCCCGCGCCTTCGGCCGCCACAGCGCGTGCGCCGCGAACTCGGGCAGCATCCGGTTCGCCGCGTCGATGAGCTGCTGCTTGATCCCCTTCGGCGCGCGCGCGAGCAGGATCCGCTCGTACGCCATCCCCGATCCGTGGTGGATGCCGTCGTCGATCGCCAGTCGGTTGCAGATGTCCTCGAGGATCGTCCCGCGCGACGACCGCGCGATCAGCCGGAAGCGCGGGATGATGAGCCGCTCGAAGAAGACCTGCATGAGGAAAACCTTCTCCTCGAGTGTGTCCGCCTCGAGGAACATGTGGCCGAGCCGGTCGAGGTGCGGATCGCGCTCCCCCTCCCCGCCGACCTGCCCGATGAGCTTGAGCCACGCTTCCGTGTGACGCGACTCGTCCTGCACCATCGTCGAGTAGTACAGCCGTGCCTCCGGATCGGGCGCAGCGTTCAGGAGCTGCGCCGCCATCTCGCACGCGATGATGTCGGCCTGGAGCTGCTGCATGACGACGGAGCGCCAAACGTCGCGCCGGCGCGCGATCCGCTCCGGCGAGCCCTTGCCCTCCGGAACGGGCGAGATGTCGCCCCACGGGACTTCGCGGACCTGCCATTCCTGGCGCTTCGCGAGCTCGTAAAAGCGGAGGACGCCCGCGTACGCGCTCCTGTCCTCCACCTCCGGGATCGGCTCGGCGCTCACGGTTGGGGACCTTAATCGGTCGCGTCCGCCAAGCCGACCCGACCTCTTCTGGTCGGCTTCGCAAGCGATGCCTAAGCTGGCCGAGTGATCGCCCTGGTCTTCAGCTATGAGGTGCGCGAGGCGGAGCCATTCGAGCGCGCGTACGGCCCCGACGGCGAATGGGCCGAGTTCTTCCGCCAGGGCCACGGATACATCGGCACCGAGCTGCTCCACGACGTGGAGACGCCGGGCCGTTACCTCGTCGTCGATCGCTGGGAGACAGTCGAGGCGTACAACGCGTTCGCCGCCGCCAACCGCGAGGAGTACATGCGGCGGGTGGACGACACCCGCTTCTACTACGAACAGGAGCTCCGCTTCGGGACGTTCGAGTCGGTCTGGCACGACTCATCCGAGGGATAAGGCTCCTTCGCTCCGGCGCCGATCACCGTGGTGAGACCCGACCTGCGGCAGGGAGATTCCGCCACATGGTCAAGACGATCGTCTTCGTAGCAGCGCTCATCGCCGCCGCGATGTTCGCGGTCAAAAACGGCAAGATCCTCCGCGCCGCCGGGATGATCGGCCATTGCGCGGTCGTCCAGACGACCTCGGACGGCCAGCAGTGGGAGGCGTGCAGCTCGGGCAAGCTCGAGGGCGCGCCCGACCTCTCGCGGAACGGCTGCACCTCGGCCGGGCTGTACGCGGGGCAGATCTACTGGCACTGCCCGGCGCCGGTCGCCTCCGCGCCGTAAACAAATCCGTCTCTCGACAGTCTCAGTAGCCAATAGGCTTCCGATCGGGAGGTTGTCCGTGGCTGCTGACGAGCTGGGTGCTGCAAACGAGATCGCCGAGCGGCTGCTCGACAACATCGAGACCGTCGTCCACGGCAAGCGAGAGCAGATCAAGCTCGTCGTCGCCGCGCTCATGTGCGGCGGCCATGCGCTCCTCGAGGACGTCCCCGGCACTGCGAAGACGGTCCTCGCGCGCGCGATCGCCGGCTCGATCGAGGGCGCGACCGCGTCGCGCATCCAGTGCACGCCGGACCTTCAGCCGACGGACGTCACCGGCCTCTCCATCTTCAACCAGCGCGAGCGCGACTTCGAGTTCCGGCCCGGGCCCGTCTTCGCGAACGTCGTGCTCGTGGACGAGATCAACCGTGCGATGCCGAAGACGCAGTCGGCGCTGCTCGAGGCGATGGCGGAGCAACAGGTGACGGTCGACGGTGAGACGCGCAGGCTCGACGACCCGTTTCTCGTCATGGCCACGCAGAACCCGATCGAGTACGAGGGAACGTTCCCGCTCCCGGAGGCGCAGCTCGACCGCTTCTTCGTGAAGACGACGCTCGGCTACCCCGACGCCGACTTCGAGGCGAAGATCGTCGACGAGCAGCTCGGCGGCCATCCGCTCGGACGGCTGACGCATGCGGTGAACCTCGACGAGATCGCTGTGCTGCGCGGGTCGGTCGCGCACGTCTTCCTGCACGAGGCGGTCGCCCGTTGGATCGTCGACCTCGTTCGCGCCACACGCACGATCGAGATCGTCGCGATCGGAAGCTCCGTCCGCGGGACGCTCGCGCTCAACCGCGCAGCACGCGCGTGGGCGGTGCTGCACGAACGCCGGTATGTCACGCCGGACGACGTCGAGCGCCTGTTCGTGCCGGTGCTCATGCACCGCCTCCTCTTCCGGCCGAGCTTCCTCGCCGAGATCCGCGACCGCGGCTGGGAAGCCGCGGCGGACCACGTGCGCGAGCTCTCGCTCGAGATCGCGCCGAAGCCCGGCTTCGACATCGACCTCGACGTGCCGGCGGCCGTCACGGCGTGACCGCCGCCGTCTTCCCGCTCATCCCGCGACGACGGGTCGTCGGCCTTGCCTTCGGCGGCGTGCGCAGCGTGCGGCGCGGTGTCGGCTCCGACGTCGCCAGCACCCGCGCGTACCGGCCGGGCGACGACGTCGGCTGGATGGATTGGGCGGCGTCCGCGAAGATTTCCGCCGCCCGCGGCGACGACGAGTTCATCGTCCGCGAGCGCTTCGCGGACGAGGCGCCGCGCGTCGTCGTGCTCTGCGACCGACGGCCGTCGATGAGCATCCAAGCGTCGCAGTTCCGGACGCTGGACAAGCCGCGCGCGATCCTCGCCGCGCTCGACCTGATCGGGACGAGCGCCCACGCTGCGCGCAGCCTCACCGGCTACCTCGACTACGCGCACGGCGACGCGTACTGGCGGCCGCCTCGCAGCGAGCGCCTCGCCGAGCCTGGGACGTTCGAGCGCCCGTTCCACGCGGGCGCCGACACGATCTCGGAGGGCCTCGCGTTCCTCGGTCAGCATCACCGCGACCTGCCGACGCAGGCGTTCGTCTTCGTCCTCTCCGACTTCCTCACGCCGATCGACCTCGACGCGTGGCAGCGCGCGCTCGAGCACCAGTGGGAGCTCGTCCCCGTCGTCATCCAGGATCCGATGTGGGAGCGGACGTTCCCCGACGTCGGCGGCGTCACCGTCCCGTACGTGCAGCCGCGTAGCGGCCTCGTCATGCCGATTCACCTGACACGGCGCGAGGCGGCGCACCTGCGCGACGAGAACGAGGCGCGCTGGGACCGGCTCGTTCGCGACTTCCGCTCGTTCGGCATCGAGCCGGTCGAGGCACGCTCGCACGACTACGCCGACCTGCTCGCGACCTTCCTGCGGTGGGCCGACCTTCGCCAGATGTGGCGCGGAGCGATCGCATGAGGACCACGCTTGCGGCGCTCGCCGGCGCGCTCGTTCTCGCGGGCGCGGCGTCTGCTGCGAGCCCGATCATCTCGCCGCACCCGGGGCTGCCGTACCACCCGTCGGGCTCGGTCCTCGGCGAGGGGCTGCCGCTGAAGGCGTACGCCAACATCGTCCCGACCGTGCACCTCTTCGGCGACACGCTGCAGGCGAAGCTCGCAGTCGTCGCAGACACGCGCTGGGTCGACCCGAGGCGGCTGCGCGTCACCGCCGGCTTCGCGCCGTACACCCCGGTCGGCGCCCCCACCGTCCTGCGCCTGCACGTCGGGCGCTTCGAGCAGATGACGTGGACGTGGCGACTTCGATGCCTCACCGCGCGCTGCGTGCCGACCTCGCCGCCGAGCGAGAAGTACCACGTGTTCCGCTTCCCCTCGGCGCACATCGACTACGTGCGCGCGAACGGGAAGCACGAGTTCGGGCTCGACGCAGCGTGGCCGTCGGTCGAGGTGATCTCGTCGGTGAGCCCGTCCGTCGCGTCGGCGCTCATCATCAAGCGGAAGTACAGCTGGCAGTACCGGCTCGCGCCGGTCGCGTCGCCGACGTTCCGCGTGTCTCCGTCGCTCCTGTTCTGGCTCGCGGTCGGCCTGGCTGGTCTCTTGCTGCTCGGCGCGCTTGCCGCGGCGGGCGGCTGGTACCGCGTCCTGCGCCCGAAAGCGGGTGCGGCCGGAGTCGGCGAAGGGACGACGCTCGAGCGCGCGCTCGCCCTGCTTGCCTGGGCGCACGAACACGGCGACGAGACGCTGCAGCGCAAGGCGTTCGAGCGCGTCGCGGCGGAGCTCGGCGTCGTTCCCGCGGTGGACGAGCTGTCCAAAGCGGCGCACGAGCTCGCGTGGTCGCCGCGCGTGCCAGAGGACGATGAAGTCGAGGCCTTCACCGAGCAGGCGCGCGAGAAGGGACGCGGCACGTGAACCTCCCCACCATTCGCCGGCGCGGGCCGGTCGAGCTGGCCGACCTCCGCGCGCTGCAAGGCCCGTCGCTGCGCACGTCTGCGCTCCGCGTCGCGCTCGCCGCCGGGCTCGCGGCCACGCTCGCCGGGATCGTGCTCGTCGCGCGCGGCGCCGGCACCGGGCGCGCGGCCGTCCTCCCCGCAGGCGCGACGACGGGCTGCGTCGCGCTCGACATGTCGGCGAGCATCTCCGGCCCGGTCTACGAGCGCGTTGCGACGACGCTGCGCGGGATCGTCAACGCGAATCAGTCCATCTGCCTCGTCATGTTCTCGGACACCGCGTACGAGCTCCTCCCGCCGAACTCGCCGCCCGGCGCATTGCTCCAGTTCATCCCATTCTTCGTGCCGGTGCGGTTCTACGGCGGGACGCCGGTGTTCGCGCAGTCGCCGTGGGATCAATTCAGCGGCGGCACGCGCATCTCGACGGGCCTCATTGCCGCCGATCACGCGCTGCGGAAGGCGGGGATCAAACACGGCGCGATCCTCCTCGTCAGCGACCTCGACGACTCGGTCGCGGACCAGCCGCAACTCGACGCCGAAGCGCTGCAGCTCCAGCGCGAGCATCTTCCCGTCCGCATCGTCCCGCTTTTCGCGACGGCGACGAACAAGGAGTACTTCGGCGCGCTGTTCGGAGCAAACTCGTTCGTCGACCCGTCGGCATTCGCGCACCGCGCGCACAAGCACGTGCAACCGGTGACAGCGGCGGCGCCGTGGGCGCTGCTCGCGCTCGGCATCGTGCTCGTGCTCCTGCTCGCAAGCAACGAGCGCTGGAACGGGCGGCTCGAGGTGGAGCCGGCATGAGGATCCTCCGCCGGCACCGGCTCGGCCTCCTCGCGCTCGTTCTCGCGGGCATCGCGACAGTGCTCGTCCTGTTCGCGGCGGACACCCGCGCGTGGCAGTCGGCCGTGCGCCACGACGACATGCGCTTCATGGCGCAGCGCGACCTTCCCTACAGTGCGATGTGGAACCCCGGAACGATCCTGCCCGGCGATCCGGCCGGCGCCGCGCTCGGCACGAGCGACACGATCGAGTGGCGCCGCGCGCTCCAGTCGTTCTGGTTCACGCGCGTGGGCGCGAACCCGCAAGCCCAGCAGGACCTTCCCGAGCTGCGCGCGACGGCCCAGGAACACCTTCTGCACCTGATGAGCACGGGGAAGACGGCGCAGGAGCGTTCCGGCGCCGCCAACCTCCTCGGCGTCCTGATCATCACGACGCCGCTGTCGGCGGGAAACCAGCAAGCCCAGCTGCAGGTGATCAAGCAGGCGATCGCGTACTTCCAGCAGGCGGTCGCGCTCGACCCGGGGAACACCGAGGCGAAGCAGAACCTCGAGCTGCTGCTGCGCGCGACCCGGCCGGGCAAGGGCCCGCTCGGCAAGGACGCGCATGCGGGCTTCGGCTTCGGCCGCGGCCACGGCGAGACGATCGTCGGAAACGGGTATTGACGTGGTCGCGCTCTTCGGAGTCTCGTTCCTGACCCCGCTCGGCGCGCTGTTCGCGCTTGCTGCAGCGATTCCGGTGGCGGCGCTCGTCGCGCTCGAACGCCGCTCCGGCCAGATCCGCGCATTCCTCGGGCTGCGTGGCCCCGGCCGCCGCGCTGCGGCGCCGATCGTCTCCGCGCTCGTCCTCATCCCGGGCCTCGTTGCGATCGCCGCCGCGCAGCCGGTCGTCGTGCGCCAGGAGCTCGTGCACCAGCGCGGCGACGCGCAAGCGTTCTTCGTCCTCGACACGTCGCTCTCGATGAAGGCGTCGGCCGGGCCGGGCGAGCCGACGCGGCTTGCGCGCGCGAAACGCCTCGCGGCCCGCCTCGAGCAGAGGTTGAGTGACGTCCCGATCGGGCTCGCGTCGTTCACCGATCGCGTACTCCCTGATGTGATGCCGACGACGGATCCGGCGTTGTTCACGCACACGCTGGTGCAGTCCGTCGGGATCGACCAGCCGCCGCCGAGCCAGCAGTACCGACAGTCCCGCGCGACCAACCTCCAGGCGCTCGTCCCCGTGCTGAGCTCACACTTCTTCCTCGACTCGGTGCAGAAGCGCTTGCTCGTGGTCTTCACCGACGGCGAGGCCTCGCGCGACCTCCAGCTGTACGGGATCGGGATCGGCCGCAAGCTCCAACCGATCTTCGTGCACATCTGGGCGCCCGGCGAGCGGATCTACAACCACGGCCGCGTCGATCCGACCTACCTCGCCGATCCGACGAGCGAGAGCCTGCTCCAGGAGGCGGCGAAGGTGTCGGGCGGCACCGTCGTCGAAGAGCGCGACTTCGGCAAGCTCGCGTCCGTCGCGCGCCACGTGGTCGGGCACGGGCCGACGACCGGCCATATCGACGCATACGCGCGGATCTCGCTCGCCCCATGGGTCGCGCTCGCCGGCGTGTTCCCACTCGGCTTCCTTTTCTATCGGCGAAACTTCTAGCGTGCTCCTCGCGACACCACCTGCTCCGCCGCCGGCGCTCCTCCATCCTGCGTCGCTGACGGCGAAGGCGCCTGCAACGTTCGCGGTCGCCTTCGACACGACGAAGGGTAGGTTCGTCGTCACCGTCCATCGCGCCTGGGCGCCGCGCGGAGCCGACCGCTTCTACAACCTCGTACAGGCGCAGTTCTTCGACGGTGTCGAGTTCTTCCGCGTCGTGAAGAGCTTCGTCGTCCAGTTCGGGATCAGCGGCTACCCGAAGGTGTCGCGCGCGTGGCAGTACGCGGGGATCAAGGACGACCCGGTGAAGGCGTCCAACACGATCGGGACGATCACGTACGCGGATGCAGGGCCGAACACGCGCACGACTCAGCTCTTCATCAACATCGCGAACAACGCGTCGCTCGACGGGCAGGGCTTCGCGCCGTTCGGGAAGGTGACGACGGGGATGTCAGTCGTGAAGCAGCTCTACAGCGGCTACGGGGAGGCGGTCACGAACCTCCAGGGCCAAATCGCGAGCCAGGGCAACGAATTCCTGAAGAAACGCTTTCCGAAGCTCGATTCGGTGATTCGAGCTCGCCTCGTTCCGGCACACTGAAGACATGCAGCCGACGTTCATCGCGTCACACGTCTGACACATCGACAACGCCGAACGTGTTTCGGCGGCGTTGAAGCGGGGCGAGCTGAAGCGGGCTTCCGCGCGGGAGCCAAGGCGGCCATTGCGCCGACGGCTCGGATGGCTGACAATCCGGTCAGCCTGCGGCTGAGGGCAACCGGTCCAAGGAGGGGAAGATCGTGAAGTTTGTCCCGATCGCGCTCGCCGCCGTCGTCTTGTCGGTCTACGCGTCGAGCGCGTCCGCCGCGCCGGCGAGCTTCTGCGGCACGGCGAAAGGCGTGGCCGCGTACCTCGTGACCTCGGGGAACATGATCTCGCCGACAGGCGGCGAATCGCTGGCGACGCTCCAGCACAAGCTGAAGACGACCTACGGCGCGATCATTCACGCTGAGCCCGCGCTCAAGTCGCAGGCGCCGGCGAGCATCAAGGCCGACCTGCTGCAGGTGTTCTCCGTCGTCAACTACGTCAACGCGAAGATGAGCTCGGTGGGCTGGGACTTCACGAAGGTCGCACCATTCGCGCAGACCCTTGCGGCAAAGGCGCAGAGCGCGAAGCCCGCGCTCCACCACCTGGACGTGTACTTCAGAGGGACCTGCCACATCAAGGGCGCGTAGCCGAAAGCTTCGAGCCAGGGACGAGAGGCCGCAATCCCTCACCCCTGGCTCGCTTGGACATGCCTTGGACTAGCGCCGAGCCGCCCGCCGCAACGGCGCCTCGGAGCGATTTCCATCCTGCGCGCTCGACGGATGAGAAACGGAGCACCTCGGTGAGAGTTCCGTATGAGGTGAGCTCCACCCCGGAAAGACCGCGCGCCGGCGCCGATCTCATTGATCGGGCGGCGCGCGGCCCAGGGGACTGACGGCAACGGCTCCCCGCAGGGGCTCGCGCTGCCCACTCTCGCTCGACCCGACTTTCGGTACGACACCCGAAGGGACGGGATGTGTATCGCCTTTCGGCCGTGCTGTCCCGCGTCGACCAGAAGAGGCGCCTACCGGAGTCGAACCGGTGTACCAGGTCGTGCAGCCCCGGGGTTCCGGGTGGTCCCGGTTGAGAGCCTGGGCCGCCGCGCCAAGCTGATCGATCACTGCCCGAGCATGCCAGCCACCGAGGGCTGCGTCAGTACTGGGCCATGAGCTCGGGAACGATGATCCGCGCCGCCGCTTCCATCAACGCGAGATGCGAGAAGGCCTGCGGGAAGTTCCCGAGATGCCGGCCGGTATCGGCGTCGAACTCCTCAGCGTAGAGCCCGAGGGGCGACGCGATGCGGAGCAGCCGTTCCATCAGATCGCGGGCCTGCTGCAACTCGCCGACGATCGCAAGAGCGGAGACGAGCCAGAACGAGCAGATGAGGAACGTCCCTTCCTTGCCCGAGAGGCCGTCGTTGGTCTCGTCGGTGCGGTATCGGAGGACGAAGCCGTTCTCCGTCAGCTCGTTACGGATCGCTCGCACCGTCACACGAAGCCGTTCGTCGTCGTCGGGTAGGAAGCCGAAGATCGCAGCGAGCAGCACCGAAGCGTCGAGCGCGTCGGTCGCGTAGTGCTGGCGCAGGACACCGCGGTCGGAGACGCCGTGAGCGAGAATGTCGTCGCGGATCTCGTCCGCCGTCGATTGCCACGTCGCACCGAGCTGGGGGTCGCCGCGGATGGCAGCGAGCTTCGCGGCGCGGTCCAGCGCAACCCAGCACATGAGCTTCGACGAGACGTAGTGCTGAGGCTCGCCACGCGCCTCCCAGATCCCTTGGTCGGCATCTCGCCAGACCTTCGTGGCGCACTCCGCCTGGCTCTTGACGATCGGCCACAGTCGTTGCGGCAGCCGTGCGCCGCGGTGGGTGTGAAGGAGTATCGAATCCAGGACGGCGCCGAAGACGTCGTTCTGACGCTGGTCGAAGGCGCCGTTGCCGATGCGGACCGGACGGGCGCCCGCGTAGCCGGAGAGGTCGTCCAGCGTGGACTCGGTCAGGTCGCGTCTCCCATCTGGGCCGTACATGATCTGCAGCGAGCCGTCTTCGGTCGGCTCGACGTCGGCGACGAACTGCATGAACTCGTCGGCTTCCCAGTCGAGGTTGAGCCAGTGCAGCGCCTGCAGCGTGAACGTCGAGTCGCGCATCCAGGTGTACCGGTAGTCCCAGTTCCGCTCACCGCCCGGAGTCTCGGGCAGCGAGGTCGTCAGCGCGGCCACCGTCGCGCCCGTCGGCATGTAGGTCAGGCCCTTCACCACGAGCGCCGAGCGCTGGATCGGCTCTCGGAAGCGGTGATCGGGGATGCGGGCGCGGTCGAGCCAGTCGCGCCAGAAGCGCATCGTGGCGTCGATCCTCGCCGCAGCGTCGTCGGCCGCCTGCGGCGCCGCGAACCCCTCGGCCCATGTGAGCGTGCAGAACGCCTTGTCGCCTCGCGCGAGCACATGCCGCGCGCGCACACGGTTACCCTCGATCCCGAGTGCGAGATCGGAGACGAGCCGAACAGTCTGCTCTGCTCCGGTCGCCTCGGTCGCATGCCGGCTCGAGTCGACGAGCGTCCACGTGGCAAGCGCGCGCCCGTAATCGAGCGCGGGCTCGCAAACGAGCTCGATCTCTACCTCGCCGTCGACGCATTCGACCGTTCGGACGAGCATGTGGTCGCCGTCGTCATCGGCCGGGGGCCTGGTGTGCGGCGTGATCGTGTCCTCGTGATCACGCGGCCCGATGGTGAGCGCGTCGCGAACGACGATCCATCCGCTCGGTGTCTTCCAGGTAGTGACGAGCACGTTCGTCCCCGGCTCGTAGGCGCGCGCCGTCGGATGGTTGATGGCATAGGGTCCGAATCGGAAGAAGCCCGCCTGCCGGTCGAGCAGGCTCGCGAAGATGCTGGGCGAGTCGAAGCGAGGCACGCACAGCCAATCGATCGCTCCGTCCGGCGCGACGAGCGCACCCGTGTGGCAATTCGAGAGAAACGCGTAGTCGGCGATCGGCGGAAACGGCGACGGCGCCGCTGCGCTCTGCGGCCTCTCCACTCGTTCGCGTGTGGCACCCATCGACCTGAGCCACTGTAGGAAGCCGCATCGCGGCGGCGATCACCCCACCGGGATGATGTCGCGGCTGTGGCGCCGCCGCAGGATCGCGCAGATGTCACCGGATCTCCGGCGCATGCTCGTTCCGCTCGCCCTGGCCCAGTTCATCTGCAGCTTCGCGGGCTCGAACATGAACGTGATGATCACCGACATCAGCAACGACCTCGATACCACGGTGAAGGGCGTGCAGACCGCCATCACCCTCTTCCTCCTGGTGATGGCTGCGCTGATGATCCCCGGCGGGAAGCTCTGCAATCGCTGGGGAAGGAAGCGGTGCTTCACCGCCGGCTTGGCGATCTACGCCGTCGGCGCGTTGCTCAGCGCGCTCTCGCCGAGCCTCGGTGTCCTCATCCTCGGGAACTCGATCCTCGAGGGCGTCGGCACGGCGATGCTCATCCCGCCGGTGTACATCCTTACGACCTTGTTGTTCCACGACGTCACGTCGCGTGCGCGCGCGTTCGGCGCGATCAGCGGCATGGCGGGAATCGGCGCGGCCACCGGGCCGCTGATCGGCGGTCTCATCACGACTGCGATCAGCTGGCGGGCGTCGTTCGTCTTTCAGGCGCTCGTCATCGGCGCGATCCTCCTGCTCACTCGACGGCTCGTGGACCCCCTGCCTCCCGATCCGAACAGCCGCCCCGACACGAGCGGCGCGGCGCTTTCCGCGATCGGGTTGGTGCTCGTCGTCATGGGGATCCAGGCCGCGGAGATCAGCGGCTGGGTGACG
>Ga0137359_10003836_pt1 | contig 12245 bp, 15 predicted proteins | sample Mad1_40_16metaG_FD_108281 | JGI IMG/M metagenome (GOLD analysis project Ga0137359, IMG submission 108281) | Vadose zone soil microbial communities from Angelo Coast Range Reserve, California, USA - Mad1_40_16 metaG | ecosystem: Environmental > Terrestrial > Soil > Vadose zone | place: USA... | reverse complement strand
GGGCTGACCTTTGGCCGCCTCCGTCCGGTGCACGTCAATGGCGTCATATTCGGCGCGTTTTCGACGCTGTTCATCGGCGAATGCTATTATCTGGTGCCGCGCCTGTGCGGCGTTCGAGTGCCTTGGGGCCAATGGGCTATCCCACTCGCCTGGGTGTGGAGCATCGCTCTCTTGGCCGGTCTCATATCGCTGCCTTTCGGGACGAACCACGGTCTTGAAGCCGGCGAGCTCCCGCTCTTCGCTGAAATTCCCATGCTCATCGTAGTAGCCGCCGCGACTGCGCAATTCATCATGACCATCGCACAGCGCCTCGAACCGCAGCTCTACGTCGCGCTCTGGTATCTGATCGCCGCCTTCATATGGACGACGATGAATCTGGTGTTGGGAAGCTTCATTCTGCCCTACACGATTTCCGGGATAAACAGCGCGGCATTCCACGGCCTCTACATCCATTACATCGTCGGCCTCTGGATCACGCCTGCGGGCTATGTGCTCATCTACTACTTCCTTCCGGTCAGCGTGCGCAATCCGCTCTACGCTCACAAGCTCTCACTGGTTGGCTTCTGGTCTCTCGCCCTCTTCTATCCGTTCGTCGGCATCCATCACTATCTTTACAGTCCGATCGCCGACTGGGCCGAGACGCTTGCAATCGTCACCTCCATGCTTCTGATCATTCCGGTGTGGACAGTGCTGGTTAATTTTTTCGGCACGGTGAGAGGACGCTGGGATGGCTTCGGGAGGAATCTCCCGGCAAAGTTCCTGATCATGGGCTCGCTCATGTATCTGGCCGGCTGCTTCCAAGGTTCGGTTGAGGCCCTGCGGTCGATTCAGCAGCCAACGCATTTCTCGGACTTCGTCATCTCCCATTCACATCTTACCGTGTTCGGGACGTTTGTCGTATGGGCGATGGGCGGCCTGGTCTATGTTTGGCCGCGCGTGTGTGGTCGCGAGCTTTGGTCCTTTGCGCTCGGCAATTGGGCATTCTGGCTAATCACTGTGGGCATCTCCACGATGGGCCTCGTGCTGACCGCCGCTGGTCTGCAGCAAGGCTTTGAGTGGATGAACGGCACCGAGTGGGTCGACACGGTGGTGCGGATGAGGCCGTACTGGCTGGTGCGCACGCTCTCCGGCATCAGCATGGACACCGGGATGTCCCTGTTGGTCATCAACCTGATGATGACTGCGTTGACCAGGCCCGCCGAAGCGAGGGAAGTGGCCCCCGCACCCGGCGTGGCTCCCGTTCCCGCGGGAGGGTCGGCGCAATGAATGCGCGGTTTGTGGCCCTTGTCGCCGGCGTCGGCTTCTTTTTTCTCGCGGTCCTGACCCAGGGGATACTGCCGTTTGTCGAGCCGACAGCGCGGACCACTCGCGTGACCGCGGTGGTGCGCACTGAACTGGGTCAGCTCAAATGGATGGTGACCGAGGCCACTGACTACACGGCGATGGAGCAGCTCGGTCGTCGCGTGTATCTCCGCGAAGGCTGCTGGTATTGCCACTCCCAGTATGTTCGTCCGGTTACGGGCGAGACGCGCCGCTGGGGCCCAGTGAGCGAGGCGGGCGAATACGCCTTCGATGTTCCGCACCTGTTTGGTACGCGACGCATCGGACCGGATCTGACGCGGGTCGGGCTCAAATACGGCAACGAGTGGCATCTCGCCCATTTTTGGAATCCCCGCGTGCTCACGGAAGACTCGATCATGGCGCCCTATCGGGAGCTATTTGATACACCCGCGCAGGCAGTGAAGATAGTCGACGATGGGGCCGGCAATCGCACGCTTGAGAAGACGTCGGATACCGCAAAGCTGTTCGACTTCGCAAGCAAGGAGCAGATCAAGCTCACGCCGAACGCGGACGGGCTGTTGTTCGTTCCGATGCAAGCGCGCGGCAAGTTTCCGCTCATCTGGACGCCAAACAAGGAGTACACGGGCGACACGGTCAAGACTGCCGCCGAGACGGAAGAGCTCGAGGGTCTCATTGCGTATGTCCAGAAGCTCGGCATGAATCGCGGCAAGTGGCGCGACAGGTTCGAGCCGCAGCAGCTGGCGGTCACGGAGGCCACCCTCCCCCGCTCGCGCGAATGGATCTCGTACGGCAAGGAAGTCTACGAGCGGCGATGTATCGGGTGCCACGGCGTTAAGGGCGACGGCAACGGATCTGCCGCAACCTTTCTGTTCAAGCAGCGGCCGCGAAACTTCAATGCGGCGGTTTTCAAGTTCCGCCTGACCCAGAAACCGATCCCCACCGACGGCGACTTGCTGCGAACCGTCACCCGCGGCGTGCGCGGAACGGCGATGCCGGCGTGGTATGAGTTGCCACTCACAGATCGGCTCGCTGTCATCCAGTACATCAAATATGAGCTTGCGGTCGACCGCTCCGACCCCGCAGCCCCCTATGCCTTCTTCACCGAGGAACCGCCGGGCGCACCACTGTACATTGGAAGGCCCCCTGCGCCGTCCCAACAGCTGCTCGCTCATGGCAAGGAGGTGTGGCAAAGCGCCAAGTGCTGGGAGTGCCACGGCAATACCGGCAAGGGCGATGGCGAGAAGGCCCCGGGGCTGAAAGATGATCTCAACTTCCCAGCGCCGCCCGCGGATCTCACCAGCGGCCAGTTCAAATCGGGTCCGTCCGTGGAGGATATCTTCAGGACCATGAGTACCGGCTTCAGCGGAACGCCCATGCCTTCTTACCGCGACTCGCTGTCGGAGGACGACCGCTGGGCTCTTGCCTACTATGTTGTTTCGCTGTCCGCCTTCAAGGATCCGCTCACCCTTCAGCTGCTGCCTCTCTCGCCTGCGGATCGCGCAGCGCTCAACGATCCCAAGTTGGAGGCTCCTACACCAGAAGATGCCTACGTTCCGGGTGGCGGCCGTACGCAGCGCGCCGAAGCGTCGGGTGCAGCAACCGGCGGGCCAGAGCGAGTGCCGGTGTCGGCGAGCGGAAGTGCCAGCCCGTTGAAGAAAGAGTGAACCATGACGGATTTTGAAATCATAGGGCCTTATGTGGTCGCACTGCTGATGAGCATCGGTGCGCTGTGCATCTTCATTTGGGGCGTCCTCTCGGGCGCCTTCAGTGGAGCGGACGACGCGGCTCTAAGGTTCTATCGCAAGGAGATGGAAAATGACCGAACCGACGAACCCGCCGAAACAGCCGGCGAGTGACAGTTCAGCCCACGAGATGGAGGAATATGCCGGCGGCTACATTCAGGCGCATGTCGGCCACATCCCGATTTGGCTGTTGGTCGTCTATGCCGTGCTGTTCATCTGGGGGCTCTATTACCTGGTGAATTATTGGGGCGGGCTGGGTCCGGGAAGGCCGGGATGAGCGGGAGATGGCGATGACGAGGAGCCTGCCGCCGCGGCTGATTGCCATCATCATCCTCGCGATTGCGGCCTTGAACCTGATTTTCCTGCTTTCCGAGCTGACTATGAATGTTGTCCGGGTCTACTTCGGCTGAAGGGAAAAGACCATGCTGGCCGATCCAATCTTCTCGCTGGCTGAAGCAAGTCCGGAACAGATCGTCGCGTTCATCGGCTTTGCGGTATTCACGATCGGTTTCTTTGCCTGGGTCGCTTATCTCGTTCGTATGAAATAGCTGCCCACACAGCAGCGCGCCCGTCGCAATGCGGCCGGGCGATTTGCGGGACGTCTGCCGTGGCTTACTATCTCATGCTCTTCGCCGCGGGCTTCGCCGGCAGCTTTCACTGCATCGGGATGTGCGGGGGCTTTGCCTGCGCATTGGGCCATGACCCGCACGGGCAAGGGGCAACCGCGCTGCGCCATTTTCTCTACAATTTGGGACGATTGACCAGCTATTGCTTCCTGGGCGGGCTCGCAGGCGTCCTCGGCCAAGCGATATGCACGCCTCGGGGAACGGCTGTGTCGATGTTGAGTGGTCGCCTCGACGCGGCTCAGCAGGCTCTGGCAATTGTCGCCGGAATGCTCATGATCGCTATGGCGCTGCAGTTCTTCGGCCTGCTGCCTCGCTTGCATCGCCTCGCGATCGGCTTCGGTAGCAGCACGCTCGCCTCGTCCCTACGCAGCCTGCTGACCGCGCATGGCCAAGCAGCGCCGCTGGCATTCGGCGTGTTCAACGGCTTTCTGCCGTGTCCCCTGGTCTACGCCTTCCTTGCTGAGGCAGCGAGCACCGCTGGAGCGCTTCCGGGCTTTCTCACCATGGCGTCATTCGGACTGGGGACCTTCCCGGCCATGCTGATGATGGGCGCCGTTGGCCAGGTTCTTGCGCCAGCATGGCGGCAGCGCGGCGTGTGGCTGGCCGGCAGTTGCATTCTGCTGCTCGGCCTTGTCACCTTTAGCCGCGGCATCCTGCCCTTCGCTACTCACATGGCACATGGTTGGCCTGGAGGATATCCGGCATGAACGACCGCGGCGGCATCCTGTGCAGCCATTGTCTGCTGCCCGTCGGCATACGGGCGATGCAGCGCACGGTGAACGGCGAGAGCCATGCATTCTGCTGCTATGGCTGCTGCATCGCGTTTCAGGTGAAGAACGGCAAGAGCGAGGAATGGGAAGCTGCTTGGCTCCTGATCCGACTGGGCGTGGGTGGCTTCCTCTCCATGAACATCATGCTGTTCAGCCTGCTATTATATGCAGGAGCGTTCACAGGTGTCGATGCGAGGCTGCTTCCTTGGATTCACCTTCTTCTCTGGGTGTTCGCCACGCCGGCTCTGATCATTCTCGGCGGACCATTCCTTGCTGAGACTTGGCGTGACGCAGTTGATGGACGCGTGACGTCCTCTGCGCTCATTGTGCTCGGCGTTGGGGCCGCCTATCTCTATTCGGCCTTTGCCGTCGTCGAGCACGGCCCGCACGTCTACTTCGATACCGCCTGTATGGTGCTCATGCTGTTCACCGTAGGCCGCTATCTCGAGGCGGCTGGTCGCGCCCGGGCCGCCCGCAACCTCGAACCGTTGCTGGCCGCAGAGAGCGAATGCGCGACTGTGGTCGATGGCAGCGTGGAGAGCCGCCGTCCGGTGCGGGAGGTCGGTACCGGTACGCTGGTCCAGGTTCGGTCAGGGGAGCGCATTCCCCTCGATGGTACGGTGATGGAGGGCGAATCCCACGCTGACGAAGCTGTGATAACGGGAGAAAGCCGCCTCGTGCCGAAGGGCGTCGGCTCACCAGTTATCGCCGGCAGCATCAATATGGATGGTCCGCTCTTGATCCGGAGCACCCGTGCGGGGACGGACACCCGATGGGCCCAGATTTGTCGGTCGGTTCGAGACGCGTTGACCCGGCGCAGTCCGACCCAACGCCTTGCCGACCGCGTCGTCGGCATCTTCGTCCCTCTGGTTCTGACCCTCGGGGCGCTGACGACGCTGTGCTGGGCGCAGTGGCTGCCGTTCGATCGGGCATTGCTCATCGGTCTCGCGGTGCTCGTGATTGCCTGCCCTTGTGCAGTAGGCCTTGCCGCCCCGCTTGCGACGTCGCTCGGCATCGGGCGGCTAGCGCGTCGAGGCTGTCTGGTCCGCGAGCCCGGCGCACTCGAAGAACTTGCGCGCACGCGGCTGCTCGCTCTCGACAAAACGGGCACCCTCACGTCGGGCAGGCCACATGTTGTGAGGATAGAGACCGACGAAGTGGTGGCCGACCAGGTGCTCGCACGAGCCGCCGGGCTGGAGCGCCATTCGGAGCACGGCTTCGGGCACGCCATCACGGCGGCGGCAGCAGCGCGTGGCCTCGACCCAGAGGTTGTCCGCAATGTCCGGATACTGCCCGGCCGTGGCATCCGAGGGAGTGCAGACGGACAAGCGGTCGTGGCGGGCAACGGGGCACTGATGAGCGAACTGGGCTGGTCAGTCGCGCCGGCTCTCGGCGAACGTGGACGGTCGCTGGAAGCCGAGGGTTATTCCGTGATCTATGTCGGATGGGGCGAGCACGTGCGTGCCGCGCTGGCGCTCGATGATGCGGCGCTTCCCGAGGCACGGTGGACGGTCGAAGCACTGCGGAACCGTGGGTTGCATGTGATCCTCCTCAGCGGGGATCTTGCCCATGCGACGCAGCGAGTTGCCGTTGGGGCCGGGATCGAGGATGCACATTCCGGCCTGTCCCCCGAGGCCAAGCGGGCTGCCCTGCGTGGACTGCGCCAAAGGTACGACGTCGTCGCGATGGTCGGCGATGGCCTGAACGACGGGCCGGTGCTCGCCGAAGCGGATATCGGAATCGCCGTCGGTTCCGCGACCGACCTCGCTCGCGAAACTGCCGCCGTGGTCTTGCCTCGGGGTGGGTTGTGGATGCTGCCGTGGGTCGTCGATGTGGCGCGCGCGGTTCGCACGACGATCCTCACCAACCTGCTATGGGCGTTTGGGTACAACCTGATTGCGCTGACCCTTGCCGTGCTCGGCCTGTTGCAGCCTGTCCTTGCGGCTGCGGTGATGGCCGGCTCGAGCATTCTCGTGGTGCTCAATTCACTCCGCCTGGAAAGGATTCCCGATCCCGTCTGGACGACGTCCTCTGGAGGCGCCGAAGCGCAATCCGCCCCCGATACTTTCCCAGTGTTGCCCTCGTCGGCAATCCAGCAGGGTTGAACGACGGCTTCAGCCGAAGATGTCGTGGGTGAATGCGGCGTACCAGCCGTCTGCCTCACGCACGGCCTCGCGGCGTGTCTCGGCATTGTCACCGACCTTGCTGAGGAAGAAGTCGTTGACCTTGATTGTCTCGGGGTCGGCGTTGTAGCTGATGGCGCTCGTCACCGCGTCGTCGGCAGCAAGAAGAGTGTAGCATGTATTGAACAAGTGGGGCGCAAACCGCTCGGATCCGGTGAGTGCCGCCAGGATTGCGAAGGCGCAGACCTTGGCTTGGCTGTTCGACGCAAAAGCCGATTTCGCCATATTGCCGGCCTTCGCGGCATCACCGATGACATGGATGCCAGACTGCAGCTTCGATTCGAACGTCATCGGATCTATGGGACACCATCCCGACTGATCCACGAGGCGCGCCTGCTGCGCGAGCCGGCCCGCTTCCTGTGCCGGGATAACGTTGGCGACATCGGCCTTGAACGTGTCCCCGGCCGTCTTGATCAATCGACCCGTCACGTCAACAGCCTTGATTCCGCCCGTGAATTGCCCCGGCAGCCACTCGATCATTCCCGGATAGTGACGATTCCAGCCATCCTCAAACACGTCCTGCGCGAAGAAACTGTCTTTCGCGTCGAGGATCAGGATTTTCGCCCGCGGCTTGTACTGCTTGAAATAGTAGGCAATCAGGGACGCGCGCTCGTAAGGACCAGGAGGGCAGCGGAACGGGTCCGGCGGGGCGACGAGCACGAATACGCCGCCGTCCGCCATGCTTTCGAGTTGCTGTCGTAGAAGCTCGGTTTGTGGCCCGGCGGTCCAGGCGTGCGGCATGATCTGCATCGCGGCGTCGTCATAGCCATCGATGGCGCCGGCCCTGAAGGCAATACCCGGGGCAAGAACGACGCGGTCGTACGATAGCTCCGCCCCGCCTTCGAGGCTCACGTTCTTGGCTAGCGGATCGATCGCCGTCGCGGCGTCATGGACGACGTTGACGCCGTATCTCTGCGCAAGTGTCTCATAGCCATGCGTGAGCGATTCAAGCGAGCGAAGCCCGGCAAGATAGAGGTTGCTGAAGAAACAGGTCGTGTACCGCGCTTTCGGCTCGACCAAAGTCACATGGAGCGCTTCAGAGCCCAGGGCCAAGTACTTGGCGGCGGTCGCACCGCCAACACCGCCACCGATCACAATGACCCGCGCCTTGGCCTGACCTCGCGCGGCTTGCGGACGGAGCGCCCCTAGGCACATCGCCCCGGCCAAGCAACCAAATTGGCGACGCGTCCAACATGTCATCGCCGCTGTGTATCCTTTCCTCGTGCTGCGAAATAGCGCGCCAGGATCGCGATTTCTTCGTTGCTGAGGGAGCGCGCCATTGTGCGCATGATCGGACCGGAACGCTCGCCCGACTTGAAGGCCCTCATGACGGTAACAAACTCTTCCTCGCTGAGTCCGACAATCGACGGGATACCCCTGTCATGGCCGTCGAGGCGATGACAGGCTGCGCACGTGGCTGCCAGTTGCGCGCCCTGATCATTGTCTGCCGCAAAGCCGCGCTTCGCAAAGGAGACAACCAGGCTCGCGGCCATCGAGAGTGCAATGATCTGATGGAAGCTCAACGCACTTTGGCGATGCCCCGCGGTTGCCAGGATAGCGGTCGAGCCGCCCGGCATCAGCCGACCGTGAGCTGGTGGGTCAGCGCGTAGGTGTGGCCGCCATCCTCCTCCCAGATGAACTCGAGCCGACCGCTCTCAGTCGCACTCAGGTAAAACTCAATGTAGGGGTTGGCCGCCATAGCCTCGTGCAGATCGACGCCGAAGACGACAATATCATTGTAGCGACAGGCAAACCTGTTGATGATCTTGCGCGGGATCACGTCGCCCTGGGGGTCGCGACGCAGCCCTGTCTCCATTTGATGGCTGATCAGGGCTTTGACCTGAAAGATTTCGCCCTTTGCCGCAACGCTTGGCACTTGCACGCGTGGTGTCGGGGTGAACATTGTTGCCACCCTCCGGGTGATGTCAGGCGCAGCCGTTGGTAGCTGCCTCGACCCAGGTCTTGTTCATCAGGAGTGCACCGTCGTTCATTTCCGCCACCGCCAGGACATATTGCGGTTCGGCCAGGCGGATCCGTGTCGATACCCTCGGCTCGCTGCGCCGCGGCGCAAAGTGAAAGCAAACAACCTCAATGAGCGGATTGCGCGGCGCGAACACGCGGACATTACGCACGTGGTCCGCTTCAGTCATTGGGCAATCGATCTCAAGAGAGAGAGGTACCGTATAGCCGTTTGGGAACGTCCTCGGCATCACAAGGTGAATGCGATCCGATTCCACCAGAGTCCTTCCGGCGAGTTGCTTGACGATCGTAACACCATCATCACCGGTGTCACTCGCATCCACCGGCGAAATGAAGGCATCGCCCGCCAATCCAGCCCCCGCCGTAGCTGCGGCGGTCAATACAGCACGGCGCGTGAAGCTCACTGTGTTGGCTTTGGTTTCTTCCACCACGCCAACCTCCTCGTGCCGACGTGGACTACCAACCGCAATAGGACACTATCCCACGTCCGGGCTTGCTCACAAGGCGAAGTTAATGCGCTTGCGTGACCTGCCGATCAGTCTTGACGGACGACTCCTTGGCAGGTGTCGGTTGTGCAACGCAGCGCCGATCAAAAGTCGATATCGGCCCCATGGGGCGGGTGCGGGTGGCCAAGCGGCGCCGTGTCCCTGCTCGGCCGCTCTGCGACCATGGCCTCCGTCGTGATCAGCAGGCTTGCGATCGACGCGGCATCCTGCACGGCCGTTCGAACCACCTTGGTTGGGTCGATAATGCCCTTGGCCACCAGATCGCCGAATTCGCCGGTCTGGGCGTCGAAGCCGTAGGCGTAGGTCTCGTGATGCAGGATCTTTCCGATTACGAGCGAACTGTCCTCGCCTGCATTGATGGCGATTTGACGGGCCGGCCAACCCAGGGCCTTCTTGACGATCTCGATCCCGTGCCGCTGATCCTCGTTTCCCCGCGCTTCACGTCCATCGGATTCATACCCGCGGCTGCAGCCTTGGCCCCCTCCTTGACGATTGCCTGGGCAAGTACAGTGGCCGTCGTCGTGCCGTCACCGGCCAGGTACGACGTTTTTGACGCGATTTCCTTAACCAGCTGCGCGCCCATATTTTCGAACCTGTCGTCAAGCTCGATTTCCTTCGCAACAGTCACGCCATCCTTGGTGATCCGCGGCACCCCGAACCTATCAAGCACGACGTTACGACCCTTGGGACCCAGCGAGACCCGCACGGCGTCGGCGAGGATGTCAATGCCGCGCGGCATCTTTTCGCGCGCCTCGGTCGAGAATTTGACCTCCTTGGCAGCCATCGTGTTTCTCCCTCGTCAGCTTCTTGTGTTCATGCTCCCGTTGATTGCCGGAACTGTCCGAGTGTCGGCTGGTTTCGCTCTCCGCTCTGTTTCCTGATCCAGGCAGCCCCATTTTGTCACGCTTCGATGCGAACGCGACGGAGTGGCGCGCTCGTTATCCTGCGGCGCTCAGCATACCGCCGCCGTTCCTCGTCGGAAACATTTTCGTGTCGTGAAACGGGCAAACCAGCCGAACTCGCGACCCAGATTCGGAGGCTTGAATCAGAGGATAGAGGGCAACCGCAACGATGTGAACGAGGCTGATCGCATGGCGGCTTTCGGTCGTAGACCGGAAAAATGAGGCTCGCGAACGGCTCCTGGAAGACGATCTGCATGCGCTTGCGCAACTCTCGCAGGGTGCGGGGGTTAGCGCCGAGAACGTCCTCGCCATCGACCAGAATGGTGCCGCTGTCCGGTTCGATCAGCTTGAGAATGGATCGGCCTGTGGTCGACTTGCCGCAACCGGATTCGCCAACCAGCGCCAGCGTTTCCCGGTGTGCAGGCTGAACGATATGTTCTTCACGGCGTGAACGCGGCCCGATACCTTGCGCCCCACGCGGTCGATTCTGCCTCTGACAAAAGACTTTCATGCATCATCTGCGCTTCCTCAGTGAGTTCGAAGTAAATCGCCGGCCGGTTACGTACTCACGCTGACGTGAAGCCGCCCAATGCGTTCCTCTCATAGCGAACCTCCCGCCGGCGACCAAACCGAAGTGAACGGTGTCCGGATCAGGCCTTCCCTCTTTGAGCCAGAAAAAGAAGCGTCCGTCTTTTCCGAAGCCTTTGAGGTCTGGGTGACCATCCTGGCCTTCATAGGCCAGAAAGTCTGTGATCCCGAGCGGCTTGAGAGCTTGTTCGTAAAAGGCGATCGAGCGCGTAAAATCGCTGACGGTTACAATGACGTGGTCGAGCATTGAAGCCCTCCTTCAAGTATTGGGAACGGGACTTTACGGCACACCCCTGACAGACGCGACGCCTCGGATAGCGCTCTTTCGCCGCCGCCGCCTGTATTCGGTCTGTACGAAAGAAACGAAAATCTTCGAGACCACCCGGCAAGTCGGTGTCTGCGTAGTCGACATGGAGCACCCGTCGGCGCCGCGGTCGTTGACACCCCCTCGGACGGGGTCCATGCTGGGTTAGCGCGTTCGGCATTCGAGGCAGTGTCGGCGACGAACCTCGTTCCAACAAAGTCAACGACAGTGCCGAGCCCTCAGTATCCGCTTGACGGATCAATTGGGCTTCGAATGGGCACGCGCTCCTTAACCGGAGGGAACGCTATGTCAAACAAGACACCCTTTATGTACGCGATATCTTTGGGTCTGGCGCTAACCCCGATCTGTTTCTCCACAGTGTCGGCCCAAGAAAGATGCAAGGTCAGTGAGGAAGCCACGGCCGCTAAATCCAATTATACTCAGCAACATGTGCTGGACGTCGGTGATATATCTGGGCATCAGATCCGCGTCTTCGAGCTCCACCGTACCTATCCGAACGACAAGCCAAACTGCGAGCACCTCAAGCGCACCGAGTCATTTACCCGAGGTTATTCCGACTACGTCGATCGCAATGGCCGAGCCTGGGGATACGAGGTTATCTCGCTCGAAAATGGCGACAAGATCTTTGCGGAATTTGATGGAACGAGCCAAACCACGGTCACCCCTGATGGTTCAAAGAAAAGCACCTTCACAGGTGTCACCCGATACATCGGCGGAACCGGAAAATACCAGGGTATTCGCGGCTTCTTGAAGTCCAGCGTTGTGTTTGACCCCGACAAGAACGTGAACCAGCAACAGACTGAGGGTGAGTACTGGTTGGCAGCATCAACGGTGGGTCAGAGTCAGAAGTGACCACCAGCGCGGAGCACGTCCGTTTTACCCCCGGTAGCCGGTACGGGGGCAACTGTTTTGCGTTGTCCGGTTCGCTGGCGTCCGATAACAGCTGATACTGTTGCAAAAGTCGTAAATCGAACGACGCCAAAAATCTGGCGAAAGTCGATTTTTTAGACGTTTGTATCTCTACGACGCGCCATGGCGCCGATACGAGGGTCCCTGGTCGTTTGTGTGTGAAACGATGTGGTCCCTCACGTCGGCGCCTGCGAAACGCATCAGCGGCCCTAGCAAGATTTCGTTCCTCGGCCGAAAAGGACTTTTTCAACACTATCAGCTCTTAACGGACGTCAGCACCTCAAGCAGTTCGGACGATCTACAACGAGGAACATCGATCTGATAGGACGGAGCCTGCCTCCGAACTGCTCAGCGATAGCGCTTCTAGGAGGTCGCCTTCGAGATCCCAGATCTTCTCCGCGAACTCATCGAT
>Ga0137359_10003835_pt1 | contig 12246 bp, 7 predicted proteins | sample Mad1_40_16metaG_FD_108281 | JGI IMG/M metagenome (GOLD analysis project Ga0137359, IMG submission 108281) | Vadose zone soil microbial communities from Angelo Coast Range Reserve, California, USA - Mad1_40_16 metaG | ecosystem: Environmental > Terrestrial > Soil > Vadose zone | place: USA... | reverse complement strand
TTGATGAGACTGCAGGGCATTGAGGTACAGGCGGCGACGAAGGAGTTCAGCGTAAAAGATCAAAAGTACCCGGCGGGTTCCTACATCATTCGAATGGATCAGCCCTATTCACGCATGGCCGACATGCTGTTGGATACGCAATATTACAACGTCAGCGATCCTGCGCCTTACGACGATACTGGTTGGACGATGGGCCCGATGCGCAATGTCAAAACCGTCCGGATTACTGACAAGAGCATTCTTGGCGTGGCGATGACTCCAATCACGAGTGACGCGAAGGTCCGCGGGCAACTCACCGGCTCAGGTTCGCCGGTTGCCTTTATCATCAACCACAATACCGACAACACGCTCGCGACGCTCCGCTTCAGACTCAAGGATGTGAAGATAAATGCTGCGGAAGACGCCTTTAAAATTTCCGACCAGCAATTCAACGCCGGCTCATTTATCGTGAAAACAACTGGCAATCCCGCCGATCTCAAGCAGCGTCTGGAGGCTGCCGCGGTCGACCTGGGGTTCAAAGCGCAGGGGGTTGAGAAATTGCCGGAAGTAAAAACGCACGAGCTTGCTGTGCCGCGCATCGCCATACTTCACACCTGGACAAACACACAGAATGACGGCTGGTTCCGTGTTGAGTTTGACCGTTTACAGATTCCATATGCATACATCTCAGATCATGTTCTGCGCGACACGCCCAACCTGCGAGAAAAGTACGATGTCATAATTTTTCCGCCGGTCGGTGGCTCGGCGCAGTCTGTCGTCAACGGGATTCCGATGCGCGGCGATCCAATTCCCTGGAAAGCCTCGGTGCTAACTCACACGATGGGCCAAAGTCCCGATCAGACTGACGATGTGTGCGGCGGCATGGGCGTGGCTGGGGTAGCGAACCTGCAGAAGTTTGTTGAAGGCGGCGGACTGTTCGTCACTATCACCGGCGTGTCTCAAATACCCATCGACTACGGCATTGTCAGCGGCGTGTCAATTCAACCGGCAGACAAACTGCAAGCCCGCGGTTCGATCTATAACGCCACTTTCGCGGATCGGAAGAGTCCGATCAGTTATGGCTATGGTGATGCACTGCCTATTTACTTCAATCAGTCACCACTGTTTCAGGTAGCGGCCGGTGGTGGCGGCGGAGGTTTCGGCGGAGGAGGTGGTGAGGGTGGCCCTGGCGGACAATCCGCCAGCCGGGCCTCGGGACGTGGTGGCGTAAACGATCCGGATGTAGTACAGGCAATGCCTCAGCCACGACCCGCGGACCCGGCAGATCGTTCCGGAGCGGATCAAGTCACCAATGAGCAGCGAGAGAGCCCGTTCTTCGTTCCGCCACAACTGCGCCCGCGTGTTGTTATGCGTTTTGCTGCGGATGAAAAGAATCTGCTCGTGAGTGGAATGCTGGCTGGAGGTTCTGAACTTGCGAACAAGCCGGCAGTAGTCGACATTCCCGTTGGGCGTGGGCACGTTGTGATGTTCGCGACCAATCCTATGTGGCGACACCAGACGCAGGGTGAGTTTTTCCTGCTCTTCAATGCTGCCTTGAATTACGATAATCTGGGCGTCGGGAGGACGGAGCCTGCGGCCCAGCGACAACGTCCGACTGCTGATGATCAGTGATGGGGCAGTGACACCTGCAGTAGAGAACTCGTGAAAAACTCAGCAATCCCACCCACGGAAAAGTGGGTGGACGGTTTCACTCCGGGAGGAGTGAGATGTTTATAGCCCGAGTTGAAATGTTCGACCAACGGCGTTCGGAGGAGCGGAATCCAACTAGACCTTCAGCTCGCAAGCACCTTTCCGCTCCTCCGAACGCCGCCGGAGGGGTTTTGTTCCTCGAGCTATAAACATGCCACCGCTAATGGGGTAAACCCGTAACGCTTTTTTTCACAACTTCGGAAGTGGTTGGATGGTTCAGATTCAACCTGTTCAGAGCAGCCCATGGAACTGAGGTCTCCGTATGCGCTCCGGCCGCCTTGTTTCGGAGGCCGGACCTGCACAATCGACCCACTTCCGTGGGTGGAATTTCCGAGAGGAAACATTTCTAAGTGCTAACAATTCTCACTGATATCGAAGTACGCGTTCTCGGAGCGCTGGTCGAAAAACAGGTGACCACGCCAGAATATTATCCCCTGACGATCAACTCTCTCATGCTTGCCTGCAATCAAAAGAACAATCGCAATCCAGTCACTGCCTATTCTGAAGAACAGGTGGCCCAAACTGTGGAAAACTTGCGTGAAAAAAATCTCACTTATGTTTTTTACGGCAGCACCAGCCGTGTTCCGAAATACAAACATGTGATGACCGAAGTGCTACATCTCAGCCAAGCGCAGTTGGCGCTGATGTGCGTACTAATGCTCCGGGGCAGTCAGACGGTAGGCGAATTGCGAGAACGAGCCTCGCGCCTGCACGAGTTTTCCTCGCTTGAGGAGGTGGAAGCTACGCTCAACTCGCTGATCTCACGCGAGCCTGAAACATTAGTTACTCGCTTACCCAGGCAGGTGGGTCAGAAGGAAATACGATTCGCTCACTTGCTCGCCGGGGAAGTTGCTCTTGATTCCGTGACCGAAACACCGGCGCCGCGTAGAAGCAGCACACAACAAATCGATCGGGTGGCAAAACTGGAAGAAGATGTGAGTGTTCTAAAAAACCAGGTCGGACAACTGCAGCAACAGTTTGAGGATTTTAAAAAGCAGTTTGAGTGATGCCACGGCCTTGCGCCGTGGAGACTCACGCTCGCGGCTATTAGAAAATAAGCCGCAGAACTCATCCGCAAGATCCATCTAGCGTCTTTTGTAGCAGCAAACGTGAACCTCCACGGCGCAAGGCCGTGGCATCCGCAAAAACCTTCTAGCGTCTTTTATAGCCGCGAGCGTGAGCCTCCACGGCGCAAGGCCGTGGCATCAGCTGGAGCTTGGCAATCGAAAAAGACTGTTTCACGCTTGGGCTCGTGATTCAGCTATGCAATTTCCAGTCTGACGCAGTATAATACCCATCCCTTATGAATCTGGAAATTTTTCATCCGGCGGTAGCGCGCTGGTTCGAGCAGAGCTTTCCTGCGCCCACTCCGCCACAGGCTGAAGCATGGCGGGCAATCAAGCAGGGACGCCACACTCTTATTGCTGCCCCCACCGGTTCAGGAAAGACTCTTGCTGCATTCTTAGCTGCAATCGATGACCTCGTTCGTCTGGGCGTGGAAGGGAAGCTCGATAACACGACTCACGTCGTGTACGTCTCACCATTAAAAGCACTCAGTAATGATATTCAACGCAACTTGCAGATTCCTCTGGAAGGCATCGAGCAGCAACTGAAAATCCTGGGTTCGCCTCAGGTAAACATTCGCACGCTGGTGCGAACCGGAGATACGCCCGCAGCCGAGCGCACGGCAATGGTCAAGCGGCCACCGCACGTCGTCGTTACAACGCCCGAGTCGCTCTACATTCTACTGACCAGTGAGGGCGGACGGCGAATGTTGCAAACCGCCCGGACGTTGATTCTCGACGAGATACACGCTGTTGTAGGCGACAAGCGCGGTTCACACCTGGCGCTCTCGATCGAACGTCTGGAACAGCTCATACAAGAACATCAAGCTCAAACTACCGATCACGGAATACAAAAATCCCATCTGGTTCGCATCGGCCTTTCCGCCACTCAACGCCCTATCGAAGAAGTCGCCAGATTTCTGGTTGGTACGTCGAATCTCAAGCCTGACGGTGCGCCGGATTGCGCCATTATTGACAGCGGGCACACCCGTCGTTTGGATCTCGCCATTGAGTTACCGGAATCACCGCTTCAGGCCGTCATGTCCGGCGAAGTCTGGGACGAAGTTTACGACCGGCTGGCGCAGTTGATTCGCCAGCATAAGACCACACTGATCTTTGTTAACACACGCCGTCTGGCAGAAAGAGTGGCACGCCATCTCGGCGAGCGAATCGGTGACGAAAACATCGCTGCACATCACGGCAGCCTGGCTCGCGAACAGCGTTTGGCGGCGGAACAACGACTGAAGGCCGGGGAGCTCAGCGCGCTCGTAGCAACGGCTTCGCTCGAGCTCGGCATCGACATAGGCGACGTCAATCTCGTCTGTCAACTTGGGTCGACGCGTTCCATTGCCAGTTTTCTGCAGCGCGTAGGCCGATCGAACCACACGGTCGCCGGATTTCCTAAGGGAAGAATTTTCCCACAGTCGCGTGATGAGCTGGTTGAATGTGCGGCAATAATCGATTCTGTGCGTCGCGGTGAGTTAGACCAGCTCAAAATTCCTGAGCAACCGCTAGATATCCTGGCCCAGCAAATCGTGGCTGCTGTTGCCGCTGAAGAATGGACCGAAAACGACCTCTTCGAAATGATCCGGCACGCTTATCCTTATCGCAGGCTGGAAAGAGAAAAGTTTGACTCAGTCGTACGCATGTTGGCAGAGGGCTTTTCTACAAAGCGTGGCCGGCGCTCGGCGTATTTGCATCGCGATGCCGTCAACGGGCGATTGCGTGGGCGACGAGGTGCGCGTTTGGCGGCGATCACTTCCGGCGGGGCTATTCCCGACACGGCCGACTATGCAGTGGTACTCGAGCCAAGTGGTTTAGTGATCGGCTCGGTGAATGAAGACTTTGCAATCGAGAGTCTGCAAGGGGACATTTTTCAATTGGGTAATACTTCGTGGCGCGTGCTGCGTGTAGAGCAGGGAAAAGTCCGCGTCGAAGATGCACACGGGCAGCCGCCGTCGATTCCTTTTTGGCTGGGTGAAGCACCCGCGCGCACGCATGAGTTGTCTGCCTCAGTCTCACGTCTCCGCGACGAAGTGGCCAACAGAGTGCAAGTCGGCACCGCCGAGTGGGTAGACGACTCAGCCGCCACAGTAGTCGGTACTGAACTGACCGATGTCCAAACGAAGGACACAGACTCGAGTCTGAGCCACTCCCTGGATCTGAGTTCCGCTATGAGTTGGTTGACCGATGAAGTCCGAATATCACGCTCGGCTGCTGAGCAGATAGTAGAATACCTTGCCGGCGCGAAGGCTGTGCTGGGCGTGATGCCCTCGCAAGAAAACCTTGTGCTTGAAAGGTTTTTTGACGACAGCGGCAGTATGCAACTCGTTTTGCATTCACCATTCGGCAGTCGCCTGAATCGGGCCTGGGGTCTCGCCTTACGCAAACGTTTCTGTCGAAAATTCAACTTTGAATTGCAAGCTGCGGCGACTGAAGACGCGATCGTGTTGTCGCTTGGTCCCACGCACAGTTTTCCGCTTGAGGACGTCTTTCATTATCTCAACGCAAAAACAGTCAGACAGCTCTTGTGCCAGGCCCTTCTGGACGCGCCAATGTGGAACATTCGCTGGCGCTGGAACGTGACCCGGGCTTTGGCGGTGTTGCGCCGGCGGGGAGGGAAGAAGATTCCAGCCCAATTGCAACGAATGGATGCCGAAGATCTATTGACCGCCGTGTTTCCGGATCAGGTTGCCTGTGCTGAAAATCTTGGTGGCGAGCGTGAGATTCCCGCCCATCCGCTCGTCGACCAGACCGTGAAAGATTGTTTGGAAGAGGCGATGGATGTTGATGGTCTGGAGAAGCTGTTGATTTCAATCGAACGCAATGAAAAGCGTTTGTTTGCTCGCGACGTGATTGAGGCTTCGCCGCTTTCTCAGGAGATACTGAACGCCCGGCCCTATGCTTATCTTGATGATGCGCCGCTCGAGGAACGCCGCACACGCGCCGTTTACCAGCGACGTTGGCTTGACCCCGAAACCGCCAGTGATATGGGTAAACTCGATCAAGCCGCCATCGACCGCGTCCGTGATGAGGTTTGGCCGGAGCCGCGAACCTCAGATGAACTTCACGACGCGCTTGTTGAGTTGGGCTTCATTACTGATGAAGAAGGTGTCGAGTGGCAGGAGCTCTTTACCGAGTTGAAGAATGAACGACGTGCCGCAGTACTTATTACTGGGACCGCGGGCGGTCCGCCCGCAGTGAGCGCGCAGCGCGAACAATTCATCGTGGCTGGAGAAGCGGCTGAGGATAGAGCGGGCGAGACGCCCGCGGTCCCAGTAAGAGCAGGCTCGCTCCGGTTATGGGTCGCTGCAGAGCGGTTGCCGCAACTCAACGCGGTCTACCCGTCCGGACATTTGGAGCCCCCGATTGCTGCACCTGAGAGCTTCCTGCAAAAGACTTGGACTTTTGATGAAGCGCTGGTTGAGATTGTGCGCGGCCGCCTGGAAGGCCTTGGCCCAGTGACGGTCGCAGATCTGGCCATCTCCTTGGGTTTGAACAAACTCGAGATCGAAACGTCGTTGCTGAAATTGGAAGCGGAAGGGTTTGTTATTCGCGGCCGTTTTACACCCGGCGTCTCGGAAACCGAATGGTGTGCACGTCGTTTACTCGCGCGCATTCATCGCTATACGCTCAATCGTCTGCGCCAGGAGATCGAACCTGTTTCAACTGCCGACTTTGTGCGGTTCTTACTGGCATGGCAAAAGCTCGCGCCCGACCATCAAATGGAAGGACCGGAAAGCGTGCGCGCCATAATCGAGCAGTTAGAAGGCTTTGAAGCGCCGGCGGCTGCGTGGGAGGGTGAGCTGCTTCCCAGTCGCCTGATTGAATATGATCCGGCGTGGCTCGATGCATTATGTCTTTCGGGCGAGGTTGTCTGGGCCAGGCTGACGCCCCTGTCTCGCTCTATTGCGCCTGAGAATGTGGTGGAGAAGGCTCGTGGTTCAGCACCCGTCCGCAACACACCCATCGCTCTATTGCGACGTAAGAATTTCGCTGCCTGGAGTTCCGTGTTTCCTCAATCTCCTACCCTGGAAGTCAAAGAGACAGAATTCTCAACTACGACACGCGCGGTCTACGACTATCTTGCCACCCATGGCGCTTCGTTTTTCACTGACATGGTTGACGGCACAAAGCTTCTTCGTAGCCAGGTTGAAGAGGCATTGGGCAATCTGGTGGCCAATGGTCTTGTCGTTTCCGATAGCTTCGCAGGTTTGCGTGCGTTGCTTACGCCGTCGAGTCGGAAGACACAAGCAGCAGGGCGCCGCAAACACCGGCAACCCGTTTACGAGATGTCGGGCGCTGGTCGCTGGTCGATTTTGAATAGGGGCGAAGATCTTCGGGGCAGTAGCCCGACCGTTCGAGAAGGCTCGGCGCGACGGACGACATCAAACAACCTCAATCTCGACCCGGCAACCACCGAAGAGATCGCCCGGGTCCTGCTCAAACGCTATGGTGTTGTTTTCAAACGCCTGCTGGAGCGTGAAGGCATCGCTTTGCCATGGCGCGTGCTGCTTCGCATGTATCACCGGCTGGAGGCACGAGGCGAGATTCGCGGGGGCCGTTTTGTTGCGGGCATTTCTGGCGAGCAGTTTGCTTTGCCGGAAGCAGTCGGGATGTTGCGGTCGATCAGGCGGCAAAACGGAGAAGAGAGCTTGATTTCAGTCAGCGCCGCCGATCCCCTCAACCTTGTCGGGATCATCACTCCCGGTAATCGCGTCACAGCGCATACGAGTAACCGCATTCTCTATCGCGATGGCGCACCTATCGCCGCGCTCGAGTCAGGTGACACTCGGTTCCTGGTCGAGTTGAGCCGGACCATGGAATGGAAAGCCAAGAGCGCACTCGTGCGCAAGGCTACACCTCCCGCACTTCGATCTTATCTACAACGCCCCGCGTGATTGTCCGACAAATCTTGGCCGCCACCCGTTTGTCATTCTGTATGGATGGTCGCGAGCGTTTGTGGGCGCCTGCGGTCATTTGGGAGCACCTGCGGTCACTACCGATGTCGGATACGCTGCATACGATATCGTGTCACCTGTTCTATTACCTGACGGCGTTTTTCTGAAAAAAGCCGCGTAGCAACGCATGTTTCTTTATGGGCATGCCAGTTGCTAAATCCCGAATCAAAGGGAGGTAAGTATGAAGCCTATTTACTCGAGTAAGAAACCAGGTGGGTATTTGTTGGCACTCTTTCTACTCTTTGGTATTGCGATGATCTCGGGCACTACCGCTCAGGCGCAGTATCCCGGGGGTTGGGGTCAGGATCGCCAACAGGACAGAAATCGGGATCGTGATGATCGCAATCGACGACGGCGCGACCGTGACCGAGACAATGATCGAGATCGCGACCGAGATGATCGTTACCGTCGAGTTGACCGCTACGGTCGTAATAATGGCGGCTACTATGGAAACGGCGGTTATGATCCCTATGGTCGCAACGGAGGTTACGGCAACACCTACCAAGTTGCGCAGCAACAGGGCTACAGCTATGGTCTAAACACCGGCGCTTCTGACGCCCAACGCGGACAGAACTATGACCCGCAGAGATCTCACTACTACAGAAACGCAAATGATGGCTATAACTCCAGGTATGGTAATCGGGGTCAATATCAGCAGGCTTTCCGCCAGGGGTTCCTGCAAGGATACCGTGAAGGTTATCAACGTTATGGCTACGATCGTGGACGCAACAACGGAAGATCGCGCAACGGCAGCTGGTTTCCCTGGTAACTAGTTCACCTTGTGGTTTTGAGCAACGCCAACAACTGCGAATGCCGCGACCTCGGTCGCGGCATTTCCTTTTTTGGTTCGACACCTCTTCATTTCTGGTTGGACTATTGTTTATTCGCGTTTTGTTCGTCGAGCCAGGTCTTTAGCGGCGCAAAGTAATCAATGATCGCGGTTGCGTCCATCTTATCTTCGCCGGTCAACGCCCTCAGCGCATCAGGCCAGGGCTTGCTCAAACCCATCGCCAGCATCTCTTTCAGCCTCTCGCCGGCCTTTTTGTTTCCGTAAATCGAGCACTGGTAAAGCGGACCGTTGAAACCCGCTTCGCGACACAAGGCGCGGTGAAACTGAAACTGCAGAATCGCGGCCAAAAAGTAACGTGCATAGGGCGTGTTTGAGGCAACATGGTATTTCGCGCCCGGATCGAAATCCTGTTCGCTGCGCGACGCTGGTGGTGCAACTCCCTGATACTTCGCACGCAAATCCCACCAGGCTTTGTTGTAATCGGCCGGACCAACTTCACCCGAGAAAACTTTCCACCTCCATTGATCCACCAGATAGCCAAAAGGCAGGAAGGCAACTTTGTCGAGGGCGCGACTCAAAAGGAATCCAATATCTGCGCCAGACTCCGGCGTCCTATCGATCAAGCCAATCTGTTTTAGATATGCCGGTGTCACAGACAGAGCAATCGTATCGCCGATAGCTTCATGAAAAGCATCATTCGCGCTATCACGAAACAGGAAAGGCTGTTTTGAGTACGCCATCTGATAATAGTTGTGCCCCAGCTCGTGGTGGACGGTAGTAAAGTCCTCTTCGTTGATTTGGATGCACATCTTCAAACGCACGTCCTTCTCAAAGTCGATGTCCCAGGCGCTCGCATGACAAACCGCTTCATGGTCTACTGGTTTGGTGAGCATTGAACGCTCCCAAAATGTAGTCGGCAGTTGTTCAAAACCGAGCGAACTGAAAAACGATTCACCATAACGCACCATCTGTTTGGGATCGGTGTTGCGCGCTTTGAGAATTTGAGTCAAGTCATAACCGCGGCCGCCTGTCGCCGGCGCAAGCAGTGGATAGATGTTGCTCCAGCTCTGCGCCCACATATTGCCGAGTAGATGGGCGGGGATGGGCCTGTCTTCAGGGACAACCTCTTTGCCATACTTCTGTGAGAGCTTGTGACGCGTGTAGGTATAGAGCGAGTCGTATAGCGGCTTCACCTGTTGCCATAGTCGTTCCATTTCAGCTGCAAAGGCATCGGCGTCCATATCATATTTCTCGCGCCACATCGCTCCTGTGTCTTTGAAGCCCATCTCGCGTGCGCCCTTGTTACTCAGTTCGACAAACCGCACATAGTCCTTACGAAAGGGCGGCGAAATCTGATGCCAGCCCAACCAGGTCTTTTTCAACTCCTCTGGATCCCGGCTGTGGGCCATGATCTCTTCCAGATCACCGATACTCAAACATTTCCCCTTCTCGCCCTCCGGACAATACTTGCCCTTGCCGTAGTCGCCTTCCATGGAAGCGGCGAGCTTTGTGAGTTCATCCCGCTCGGTTGGATCTTTCGGCGCTGGTAAAGTCAACGACAACTTCAACAGCTTCATCTTGCGATGGGTATCGGCGGAAAGATCCAAACCATCAAAGCGGCGCGACTGTTCGGCCAGTTCCGTGGTTGCTCCAATCAAATCTTTGTTCGCATCAGCCGAAAGCGTTTCCGTGTCGTCGGTGATGAAAGTGCTCTTGATCCAATCGGCGCGAGCGAATTTGACATTGAGTTCAAACAGACGCTTTTCGGCGTCGGTAATGAATTGCTCTCCTTCGGCGACTGTGGCTTTGGCTCCTGAACGGGACATAGAATTTGGGTTATTTGCACACGACGATAAAAGTGCCAGACCTGCACTTATTAGAAGGAACCCGCCAGCCCAAAGCTGGCGAGTCTGACAAATAGAATTCACGGGTTGCCTCCATATCACGTTGTCGATTGCCATTGTCGATTCTCGATTGGAGATGGCTAATTGCTAAGCCAGCAAACTATAACCATGATCCCAATGATCCTCAAAAGAAAACCAGGGCAGTGGAAGTAGTGCCAAGATGAGTCCTGTCAGCGGGCGATTGTGGATTGCGTCCATTGGATTGTAAACTCCAGGCTGTTCCCCAAATTACGAGTAGTGTCCTAATTTGAGATTGTCTTAGGGCATTCTCAGTGTTCTCAGTGCCTTCGTGGTGATAGAAGTGTCGAAAGCCAGTTCACTACGGAGACACGGAGAACACGGAAAACCCCGTGGCACGTGAAATTAGGCCACTTCCAAATTACGAGACTCGTGGGCCATTGCTTACTTGGCTGAATGTCGAGTGGTCCTAAGAGTGACCGTCAATGCGCCCGACGTTAACGATTAACGGAAAAGAGCCGTCTGCCTGTTAGGGAACAGCATCGGGAGGGACTGTCACCATGAACGATCCATTTGTCATACTGGGAATCGCCGGCAGTTTGCGCCGCGACTCTTTCAATCGCTACACACTACGCGCGGCGCAAGAGTTGACACCCACGGGTGCGAAAATTGAGACTTTTGAATTGAACGGTATCCCTGGATTCAATCAGGATGAAGAGTCCCAGCCGCCTGCAAAAATCGTTGAACTAAAACAGCGAGTCCGCAGTGCCGATGCCATTCTTCTTGTTACCCCTGAATACAACTATTCGGTTCCTGGTGTTCTGAAAAATGCCATTGACTGGGCTTCGCGACCATACGGCGACAGTGCGTGGAATGGAAAAGCCGTCGCCCTTATGGGTGCCTCGGTAGGAACGCTGGGAACTGCTCGCGCTCAGTATCACCTGAGGCAGATGTTTGTGTTTTTGAATATGTATCCGGTGAACCAACCGGAGGTCATGATCAGCAATGCAGCGAACCGTTTCGACGAGAAGGGAAATCTCGTTGACGAGCCTTCGCGGAAATTGATTAAGCAGTTGTTAGAAGAACTTGTTGCCTGGACCAGGCGTTTGGGAAATAGGTAGTCCGGTTGCCGGTGGACGTAATATAGAGCTGAACCAGCTGGGAGAAACAGCTATGGATGCGGCACACATACACCTATTGCTAAACCATATTCCGATACTGGGCACGATTTTCGGTCTGCTATTGTTATGTTATGGAATATGGAAACGTAGCGACGAAATAAAGAAGGCCAGTCTCGGCACTTTTGTCATTGTGGCGTTGATCACTATAGCCGTTTACCTCACTGGTGACGGCGCGGCCCAGATCGTTGGCAATCTTCCGGGAGTCTCAACTGCCATTATCCAGCGTCACGACAGCGCAGCCACAATCACTTTTGCGGCGATAGAAATTCTCGGAGTGATTTCTCTTGTTAGCCTGTGGTTGGGACGAGGCATTAGAGGCCTGAAAGCATGGCTCACTGGAGTGATTCTTGTTATCGCGTTGATATGCAGCGGTCTCGCTTCATGGACGGGAAGTATTGGCGGACAGATCCGCCATACGGAAGTCCGGCCGGGGTTCTCGAAGTAGTTCAAACAGACCAGTAGGGTTAGGGATTAACCAGACCTTTTTTGATATTGCGCTGCCAGGCTTCATAGTTTCTGATTCGGCGTTTCGCCTGCTTGCGAGTCAGGTTCATCTCCTGAGCTACAAAGTCGATCCGGGCTGTCCGGTCCTTCTTCTTGTCGAAACGATCTCCCGGTGCTTTCAAATAGAGCTTGTAAGCAATGGTCCACTCGGCTTTCACTTCTTCGGTGGCTTGTACGCCCCGTTGCTCCGGCATG
>Ga0137359_10003832_pt1 | contig 12248 bp, 9 predicted proteins | sample Mad1_40_16metaG_FD_108281 | JGI IMG/M metagenome (GOLD analysis project Ga0137359, IMG submission 108281) | Vadose zone soil microbial communities from Angelo Coast Range Reserve, California, USA - Mad1_40_16 metaG | ecosystem: Environmental > Terrestrial > Soil > Vadose zone | place: USA... | reverse complement strand
TAGCTGGGCTTAAACAGGCGCTAGATTCTGTGAGTAAGGTTTGATCGCACTTAGGATGGGCGGAGTATCAGTCAGTTACAGTGGGGTTCATCAGGCATATCAAATTGCTTTGGCTGCCGATGAAGCCGGTCTGTTGGATCGCTTTTATTGCTCAATCTATAGGGCGCCACATTGTTGGGGGGGGCGAGTTGCTTCTATCGTAGGACAGAACCGCCTGGCCAGCCGTCGCGCAGAAGGTCTAAGCGCGTCCAAAGTAGAAGAGTATCCTTGGCCGCTTTTTTGGCATCAGGTCTCTAACCTGTTTCTCGCAGATAAATCGAACGATTGGCTAATCGCGAACGATAGGTTTGATCGACACGTTGCGAAGCGGCTGGAGAACACTCAGTCGAAAATCTTTGTTGGTGTCGAAACATGCGCATATCATTCCCTGAAAACCGCACGCCGTCTTAACGCCACCACGATATTGGATTGTCCGGGCGTCGACACCGGCTTCCTTGACGCGAAAGCCGCTGAGGCTGCAGCCCAATTCAACCTTACTACGATTGCTAAGTCGGACTCACCAAGAATGAGCGCTCGAAAGACCCGGGAATTGGCTCTCGCAGATATCATTGTTGTATGCTCCAAGTTTCAATTGAGAACCATGGAGCGCCACAATATCCCTGCGGATAGGGCCTGCATCATCCCACTTTGGATTGATCACGAATTCTGGCTGCCGCCAGACGCGCCGAAGGTTGCTAGCGAACGTTTGCGCGTGCTTTTCGTTGGGAAAATTAGTGTTCGGAAAGGGATTCCCTACCTGTTGGAAGCTGCAAGGTCCTGCCCGACTAAGGTTGAGCTTACATTAGTGGGAGATGTGAACTCGGATGTCGCGCCCTTGCTAAGGAATCCTGGGCGAAACATCCGCGTGCTTTCGGCGCGGCCGAAGATCGACTTGTTAAGGATCTATCGAGCGCATGATGTTTTTGTTCTCCCATCGCTAGGGGATTCTTTTGGAATTTCTGCGCTGGAGGCGATGCTCAGCGGCCTGGCGGTAATAGTTACCGAAAATTGTGGTGTTCCCGTGCCGAATGAATCATGGCGCGTCCCGGTAATGAACGTCGATGCTATTGTGGAGCGACTCCAGTTATACGTCCGGGACAGGGCATCATGCCGCAAAGATGGCGACCTAGCTTCCGAGTTCGCAAAGCAATTCACGCCGACGAGATACCGTGCGAATATGCAAACGTTTCTTCAGCGACTCCTTGGATAGCACGGAGCGATGATCTTATCATCGCCAATTTTGTTCACAACATCCTCACGATGAGTATTGACCCGTGGTACGTGGAGAACGTTATCTGTCCTCGCGACCACTGGAAGCTCGAGTTCCGTGCGGGATACCTTGTGTGTGCATCAGGGCATGAATATCCCGTAGTTGAAGGCGTACCGGTGATGCTTCGAGACGATGTGCCCCAAACCATGCACGTAGCCCGAGTATCGTTGGCGGGGGCACGCAATGAAGCGTTTGCCGATGAAAGAGTCCCGGACTTGTACCTCGAATCGCTAGGGATCAGCGACGAGCAGAAAGCGGGCGTAGTCGAATTAGCGCGTGATTCAAATAACCGGCTCGATCCGGTCGTGAGCTACATCATCGCGGCGACCAACGGCATCATGTACAAAACACTGATCGGGAAGCTGACGACGTATCCGATCCCCGAGTTGCGTCTGCCTGATGCTAAGGGTGCGGTTTTTCTGGATTTGGGCTGTAACTGGGGAAGGTGGTGCATCGCCGCGGCGCAAAAAGGTTATACCGCGATAGGCATAGATCCCTCGCTAGGAGCAATTATGGCCGCTCGGAGGGTCGCAGATCAACTGGGACTTTCCATTAAGTATCTTGTCGCAGACGCCCGGTATCTTCCATTTTCGCAAGCGACCATTGACACAATATTCTCTTACAGCGTCTTGCAGCACCTGAGTAAGGAGAACGCGAGTATGGCGCTATCCGAGGCAGCAAGAGTCTTAAAACCACAAGGGACCAGCCTTGTTCAGATGCCGACTACACTGGGATTGCGCTGCTTATATCATCAGGCGAGAAGGCGCTTTCGAGAGCCGCAGGATTTTGAAGTCAGGTATTGGAGCACCGGCGAGCTGAAAAAAACATTTGGCAACATTATCGGTGATTCATCCATTCTTGTGGATTGCTATTTTGGAATTGGAATCCAGAAGAGCGACTTTGCCCTCATGCCGCTTCCCCTCAAGGCTGTAACTCTGTGTTCTGAGGTTCTGCGAAGACTTAGTATAATATTTCCATTTCTGCATTATGCAGCTGACAGCGTCTATGTGAAATCCGTCCGCCGTGCCGCCTAGTTCACATATCAGACTTAAATCTCAACTTACAACTTGCATGAACCTTGTTCAGATTGTGCCGCGCCTGCCGCCGATCCTTGATGGTCTTGGCGATCATGCGATGCAGCTCGCGAAGCAACTTCGACAAGTTCACAAGATCGACACACGGTTCATCGTCGGTGACCCACATTGGCAGGGGCCGGCGAAGATTGATAGCTTTCCTGTTGATCGTGTGGAAAGGCGTGCACGTTACGAATTACTAGAGTTGCTGCCACCGAGCGGAACAGTTTTGCTTCATTATGTAGGCTACGGATTCGCACGGCGCGGTTGCCCGCTATGGCTTGTTAATGGCTTGCAGATCTGGCGACGAAACAATGAGTCTCACCGCCTCATTACGATGTTTCACGAGCTGTATGCCGCAGGTCCGATCTGGAGTAGTTCTTTCTGGAACTTTCCTCTCCAAAAGTTGCTCGTCGCAAAATTGGCAAATTTGTCCGACATTTGCCGGACTAATCGCAGAATGAGCGCCTCTCTTCTCGAGAAAACCGCGCCCAAGCATGTTGGGCGGATAACGGTTGCGCCTGTTTTTTCAAATATCGGCGAGCCTTCTTTAGTGAGAGATTATACGGACCGAGAACCGTGGTTAGTTCTGTTCGGCGGCGATCGATGGACTTATGAAGCATTTACGGTGCATGCTGGCGTGATCCAAACGATTTGTGGTCGACTAAGGCTCGACCGAATTATTCAGGTTGGTTCGTCGATCAATCACGGCTTCAAAGGGCGGCCAGTAGACGTAATGGGTGTGCTTCCGTCCAGTGACATCAATGGGGTGCTGTCACAATGCAAAGCGGGTTTTCTGAATTATTATCCTGGGTATCTTGCCAAATCCGGGATTTTTGCCGCATACGCTGCGCACGGTGTTGTGCCCATTTTTCCGCTTCCGAATAACTCGCAAACAGATGGCCTTTTCTGCGGTGAGCACTATCTGCTTCCTGCCAATTTGGCAGCCTCGGACATAGAAACACGCGCGTCATCGGTCGCCAAGAACGTGCGTGAGTGGTATCTGAATCACGACCTGAAACACACCGCCAGTGCATTTGCGGAGATTCTAAAGATCGAAATATTATGATTTCTTATTTGTGGCGGCACCGGGTCCGCTACAGCTTCGGTTCCAAGTCATGGTGGCGCACTTGGGCAAAGCGTGTCCTCACTAGCGGCACAGTTGCTCGCGCAACCTTTCGAGCAGCGAGATTGAGGTGGCGAGGCGCCCAGATACATCAAAGCGCCGTTCTTTCGAAGGCGGACATCGAAGGAAATCTTGCCCAACTTTCGATAGGAGAATTCTCGTTTGTAGGACGCGTGAAAATTCAAGTTCATGATTCGGTAAAGATCGGTGCGCGCATCTGCATAAACGACGGCGTGCACATATTTACAGCCAGCCACGAGGTTGACAGCCCTAATTGGCAGCCGATAACCCGTCCTGTGGTAATCGAAGACTTTGCATGGATTGCAAGTTTGGCGATCATTTTGCCGGGTGTAAGAATCGGTCGCGGAGCTGTGGTGGGAGCGGGGGCTGTGGTTTCAAAGGACATTCCTGCGGGTGCGGTTGCTTCTGGCAATCCCTGCGTCGTGACAGAGGGACGGCGGTCTCAGAACCTCGATTATTCGCCAGTATTTTTTTTGGCCGGCGTGAGAGCTTGGCTGCATGATGAGGCAGATAAATCCTGATGCTCGAAACTAAAAATCCAGATATGTCCCGCGCGGCCATGGCCCCGCTTCACCAGGTCCCCAGAATTCACTTGGAAAAGGCCGGGCTATGGAAGCTTCTCGTTTTCTTGACCATCTTCTTAAACATCACAGAAGGAGCGATGCGGAAGTGGCTCTTTCCGGGAAGCAGCCAGCTCCTCTATTTTGCGAAAGATGCTGTCTTAATTGCTGCCTACGGGCTCTTTTTCCTTCAGGGACACTACGCAGTCGACAAGCGACTTAAGCAATTAACGATATGGTATATGCTCTCGGCCGTCGTAGTTTGTCTTGACGCTTTTAATCCCAACCTCGGATCGGTCGTTGTGGGGCTTTTTGGGATAAAATGCTATCTCCTGTACGTCGGACTCGCTTATCTTGCCACTCAGCTCTTTAACGATCAGACTTCCTTGGAACGCTTCGCCCGATGGCAGGTTTTCGCTGCGATTCCAATTTGTCTTCTTGGAATTGCGCAATTCGGTACACCTGCAGATTCGCCACTCAATCGCTATGCCATTGGCGATGAGCAAATGGTCGCGACATTTGGGATGGATGCGACCGTAAGAATCACCGGAACATTTGCTTTCATAAGCGGCCACGCATTCTTCGTTTTTGTTAGCATCGCCTTGGCTGTTGGACTGCTTGGCACTAGCAGTCGCCGAAGCAGCTATCTTCTTTCAATAGTCGCACTTGTGCTTTGCGTCGGAAATATCTGGATGACCGGATCACGCGCGATTGGACTGATGGCCGTAACGTTAGTCGCCGTAGTGCTAGGTTGGTTTGGTTTCCAACCGAATCGCGTCGGATTGCGATTAAGAGTACTGCTGGTGATCGCGATCGCTTTAGCAGCATTCACGACGACAACATGGTTTAACAAGGCGTACAATGCATACCTGGACCGGATCGAAAGTTCCGACGACGAGTTTATGGATCGCGCATTTCAGCATCATGACGTAATGGGACAGCTTTTGGATTATTCCGGGTTCATTGGCTTCGGCACTGGGATAACGCATCCTGGCAGCACGGCCCTTCAGCAAGCGCTGCAACTCACGCCTTCACAGCCTGTGCCAACCTTCGAAGCTGAATATGCGCGTGTCTTAGTAGAGGTAGGTTGGATAGGCGCTTTTCTCTGGTACGCTTTTCGAATAGCAGTGTTGCTTGCGATTTGGAACGTGTATCGCAGCCTCCGGATGATCGAGCTTAGGTGCTGGGCTTTCATAATATTCTTAGTTCATTTGCTCACGCTTAATTCGGCGGTGGTACTAAATCACACGTTTGCAATTTACTATTGGCTGTTTGCCGGCCTCGCTTTGGGATTGCCTCGTCTTGAAAGTCATTATTCGGAAAATTACGACGTGCCGGTTCGTGAAAATGTCTGGAGCAAACAATCGGTAACGCTAGCGCCGGCTCAGAATCCATCTTTGATGGGCAAAATCGCCAATTAGTATTGAAGTCGAGCCGTTCTGCTTCAAAAAGGACGGTGTTCACCAAATGGTTCGCTCTTTGCATGTTATTCCATCGCTTTCGCTAAAGCATGGCGGGCCCAGCTATGCAATCCGAGCGATCACGCGGGCCCTCGCAAGTGTAGATATCGATGTTTCGATCGCGACCACGGATGATGACGGAAATAATGCGCGCTTAAAAGTTCCGCTAGGCGTGCCAGTGCCGGAAGACGGCGCGATTGTTTATTATTTTCGACGAAATATATTGCCGTACAAAATTTCCTTCGGCTTGCGCCGGTGGCTCAACCAGAATGTCGCGCAATTCGATGTTGTCCACATTCACGCGCTCTTTTCGTTCAGCAGCACGGCAGCAGCTCACGCTGCGCGCAGGCATGGCGTTCCGTATATCGTTCGCCCCCTCGGAGTTTTGAATCGCTGGGGCCTGAAGAATCGACGCTCGATTGCCAAACAGATTTCGCTTCAGTTGATCGAGCTTCCAATGCTCCAACACGCCGCCGCGATTCATTACACATCCGAAGCTGAGAAGCGGGAGGCGATGGCGGTCAGTGCAAGTCTTGGCGACCAACGGTCGACTGTTATTCCGCTCCCTGTTCAAAGCCTGAAAGGTGATCCGGCTGATTTTCTCGGACGCTATCCACAGGTTGCCGGCCGCCGGTTGATTTTGTTTTTGTCGCGTATCGACCAAAAGAAAGGGCTCGATTTGTTGCTCGATGCATTCTCCACCGTGCATCGGGAGATTGGAAACGTTGTCCTCGTAATTGCCGGTGACGGCACGCCGAGTTACGTGAATCATTTGCATGATCGTGCACAGCGGCTTGGAATTGCGGATTTGGTGATTTGGCCGGGCTATCTGGCTGGCGCGCTCAAAGCTGGCGCGCTCGCTGCAGCCGAAGCATTCGTGTTGCCTTCTTACTCAGAAAATTTTGGCGTTGCTGCGGCGGAGGCTCTTGCTGCAGGCGTGCCGACGATTGTAACAGACGGCGTCGCGATCAGTGACGACATCCGGAGATATGATGCAGGGATTGTTGTGAAAAGCGACGCCAGCGAAATTGCCGATGCGATTTCGCGAATCTTAACGCAAGGCGAAGCTGCCAGCCGGTTTGCCGTCAGTGGCCGGCGACTCGCGCACGATCGATACTCTGTTGACTCTGTTGGCCATCAACTTCGCCAATTGTACGATTCTGTTTTGCAATCCGGATCATCTAGTAGTCACAAGCAATGATTTCGATTACCGCGCTAATTCTGACGTACAACGAGGAGAATAACATCCGGCGAACGTTACTAGCGTTAAAATGGGTCGAACATGTTGTAATCATTGACAGCTTCAGCTCTGACCGAACGCTCGAGATCGCGCAAGCTTCTCACCCGAGTGTTGTCATCGTGCAGCGTGCGTTTGATACGCATGCGAGCCAGTGGAATTTCGGGTTGGAACAGATCGAGACGCCATGGGTGCTGTCACTCGACGCGGATTACGAAGTTTCTTCCGGACTGGCTGATGAAATTCGGGCGCTAGATCCATCGCCGGAAGTCGCCGGATACGAAACTCAATTTGAATATCGAATTTTCGGGCATCCGTTGCGCGCCTCTGTGTATCCGCCGCGTGTGGTGCTCTTTCAGCCAAAGAGGTCCTCGTACTATGACGACGGCCATACCCAGCGATTGCGGATGGATGGCGCAGTGCGATCGCTCACTGGCAAGATTTACCACGACGATCGGAAGCCACTCAGCAACTGGATTCAATCACAAAACAGATATTCCAAAATCGAAGCCAAGCATTTGCTGGAACACGGAGGTCATCAGCTGAGCGCTCCGGACAGGCTGCGGCGAAAGATTTTCTTCGCAGCGCCGGCGATGTTTCTGTATCTGCTTTTCCTGCGCGGATTGATTCTCGATGGCTGGCCGGGGTGGTTTTATGTTTGCCAACGCACGATCGCCGAACTTTTACTCTCGCTCCGGCTCCTTATCGAAAAATATAACTTAAAGGATTGAGAGTAAGAGTTCGGAGTTACTTACGGGTTTAATGATTCAACCCAAGAACAGATAACTACTAACAGATAACCAGCTTCAGTAATGACAATACACATCTGGGTCCCTGATTACGAGTCGGGAATCGGCGGAATCCAGACGCTCTCGCGCTTCATCGTGCGTGCAGTGAAGGATTGTTTTCCGGACGCCAGCTTGCACGTCTTTGCGAAGAATGACGCGTCGGTTCCCAATCGCGACAACGAACTGGCGACAGAAGTTTCCCCGATGGGCTGGTGGAGTCCGTCGCAGCGTACGACCGCCTTTGCATTAAAATTGCTGCGATGTGCGTGGTACGAGCGTCCCGATCTCATTATTACGACGCACGTTAATTTCGCGCCCGTTGCACGCTGGTTGCAGAAACTCTTCGGAATCCCGTTTCTGGCGATTGGTCATGGAGTGGAAGTGTGGGACATCCCGAGCGAACAAGTTAAGCGAGCGTTACGCGCTGCGAACCGACTGCTGGCCGTGAGTGAGTGCACGCGACAGAGGATGGCAGCAGCGATCGGGATACGCACCGATGGAATCGCGGTGCTTCCGAACACATTCGATCCGGAAAAGTTTTCGCCTGCGCCAAAACCGCGATTTCTACTCAAACGCTACGGATTGCATCCTGATCAACTTGTTATCCTCACGATTGCGCGACTGGCGAGTGCGGAACGTTACAAAGGATACGATCAAGTCTTGCGCGCATTTGCCTCGGTGCGCCGGCAATTTCCGAACGCGCGTTACATTCTTGGCGGGCGCGGGCCTGACCGCAACCGCGTGCTTAATCTGATTCGCGAACTCGATCTTGGGGGACAGGTCATCATGACCGGCTATATCCCCGAGTACGAACTTCGTGCGCATTACAATCTCTGTGATGTCTTTGCCATGCCGAGCAAAGGCGAGGGATTTGGGATTGTGTTCCTGGAAGCGCTCGCCTGCGGAAAGCCAGTAGTCGCAGGAAACAAAGATGGATCGATCGATGCCGTCCTAAATGGAAAGCTTGGCGTGCTGGTCGATCCGGATAATGTCGATGAAATCGCGAAAGCGCTGATCGAGATTTTGTCGGGCCGGCATCCTTTAAGGATTCTCTATCAGCCCGAGACGCTCAGACACGAAGTGATCGCAGCGTATGGGTATGAGAAATTTGTCGAGCGAGTACATGAGATTTTGAAACAAGCGGGAATTGGAAAGTAGAAGATCTGAAATGTAAGGCGACGGCGGACAGAAAAATTCGCAGTATTCGTTTTCTAATTTTTCTTTCACATTTATCCTTTTCGTCAAGTGTGCGGCATTGCCGGTCTGATTAACGCGAAACTTTCTCGAGACAATCTCGAAAACGCTCTCCTTCGGTTGCAGAAGCAACTGGATCATCGCGGGCCAGACGATCGCGGCATGTTCCTTTCGCGCGATGGCAACAGCGGCCTCATCAACACGCGACTGGCGATTCTCGATGTTACGGCGGCGGGGCACCAACCGATGTCGACGCCGGACGGACGATTTCATATCACCTACAACGGCGAGATTTATAACTTTCAAGCGCTTCGGGCTGAGCTCGAAACCGATGGCGAAAAGTTCAACTCGCGTTCCGACACAGAAGTGATCCTGAAAATGTATGCGCGCCATGGACCAGAATGCGTGCGCGAGTTCGAAGGGATGTTTGCGATCGCGATCTGGGATGAAGTCGAGCAGTCATGCTTTCTCGCCCGCGGGCCGCTTGGGATCAAGCAACTGTACTATTATGAAGACCAAGGTCGGCTCTTGTTTGCGTCCGAGGTCAGACCATTGTTACAGACGGGTCTTGTGCCACCGCGGCTATCGAGAGAAGCGGTTTCCGGTTATCTGCTTTTCGGCGCCGTTCCCGAGCCACTCACGCTGGTCGAGAACGTGGTCGCTCTCCCGGCCGGACATTGGCTGATCTGGCGCGACGGCAAGAGCCGACTCACGAAATTTTGGGACGTTCAATTCAGTGACGAACCGCTTGCGCGCGAAGATGCTGTTGAAATCGCGCGACGCTCTTTATTCGATTCGGTCGAGCGCCATTTCGTCAGCGACGTTCCAGTCGGAATTTTTCTCAGTGGCGGCACGGACTCCACGGCGATCGTTGCGCTGGCTTCGCAAATAGCAAAGAGCGACATACGGACTTTTTCTATTTCATTTGATGACCCGCGATTCAATGAAGGCGATATCGCGGCGCGGACAGCAAGCCATTTTGAGACACAACACGCTGACTGGAGATTGGACTCCACCAAGGCAAAAGGACTGCTCTCGGACTTTCTGGCGCGATCGGATCAGCCGAGCATCGACGGCTTCAACACCTTTTGCGTATCAAAGCTGGCGCACGACCACGGTTTGAAAGTTGTCTTGTCCGGATTGGGCGGCGACGAAGTTTTCGGTGGATATCAGTCATTTCAGATCGTGCCACGAATGGTAAGAGCGAGCAGAGCGCTAAATCCTTTGGGAATGGTTCGCCGCAGCGCCGGAAAGAGCCTGCAATTGCGATTCAGCTCTCCACGCACAAACCGCCTTGGACATTTTCTAACTGACGTGCCGAGCACCGCTGCGGGTTACTGGGCTATGCGGGGAATTTTCACTCCGCGAGAAGTCGAGCGCCTTTTGCCGCGCTATGGCTCTGAAGGAAGTGACGGATGTGCTTCGCAACTCGCGTTTCACGTGCCGCCTCAGCCAACGATCGAGGATGAGGTTAGCTACCTGGAAATGACTCGTTACATGCGTAACCAGCTCCTGCGCGACAGCGATGTGATGAGCATGGCTTGGAGCTTGGAATTGCGCGTTCCTTATGTGGACACAAAATTGATTGAGGCGATCGAGCGTATACCAGCGCATCTTCGGCTATCTCCGGGCAAGCGTCTTTTGCTCGACGCCGTCCCAGAGATTCCGGAATGGGTCCGGGGTCGTGCCAAGCAAGGCTTCGCTTTTCCTTTCAAGGATTGGATCACGGGCGAATGGCAGGACGTTTTCCAGCGAATCGAAACGGAGAGCCCAGTTCCACCAAAGAATTGGTATCGATGCTGGTGCCTGTTCGCGTTGGACAGCTTTATCAGTGCGAATCGGATCGACATTCCCGAACGAGAAACCGCCAAAGCTTTGCCGAGATCTGGATTGGTAAGTCACGACGTAGTTGGATAAATTTCGCGGCCCCGGTCGTCGGGCACGGCGCGCTCGGCCCGTTTACTGCTGACATGTCGCAGCGATTATCATAATCTCGCTATTGTAAAGTAGCAGGACAGACAGCTTCATGTTCGCCGAACAATCACGGAAGGTATCTCGATCTCAATTGCTGGTTGACGATTTAGGCGAGGTGCCAGTTTGGCGTGCTTCTGATCCGACTCCCGCGCGAGCTGATGAGAAGCCGCGCAACGTACTTTCCAAGATTCGCGATCACGATTGGATTTCTGCGTTGCTCCTGGTGGCTTGCGATATCGCTTGCTGGGTTCTTCTCTACGGACTGGTCGGTTATGTGCGCCGCGATGCATTTTTCGTCAGCCCATTCGAGTTTTTGCTCGTCGACGGGCTAGTACTCGCTGTCATTTTACAGGCGCTCTACATCATCGGTGGTTACAACCGAAATACCGAGATGCGCGGCCTCCTTTACACAACTGAGCATATTCTGGCCGTTGCGGGAGCAGCTGTTGTCAGCTCTCTGCTTATTTACTCGGCCGCAACCATTGACGCGGCATTGAAGCCAAGCCGTGGAGTGCTGTTGATTAGCTTCATCTTTTTTCCGCCGTTATCGCTGCTCTACCGGCGTTTTGTTAGACATGCGATCGCCGCTTCGACGTCGCAACGCACGTTTCTTGTGATTGGAAGCGGGGATTTGGCGGCGCGATTTTATGAAGCGTACAAACAATCACCGAATCAGCAGCAATTGGAATTCGTCGATAACGATCCGACGCGCGTTGGATCGGCAATCGCCGGTGAAGGATCGCCAAGCGTTCAAGGCGGGATCGCGGCCAAGCTCGCGCAATTGGACCGGCGTTATAGCGGGGTGATCCTGGCCGAGAGCGTGGAGCACCTGAGTCCGGAATTGCTCGAGCAATTGGTGCGTACCCAATTCCAGCGGACGCGTGTTTACACGCTGGAATCATTTTACGAAGCGCACTGGCGTCATGTGCCGATGCACACGATCGACCCGTTCTGGCCGTTGCAGATGGGATTCCAGCTGGCGCGCATTTCGCCTTATCACTATCTGAAGCGTTTATTTGACGTGGCCGCAGGCGGACTGTTGTTGGTTATTTGTTTTCCGTTAATCATGTTGATCACTTTGCTGGTCTGGTTAACCAGCGGACGGCCGGCGATTTTCCGGCAACTGCGGGTCGGCCGCGAAGGTCAACGCTTCACCGCTTACAAATTTCGCACGATGGTGATGCAATCGTCGCAAGAGGACGACGACATCTACACAAGGGAAAGCGATCCCAGGATTACTCGGGTCGGGCGATGGCTGCGTAAATTACGGCTCGATGAGCTGCCGCAACTTTGGAACGTGTTCAAAGGCGACATGAGTTTGATCGGGCCGCGCGCGGAATGGACAAAGTGCGCCGAGCGTTATGAAAAGAAGATTCCGTTTTATCATTTCCGTCATCTGGTCAAACCGGGAATCACCGGCTGGGCGCAAGTGAATTATCCCTACGGGGAGAGCGACGAAGACGCGATCGAGAAACTTCAGTACGATTTGTATTACATCCGGCATTA
>Ga0137359_10003830_pt1 | contig 12249 bp, 8 predicted proteins | sample Mad1_40_16metaG_FD_108281 | JGI IMG/M metagenome (GOLD analysis project Ga0137359, IMG submission 108281) | Vadose zone soil microbial communities from Angelo Coast Range Reserve, California, USA - Mad1_40_16 metaG | ecosystem: Environmental > Terrestrial > Soil > Vadose zone | place: USA... | reverse complement strand
GCGTGGTATGATCCGCATTGTGCTCAGACGACTTGCTGCACGCGCGTCGCCACGAATCCGCTCGCTCGGATGGGCTCTTAGGGCGCACGTGGACGAGTTCAAACAAATCTTCCTCACCCCCTTTTTCCGCGAAATTCCTCACCCCCTTTTTCCGCGGAACTTAATTGCCTAACGAATCCCAAAAGTCGCACTGCTTCGTGCGAAGGTGGTCACCTTCTGATATTGCGGTGTCAAAGATCTCGTAGTTGTCGTTGTTGGCGTCATATCTTTTCCAAGACAGTCGTGGTGCAGTACCTGTTCTGGCAAACTCGGACCAGGTATCCTGGAATACCTTTACAAGAGCCGCCTCATCCGCTGTCGGAGAAAACTCCACACCACTTAGCGTGTCGAAGATGAAAAGCAGCTCAAAGCCATGTGAGGCGCCGAATTTGACATACGGGCCATCGCTATACACGTGAGTGTAGAAGAATCGCCCGACAAATTCACTTTGTTGGGTGCTAAGCGCTCGCAGAACTTTTCGCGAGGAACACAGATAGTTTTTATCGGCGAAGATTGCATTGTAGGTTTGGCGAGGTGATGGATATTCGTCGATTGGATAGAGACGAAGCAGGTCGGTAGCCGAAGCACCTGGCATAGAACCATTCCGGACCGCCTCTTCGACCGCGTTCATGTAATCGTCCTCGGTGTGAATATTCTTTGACGCCTCATAACCAAGTTCCGACATCTCTTCCTGGACATTTCCTTCGAGAATGGGCAGGTGGTGGTGGTGTCCACTACGCATGATATTTATCGGAGAATCTGTCAAAACCTTTCCGTCCACGACCGCTGCATAAAGACCTGTGCCAGGGCCGCTGGGCATCGCTTTCACGACTTCATTTGCTGACTTATCACGCATGCAGGCCAGTTCCAGTTCGTCAGACGCGTTTGAACAATTGAGCGTATCGGCTAACATCTTGCCGTTCTGTTCTGCAAAGCGCAAACTCTGTGCGCCCTCTCTAACACCGCTATGAACGATCGCACGATGAAACAAACCTCCGCTCAATGGTGAGCTCATGTGAACCCAAACACTTTTTGCGCCCGCCGAATGGCCAAAAAGCGTGACGTTGCTTGGATCTCCACCGAAGGCAGCGATATTACGCTGAACCCATTTCAGCGCCTGGATCTGATCCATGTAGGCGTAGTTTCCAGAGCCCCCGTATCCGCTGGTCGCCGACAGTTTTGGGTGACCAATAAAACCAAGCGTCCCCAAGCGATAGTTCAGGGTCACGACGACGACGTTTCCATTCTGTGCCAGCCGGGAGCCATCGTAAACAGCAACCACATTCCGGGATGTTAGACTAGCTGAGCCGCTGACGTTAGATCCGCCATGAATAAAGACGATGACTGGAAGCGCCTCGGCGCCAGAGGGTTTAAAAACATTCAGATAGAGACAGTCTTCATTTCCAATGAATACGTCATCGGGTCTTCTCTGCGGGCATTTTGGGGAGAAATTAGATGCATCGCAAATTCCCGCCCAACTGTCGGGTTCTTGCGGCGGCATCCAGCGCAACTTCCCTATCGGTGGAGCCGCAAACGGCAAGGCCTTAAACGATTCCACCTTCCCTTGTAGTACGCCACGCACCTCACCGTTTTGCGTGTGTACGACAGGCTCGCTGGCATAGGCGTTGAGCCCAAATAAGCCCACAAACAAAAATTGAACAAGCTGAATAGGCTGCATGGCAATCTCCAAAACGGTTTTCTAGATTGAATAATGTAGAAAAACCGACTTTTCGGCTAGAAGCAAATGAAATAATGTGATCTTGAGATGGCCCCGGCTGTAAAATTGCTCCGCATTCTTGGATCGCCGGGCTCGGCTTTTTCCAGGCGGTCTCGGGGGCAGGCCGCGCGCCGCTGAGCGACCGATGAGCTGATCGGGGCGTTGCTGCCGATCGCGTTTTGAGACCCTCCCCTGAGAACACCGACGGAACAGAATATGTTTATAAATTCCTCAGGGTGCAAAATGCTGCTAACAACATGCAGTTGCCTGAGGAGGAAGCGCTACCATCATACCGCCAAGCGGGAGCTGGCGGATTAAAGTGTGACCGCCGCGACGACGACGGTCGACCGCGATATGGAGATGGATTTTTGACTCGAGCCGGGGGCTGGGATAACCAAAACTCTGGAGACGTGCGACCGCAGGCGGATCCTGCCGCTACAATCCTTGGCCCCAGGCCGGGCGGTAATTCCGACCTGGATTGAGAAACCATGCCGGCGAAACGCTTTGTAGACTCGGGGCCCGACGTTCCGTTTTTATGCCTGCCTCACCTGCTGGAACATCAGAACAACCGTATCCCAGACGCACCCGCGATTCTCGCTCCAGGGCGCGTTCCGCTGACCTACCGCCGCCTTTATCAGCACATAGACGAGATGGGGCGCACTCTGCGGGGCCTGGGGATAGGCCGTCATGATCGAATCGCAGTGGTGCTTCCGAACGGTCCCGAGATGGCGGTGGCGATTCTTGCGGTGGCCGCGAGTTCGGTTTGCGCCCCGATGAACCAAGCCTATGGTTCCGAGGAACTGTACAGATATTTCGTTGATCTGCGACCTCGCGCGTTGATCATCCAAGCTGGAATCGACTCGCCGGCGCGTCATGCGGCGCTCGCGCTCGGCATCCGTGTGATTGGGCTGTCGACCGGACCCGACCCAGAAGCTGGTCTCTTCACGCTTACAGGAGAGCACGGGCGTGCATCATCCGACGCACCAGTCAGCGCCAGCGACGTGGCGCTGCTACTGTTCACGTCTGGCACGACGTCGCGGCCGAAGATCGTCCCTCTGACGCACGCCAGCGTTTGCACTTCCGGTTACCACTCAGTGTCCGCTCTGGCGCTGCGAGAAACAGATCGCGGCATAAATATGCTGCCATTGTTCCATGGGCATGGGCTGAATAACAACATACTAGCCTCGCTGGCGGCCGGTGCCAGTATTGTATGCGCCCCTGGCTGCGACGTGAGCAACTTCTTTGCATGGCTAACGGCTTTTCAACCGACGTGGTACTCCGCGGTGCCGACCATGCATCAAGCTATCCTCGCCCAGGCTCGGCTCTATCACGAGCGGGCCCGCGACTGTCGGCTGCGCTTCATCCGCTCTGCATCGGCTCCATTGCCGCCTCGGGTCCTCGCGGAACTGGAGCAGACTTTCGAGACCTGCGTGATCGAGTCTTATGGCATGACGGAAACTGCTTCCGCATTTATCGCGTGCAATCCGCTGCCACCGCGCCGGCGCAAGCCCGGTTCGGTCGGCCTCCCGGTGGGTTTGGACGTCGCGATCATGGACGAGGGAGGGGCTTTGCTGCCCCGCGGCCAGACGGGCCAGGTCGTGGTGCGACGCGAGAGCGTTATGGCGGCCTACGACGGCGACCAAACCGCGACCGTGGCCGCATTTGCAGGCGATTGGTTCAAGACAGGAGATGTTGGTTTCTTCGATGACGACGGGTACCTGTTTCTCGCTGGGCGCATACGCGAGATCATCAATCGCGGTGGGGAGAAAATAGCCCCGCAGGAAGTCGACGACGTGCTGCTGCAACATCCGGCGGTGGCAGAGGCGGTAACCTTTGCCGTCCCCCACGCCACGCTGGGTGAGGACGTCGCCTCGGCTGTTGTATTGCGGTCCCACGGTTCGGTCACGCCGAAAGACATACGTCAGTTCGCCATTGGCCGGATTGCGGACTTCAAGGTCCCGCGCCAAGTCCTTATTGTCAGGGAAATACCAAAAGGCCCAACCGGAAAAAAACAGCGTATCGGCTTGGCCGATAAATTGGCTCTCGCGACCAGCGCTGCCCCGCCACGGACCTTCGTCGCACCACGGACACCGCTGGAGAAGCGGCTTGCCGAACACTGGGCGGAGATACTCCAGGTCGCGCAGATCGGTATTCACGATGACTTCTTCGCGTCGGGCGGAGACTCTCTCCTGGCTACAGAAGTCCTCTGCCGCATATACGAAGTCACGCAGGTTGAGCTCGAGGCTTCGCGGCTTTTCGAGGCGCCGACTGTTGCGGAGGTGGCGGACCATCTCGAACGGCTGATTCATGCAGGCCAAGCGCCCCGAGGTTCCTCAGCCATTGCCCGCGTGCCCCGAAAAAACGGAGTCATGCCGGCTTCCAGCGCGCAGGAACGGCTGTGGAGGCTACAGCATGCGCTGGCTGATTTGCCTTTCTTCAATGTCCTCTATGCGCTTCGGCTGACGTCGCCGTGCGATGCGGCCGTCCTGGAGCGGAGCATCAACGAAATCGTGCGACGCCACGAAATTCTGCGCACAACCTTTGCCGTCATTGGCGGTCGATACGTGCAAGTCATGGCGCCGCAGTTGATCGTGCCCCTGCCATTCGACGATCTACGTGTAGCGCCGCGTTCCAATCAGGAGACTATCGGACACCAACTCATTCAAGAAGAAATGCTCCATTCCTTCGATCTCGCGAAGGGGCCCCTGATCCGGACTCGCCTATTGCGCTTGGCCGAGCAGGAACACCTATTGCTCATCTCCATGCACCAGGTCGTCTGCGATGGCTGGTCGCTCGGCGTGTTCGTCGAGGAGCTCGTCACATTGTACGACACGTTCTCCGCTCACGGAGAATCACCTCTCGCGCCACTCTCGTACCAATACGCTGACTTTGCGCATTGGCAGCGGCACTGGAAATCACATTCGGAGATCGTTGCGCAGCTCGAATACTGGCGAGAGCAGCTTCGGGAGCCGCTGCCCGTGATCCACCTGGCAAAGCCCGGTTGCAGACGGACAAGCGATGATTTCCAAACGCTGCGCCGAAGGTGGACGTTGCGGGCGAGCCTGGTGGAGGCCGCCAGACGCTTCGGGCACCAGGAACGCGGCACGTTATTCACGGTGCTGGTGGCGGCCTTGAAGACGCTCTTGCATCGATACCTAGGTGAGGACGACCTGCGAGTGGCCACGAACATTGCCAACCGCAATCGTCCGGGGACAGAGGCTCTCATCGGCCCTCTGGCCAACACGGTAATCCTCCGCACCAATCTCGGTGGGGATCCTAATTCTCAAGAGGTGCTGCGTCGGGTCCGGGCAACAACCCTCGCAGCATTCGATCACCAGGATCTACCTTTTGAAGAGCTCGCTGAAACTCTGGAACGCGAGCGCGCCATCAGGCCGGCGTCCCTCGCCCAGATCATGATCTTGTTCCAGAATGCCACTTTACGCCCGCAAGCAAGATTCGGGGGCACGCTCGCTTGCGAGGAGGCCAATCCCAACATGATTTTACCGCTAGTGACAACAACAACATTCGATGTTATCTTCGCGTTAATCGAAAGTAGCCTGGGGCTCGCGGGGACGTGTATCTACAAGCCGCATCTCTTCAGCACCAAGGAAATCGATCGCCTGCTTCAGGGTTTCGAACACGTTATCGAACAAATGGTGGCACAGCCGGAGCGACCAATCTCGGCAATCCGCGTTCTTGAAATGAGAAAATGATCGCGCCGGCAAGTAACTTGGTTGGCCTTAATCAGGAAGGTCTGCGCTATGGCATTAGGCTTCACCGTTTTCCCGCCGGACGATTTGTCGAAGCTGGATAAGGAAAAACGTCAACAGCTGGCAAACGCCATCCGAAACGTGTTGAAAACTGATCCCGAGGTCCAAAAGTTGCTGAAAGACAAAACTTGGAATACGTACAAGGCTTTGCTTGGTAGTCCGTGAGCCGTTCGTGGTTAGGCGGCCTGAGGTGGTCGTGACGGGTGGGTGACGCCAAGCCAGATGGTTGGCTTCATTCGATCAGGCTGTCGGCACGCAGCAGGAGCCTCCGGGGCGGCTTCAAGCCGATCGCCTCGGCGGTCTTAAGGTTGATCGCCAGCTCGATCCTGGTCGGGAACCGCACCGGCAATTCGTTGATCTTGGCGCCCCGCAAGATGCGATCGACGTAGGTCGCCGCGATTTCATACGTTTCGACGATTGGCGATCCATAGGACATCATGCCGCCCTGGGCAACGTAGTACTTCGATGAGTAGATCGTGGGCAGCCGATGCTTTAAGGCGAGTCGATTGATCAATTCGCCATTGGCAGGGGTAGGGGGCGGGGGCACCATGAGCAGAGCACCGTTCGGCTCCGCCGCAAAGGCATCGATGGCGCGTTGCAGTTCAGCAGCATTGCGGTAGGGCGTTCGAACTGCTTTCACGGCCAGAACTTCTGCGGCGGCGTCGATCACGCGGAAGTATTGATCGTTGACGTTTTCGGGGACGAAGATGAGCGCGGTCCGGGTGGTTCGCGGCGCCGCCTCCTTGAGCAACTCCAGCCATTTGGCGCCCAGCGACTGGTAAGTGCTTGTTACCCCCGTGACATTGCCCTCGGGACGCGCGATGTTATTCAACAGGCCCCCGACCACGGGGTCGCCGACATTGATGAAGACGATCGGAATGGTCCGCGTCCGCTGGAACACTGCTACGGCTACCGGAAAGGAGCTAGCAGCAATGACGTCGGGACCGAGACCTACCAACTCGTCAGCATGCGCACGAATACGATCGGGGTCGTCGGCGGAATACCGAACGTCGAACCGCACATTGCGATCCTCGATCCAGCCCAGCTTCGCGATCTCCTCCCGCAAAGCGCGCTGTTGTGCCTGAACGACACCCTCAGTTGCGTTGCCACGCCACAATATCCCGATCCGCCGCACCCGCTCATCGCGCTGAGCGCACACGTCTTGTGGCCACGCCGCCGCGCCGCCAATCAGTGCGATGAACTCGCGCCGCAGCATTCAATCACCTGGTCTGCGATGACGACCAAGCCGGCGGCACCTCGATGCCCAGTGTCCTCACCGTCTGCAGGGAAAGTTATTATATTGGCGCAGGCCACGCAACAGACGCCGACTGGCGCCGAGTGGGCATCGGCCATGCTGCCGCTCAACAGATCATATCCCGCCAACGTCACGCGCCGAGAGCGACTGCGTGACTTGGCGTGTTGAGCGCGAGCCGTTGAAGAAAATCGCGATCGATGAGCACGCATTGCTGGACGTGCACAATAAGCCCTTCGAACCAATACTTTGGTCCTGTGGTCGATGCCGGTCGGCGGGCGGATTGCACGTCATTGAAATAACGTTCCTTTTTCTCTTAGTCCTCGCTCGATCGCGTAAAGCCCGGTCCGACACCGTGGTGCCTTAGTCCCGGGAGAGGCGACGGGCTCGCTCGAAACTCCAAGACCTTATTGATTTCACTTGATTTTTGTACAACCAGACGCTCGCTTTTAGGGTCGCTGGCCATGACCTCAGGATGATTTGCAACGTCATCAGTCGTAGGCAGGATCACCTTTCGGCACACGCCAAACAGCCCTATGTCAAACAGGCCACTCGCGTTTAACTTTGGTCACCATGAGGTGATCGCATGAGACGCCGCAACGTACTTGCTTTGTTAGCCGGCGCCGTGGCGCTTTGGCCACCGATGGCGCTCGGGCAATCCATCGGGCGGCTCCGCAATATCGGCGTGCTGATGGGACTGGCGGAAACCGACCCGGAGGTGCCCCGCCGGATTGCGATATTCCGCCAGGCCCTCCAAGACCTCGGCTGGATCGAGGGCCATAACATTCGTATCCATTATCGCTCGGCAATCGAGGCCGACCGGCTCCGCGTGCTCGGCAACGAGCTCGTCGCTTTGCAGCCCGACGTCATCGTGGCCGCCAGCACTATCGTCGCCAGCACCTTGTTGCGGGAAACCCGCACAATTCCTATCGTGTTCGTGACGGCGTCCGATCCCATCGGCGATGGTTTTGTTGGCAGCCTGGCGCACCCGAACGGCAACGCCACCGGATTCACGGGTAATCTTTCCTCGCTCTGTGGCAAGTGGCTGGAACTGCTTCAGGAGATCGCGCCCGGCACGACGCATTTCACCGCTGTGTGCAATCCCGATTCGGCCCCCGCTGGCGGCACTTATTTCCTGCCGCCATTGCAAGCCGCGGCTGCGTCGATGTCGCTCGACCTCGATGTGGCCCTCTTGCGTGAGCCGGCGGATGTCGAAAGTGCCCTAGCGGCACGCAACCCGGGCGGCGGCATCGTTGTCCTGCCGGACCAATTCACTTTTGCCCATCGCGGGTCCATCGTGGAGTCGGCTGCCCGTCATCGGGTGCCGGCGATTTATCCGTTTCGTCCCTTCACCGACGCCGGCGGCTTGATATCTTACGGGGTCGATGTGCTCGATTTGTATCGGCGGGTGCCGTCCTATGTCCACCGCATCCTCAACGGCGCGACGCCTGCCGATCTTCCAGTGCAGTCGCCTGCAAAAATCGAGCTCATCATCAACCGGCGTGTCGCCAGTATGCTGGGCCTTGCAGTCCCGCGAATCATGCTTGTCCGTGCCGACGAGGTGATTGAATGAAGATGCGGGACGCCATACCGCCCGCCGCATTATACCCCACCGTTGCGCCGCCCCCTCGCGGGCAACTGTTTCGCAAATATGTTGGCCTCTTCGTCACTGTCGTGTGCGCCGCCTTGGTCGCCAACGGCCTCCTGGATATCTGGTTTTCTTATCGGGAGCAGAACGTTCTGCTGACACGAATTCAGCGGAAGGAGGCCGAAGCCGGGGCAGCGAAAATCAGCCAGTACGTCAAGGAAATCGAGGGCCAGCTGGCGTGGGCGACTCTACTCCCTTGGGGTACCGATACGCTCGATGAATGGAAAATGGATGCGGCGCGCCTGCTGCGCCTAGTGCCCGCCGTGACCGAGGTCGCCCAGCTCGACGCGGCAGGGCGCGAGCAAGTTCGCTCCTCGCGATTGGTCAAGGATGGGGTCGGCAGCCAGATCGACTATTCGCAAGAAGACTTTTTCGTCGGAGCCGTCGCCAGCAAGGTCTACTATGGGCCGGTTCATTTTCTTCGCGAATCCGAGCCTTACATGACACTCGCAATGGCGGGGGTTCGCCGCGACTACGGCGTGATCGTGGCGCAAGTGAACCTCAAGTTCATCTGGGATGTGGTGTTGCAGATTGAGGTCGGCGCCCGCGGGCGCGCTTACGTGGTCGACTCCGCCGACCGACTGATCGCTCATCCGGACATCAGCAGGGTGCTTCGCAAGACGGACATGTCGCGGCTCGCGCAGGTCCGGGCGGCACGCGCCGAAGGGTCGGCGGCGCCATCCGAACAGCTCCCGGTGACGGACGACATCGAGGGTCGGCCGGTGCTGAGCGTGCATGCTCCAGTAGGGCCGCTCGGCTGGCTGGTTTTCGTCGAACAGCCTGTCGATGAGGCCTATGCGCCGCTGTACGCTTCGATGCTACGATCCGCGGTGCTGCTCGTTGCGGCGCTGGTATTGGCGGCATTCGCCGGCCTCTATCTCGCACGTCGGATGATGATACCGATCCGCGCACTGCATGATGGCGCCGCGCGCATCGAGCGGGGCGACCTCGACCAGCGGATGAGCATAAAAACCGGCGACGAATTGGAGGCGCTGGGCGAACAATTCAATCGTATGGCGGCGCAGCTCCAGGATTCGTATGCGTCGCTTGAACGCAAGGTCGAGGAGCGGACCCATCAGCTCGAGCTCGCCAATTCCGCAAAATCCCGCTTCCTCGCGGCGGCGAGCCACGACTTGCGCCAGCCGTTGCATGCCTTGGGGCTGTTCGTTGCGCAGCTTCGCACCGCAACGACCGCCGCCGAGCAGCAGCGGATCGTCGAGCGCATCGACACTGCAGTTGCCATGATGAACGAGCTGTTCAAAGCGCTCCTCGATATTTCCAGGCTCGATGCGGGCGGGCTGACGCCGAACATCACCGAATTTCCTGTGGCAAGGCTGTTCGAGCGGGTCCAGACGACCTTCGCCGGCACCGCAAAGGACGCCGGCTTGGACTTTCGAGTCGTTCCAACTGACGAATGGGTTCGCAGTGACTTCGTGCTCCTGGAGCAAATTCTTCTCAATCTGGTGTCCAATGCAGTCCGGTACGTCGTCCGCGGGGGTGTTTTGATCGGCAGTCGCAAGCGTGGCCGAGATTTGCGGATCGAAATCTGGGATACCGGGCCCGGCATTCCGGAAGACCAACGTGAAAAGATATTTAGCGAGTTCTACCGGGGTAACGATCCGCAGCATGACCGGAGAGGGCTTGGCGGTGGGCTTGGCCTCGGCCTTGCAATCGTCGATCGCATGTGTCGCTTGCTCCGTCATCCGATCGAACTCTCGTCAGATGTCGGCCGCGGCTCGCGCTTTTCCGTCATTGTACCGATGGCAGCCGCGGCGGCTGAAGCCGCTGAGCCGCCGGCACCGCCCGTCAGCGCGCTGAATCTCGCGGCCGAAAAGCTCATTGTCATGATTGACGACGACGCATTAGCGCTCGACGGAATGAGTGGGTTGCTGCGAAGCTGGGGGTGCCGTGTTGTCGCCGCGCGCTCGGCCGCAGAGGCGCTCACCGATCTCGCCGGCGCGGCCCGCCCGCCCGATCTTGTCATTTCCGACTTTCACCTCTCCGACCAACGCACCGGCATAGAAGCGATCGAACAACTGCGCGCCGCATTCGGTGCCCCTATCCCGGCGTTTCTCATCAGTGGAGACATTAGCCCCGCGTTGCTACAGGAGGCCCGACGCGGCGGCCACCATTTGCTCCACAAGCCCGTCGATCCGATGCCGCTGCGGACAATGTTGAACCGGCTTTTGAAAAAGAGAGGCGTGGCCGACGCCGGTGGCTCAATCATCTGAAAAACATCCTTCGGTCGTGCCGCCACGATACTTCACTCCCGAGACCAAAGCATCCCCGCGTGCCACAGCGCCGGACAGAAAAAGCCCTGTTAGAGAGGGGCTTTCGGTGCCTTGCGGCGCCGCTTTGTAACCGCATCGGCGATACGTTCGGCTGATTTACCATATGCATTCGTGCCAACAAGATACGAGCGCGAACGACGCAGGTGTGAGCCGCGACTAAAGCATCCGGTTCCTAACGTGGCCCGGACATGGGACGGGCCAAGCAACCGCACATAGACGCCATGAAACGCGCTTTTAGGGCAGGGTTTGCGGTCGTGGCAGGCGCAGCGCTCGCGCCGGGGGCGGGCGTTTTTCTGACGGCCGGCGTGCTTTTAAGCTTGTGCGGCGCGGCAGTCGTTGTTTCGATGTTCACCGATGCCCTCGTTGCGCCTCTGCTTTCTATTATCGAGACCATCGCTTTTGTGATCGCAACGCTGATTTCCTCCGCGGCGACAGGCTACCGCGAAGCGCTGGTGCGGTCGCGATTCGAACAGCACCTCGCGCCTGCCGTGGTGCAACGCATCCTGGAAAGGCCCGGCATGCGCAAGCTGAGCGGCGAAAGGCGCGAAGTCACAGCGGTGTTCACCGATGTCGAAGGGTTTACCGCAATGACGCACCACGTCGATCCAGCAATCCTCGTGAACACTCTCGACAATTATTTTGAGGGAATGGCGACCATCATTATCGCCCATGGCGGCATGATCGATAAGATCGTTGGCGACGCAGTGCATGCCTTATTTAACGCGCCCAACGATCTTAAGGACCATCCCCAGAAGGCCGTCGAATGCGCAATTGCGCTGCGCTCATGGTCAGAGATCTTCCGCCATCGCCCCGAGGTTGCGACGATCGGCTTCGGGCGTACACGCATTGGCCTCGAGACCGGACCGGCGATCGTAGGCGACGTCGGAATCCGTACCAAGCTTGACTATACGGCACATGGCGACGCGGTAAATGTTGCTGCTCGACTTGAGGCGGCCAATAAGAAGCTCGGCTCCTCGATCTGCATCGGACCTGTTGCAGCATCTCGGTGTGACCAATCTATGCTTCGCCCGCTTGGCAAGATCATCGTTCGCGGTCGTGACTGCGCCATGATGGTATTCGAACCCCGGCATCCCAACGTGCCAACATGGCCACAAACCGAGTGTACCGCTATTCGTCTATCTGACGAAGATCCTACTGCCGCGGTCGCCTGCTTCGACCACGTTCCGGCCTGTCGAATTGACCATCCGGAGTCTTTGTGGGATTGCGTGGCAAGTCGCTCGCGTGCGCGAGATTCGGAAACGTTTTCGGGCGATCAGGCATTTGATCAAGCCGTGAAGAACCGTGCTGACATTGCCGAACGCGACATCCCTTCGGCGAGCAAGACTTTCCCCTGCCGCGCACCATAATACTTGATTCCCAGGACTGAAGCACCCCCTGCTTGCGGTTGAGCCAAACGAAAAAGCCTCTGACAAACAGGCACTTCCGTGCCGCGCGGCAGCTTTCTGCGCTTGCAGCCGCAATACATCGGGCTGATTTACGCGGCTCTCCTGCCGCCGGCATGATGCGAGCGC
>Ga0137359_10003827_pt1 | contig 12255 bp, 15 predicted proteins | sample Mad1_40_16metaG_FD_108281 | JGI IMG/M metagenome (GOLD analysis project Ga0137359, IMG submission 108281) | Vadose zone soil microbial communities from Angelo Coast Range Reserve, California, USA - Mad1_40_16 metaG | ecosystem: Environmental > Terrestrial > Soil > Vadose zone | place: USA... | reverse complement strand
GGCTCCATTGGAAATGTCGTTCGCACCGGGCCAGGCGAACTGAGGTAAACCGCGAAATAGGAAACCGCTGCTAATCCCACAATCAGCACCCAGCGCGCCACACCTTGCCATGATATTTTGTGCTGATGAGAAGAAAGGGTCTCAGCGGACCCGGAAACGGTTACTCTTGCCAGCAACGTCCGCCGCTGATTATCGGCGTAGAGTTCGAAAACATAATAATGACTTCCAACCCAGGGCGCGATGCGGTTACCCCGCGAACCTTTTGCAAACAGAACAGGTTTTCGGCCATCTTCAGTGACAAAGACGAAACCCGGTGATCCGTTTCCTGTATCCCATTGAACGTCAGTGCTGCCGCTCCCGCCCGTGACGATCACGCGTTCGGGGTTTGCTGTGATAAGCGGCGCACGTGAAACCCGTTCCGAATTGCTGCGTGGTGCACTTTGTTGGGGAGCGGCTCGCAGCCCCGGTGCTGTTAGCACAAATAGGGCAACACACGCCAGAAAAGCAGCTACGACTGAGAGAGATCCCGGGAGCACTGACCAGTTGCGCCAATGCTCGCCAAAGCGCTTAGGCACTTCACCCGTCATGGGAGCATCGCAATTGCGCATCAACAAACTGCCTACGGGTGATAGCTCGGAATTCTTTAGAATGCCGGCGTGCGAAGATTACACCAACCAACAACCCGAGGATTGCTCCTGCAATATCCAGGAGCACGTCGCGAACTGACGGCGTCCGCGATCTAACGAACGTTTGATGAAATTCGTCGGTTGCGGCAAACAGTGCGCAGCCCAATACAACTGCGCCAAAAACCATCAACATTTTTGCGCGAAGGATGGGAATGCTGCGAAGTGCGCGCCATAGCAAAAGGGCCAGGACCGCATATTCGGTCACGTGTGCGCATTTGCGCATCAGGACGAGGATGACCCAGATTGTGTGCGGCGACATACCCGGTTTCAGCCACAGCAAAAACGGAACGACGAAGCGCGACGTGTGCTCCGCCGACATGAGATTGGTCGAGCCGACGAAGATCACACTGAGCCAAATCGGCAACGCCAGCCAATATTTGAGGAAAGATTTCATCCAGAGGTCAAACGTCTGAAATCGGAGATCAGCACGGAACGCGGAACATCGAACATCCCACACTGAACGTCCAATAGTAGACAAGGAATATGCGCTATCCTGGGTTTTGAATTGAGCGTTGGACGTTGGACATAGGACATTGAACGTTTGCCGCGACCATGTCGCCGAAAAACCTCACAACTCCCCTCACCTTCGAACCAATTTTCCAGGAGCGAATGTGGGGTGGCCGGCGCCTCGAATCCGAATTTCATAAAAAGCTTCCGCCACAGAAGCGTATCGGCGAATCGTGGGAAATTGTCGATCGTACGGAAGCACAGAGCGTAGTGGCCAACGGACCGCTGCGGGGAAGTACGTTGCACGAACTGTGGACGCGACACCGAGAGGAAATCTTTGGAGGCGTTCCCGACACTCCACGTTTTCCGCTGCTTATCAAGATCATCGATGCGCAGGAAAATCTGTCGCTACAGGTGCACCCAGCTGACGATGCTGCCACAAGATTAGGAGGCGAGCCAAAGAGCGAATTCTGGTACGTCACTGGGGCTGAGGAGACTGAGCTTTTTTTCGGATTTCACAAACCGATCACGCGAAAAGAGTTCGAAGAGGCAGTACGCGATGGGACTGCCCTGGATTACGTTCATAAAATTACGGTTCACGCAGGCGACGCCGTTTTCCTCCCGGCGGGGCGGGTTCACGCTGCGGGCGCAGGCAACGTGTTAATCGAAATCCAACAGAATAGCGATACCACGTACCGGGTGTTCGATTGGAACCGTACCGATGCGAAGAGCGGCAAAGGACGCGAGTTGCACGTTGAGGAAGCGATCCAATGCATCGATTTCAATGACGTTCAGCCAAAGTTGATTCAATCGGAAGGCGAATTACTCCTAAGCCACAACCTGTTTGAAATCCGAAAATGGAATGTTAATCAATCCCGCGAGGCAACCCCGCTCGGGAAATTTGCAATCATTTGCTGTCTTCAGGGAACTCTCTGTTGTGCGAATCTCGAACTCAACGCAGGAGAAATTTTTCTCGTGCCGGCCCATTTGCAAGATCGTCAACTGAAACCACTCGTGCCCCAAACAACTCTGTTGCGTATCACAATCCCGTAGCGGTGCTAGCTGAGCGCTAGCGCTAGACTTGGATCCAACTCCGCTGAATGAGCTGTCGATTTTTAACCGGCATCACGTTTGTTCTCTGCTGCGATCTTTCGTCCCGCGGCGTCGACACGATGAACGTGCCCGCTCCGCATAACGAGAAGCAAATAACAACAATCGCGAATTTCAGCATCCGGCTCACAGACGAATTACGGTTTTGTCGGTTGAGTCTCAGTCCGAATGCTGCGCCAAACGGCGGAGATAAGTAAAGCTATAAATTCCGGTGCTGTGTCCATCCGCCCACCGGGGCTGCAGCGCATAACCGCCCACAAGATCGAATCCAACAAGCTCAAAGCTTTTGTGGGTGTGGCTCACATGCGGACGCACAACGTGACCGAGCGCATCCGGCTCGCCGCCGCATGCCGCGCACGGGCAAGCACGGCGGAGCGTTTCCAGTTTGATGAACGACTCCGTTCCGTCGTTCCAAGCAATCGCCAGTTCGTCGCCGATCTGTTGGATGTTCGTTGGCTCAAGTCGCATTTTCCGGATTCTTCTTTCAAGGAGCGGCGGCTTTCAGCCGCCGACGGCAATTCAAAGATCGACCTTCCTTGATCTGCGTTCGCCAAAGATAGCCGTGCCCACGCGCACCAGGGTCGCGCCTTCCTCGATTGCGACTGGAAAATCCTGTGTCATGCCCATTGAGAGTTGCGCGAGATCAACCCGAAACTCCGTTTGCAAGCGATCGCGCAACTCACGTAATTGAACGAAATATTTTCGAGACTCTTCCGCTTCTTCAGCGAGCGGCGGAATCGTCATGAGACCCAGGATCGACAAGCGCGGCAGCGCCAGAAGCTCTTCCATTTCGTAGCGCAGCTTCTCGGAGAAAAATCCAAACTTGCTCCCCTCGCCCGCCATGTTGACCTCGAGCAAGACTCGCGGATGCAACCCTTCTTCGTTCGCCACCCTGTTTATGTCTTGCGCAAGGCTCAGCGAATGGACGCTATGAATCATTTCAAACAATGGCAATGCATGGCGAATTTTGTTTTTCTGAAGATGCCCCACGAAATGCCATCTCAAATTCGAGGGCAACTCCGGAATTTTTGCGCGCGCTTCCTGGACCCGGCTTTCGCCGAACAGAGTTTGCCCCGCTTCAATCGCCTCGCGCGCTTTCTCGGCTGGGTGTGTCTTCGTTATGGCGACGAGCTCGACATCTTCCACGATCCGACCAGCTTTTGCAGCCGCGTGCGCGATCTGCTCGCGCACGCGCTCGAGATTCTGCGAGACCGAATTCATTACAGAGGCGCCCGCCGCAGCGAATGCCTGTTATTTCTTTACGTTGATGTTTGCCACAAGCAACGCCACAACGAGCAGCGTTTATTGTGCGGGTATCGTGCTTCTCAATCTTCGTCGCCGAAATTCCATCGCCCAAAGTGCGGCAATGGTGAGGATGTCACTGATCACATGTGTAGTGCGAACGCTTCCGTAAGTCGCGGGCGTGAGCGTAGGCTCGAGAAGGTCACGCACTTGTTTCAAGCTGCCCGCGTTTGTTCCGGTTGAATCGACTTGTTTGATTGCCTCAATCGTGGCGAACCGCTGCCGAGTCGTGTCGTACATCGCGTCCAGATTTTCGTAGGCGAACAAGGCAAACAGAAGCGACACGATCAACGTGGTAGTCGGGGCGGGTTGCTTCCGTAGCGATGAAAATGCGAGCAGTCCCCCAACTATCACCACGTAAAGGTTCCAGTAGGCCTGCATCGCGGTCGAACGCTCGAAGTAAAGTTGGATAAGGTCGTTGTAGTTCATAACGGCAATTTCTGATTATTAGTTTCGGAACAATCTGGAAGCGAGGAGAAATCTGGTTCCCGAAAAAGCCAAAAACAAAAGGCGGCCAGGACAAAACCGCCGACGATGTCGATCACATGATGTTGAAATGTGAGAACTGGCGACAATGCCATCAGAACGAACCACGTCATGGTCGCAATGCGAACAAGGCCGCGTGTGTGACGAAAATAAACATCGACTAGAATTAATGTGAGGGCTGCGTGCAACGATGGAAGCAGATTGTGCGGCGCGTCCATGCCGCGAAACCAATCGAAAACCGCGCCGAGCCATCCATCGGTTTGCGGTCGGCCAAACGCAAACCGCAGCGGAAGAAGCAGGAAGCAGATTCCAGCGACGATTATTGCCGCCGTGATTCGCTTCGCCAAGCTCGATAATTCCCGATCTCTCCGACAAAGAAATGGCGCGGCAATGAAGAACAGATCGATCGACATGTAGGGCAGAATGAAAAACGGCACGAAGGGAATCCCGCGCTCCCATTCAAAAAAAATTGTACCGACATCGGCGCGTCGCGAAGTAATCCAATTGCAACCTCCGTAAACGATCAGGAAAAGGATCGATAGTCCGGCCGAGAAGACGAGCGCTTTGCTGCGTTTAGCGCGCACGTTGTGCAACTGACACCGTAAACATTCCCCATTGATCGATTTTCATATCAATCTTCGCAAAACCAGCTGTCCGTACGAGCTCGTCCATCTCGCCGGTCGTGCGGCGACGCATGATCCAGCGTTCACCTTCGCGATTGCGCAAAACATTCGCGATGAACTCGAGCTGTGGGTGCCATGGTTGATTCGTGTAAATCAAATAACCGCCAGCCTCGATCGCTTCCGCGAGCCCGCGCAATGAAGTCAAAACCAAATCATTCGACGGAAACAACTCGTAGAGACCAGAAACGATTCCGATCGTCGCACGCGGCTGAATTCTGCCCAACGAATCGCGATCAAACGCGTCGCCCCGGCGCGCGAAAACCGCGCCATCGAGATTTGATGCATCTGCCAGAGCACGCACGGCATCCACGTTTTCCTGCTTGTAATCGCAAAGCGTGGCGCCAATCGGAATTTCCGGAAAAGCGCTAATCGTGTCGATTACATAACGCCCCGCTCCGGCAGCGATATCAAGAATTTGCACCGGGCAATTTTCGCGATGCAATTTTAGAATCAGATCGCACAGGACCTTCTCCAGGTTTGCCTTGCGCTGACGAATGCCGCGCCACCCGATGCTATTCAGATACGATTTATCGATTGAACGACCAAACGCGCTCCAGCCCTGCGGTTCGTTCCTATAAACATAATCGAGCGAAAGACCGGAATCGAAACCGTTGCGCCAACCAATCCCGATGCCGGAACTGAGTTGTCCAGCGAACTTCAAACCCGCGCGCGCGATCGCAAATTTCACGCTGCCGTTCATTTTCAGGCGCTCGTATTCGCGCGCTGTATACCCGCTTTTATCGGCCGTTAACAATGAAGGCGCGGACGCCGGTTTGGCGAAGCAATCCCGAACGAAGTTGCCGATCAGATCGACAATATCGTGGCGGTTTGTTTCGTGAAAGATCGCGTGATACGCCTCCGGAAAAACTTCGAAACGCTTTTCGACCGAAGAAAGCCGATCAAAAAACTTTCGCTGGGCGCTCAAACTCACGATCCAATCTTTCCCGGCGCCGATCATCAAAGTCGGCGTTCGAATCGCACCCGCATCGGCGACCAATCGTTTCGCGGTGTCGTGTAGATCAAGCAACACGTTGACCGCGATTTGGCGGAAGATGAGCGGATCGGAATCATAACGCGCAGCTTGCTCGCGGTCGTGTGTGAGCATTTTCGATTTCACATAGCTCTTCACGAATTGCGGGCGAAAGATTCGCAGCGCTGGAATCGCGAATGGAACGTAAAGCTTCACGTGAAACGCAGCCGTCGCGAGAATCATCGCGCGAATCGCCGGCGCGTAATCGTGGACCCAAGCCGCGACAGTGACGGCGGCGAGACTGTGCGCGAGCACAATCATGTTTTCCCATGGAATGCCATGTTCCTTCGAAATGTGGCGCGCGAAGCAATCCACATCCTTGATCACGTCCAGAAGGCCGTTTGCCGCACCGCGCTTGCCGGGCGAATGGCCGTGACCGCGCGTATCCCAGGCAAAAATCGCAACGTCACCGAGGTCTAACGAGTCGACCGTTTCCTGCCAGCGACCGGAATGCTCGTGACCACGATGAAAAAGCAGCAGCGCTTTGTCAGTCGGCTTATCCGGCACCCATTTTCGATAGAACAACTCAGCGCCATCCCAACTAATGAATGTTTGCTCAGTTTCTTCCATCTCTTTGGCGTAGTTCGTTTACTGCTTCGCGCAATTCGGCAGCAATCGCACAAATGTCGTTTTTGTCTCTGCCGCGCTCCCGGTAATTCCGCGGCGCATCCACAATCAACCGAACTTTTCGCGGACGCGGCAAACGCTTGCCCTTTGGCCACGCTCGAAAAGATCCATCGATCAAGCAGGGCACAACAGCGACGTCGCGCCCGGCAACAAGTGCGCCGATTCCGGATTTGAATGCTCTAAGCTCGCCAGTTGTCGATCTAGTCCCTTCTGGAAAAATAATCAGAATCGTTCCCGGGCTTGCGAGTAGTTGTTGGCAAAGCGACAAACTTTGGCGGATGCGCATTTGGCGGCCGAATGGCAAGGCGTTCACAATTACAGCGGCGATCCAAAGACGCGCAACACTTTGGAAAAAATAATCCGACGCGGCCGTTGGAAACGCGCGATGCAATTTGCGAAGTGGCAACGCCGCGAGCAGACAGAGTGTGTCGAGATGACTGCAATGGTTCGCGATAATAACAAGCGAACGATTAGTGCGCAGATTTTCGTGTCCTACAATTTCGAAACGGTTGTAGATGCGCAGGAGTCCCCGAATGATTAGCGCAACGATTGATCGCAACCCAGACACAAGCATGTCCGGCTCGCGGGGGAATTCGCGCAGCCGGTCGAGGGGTGTACGCTCGAGATCGCGCGAGGAATGGTAGCGCCACTTCTTCATCGCAGCGGATAATAATACTCAGCCATAAGCATGAACAACGGCGCTGCGTAAATTAGACTGTCGATCCGATCCAGAATCCCGCCGTGACCGGGAATAGTTGCGGCCATGTCTTTGGTGCCGATATCACGCTTGATCACGCTTATGGAAAGATCGCCCAGTTGTCCGCCGATTCCAACAATCAAGCCTGTTAGAATCAATTGCCAGACGCCAAAGAATGGAAACGAGAATCTAAGAAGCCACGGCAGAATCATGGCGACTCCGAACGCGCCCAGCGCGCCCTCCCACGTCTTGTTCGGGCTGATCTCGCTCCGCAACGGATGACGACCGAAGATCTTCCCGAAAGTGAAGGCCGCGACGTCGCACAGTGCCGTTGCGAAGATTATGTAACAAACAAAGCCGTAGGCGTTGATTGCGTTGGCGAGAAATCCGAGGTGACCGAACATCCAGCCGATGCAAACAAAACCGACTATGGCGAGTGAGATCCGTTGTAGTTCGCCACGGGTCCGATTCCGCAAAATTGGAATCAACAAGATCAACGCAATCTCCAATGCCGGCATGGCAACAAAAAGACCATACCAACCGTTGCCGGGTTCTTCGCCACGCGGATTCGATACTAGTGACGCTATCCCAACGGTAACGATTCCGACGTAAACAGCGCCGGTCATCCACCAGTCGCGATACAATCCCGAGGCGCGCGAGAATTCCTTGAAAGCGTAGATCGCTAGTAATGTTACGCCAGCGATGGTTGTAATTCGTCCCGCGAAAACGAAGACCAGGCCCAATCCCGCAATAGCCAGCCATGACCAATAGGTTCTGAACATCAACGCGGTGTCTTTTTTCAACACGACTCGCAAGAATCCGAGCGTCGCTCCGCCGACGGCGAGGGAAATCAGAACGATCCAGAAGTAAGCGTGAAAAACGGGATCGTGCAGCGCAATCTTTGGCGACATCACCGCTTATCTTGCAGCGCTGCGGTGATTCGTTTCAAGCGAACAACGATTGTTTGCACACAGCCGACGATGACGACAAAACAAGTCCAATCGAGAATCGTAAAACTCGGGAATGAATGTCCATCGCAGAAGAACGTGAGCCACGCGCCAATGGTGACCGCAACCATGCGCCAAGGTTTGGACATGATGCCACCAAACTCGCGCTGAACGCCCAGCGCCTGGCCGAACAAGCCAACATAAGCAGTCAGCACCGCCAAGATCGCTGCCCAATATCCGATGAGCGGATTCATCAACCCGCTGTGTGCCAGGCCGACGAAGATTATTATGTCCGAAACGCGATCGGGCAGATCATTCAGAATTTCCCCGCGGCGGCTCGCCTTCCCCGCAGATACCGCCACCATGCCGTCGAGCATGTTCAGCCACAGCCGCAAATAACAAAACAAGGGGCCGATGATGAGCAGCCATCGGTATCGCTCTGAGTTCCAAAAACAAGACGCCGCGACGAGCGCCGCTAAGACCGATAAATACGAAATCGCGTCCGGATGAATACTCTGCCGTACACAAAATCGCGTCGCCGCGTCAGCCGTTCGGCGAAAAATAGCAGCAATGGGCCTTCGCAAATTTGGCTCGTAGTTGGACACGCCTGCATTTTGTAGGACAAAACAAGCTTCTTGGCACGTCATAGCTTTAGGGAAGGCGGCCAATCCGCCGTTATTGGTTAGGCGGAATCATTTGGTCGTCTTTTCAATACGCATAATTTGCTGGCCAATCGGAAGCTCCTGCAGCAAAGCAATGGGCATGAAATACTATTCCGTTTTTTTCGCGCTCTTCATTGCAACGCTCACCTGTTCCAGTTTGCTCGCCCAGGATAAAGCCGCCCTGCAACCTAACGCTACGGTCGTCGGTCTTCTTCAGAGCAACGCTGGGAAAATTGTGGAGCTCCACTTAAGATCTGGAGAGAAAATGGGGGGTAAAGTCGCGCAAGTCAGCGACAACATCGTTCATATTTCCAACCTTACTGGCGCGGAGTACTTCGATGCCTTCGTCGATGCGAAGGACATTTCTGCTGTGGTCGTCCGCGTCGCCGGCAGATAGCAACTGCTACACCAGGCGATTGAAAGGACGATTCTTGAGATGCGTTCCACCTCGCGCGCAAGCACGGTGCTTGGTCATCGCAAGCGTGACCTTTCTCGGAATCACGCTTCGCACGGATGCGGCCGTACACGACTCATCCACGCACGCCGAACGCGAACAAGTCCCAACGTGGTCAGCGAAGGACATGGCGTTTTTTCTGCACGGCTCGATGAGCGCCGAAGTGATCCCGGAAGGCGTACTTCGTGCATTCATCAAAACTTATCCCGGCCTGTTCGCGACAAACGATCTAACGCATCTTGGTTTGATTCCTGATCTTGAATTTGGCTGGCCGATCGGTATCAGTCGGGCAGATGTCAAGCACCTCGGCGGGTTGCCTTCGCTCGGCCATCAATTGCGCTTCCTGTCATTTTGCACAGATCACATCGAAATCGGTTGATCAGCCAATTCGCATTCTTGGCGCCACAAGTCATTTCGACGTGGAAGAGTTCTTTGGGTCGATTCTCGCTGCCACGTTTAAAACTTCTGATCCCGTAAACATGAAAAAGTTCCTCGGCATTTATCTCAACGCCGAGGCCAAAACCTTCGATGCGAAATGGCAAAATCAGGAACAACAGATTATCGCTATCATGAGGGACGACGCGTTCGGCGCAAAAAGAGTGCCGGTTGGCGAACTGCACAAAATCGACAATGCCGACGTGCGGCAGTCATTCGAACCAGGCGTCGACCTTGCGGCGCGCACGACAGCGATGTTGAAGCTCTTCCACAATATGCGAGCCGCACTGCATGTTCCCGATCAACCGCCGGAAAAAGCGCCACCTTCTTCCGGATCGGGACGCAACGACGCATTTGGTCTTCTGGCCGCAGGCCTGCTGAATCTGCCACAGCCGTATTCGCCAATTAAGTTCGGCCTGGTGTGGAACATAGACAAACGAACGTGGGTGCATTGGGACGGCAATACGAAATCACCGATTGCACGCAATCTGCTCGCATCGCTAGGGCTCGGCGCACCGCTTCATGGCAAACACGCTGATCTGCAGTTCGAGATGGTGAAGCGGCAGACGGACCTGACCGAGAAAATCCGGCCGCCGCTGTATCCGTTCGCAATCGATCGGGCAGCAGCACAACGCGGCGCGCCACTGTTCGCATCTAATTGCAATTCGTGTCATGGCGGGCCGGAGAGCGACAAACGCTTGTATTCAGTAGCTGAGATCGGCACTGACCCGCATCGCGCGGGGATGTTTACACAAAAGCTGGCGGACGGTTTCAATACATTTCTGGCTGAACTTGAAGCCGAAGGTTATCGGCCGCCGAAGGAAGTTGGCGTCCGCAGCACCGGTAAATATTTCGCTGCGACACTGAGCGGCGTCTGGGCGCGTTCGCCGTACTTACACAACGGCTCGGTGCGCACGATGCAGGATTTGCTCACGCCATCGCAGCAACGCGAGATGCGTTTCCATCGAGGGTCGCATGTGTTCGATGAAGGCGCGATGGGCTACACAGATGAAGGCGCCTACATCCTCGACGCGACGGCAAGCGGCAACTCGAATTCAGGTCACGATTACGGAACAAAACTCTCCGCAGCGGAAAAGCGGGACTTGATCGAATATCTCAAGACGCTGTAGGTCAGTCCTGTGACGCGCGGTACATTCACAACAAGTTTTGGATTGCAACGCAATGAGAACATTCCAAATACTCGCGACATGATTACTAAAAACGTCGGCATGCTTCTGCTCGCAATTTATCTCATAGTGGTTGGGATTGTCACGCTCACCGGCCTTGGCATCGGCATCATCACTGGTGTGCTGGCGCTGCTAGCCGGAATTTTTATCCTGATTGGGCGCTGAGGTGCAGGGTACGCCAGCGGGTGCGCGACCTATCCTGGAATGTACTCGTAAAACAGGTACCAGTTGCCGCGGATATGGCGATACACCTTGATTGTGTCGTCCGCGCTGTTTGGATCGGGACGGTACCCGTCCAAGCTGCTTAGCGTCTCCGCCGGCGGACGCTTACTGTAGGCGTAACCTTTAGCTGTGTCACTCGATATGGCAGAGCCAATGATCCAGTAATAGAAATCGACCTCATAACTGAAAGCTTCCGATCGAAAGCCTCGCGGCACGCGAGCCTCTCATAACATGAGACGATACGTGGTAACCCGAGCAGGAGAGACGCCGATCGTCTGTGGATGTTCTGGTTCTGTCCAGTTCTCATCAACTGTGACCAATCGCCGTCGGTTTCCAGCATATCGATCAGTGCATTAAATGTCGCTTCGTGTTTGTCGAAGTTGGACAGCAAGCTCTGATCGGAAGGTGGCGTCATTCCAATTCTGATTATCCAAACTAGGACAACCATCGGAATGGCCGCACTGCCGATTACAGCGGTAGACACCAATAGAACTTGCTTGGGTCCTATTCGCCGGCGTTCCTTGGTCTCACCCGAAACGTACAAAAGGCGTAAACCAGCTACAGCGCCAAGAATGCTTCCCGGTAGCGCGCCTGCGGGCACCGTGCAGATGCCAATAAAGAAAATGCCGAACAGATCATTGTGTGTAGTGACGATCGCCGCGAGCAATCCAATCACTACGCCAATGATGGTGCCCAGAACGGCGCCGATTAGACCCGCGACCACTCGCATCAGCTTTGTTCTATGAACCTCATCATTTGGCTCGCCAATTTCGGTCCGATGCCACTCTCCTCGTGCTTGAAATAGACGAACGCGTCTGTCCAGTTCGTGTTCTGTTCGCGTACAAACTCTGACCAGCGTTTCACTTCCTCGTCCGTGTAATCTCCGCGGCGCAAACGAAGATACCCATAAGCTGCAGTGATCTTTTTCGGTGTGGCAATGGTCTCTGTGTCCGCAATGCAAAGTGCGATGTTTCGGGATTTGAGTAACTCGAAAATTTCATCATCGAACCATGATTGGTGACGAAATTCAAAAGCCCCGCGCATGTCCGGCAATTCGCGGAGGAATGATCTCAACACGTCGGCATCTTTTTTGAAGGTTGGCGGAAGCTGAAAGAGCAACGGACCAAGTCGGTCGCCAAGACCAGTGATGACTTTGCAAAAGTATTCGAGCGTGTCGGAACAATCGCGCAGCTTCGACCAGTGGGTGATTTTCTGCGGAGCCTTCAGCGCAAAGCGAAATCTCTGCGGCGTTTGTGTTTTCCAGTTTTCGATTGTCTTCT
>Ga0137359_10003826_pt1 | contig 12256 bp, 13 predicted proteins | sample Mad1_40_16metaG_FD_108281 | JGI IMG/M metagenome (GOLD analysis project Ga0137359, IMG submission 108281) | Vadose zone soil microbial communities from Angelo Coast Range Reserve, California, USA - Mad1_40_16 metaG | ecosystem: Environmental > Terrestrial > Soil > Vadose zone | place: USA... | reverse complement strand
GGTGTAGTAGGTTCCATCGCTATCTCCCCGGGTCCAATCCTCAGCAAGAACTTTTTGGTAAAAGGCTGGGTCGCCGGCCAAATCGGCTTTGACGGCATCATTTTCCAAATTAGAGATAGCCGTTACGACGTCAGCTTCGGCCCCGGTTTGCGCTTGGGTCACACTCAGCCCTGCGAACAGGGCGATAACAAAAAGTGAAATCCACAACACGCGGTACTTTGCATTCATAGTTGTTCTCCTTTTTTGCCAGTCCTCTTTCTGTTCTTCCAACTCTATCGACTACTGCGCACGCGCTCGCGCGGAAGATATGCCGACCTTCGCGCTTGATTCCTGTAGCGGGGCGCGGGGACGGAAGTGCCAAACTGTGGCAACATACCGCGGCGTATGGCCTCAAAACGTGTCCACTCGTCGCCATTATGAAGGCCGGGAATTGTGACCAGTTCGCCCTGATCGAGACCGACCAGCGCTGCGTCGACCATGTCTTCTACCGGCATGACGATCTCCGGGGGCATCTTTTGCCATGGGGAGCCGGCGACGTCCCAGCCGTCGGTCGCGGTCCTAGCGGGTAACACCACTTGGACGCGAATGCCTTTGCTGGTGAGTTCGTGCTGTAGCGAAAGACTGAAGGCAAGGACATATGCTTTGGACGCTCCGTACACGCCGTTCATCGCCTCCACCGAGATGCCCGCGGCGGAGCCGATGTTGATGATCGTGCCTGCGCCGCGCTTGACGAACGCGGGAGCGGCAACGTAGGTGAGGCGCGTGAGAGCGCTGATGTTGAGAGCAATCATGTCTTCCATCTTCGCGATGTCGGCGTCGAGCAGCGGTGCGACGGAGGCGAAGCCTGCGTTGTTGACGAGCATGGTGATGCTCGGATCGTCCTTCAGCTTTGCTTCCACCCGCGCGAGATCCTGCTTGTTGTTGACGTCCGCTATGATCGGAGTGGTGCGGCGTCCGGTAGAGCGGGAGAGCGTTGCGGCGAGCGCTTGGAGTGGCGCCTCGCTGCGCGCTACCAGGATGAGATCGTAACCCCGCTTTGCGAGACGATCCGCGTAGACTGCGCCGATGCCGCGAGAGGCGCCGGTGATGAGGGCGGTGCCCTCTGACGATGAGTTGCTCATGTTTTTATCTTCTAAGCGAGTTTGAAGTAACTCTTTTTTTTGAGATGCAGTAGTCATTGGCTATCTCCCTAGGCACCAGCTAGATTTGCTACCAACCCAGGAAACCACGTCAGGGAGATTGAGTTGTGCCGGAATGTGTGATTTCGGGCCGAACCTTTCGGAAATTCTTCATGGTGAAGGTCCAAAAACGCAGTGAGAAATGCATCGAACAACCAGGAGATGAGTCAAAGATTGCGATCGCAGCCGATGTAGGTGGATGTATTAGAGTGCTTTGCCTGTCGGCAGGCGCATTTTCTTGAGAAATTGGGTGTATCTGGGGTCGCCGTAGAGCTTTTTAAACAGTGGACTGCTTTTGATCTCAGGCAGTCCTGGGTCGCGCTGCCGATAGGCGCGTTCGAGCCACTCAAATGCCTTATCAATTTCTCCGCGATAAGCGTAGATCTCGCCAATTTGAAAGGCAGAGTCATTTTGGTGTGTGGCGATGAGTTGTTTCAACGCCTTGTCGGAATCCTCGGTGCGGCCCTGCGCGTAATAAGCCAGCGCTTCACCCGACAATCTCTCCCCTTCACCCTTCTCCCTCTCCATCTCCGCGAGAGCCTCTTCGTTGCGCCCTTCCGAGAACAGAACCTTGCCCCGAGTCACGTACAGACCCGAAAGGTGCGGATTCATTTCTTCAGCCTTTTGCAGCGCGGCCAGCGCTTCATCATAGCGGCCTTGGTAGAACAGCTCATATCCTAACGCCAACTGAAAATTCGCTCTCAGCGGGTCGAGCGCCACCGCAAGCTTGTAAAGCTCGATTGCCTCGTCCGTGCGGCCCAGCCTTCTGGCTAAGTAGGCGCGACCGTGAAAGACCTCGGCGCTGCCCGGCTCCAGCATCGCGGCCTTTCTCAAAGAGACTTCAGCCCCGTCCCAGTCCCAGTCGTGACTCATCTGGATCCTCGCTAACCGCAAATAACCAGCGGCCAGGTTGGGATCGAGTGCGATCGCTTTCTCCGCACTCTCTCGCGCGCGACGAAATCCTTCGTTGCTCTCGATCAGGCCGAGTCCGGCCAAATTCTCCATCACCTGGGAACGTTGCGCCCACGCCGCAGCGTATTTCGGATCAAGTTGGATCGCCTGATCGGTATATGAGACCGCTTTGTTGAGATCTTCCTTGTCTTGCCCGCGAGCTGCAAAGTATTTCCCCTGCAGATACGCTTGATACGCCTCGGGATTCTCGCTGCGCAGGGTCGAAGAAACCGGCTGGCCGCTACTGCCCAGCAGTTTCAATTGCAACGCCCCGGCTGCGGCTAGCGCGATCTCATCCTGTACGGCAAGGACGTCGTTGATCTTCCGATCATATGTCTGCGACCAGAGTTGAAAACCATCGGCCGTCTTGACCAACTCCGCCGTCACGCGCACATGGTTGCCTTCGCGTCGCACACTTCCCTCAAGAACATTCGCCACGCCGAGCTTTCGCCCCACGTCGCGCAAATCCTCATTCTTGCCCTTAAACTGAAATGCCGAGGACCGGCCTACTACTTTCAGGCGCGGTACTTTAGCGAGGTCGTCGATCAGTTGTTCGGCGAGTCCATCCGAAAAATACTCCTGATCTTTGCCTGGACTCATATCCACAAAGGGCAGCACGGCTATCGACGGATTGTTTGACGATGGAAGATTTAGCCCGTTTCGTGCGAGCCGGAACTCCCGACCTATCCCTACTGCTGCGACCACCGCAAGCAATGGTAAGAACACAAACTTCCAAAGACTGCGTTTGAGAGGCGAGCGTTGGTGCTCGAAACGGACGACTTCGTGTTCCTGACTCTGTTCTTTCGCGTGCGCGGCCGTCGCATCGGACCGATTTAAGTCTGCCGGCTCCGCGGCGCTGTCATCCACAACTTGTGCAATGAACCGGTATCCTCGCTTGGTCACCGTTTCGATGAATTTAGGTTTGTCAGGCCGGTCACCCAGGATTTTTCGGATATCGAGAATGTATTTTCGGATCAATTCTGGGTTGACGTAGGTCTCGGGCCAGAGCTTTTCGAGAAATTCGTCCTGGGGGACCAGGCGACCTGAATTCTCGACCAAGTACCGCAGCATGTCGTAAGGTTTCGGGGGAATGGCCAAGCGCTCTTGCCCGCGCCAAAGGCACTGGTTTGCTGTATCAAGTCGGAATACCTGGAAAGACTTCATTTTGCCGAACCTGGCTGGTTGCGATAGCGGAGGGTATTCCGCCTCAAAGATTAGAGTGGTTCTAGGACTCCACGGGTACAAGTGTCCGGCCCCCGACAATTCCCCACGCAGGCTCGCGTAAATTACTCATTTACAGCGACATAGCATCAGAACAGAGAATCCACACAATCCCGACGGGAACTTCACCACGCTTTCCCAAAAGCTTCCTAGTGTAGGGCCCGGAGGTCGGGACCCCAGGTCCCAATTCGCCACTCCGGGATTCAGGGGATACACAATTCCGGGCGAGCGGCAGGGGGCCTTTCCCCGAAACCGCCTAAGAAGGAGGGAACGATGTTGGTCAAAGACGGAGACAGGAAAGCCGTGGTCGGCGTGCCCGGTAGGGGCCATCTACCCGGGCCGGGTGAAGCCCGACTGGCGAGAGAGCTGTTCAGCGGCCGCTTTCGGCCTACCCAAACGCTGCAGTCGCGTGAGATTGCAGCTGAATATGAATTGGACGAGGAAACGGTGTGGAAAGCTCTTGCTGAATTTCAAACCCTTGGGATGGTTACGCTTTCCGAGGACCTTTCTGTGATCGTCCGGCCTCCAAATCTGGCAGAGACGGAAGAGGCCTATCAGATACGGGCCGAGATCGAAGAAATCGCTGGACGAACGGCAGCGACGGTGTTGAAAGGCTACACAGCCGAACTCCAGTATCAATTAGCAGCAATGCGTGCAGCGGTTACTGATGGTGACCTCGACGCCTGCGCAGAACACGACGTGGAGTTTCATAGAGACATCGTAAAGGCCGCGCAGAACGACGTGCTTCTTCGGGCGTGGGACACGCTGGCTGTTGATCTACGAATTCGTGCAGCGGTCGGAAAGATCTCGAAAGACTTGCACGAAATCGTTGAATCTCACGAGCTCATCGTCGACGTTCTCGAGAAGGGGCACGGGCGCGAAGCTGGGTTGTTGTTGCGCAGTCATGTAGAGACGTCTCTAAAGTATCTCGTTCGAGGCGAATGGGATTCGCGATCTCAGCGAGGGCCTCACCAGGATTTGGAGCTGGTCGATGTTGACGCAGTGCCGCACCATTCTGCGCGGACCTACCAAGGCGGACTAGCTCCCGCAAGGCTACGAAGAGTTACCGAGTTGGTACGCACGAAGCTGGAGGATGAGCTGACTCTGGACGAAATGGCGGAATCAGCAGGGTTGAGCCCGGCTCATTTCTCGCAAATGTTTCGCCAATCGATGGGCCAGAGCCCGCATCAATTTGTTGTCCGCCAGAGGATAGAGCGTGCGCAGGAAATGCTGCGCGCCGCCGAGGCGCGAGTCTTGGACGTCGCGGTAGCGTGCGGCTTCAAGACGCAGCAGCACTTTGCCCGAGTGTTCCGCAAAATGTGCGGATCCAGCCCCACGGAATATCGCCAAGAATTTCTGCGCTAGACGCGACCTGGCCTTAACGGAAGATGCGACGTAGGCTTGAGCTAACCATGGTTACTGAAGGTTAATTGAAAGCCTTTGAAAGCAATTTTTGCTCGAACCACAAAACGGGAGCTTCCTTCGCGCTCGCAATGGTTGGGACCTTAGCATTGACTGCCCGGACGTAGTCGTCCGGGCCAGCAATATTGTCTTGCCTTCGCTTTTGCCGACCCGAAAATACCCCCTCCATCTTTGTCTCACTCCTTCCAGTCCCTCGGAGGCGTGTCTCGTAATCGAGAATTCCGAAAGATTCGGCCCAAGGGCGCATCTTCAGACACAACTCCATCTCCCTGATGTGGTTTTCTGATTCCGTTGTGAGAAGGACCACTGACAAAGGAGATTCGAAGATGAAGACGGTACTACGTTTTGCCGTGAGTACAGCATTGATGCTGATCATGGGAGCTAATTGCTTTGGGCAGCAGTACACCCAAACGAATCTTGTTTCCAACGCGTCGGGAGTCGCACCTGTCACCGATCCTCAGTTGATTAATCCCTGGGGAATATCCCGCGGCTCCGGCAGCCCGTGGTGGGTCTCAGACAACGCGACGGGCTTTAGCACGCTGTACAACGGCGCAGGAACCAAGCAATCCCTAATCGTCACCATCCCGCCAGCAGATCCGAACAACGAAAACACGCCAACTGGCACACCAACCGGCACCATCTTCAACGGCAGTCAAACAGATTTCTTACTGGCTCCTGCGAAACCAGCGTTATTCCTCTTTTCCACGAATGACGGGGCGATTGCTGGATGGAATCCAACTGTGGCTCCGACGCTTGCCGTGATCGTGGTCAAGACCATCGACGGATCTAGCTACACGGGCCTGACCAGCGCCTTTATCAATGGCAAGGCCTTCCTGTACGCAGCTAACTTCACCAAGGGCCGCGTGGATGTCTATGACAACGCATTTCAGCCTGTAAAGCTGTCCATAGAGCAATCCGACAGGAATGCCGGCGATGATGAAGACCGGTCCTCCAAGAATTCTTTTATGGATGAAAACCTCCCACGCGGCTACGTGCCTTTCAACGTGCAAGCGATCGGCAACGACATTGTCGTCACCTATGCGCTCCACGAGGAAGGTGCGCGCTTTGAAACCGATGGCCCAGGCCTGGGCTTCGTGGACATTTTCAGCTCAACAGGCAGGCTCTTGCGGCGTCTCCAACACGGTGATTGGCTGAACGCTCCGTGGGGCGTGGCTCTTGCTCCGCTTGATTTCGGACGCTTTAGCCACGACCTGCTCATCGGGCAGTTCGCGGGTGGGGGAGACACTCAGTCGAGCGGCTTCATTGCTGCCTACGATCTAGCTACCGGAAAATTCGACGGACTTCTCGAGGATGCAAGTGGCAAGCCGCTGGCCATCAACGGCATCTGGGCGCTTAGCCCTGGCAACGTTAGCCCAAACAATAGCGATGCAGCGGCAGTGCCTGCCGCACAAATGTACTTCACCGCGGGACCGAACCATGGCTCCGGAGGGCTGTTCGGCTATTTCGCCGCGCTGACTTCAGAGTTGACCGAAGGGAATGCTCAGTAATCGTCACAGCTGATTCACGGTGTTGTCGGGGTTGAATGCGTCACCTCAAGGCTTCAACAGTGCCAATCGCTTCGTTTTGAGACTGGTACAGCGCGGTGCGATCCGAAGATCTTCACACGCGCCTCAACAAGTGCAGATCCTTCGGAGCATCGAAGGTCCGGCTCAGAAGACATCATCAAAAAGGAGAAAGTCATGAAAAGTTTTAGTCGGGAGTCAAAGAGCAACAAGAATCGCCGGGAATTCCTGAAGAACGGAATGGTCGCGGCGGGAGCGGCAACCTTGGGTACCGGTCTGCTTGCGAGCGGAGCACCCGTGTTAGCTGAACAGGAAAAAGAGAGGAGCGGAAAACTCCCAAAGGGAGACGCAGCGATTCTAAGGTTCTTGGCCGCAGCCGAGATCATTGAGACCGACCTGTGGGTCCAATATAACGAACTTGGGGGAATCCAAGACAATGAGGTTCCAGGAGGGAGTGGCAGTCCACTCTACGCCGCGGCCCTCCAGGTTCTCGACGGAGACATGAATCAATATATCCACGACAACACCGAAGATGAGTTCACCCACGAGACTTTCATCAACGCCTATTTGGCTTCGAAGGGCGCAGACGCAGTCGACTTAGAGCCATTTCGCACGTTGCCGGGAAGTACTGCCACTGGCGCGAGCGGTAAGCCGCGGCTGACAAATCTGATGAAACTGACGGTGGACACGAGTTGGTGGACCCGGTATCGCAGCCGTACACAGAACCCCAATTTCGGGGACACATTTCCTCCAGCCGTTCCGAGCCTGGCAGTTGGGCAACACCCGGCAATCCCCAGAAGCGATGCTGACTTGAGCCCGTCCAATCACCTCCAAGCAATTGCGAATACCGCGGGATTTCATTTCGCCACCATCGAGCAAGGAGGCGCTAGTCTCTATCCATCGCTGGCTCAGCGTGTGAGCAGTTCGCAGGTTCTACAGATTGTCCTCAGCATCGGTGGAACAGAGGCAATGCACTTCCAGACCTGGCATGACAAAGTCGGCAACGCCCCAACATTGACCGATTCGAGCGATTCAACACTTGTATTTCCGGACCTCAATGCCCCTCCATTTGGCGAAGAGGATTTCCAAACGAACCTGATCATGCCCGAACCAACCGTGTTCCTTAGCCGGACTTTGCCGGTGTGCTCCATTGTCCGTCCGACCGAAACTACGGGCGCGGCGACTGGCGCTCTCAAATTCTTGACGGCCATGGGACTTTTTATTGGGCAGTCGCCAGCATTTTTCGCGTTTCTGCGTGATCTTGCCGAAGAGGCAGACGCGGCCAGACGCGAAGGCGAACGATAGACGGGCAACGAGTGAGGCTCGATTCCCTTTCGATTCACAGTTTGTCGGGGGGGGAATGCATGCCGCCGCACAAATGTACTTCACGGCCGGACCAAACCATGGCTCCGGAGGGTTGCTTGGCTACTTGATGGCGGTTTCCGCGGAGTTGACCCAAGGGAATGACCAGTAATTGGGTCCGTTGATTGCCATTGTTGTCGGGTGGAATGTGTCGCGCAACTCGATGCGTTCCATCCCGGCATACTTTGATCCCGACATCATCACCTGATACTGCCCACACGTGTAGCGCTTCCGATGCCAAGTGCCAAGGCTTGTGAGAATCCGCGAACGGGTGAGCGGTGGCGAAGTCTGCGGTGAGCGCAATTGCAGCAATTCTTAGTCCCAGAAGGCAGTGCAGGAGGAAACATGCATCGTTGGGGGCTTCGCTATCACTTCGCATCCATCAGGCTGTGAAGAGGACTTTCACCTCCAAGCTGTCAAACATGCTCGGCACACAACAAAAAGGGCAGCTCGGTGAAGAGCTGCCCTTTTCCGTCCCCAGGGGAGGGGCGGGCCGCCAATTGCCTGGCCGGAACTACGGCAGGTAATAGCGGAAAGAGGTGAACACCATGTTGTCGATAGCCTTCGGCTGGATGCCCGCCGCGCCAGACCAACCACTCTTCGTGATGTAGGAGTATTGGAGGCCCCACCGAACTCCACCCTTCGGACCCTGGTACATCTTATGCCAAAAGCCAAGGGTCCCTTCCTGAATGAGGCGGATGTCGCCTGCGCATGTCCCAGCTCCCGGCGCAGAAGTGCCAGACGGCAAAGCCTCAGTCGAGCAACCGCTATTATTGGCAGTGGGTCCACCGTAGCCGCCCAGTTTGGTGTTCGACGAGGTATAGGTCGAGACCCCGCCGGCAGTTGTTACGGCAACAGTTTCGTAGGTGTCGTAAGCAGCGCGCGACGCGTACTCCGCACCGTAATTTAAGTAAATGTCCAACTTCGGATTTGGATGGAACTCAATCGTGCCGAGCCCATGCCCTGTGCGGATTAAGGCTAATGTTCCGTCGGGCCGGGCAGTGGCATCCGCCAACTGGGCTGCGCCATATCGGCCGACACCGTCCCCGACCAAGCCCTTCAACCCAACGTCCAATTTCTTTGCAAACAGAGGCACGCGAAGAACGGCACCTCCGCCGCCTCCTGTGCGTGAATCATTGAACGCCCCTGCAACTGAAGGTGAAGTAGCGCCGGCCGCGCATGTCAGTGCTGGGCCGACCACGACATGGGTCGCGTCCGGAGTTGGCGTAACGACCGCGCATGGATAGACACGATTGCGGAAGGTGCTGACGATTCCGAACAATTCGTAGTGACCCCATCCTGGATCTGCCGTTGCCTTAAACACGATGTCCGGGGCCTTGTTGACCGTGTAGCCAGTAGCGTCGAACGCGTTATACAGACCTCCCCCGGCCCCGGGCGCATTCACGAAGAAGTTCTGCGAAGCCGTACCCGTTGCAGGCGTAAACGTCGAGAACCCTCTCCCGCCGATGGTTGTCTGCGGCCCTTCCACGGAAACGCCGACCGCGTATTTGCCACCGAAATCCTTGACAACGCGGAAGCCGTACCCCCGCGCGTAAGTGAAGCCCACCGTGTAGTTCACGTCGATCGTCATCGGCAGAACCTCCTGGCGGTTCTGGATGCCCTTCCGGGTCTCCGTAGCCAGCGTCCACATTTGCCCGCCTGTAAACTGCCAGCCGTTATCAAATGCCGCCTGTCCCCACAGTTGGCGCTGGCGGAACACGTAGCTATTGGTCTGCCGGTTGTTGGAGGTCGTGCCCGCGCCGAAGAAGTCCGCCTCGTAGTAGGCACTTACTTTGGCGTTTCCGACCTTCGTGTCGCCGAACAAGCCGATTCGGGATTGACGACCCGAGAAGTTGTTTTCGGTAACTTTACTTAGCGCGTTCCCGGGGTACGGGATGGCGTTCATCGGAGTGGGAATGTCGCCGCTCGTGGCGCGCTGGCGGAAAACCGTCTCTGCCGCGATGAACCCGACCGGCGTGATGTTGATGCCCTTATACTTGATTGCCGGGGGGCCGGCTTCTTCCGCTTTCTTGGCGTCGGCCTGTTCCTTGGCCACCGTAGTCTTCAGGACTTCGTTGCTGGCCTTCAAGGCGCTGACCGACGAGTTGAGTGAAACCGCCTCGGACTTCGCTTCTGCAGTGGTGTTCACCGCTTCGGTGGCTTTGGTGCTCGCTTCGGTTGCCCGAGCGTTCGCGGCCGCCGCCGCTTCCCGCGCTTCGTCGATCTGGCGGTCGCGCTTGGCGAGCTCCTCCTTCAGCATCTGAAGCTGCTCCTGCTGCGACTGCAGAGTCTGGCGAAGCTCTTCGAGTTGGGCCGCGATGGCTGCATTGGAGCTCTCAGCCTTCTTGGCCGCTTTGGGTTTCGCCGGCTGAGCCGCCGTGGCAGGTTGTGAATCGGCGTTTTTGGGCGTATCAGCAAAAGCAGTTCCGGAAACGAGGAACATCGATAGTGTGAGTGCTGCTAGTTTTTTCATTTCCTCTCTCTTTGGAGCAAGAATTCTAAGTGCTACCGAAATAATGCGAACCACCCCGCGGCAAAAGGTAAAGGGCCCGTCTTACAACTACGTCAATCGAATGTGAATATCCTGTAACAATACTTGGGAATTCACGGGAAACCATTGACGTATCAGAGGTTGCGGACTTTTCGGTGGATCAACAACAGCGCGTGGAGGTCGAGACAGACCGAAAAAAGCGTACCTGGTTACTGTCTCTTCCGCTGGCCCGTCGTAGGAAACACCGAGTCATCCAAAGTTCCCCTAAGGGCGGCTTCCCCTCGGCACCGCGAGGAGCGACCTACTTCGGTGGGGAAATCGTATAAGCGAGGACGATTTGGGTCAAGCAATATTGGTATTCGGTTATCGTCCAAGCCAGTTTCCGTTTTCTGGACTTCGTCGCGGCTGAAATTACGCGAGAGAGCCGAGACCGAGATCGTGGCGGGTGTGCGCGACGTCGAACGCGGGTCCTGCTATCTAATCAACAGAAAAGCTGCTATGAATCAGTTTTGTTTATGCTAGAATCCCGCCGTTGAGCCACAACCAACGAGGGACAATCCAGGGCCACGGCCAGGAGACTAGACCACCGACAGGTTTCCACCCAAGGCCGCGACACGATGGCTCATCCCTGCGCCATCAACTGGAAGCGTCTCTCACCAGAAAGGGGGCTCTCAAAAATGCATCGGTTCCCCATTCCCTCGAAGGAAATCACCCAGGTCGGCTACCAGGAAGATTCGGAGACGCTCGAAATCCAGTTTGTGAAGGGCGGGGTCTATCAATTCTTCAATGTGCCTTCAACAGTGTTCGATGAATTTATGAGCGCCCCCTCCAAAGAGGGCTACTACCATTCGAAAATTGGCGAGCGCTTCCCCTGCTCTCGCATTTCGTGATGGCGATTTGGTTTTGCTAGACAGCTTCAGTGGAGGATCGTCCTTGCGGTCTTTCCCGGGCTTCTAGAGGTTGGCTCAACTGATTTCCCGCCGCAGCATTCGGACCTGCGCTGAGTTTGTTGAAGTTTACTTCTGTCGCTCACCGCTGAGCCGGCTTCTCGTGGTTAAAATCAGAAAACAAGTCGCTTAACAGTTCTCCAGATCGCGCTTTTTTCCATACCGATACGCAAGCGCAACGCCGAGGGTCATAAACCCAGCCGGCGGAAGGACCAGCACGATCACGCCTCTGCTGATGGCCCTTTGCCCGTCCTTGGAGGCAGCAACCGCCGAGCTGTAGCACATGGCGCATCCCTGGCTGAACGCAGGCGCGGCCCATAAGAAGAAAACTAATACTAGAAATGCGAAACGAACCTTCATTTCACTCCGAGTTCAACAATACGCCGAGCATCTGGAAAGAAGAAGATGGTCATCAAGATAAGACAAGCAATCACCGAACACATGGTAAGCCACTTCATCCTTGAGACTTCATATTTCAAATGCATGAAGTAGCCAATAATCAACGCGGCCTTCACGAACGACAAGCCCAGCAAAATGGTCAGCATCTTTGTTGGCTGCATGCGCTGGTAGGTAAGGTAAACCTCGATGGCGGTCATCGCCAGCAGCGCGCCCCAGACCCAGAAAAACAGAGCCTTGCCATGATGCCGCTGCTCTTCGGCGGCGCGTTCCGCGAGAGCTATTTGAACCGTATCCATATTCTTTAAGCTCCTAGAGAATCTTTGCCGACATCAGATAGACCAAAGGAAAGATGAACATCCATACGAGGTCCACGAAGTGCCAGTACAATCCTGCGACTTCGACGTCGGATGAATCGTACACCTTAGGCTTCAACCACAAGATGATACCGCACACAATCGCAGCGATTAAGAGGACGTGCGCGCCGTAGTGGAACGGGCTATAGACGGGCGTCGCCAGCCATGCAACCAACCAAAGCCCCAGCAAAATCGGGATGAACTTGCGCCGCAGCGCCACCACGCCGAGATAAATCACGCCTAGCGTCACGTGCAGCATGTGCATTCCAGTCAGCGTAAAGAATGTGGAAGCGAATTGCGGCACGCCCTTGGAGACGCTGGCAAATTCGCTGGCCGCCTCTTGCCCGGGCACAGCGGGGAACATCGAGAGCGTCAGGCCCTCGGCGATGAGCTTGGTCCACTCGCGCCC
>Ga0137359_10003825_pt1 | contig 12257 bp, 9 predicted proteins | sample Mad1_40_16metaG_FD_108281 | JGI IMG/M metagenome (GOLD analysis project Ga0137359, IMG submission 108281) | Vadose zone soil microbial communities from Angelo Coast Range Reserve, California, USA - Mad1_40_16 metaG | ecosystem: Environmental > Terrestrial > Soil > Vadose zone | place: USA... | reverse complement strand
CACCGGATCCCCTTCTCGCCCAGCACGCGCGCGATCTCTTCCGATTCCGACAGCGGCACGCGCGGGTCGTTCGCGCCGTGCTGGATGAAGAGCGGCGCGCGGATCGCGTCGACATGGGTGATCGGCGACGCCTCGATCAGGAACTCCCGGTCGTGCTCGAGCGACCCGTACTCCCGCTCGCGCACCGCACGCCGGTACGGCGACGTGTTCTCGAGGAACGTGACGAAGCTCGAGATGCCGACCGACTCGATCCCGGCCGCCCACAGCTCCGGCTGGAACGCGAGCCCCGCCAGCACCAGGTAGCCGCCGTACGAGCGCCCGTACAGCACCGCACGCGAGCCGTCGATCTCCGGCCGCGCTGCCAGCCACGCGTGCAGCGACGCGAGGTCGCGCACCGAGTCGAGCCGCAGCCGCACGTCGTCGAGGTGTTCGAACCGCTTCCCGTACCCCGACGACCCACGCACGTTCGGCGCCGCCACCGCATACCCGCGCGAGGCGAGGTACTGCGCGAACGGGATGTAGTTCTGCTGCCACTCGGGCCGCCACTGCGCCTCCGGTCCGCCGTGCACCATCACGACGACCGGGAACGGCCCGTCGCCCGGCGGCGTGAACAGGAAGACGGGAACGGACTCGCCGTCGAAGCTCGCGAAGCGGTGGAGCGTCGGCTCGACGAGCCCCGAGGGCGGATCATTGACCGACGTCACCTGACGTACCTGGCCGCCCTCGTACACGTAGACCTCGGACGGACGCGTCGGCGACGAGAAGTCGAACGCGAGCTTCGACCCGTCGGAGGAGAACACCGGCGACTCGACGACGCCGCGGCCCGGCAGCGGAATGTCGACGCCGTCGAGCGTCAGCCGCGAGTAGCCGTCCTCGTTCGCGCGCACGAGGAACGAGCGACCCAAGGGATCGGCGAAGCACGTGAGATCCCATTCCGACGCGAAGCCCGGCACGGCAAGCGTCTCCCGGCCTTCGTTCGTCGCCCACACGAGCTCGTCGCCGAGGAAGCAGGGCGTCACGTACTGGGCCGGCTCGTCGTGCGGAGTCAGAAGCGTGACCTCGCCCGAGTCGACGTCGCAGAGGTAGAGATCGTTGTCGCCGCTGCGCAGGCCGGCGCGATCGGCGACGATGCGCCGTCCGTCCGGCGAGATCGCGGCCACGCCGACGTAGCCCTCGAATTCGAACGTGCGCTCCTCCCCGCTCTCGAGGTCGCGCGCGACGATGTCGAAGTCGACGCCGTTCCGCCGGTTCGTCGCGTACGCGAGCGTGTGGCGCGCCGCATGCGGCAGGTCGTGCTTGAAGCGCTCGTCGACGACGAGCGGCTCGTCGCCGACCCACAACTGCGTGCGCTCGTTCCCGCCGGAGTCGCGCTCCACGAGGATGCGGCCGTCGGGAAGGAACTGGCCGGTCACCGCCTCCTCGTCGAAGGTCACCTGACGCATGCCGGGCACGACGAACAGCTGGTCGCTGCCGGGGACGTTCGATGCGATGAGCAGCTCGTTGCCGTCGGGAGAGAAGGAGAGCGGCTTCGCCTGCCGCAGCTCGAGAAGGTCGCGGAGCTCTACGCCGCGACTCCCGCGAACGACGGGATGATGTCGTCGCCGTACGCCGCCAGCGTCTCTTCCTGCGCGTGGGTCATGAGGTAGATGTTGAACTGGTCGACCCCGACGTCCTCGAGGCTCTTCAGCTTCGCCTTGATCTGCTCGGCGCTCCCGATGACGCAGAAGCGGTCGCAGATCTCGTCGGTGACGAACTCGCCGTGCTTCGCGCCAACGCGCGAGTGATCGTTGTAGTCGTAGAACTTGCGCGCCTGGACGTAGTCGGTAAGCGCCTTCGGCACCGAACTGCCGTCGGTGCCGTACCGCTCGATGAGATCCATCACGTGGTTCGACACCATCGCCGGGAACCAACGCACCTGCTCGCGCGCGTCGGCGAGGTCGTCGGTGACGTGGCTCGGCGCGCCGACAATGCACTTGAGCTGCGACGGGTCGCGTCCCGCCTCCTTCGCCGCAGCGCGTGCCGTGTCCATGATCCACGTGATGATCTCCGGATCGGCGAGCTGGATGATGACGCCGTCGCCGACGCGGCCCGCGACGCCGAGCGCCTTCGGCCCGTAGCCCGCAACCCACATCGGGATCTCGGGAAGCTCCGGCCGCACCCACTTCAGCTGCAGCTCCTTGTCGTTCCACGTCACCTCGCGGCCGTTCATGAACTCGTGGATCATCGACAGCGCCTGCTCGAAGTCGGCGACCTTCATCGGCTGCCGCCCGATGTAGCGCACCGCCGAGTCGCCGCGGCCGACGCCCATCACCATGCGGCCGTCGGAAAGGTCGTGCAGTGTCGCGTACGAGCTCGCGAGAACCGTCGGGTCGCGCGTCGCCGGGTTCGTGACGAAGTGGCCGAGCTTGATCTTCGAGGTCTCGCGCGCGGCAACCGCGAGCGTCGGGATCGACTCCTGCCACAGAACGTGCGAGTCGTACGTCCACGCGTATTCGAATCCGTGCTTCTCGGCGAGCTGGATGAGCTCGAGCCAGCGCGTCCACGGCGGGTCGGGCAGGACGGTGACGCCGAAGCTGATCATGGCTTCGCAACATACCGCGGCGTGGCGAGCGAGGCGAGCGCCGCCAGCACACCGACGACGACGAAGCCGATCCGGCCGTCGCCTGGGAGCGAGAACGTCAGGCCGACGAGCGGCGTGCCCGCGACGATGACGAGCGATGCCCAGGCGTTGACGAAGCCGACCGCGGCTCCCGGCGCCTCGGGGCGGGTAGCGGCGGCGCCGGTGAACGCCATCGCAAACGGGATGCCGGCAGCGAGGCCGATCACGGCGGCGGCGAGGAAGTCGGCCGCGATCGGGATCGGGAAAGCGAGTGCGATCGCACCTGCGCCCCCGAGCACGAGGCTCGCCGCCACCCAGAGCCACGCGTCCGGGCGGCGGAGGAGCCGGCCGCCGCCGACGCGCGTGAAGAAGCCGAGGACCAGCGTCAGCGATCCCGCCGCCGCGGCGACGTGCTTCGAGTGTCCGTGATGCTCGAGCAGCGTCACGACCCAGTTCCCGACGATCACGCTGAAGCCGAACGACGCAGCGTGGATCGCGGCGAGCCGGTAGAGGCGACTCTCGCGAAAGAAGCCGGACTCCAGGCGCTCGCCCTCGTGTCGCCGGGTCCGCGCCCCCGGCGGCGCGAGCGCGAGGGCGGCCGCCGAGAGCGCAACGACGGCGATCGCGGTCTCGTACGGCGCGCGGAATCCTGTGATCGCCGGCACGACGGCGAGCGCGATCCCCGGAGCGAGAACGGAGCCGCCGCCGTACACGCCCTGCAGCGTCGGCGTGCCGCCGCGCGCGCGGATGTAGTCGCTACCGGAGACGAACGCGAGGCCGGTGCCGAAGCCGACGATTGCCCGCCCGGCGAACGCGAGCCCGATCGACGCGGCCGGGAGCGCGACCGCATTGCCCACTGCGATGGCGGCGAGGCCCGCGAAGGCCGTCGGCCGCGCGCCGAAGCGGTCGGCCGTCCGCCCGCCGGGAATCTGCATCGTCAAATGCACGAGGAACTGCGTCGTCGTCAGCAGCCCGATCGCGGCGAGGCCGACGCCGTACGCATGCGACATGCGCGTCGCGACCGCGCCGATTGCTGCGATGTTCCAGCCGACGGCGATGCCGACGCCGACGCCGCCGATGGCTGCCCGCCGCGTCAGTGGCGCTCGAGCACGACGACCGGAATCTCCCGGTCGGTCTTCTTCTGGTACTCGTCGTAGTCCGGCCACACGGCGGTCATCTGCTTCCACAGCCGCTCGCGCTCCTCGCCCTCGGCCGTGTGCGGATGGGCGTGGAACTTCTCGCCCTTGATCTGCACGTCGACGTGCGGATTCGCGACGAGGTTCAGGTACCAGTCGGGGTTGTCCGGCGTCCCGCCCTGCGACGCGACGATGACGGGGTTGCCGCCGTCGAACGTGTAGATGAGCGGCGTCGTGTACTGCTTGCCCGACTTGCGGCCCGTCGTTGTGAGCAACAGCGTCGTCGTGCCATTGAGCCAGACGTGCCCCTCGGCGCCGTCCGTCTCCTGATACCGCTGAACGTGTTCCTGTCCGAAAAGCGTCATGCGTAGGCCTCCAGAGTCTTGGTCGCCAACCGGTCGAGCGCCCGCACCGACAGCTCGAGGTGCTCCTCCTTCGTGTCCTCGAGCTTCGTGTGCGAGAGCCCTCGCAGTGACTGAACGAAAAGCATGACCGCCGGGATTCCCGCGCGCGCGACCTCGGCGGCGTCGTGCAACGGGCCGCTGGGCAGCTGGTGCGACGTGCCCGCCACCTCGCGGATGGACTCCTCGGCGAGCTCGACCAGCCCGGCGTCGAAGAGGATCGGCTCGATGTTCCAGATGCGGCTCCACGACACGTCGATGTTCTCTTCCTTCGCGAATCGCCGCGATGCCGCCTTCGCGTTGCTGAGAAGCTCGGCGAGCTGGTCCGCATCGAGGTGGCGCTGGTCGAGGAGCTGCTCCGCGGTCTCGACGACGGAGGTGACGATGCCGGGCTTGCACACGACTCCGCCGCACGTGCACACGGCACCGCCGCCGACGCGCCGCGCGATCTCGCGTAGCTCGAGCTCGAGCTTCGCGGCTCCGGCGAGCGCGTCGCGGCGCTTGTCCATCGGCGTGGAGCCGGCGTGCGCGGCCTGGCCTTTCCACGTGACGAGGTTGCGCTCGACGCCGAAGGTGCCGAGCACGACGCCGGTCGATTTCTGCATCGACTCGAGCACCGGCCCCTGCTCGATGTGCAGCTCGAGATACGCGACCGCGTTCTTCAACTGGCTCCGTGCCGCGAGCGCGTTGTCGAGATCGACCCCGTGCTCGGCGAGCGCGTCCGGGAGCGCGATGCCGTTCGCGTCGCGACGCTGCCGCAGGTCGTCCTGGTCCGCCATCGATCCCGCCGCCGCCGACGAGCCGAAGAGCGAGCGGCCGAAGCGCGCTCCTTCCTCGTCCGCCCAGTTGACGACCCGCACGGTTAGCGGCAGTCGGCCCTCCGCGGCGATGCGGCGCATCACCTCGACCGCGGCGACGACGTTGAGGCTGCCGTCGAGCCAGCCGCCGTTCGGCACCGAGTCGATGTGCCCGCCTAGCAAAAGCTCGCGCTCCGACTCGCCCGCGAGCGTGAACCACTGGTTCCCCGCTTCGTCGATCTCCTCGACCGCTCCGGTGTCAGACACCTTCCCGCGCAGCCACTCGCGGGCGCGCTCCCACGTGTCGGTCCACGCGACGCGCTGCGCGCCGTTCTCGTCGCCCGTGAGCTCGCGCAGCTCCTTCAGCTCGGCGACGGTGCGGGCTGGTTCGAGCGGCACTCGGCGATCCTAAACCGTGATAAGAACAACCGGTGCTTCGTCGCGTCTTCACCGTTGCCGCGGCCGTACTCGCGCTCATCGGTTTCTGGGAGCTCTACCGCTGGATCTGGACGACGACCGGATGGACGTGGCCGTTCGTCGTCGACGACACATCGATGCCGCACGTGTGGACGATCTTCAAGGCGTTCGGCCAGCCGACGCAGGTGAACCAGCCGGCGCTCATCACAATCCTCTTCCACAAGTCGCTCTTCACCGGGAAGGAGGCGCTCGTCGGCTTCGCCGTCGGCGCCGTCGTCGGCTTCGCGATCGGCATCGCCCTCGCCCACTCGCGGCTGCTCCAGCGCGGCTTCCTGCCCTACATCGTCGCGAGCCAGACGATCCCGATCCTCGCGATCGCGCCGATGGTCGTCGTCTGGGTCAACCCGAAGCTCCCCGGCCCTTTGCAGGGCTGGGGCGCCGTCGCGGTCATCGCGTCGTACCTCACGTTCTTCCCGGTGACGATCAACACGCTGCGCGGCCTCCGCTCCGCCGACCCGCGCGCGCTCGAGCTGATGCGGACGTACGCCGCGAGCCGCTGGACGGTGCTCTGGAAGCTGCGCGTGCCCGCGTCGCTCCCGTACGTCTTCGCCGCGCTAAAGCTCGCCGCCACGGCGAGCGTCGTCGGCGCGATCATCGGCGAGCTCCCGTCCGGGCTGCAGGACGGGCTCGGCGGCGCGATCATCAACTTCAACCAGTACTACTCGTTCGAGCCGCAGGAGCTGTGGGCGACGAACGTCGTCGCCGCCGCGCTCGGCATCCTCTTCTTCCTCGCCGTCGTCGGCGCGGAACGCATCGTCGTTCGGCGCGCGCCGGAGAACGTCGCATGAGCGTCGTCAAGGTCGACAGCGTCACGAAGACGTTCGCGCGCGGGAACGTCACCGCGCTCGAGAACATCGACCTCGAGCTCGAGCCGGGCGAGTTCGTCTCGCTCATCGGGCCGTCCGGGTGCGGCAAGTCGACGCTGCTCCGGATCATCGGCGACCTGACGCCGCCGTCCTCGGGAACCGTCACCGTCAACGGCAAGCCCGCGCGGCAGGCGCGCAACGACGGCGACTACGGGATCGTCTTCCAGGACTCGGTGCTGTTCGACTGGCGGACCGTCTCGAAGAACATCGCGCTCCCGCTGGAGATGCTCGGTTGGGACCGCGACCGCCGCAAGGCGCGCGTCGAGGAGATGCTCGACCTCGTCGAGCTGCGCGGCTTCGCCGACCACCACCCGTGGCAGCTGTCCGGTGGCATGCAACAGCGCGTGTCGATCGCGCGCGCGCTCGCGTTCGAGCCGGCGCTCCTGCTCATGGACGAGCCGTTCGGCGCGCTCGACGAGATGACGCGCGAGCGGCTCAACCTGGAGTTGCTCTCCATCTGGGAGAAGCTGGGATCGACGGTCGTGTTCGTCACGCACTCCATCTCGGAGGCGGTGTTCCTCTCCACGCGCGTCGTCGTCATGAGCCCGCGGCCGGGACGGATCGCCGGCATCGTCCCGATCGACATGCCGTTCCCGCGCACGGTCGAGACGCGGGAGGACCCGCGCTTCTTCGAGCTCGTCACCAAGGTGCGCGAGCTGCTGCGCAAGCGGGGCGAGCACCTGCTCCCGGAGGAGGCGGCGGAGCTCCTGTGATCAAGCAGGTGCGGGAATGGGCGCCGGCGCTCGTCGTCTTCGCCCTCGTCATCGCAGTGTGGGAGGGGTCGATCTCGGCGTTTCACATCCAACAGTTCCTCCTCCCGCGGCCGAGCGACATCGTCAAGACGTTCTGGACGGCGCGGCACACGCTTTGGCCGGCGGGCTGGTACACGTTCAAGGAGGCGCTCGGCGGCTTCTTCATCGGCTCGGCGCTCGGCGTCGTCGTCGCCACCATCATCGGGCGCTTCAAGGGCGTCGGCACAGCGATCCTGCCGATAGCCATTGCCGCGAACGCCGTGCCGATCATCGCGTTCGCCCCCATCGCCGGCGCGTGGTTCGGGGAGGTGTCGCCGCACTCGAAGAGCGCGATCGCCGCGGTCCTCTGCTTCCTGCCGGTCATGGTCAACACCCTGCGCGGTCTCCAGAGCGCGAACCCGCGGCAGATCGAGCTGATGCGCTCCTACGCCGCCTCCGAGCTGGCCATCTGGCGCCGCGTCCGCGTCCCGACGGCGCTCCCGTTCCTCTTCACCGCGCTCAAAGTTGCGAGCGTCCTCGCCATGATCGGCGCCATCGTCGGCGAGTATTTCGGCGGGGCCTTCAACGCGCTCGGCGTCCTGATCAACTCGGACGCCCAGATCTTCGACTTCGTCACGGCCTGGGCGGGGATCCTCGTCGCCTCGCTCCTCGGGCTCGCGCTCTACGGGGCGGTCGCGGGGACCGAGCGCCTCGTCGTGCGCTGGGCACCTGACACGCGCGACACATAGGAGTAGAAATCAGCACTGGGAGTCAATGCAGGCACGGGAAAGGGAGGGTTGCATGAGGAAGTGGGTCGTTGGGGCACTCATCGCGGCATGCGTCGCCGCCGTGGCGGGGACAGCGTCCGCCGCGCCGAAGCTGACGAAGGTCACCCTGCAGCTGAAGTGGGTTCCGCAGGCGCAGTTCGCCGGCTACTACGCGGCGAATGACCTGGGCTACTACAAGGCGGCCGGGCTGGACGTGACGCTGAAGAACGGCGGGCCGAACATCATCCCTGAGCAGGTCGTGGCCTCCGGGCAGGCGCAGATCGGCGTCGACTGGCTGCCGAGCTTGCTTGCTGCCCGGGACAAGGGGACACAGCTGGTCAACATCGCGCAGGTGTTCGCGCGGTCGGGCATGACGCAGCTGACGTGGAAGACCTCCGGCATCACGAACATCGCCGGGATGAAGGGCAAGAAGGTGGCCAACTGGCTGGGCGGCAACCAGTACGAGCTCTTCGCCGCGCTCCAGAAGGCGGGGATCAATCCCAACAACTCGAAGGACGTCACCATCGTCCAGCAGCCGTTCGACATGAACTTGTTCCTGAAGCACCAGGTCGACTCGGCGTCGGCGATGACGTACAACGAGCTCGCACAAGTGCTCGAGAGCGGCGTGAAGGCGTCGCAGATCAACGTGATCAAGATGCAGAACGCCGGCACCGGCATGCTCGAGGACGGCATGTTCGCGACCGCGTCGTGGCTCAAGTCGCCCGCCAACCAGGCGATCGCCACGAAGGTCATCGGCGCAACGCTCGCCGGGTGGGTCTACTGCCGTGACCACCAGGCCGCGTGCGTCGGCTTCACGCTGAAGGCAGGCCCGACCCTGCCGAAGGGTCACCAGACCTGGATGATGAATCAGATCAACGAGCTGATCTGGCCGAGCGCCAGCGGCGGCATCGGGATCATGAACGCGGCCGACTTCAACCGGACCGCGTCGATCGCGAAGCAGTTCGGCGTCATCAAGAAGGCGCCGTCCAGCGCGTACCGCACCGACCTCGCAACGGCAGCGGTCGCAGGACTGAAGAAGCAGGGCCTCGACGTGTTCGGCAAGAGCTGGAAGCCGCTCAACGTCAAGGTCAGCCCGGGCGGAAAGTAGGAGCAGCGATGTCTCTGCTGATCAGAGGAGGCCGGATCGTCACCGCGGCGGACGACTACGTCGCGGACGTCTACGTCGAGGACGAGCGGATCGCGCTGATCGGCGAGAGCATCGACGTGCAAGCAGATCGGGTCATCGACGCAGCCGGGAAGTACGTGCTCCCCGGCTGCGTCGACCCGCATACCCATCTCGACATGCCGTTCGGCGGGACAGTGACGATCGACGACGTCGAGTCGGGGCAGACGTCGGCGGCGTTCGGCGGCACGACATGCCACGTCGACTTCATCATCCAGGGGAAGGGCCAGACGTTCGCGCAGGCGCTCGAGGACTGGCGCGCCAAGGCGAACGGCAAGCAGGTGATCGACATGGGTTACCACATGGCGGTCACCGATCTCGAGGACGGCGGCACGCTCGAGGAGCTCTCGACGCTGCCCGACCAGGGAATCACCTCGTACAAGCTCTTCATGGCGTACAAGGGCGCGCTCATGGTCGACGACGAGACGCTCTACCGCACGATGGAGGTGGCAGCGAAGACCGGCGCGCTCGTGATGGTGCACGCCGAGAACGGCGACGTCATCGACGTGCTCGTGCGCGAGGCGCTCGCGGCCGGCCACACTGAGCCCCTCTACCACGCGTTGACGCGCCCGCCGGAAGCGGAGGGCGAGGCGACGAACCGCGCGATCCAGCTCGCGCATCTCGCCGGCGCACCGCTGTACGTCGTGCACGTCACGTGCCGCCAGGCGGTCGAGCCGATCGCCGCCGCGCGCGAGAAGGGCTGGGACGTCTGGGGCGAGACGTGCACGCAGTACTTCTTCAATTCGCTCGACGACATCGCGAAGCCGAACTTCGAAGGCGCGAAGTACGTCTACTCGCCACCGGTGCGCGACAAGTCGAACTGGGAGGTCCTCTGGAACGCTGTGCGCACCGACGCGCTGTCGGCAATCTCGACCGACCACTGCGCGTTTCTCTTCGACGGGCAGAAGACGCTCGGCAAGGACGACTTCTCGAAGATCCCGAACGGCGGCCCAGGCCTCGAGAACCGGCTGCAGATGATCCACGAATTCGGCGTGCGCGCGGGACGCATCTCCCTCAACCGCATGGTCGAGCTGCTGGCGACCAATCCGGCGAAGCTCTTCGGGCTCTATCCGCGCAAGGGAACGGTCGCCGTCGGTTCCGACGCCGACCTCGTCGTCTTCGATCCCGAGAAGCGGGTGACGATCTCCGCGAACACGCACCACTCGAAGTCGGACTACAACCTGTTCGAAGGAACGCAGGTGACGGGCTCGCCCGAGGTCGTGGTGCTGCGCGGACGGATCCTCGTCGAGAACGACGAGCTCGTCGCGGCCCCCGGAGTGGGCCAGTTCGTCGCCCGCGCCCGCTTCGGCCAAGAGCTGAAGCCCGCGCGCGCGGCAATGGCGTAGGAGGCAGCGATCCGGCCGCGAAAGCGGTCGAAGTGGCCGATTTACGTTCGCTGAACAAACGGTTCGCTACCGTCGGACGTGCCTTGGGGGTCAGGGTCCTCGCAGCGCTGGCGATCGCCTGCGCCCTCGCGGCGCCCGCCGACGCGACCACGTACGCGAACGGTGTCGACGTGTCCCACTACCAAGGGCTCATCAACTGGGCACAGGTGGCAGGCAACTCGTACCGCTTCACATTCGCGAAGGCGACCGAGGGCGTCACGCTCGTCGACGCCACGTACCCGGTCAACCGCGCGGGCGCGGAGGGCATGGGCCTGCGCTTCGGCGCGTACCACTTCGGGCGCCCGGCCGGGACGGGGCCGGCAACCATCCTCGCGAGCGCGATCACGCAGGCCGACCACTTCATCGCCGTGTCGCAGCCGCAGACGGGCGAGCTCCCGCCCGTGCTCGACCTCGAGGCGACGGGCGGACTGTCGCCGGCGAATCTCGTCGCGTGGGCGTCGGCGTGGATGGATGAGGTGAAGGCGCGCACCGGCGTGAGCGGCCTCATCTACGCGTCTCCGAACTTCTGGAAGACGAAGCTGTCGAACACCGCGTCGTTCGCGTTGAGCGGCTATCGCTTGTGGATCGCGCACTGGACGTCGGGCTCGACCCCGTCGGTGCCGGCGAGCAACTGGGGCGGCCTCGGCTGGATGTTCTGGCAGTGGACCGACTGCGCGAAGGTCCCCGGCTTCATCAACTGCGTGGACGGCGACCGGTATGTCGGCAGCGATCCCGGACCGATCGCGATCGGGACGTATGCATCCGGCCCGCCGACGACGAGCGTTCCGCCGACGATCGTCGGGGAGGCGAAGGTCGGCACCGTCGTGGCCGCCGTGCCCGGGACGTGGAGCGGCGGCAAGCCGATCGCATTCACCTACCAGTGGGAGCGTTGCGACGCGGCCGGTGCGAACTGCATCCCGATCGCGGGTGCGACCGGTGAGACGTACAAGTCGGTCGCGGGCGACTCCGGACACGCGCTCGTCGCGGTCGTGACGGCGACGAGCTCGGGCGGAAGCGCGGTAGCAGCGTCGCCGCCGACGCTCGCGGTCGGCTCCGGCGGATCGGGCTCGGTGACGCGGCCGACCGCGACCACCGCGCCGTCGATCACCGGAACCGCGGTCGCTGGGCAGCAGCTGTCTGCGTCGGTCGGCACGTGGACGGGCTCGCCGACGTCGTTCTCGTATCAGTGGCAGCGCTGCGACGCGGCCGGCTCGACCTGCGGCGCGATCCCCGGTGCGGTGACGCCCGCGTACGTGCTCACCCCGGGCGACATCGGCGAGACGGTCTCTCTCGTGATAACGGCAACCGGGCCGGGTGGCTCGCAGGCGGCGACGGCCGTGGCAAGCACCGTCGTGCTGGCGGCGCCGATTCCGGCGGCGGTTCCCGGGTCGCTCGTCGCGCAGCCGGGGCAGGCGGGCGCGGTCGTGACGACGGACGGGCGCGCGACGGCGACATGGCAGCCGGGCGCGGTCCCGGACGGCGCGACGGTGACGCTCCTCCCCGGCGAGCGCGCGCCGGCACTGAAGGGTACGGGCATCGTGCTCGGCGTGTCGGGCGCGACGACGCTGCCGTGGCCGGTCGACATCACATTCGTGGCGCCGCTGCCGGACGGGTCGGTGCTCGGGTACTCGGTGGACGGCGTCGTCTGGCGGCCGGTGGAGGCGGTCGCCGCCCTTGCGCTTCCGACGGGCGACGTTGCAGGGACATACAACGACGGGACGACGACGCACCTGCTCGTGAGCGCGCCGCTGCGAATCGCAGCGTTCGCGGCGGGTCGATGGGGCGATCCGAGCCTCGTCGCCGCGGGAATTCCGACGGTCTATCGCAACGGGCCGCTGACGGTGAAGCGCCTGCGCGACGGTTCCGTGTCGGTACGGACGCGCGTGTCCGTCGCGTCGCAGGCGCACCTGTTCGT
>Ga0137359_10003823_pt1 | contig 12259 bp, 10 predicted proteins | sample Mad1_40_16metaG_FD_108281 | JGI IMG/M metagenome (GOLD analysis project Ga0137359, IMG submission 108281) | Vadose zone soil microbial communities from Angelo Coast Range Reserve, California, USA - Mad1_40_16 metaG | ecosystem: Environmental > Terrestrial > Soil > Vadose zone | place: USA... | reverse complement strand
GGTTTCCGAAAATGAGCGAAAGATCAGAGTTTACTCTGCGAACAATTCTTCCTGATGTCATCTCGAAACGCGCCAAGAGCGCGTGAGGGACCTTACGTCCGGTTGTGCTACCACTGCAGTCAGCAGGGTCGCCACACCTGGCAATAGCCAATGCGGGTTCTATGCATGTCGTAAGATCCCTCGCGAGCGTGCGCTCGCTGCGGCATGAAATCTGAATAGGAAGGGATCAATATCCCATAATGCTGTACCCGCAATCCACGTAAATCACTTCACCAGTAATTCCTGAACTCGCGTCCGACGCCAGGAACACTCCAGTCGAGCCCACCTCGTTTACATCAACATTCCGTTTTAACGGAGCCCGCTCCGAGTGCGCCTTCAGCATATCTCCAAGCCCGGAAATTCCTCGGGAGGCAAGTGTCTTAATCGGCCCGGCAGAGATGGCGTTCACCCGGATTTTCTTTGGCCCGAGATCATTCGCCAGATACCGCACCGTAGACTCCAATGCCGCTTTCGCCACGCCCATCACGTTGTAGTGAGGCACGACTTTTTCCGCACCGAAGTAGGTCATGGTAATGACGCTGCCTCCATCTTCCATCAGCGGAGCAGCGGCGCGCGACAGCGCTATCAATGAGTACACGCTCACGTCGTGGGCGATTCGAAATCCCTCGCGAGAAGTGTTTAGAAAATCGGCTTTTAGCTCTTCCGCCGGGGCGTACGCAACGCTGTGTACAAGCACGTGCAGCTTGCCGTAACGGTCTTTCAGTTGAGAGAACACGCGCGCAATATCTTCGTCCTTGGAAACGTCGCACATGAACGCCTCGGCCCCCGGAAGCGACAAAATGAGGTCCTTGGCTTCCTGCTCCAGACGCTCATTCTGGTAAGTAATCGCCATTTTTGCGCCAGCCTGGTGCAGTCCCTGAGCGATGGACCAGGCAATGCTGCGCTTATTAGCGACTCCAAAGACGACGGCCACGCGGCCTTCGAGGCTGAAAGACATTGATCCTCCTGAGGAAAGGGAAAAGGATATCAGCGCACAGGAGACCGCGCCAGTTAGGTAACAGGCCCGTACCGGCCGCGCTGCTTGGGGCGTGCTCGGGTCGGCGGCCGGTCGGGCATGGTTGTTCTGAATAAGTGAACCCCGAAGTTCGGCAGGAGTTTTTGTTAAAAATTGAAAATCGTGAGTTGCTGACAGGTGAAGGCAGGCAAACGCGCATGCGCGATTTCTTACGGCCTAACCGCAAGAAGTACAAAGGCTTAGTCGCGAAAATTTATTCCGGAACCGGCGGCGGCGCTGTTTTCATCAACTCTGCAAAGCGGGCATCTTTGCGAAGCTCAGCAAATTCGGGATCCGTGTACACGTCCTTCACACCTTTGTAGCCTTCCTCCATGGCCTTGCGAAGGAATTGCAGAGAGCGGTCCAAATCTTTAGCTCTCGCGTACAGTTTGGCGACGATGAAATCGTAATGGGCCCGGTCTTCGGGGGAGGCGATTTGCGCGGAGATTCCTGAATGAGACGTATGTTCAAAGATCTCGGGATCCAGCCGCACGGCCTCGGCATAAGCCTGGCTCGCATGATCGAAGTCCTTCCGCGCAAAGTAGGCAGCGCCGATGTTGCTATGGAAAGAAGCGGAATCGGCATCCAACTGCAGCGCTTTCTTGTAGTGCTTGATAGCCGCTCCATACTTGCGCCGGACATAGTTGCTTACCCCGAGATTGTTGTAGGCATCGGCAAATTTGCTGTCCTTCTTGATTGCGTGCTCGAAGTCCCGCGCCGCTTCTTTCGGCCGCTGCAGCATCAATTCGCTGATCCCAACCTTGTTTGAAAGCGACGCGCTGTCAGGTGCCTTTTTTATGGCCTCCCGGTAGTAGTCGATTGCATCCAGATAGGCTTTGTGCGAACGAAGTTCGTCTCCCTGCTTCTCCAATTGCTCTGCGGAGGCATCGGGTGAAGGAGACTGGATTTGCCGCATGGGAGGAGCGATCTGAATCTGATCGCTTTCTAGAGCTCTTGCGGGTATTAAAGAAAAAAACGATCCGAGCAGCGCGAGTAGAAATACTCGGTAGTAGGACGGAGCGGGCATGGCACCCTCCTAAGCAGGAACTCCCCTAATCAGAGACACCGGCGACCGGCTACAGGTTCCCTCAGTGCGTGTTGCCGGTCGCGTCCGGCGGTTTGGGAGGAGGGTTCGACTGCTTGTCTTCCTTAAAAATACCAGCAATTTTGCCGAAAAACCCTTTTTTCTTTTGCCCCGGCTGGCCGTTTTGAGGTGGCTCTGGCTGCTGGTTCCCCAGGCCAAAAATCTTCGAGAGGACACCCTGCACCCCGCCGCCCTGGTCGCAAGTGTTAGTAGGCTCGGTGCCAACAATGAATGCTGCGCTGTAGGTCTGGGGGCAAGCCGGTGTAGCAAGAAGGTTGGTGATTTTATCGAGTTGCACGTCAACCACGCCGGAGGGCTGTGAAAAGCTCTTCATGTCCGAGTAGCGGGGAATGATGGCCGCTTTCTTCATGAATTCGGTCCAGATCGGCGCGGCTGTCTGGGCACCGCTCAGGTGCAGGTCGCTGTAGTCATCGAATCCAACCCACACAATGCAGACCAGGTTGCTGGTATAGCCGGCGAACCAGCCATCATGCGAGCTGCCTGTTTTTCCGGCGGCAGGCTGCTGGAAGCCGCGTCCCCGCACCGCCGAGAAACCGAGCCCGTAATTAATGACACCTTGCATCATGTCAGTCATGACATAGGCGACACGAGGATCGAGTACCTGATGGCTTTCCGCGTTGAAGTTCATGACGGGATCGCCGTCAGTGTTGCGGACTGATTTGATCATCACCGGCGACAGGCGTACGCCATTGTTCGCGAAGGCGGTGTATGCAGCGGCCATGTCGATAGGAGTGGCCTCATACGCGCCCAGGGCCATGGCAGGGGTGGCTTTGACTGATGCTATCCCCGCCGACTTTGCCAAGTCCGCAACTTTGTCGTAGCCGACTTCTTCAGCCAACTTGACGGTCGCGTTGTTCAGCGACATCGCGAGCGCGTAGCGAGCGGTAACGTCGCCGTGGTATTCCTCCTTGTAGTTTCGTGGCTCGTAAATCTGGTCGCCGTATGCAAACGTGCTTGGCTGATCGGAAACGATCGACGCCGGAGTCAGCACCTGCGGGCTGCCATCGAGTGCGGTGTTCATGGCAGCGGCGTACACGAACGGTTTGAAAATCGAACCGGTGGGACGCTTGGAAACAGCATGGTTTAACTGGCTGAAGGCGTAATTACGCCCGCCGACCAAAGCCAATACTTCGCCAGTGTGGGGGTCCATCGCAATCAGCGCAACCTGGGCTGGAGGTCCGGGCTCCACCGTGGTCTCGTATTTTCCTTTACCAACCTTCACACGCTTGGTGCGGCGCTTATTGACCTGATCATCAACCAGCTTGATGCCGGCCTCAACCGCTTGCGCGGCGGCGCGCTGGAGATCGGGATCGAGCGTCGTATAAATCCGATACGCCTGCTCGTTCATCTCGCGTTCGGGAACTTTGCTGATAACTGAGTCGCGCACCAAATCGACGAAATAGGGCGCATCGCTGGCTTCGACATTCGGAGGCGCGAGTTTGAGCGGAGTGGCCTTGGCTTTATCTGCCTGCTCTCTGGTTATGGCATGCGTCTCGACCATGCTATCGAGGACCAGATTGCGGCGTTCCTGTGCGCGCTCAGGATGGCGATAGGGCGATAGCCGGCTCGGCCCCTGGATAATTCCCGCCAGCAGTGCCGCTTCCGGCAGAGTGATGTCCTTCAAATCCTTATTGAAATAATCGCGGGATGCCTCCGCAAAGCCGCTGATGGCGAAAGATCCTCTCTGGCCTAGGTCTACCCAGTTGGCATAAACCTCAAAAATCTGCTGCTTAGAAAATTTCTGCTCCAGCTCGGTGGCGATCAACATTTCCGTGAGCTTGCGTTTTATGGTTCGTTCACGGGTGAGAAAGAAGCCGCGCGACAGCTGCATGGTGAGGGTTGAACCGCCTTGCTGATGGCGTTGGCTGGTGAGATCGATCCAGGCGGCTTCCGCAAAGCGGGCGAAATTGATCCCGTTATGCTCAAAAAAGCGGCGGTCTTCGATGGCCAGGACGGCATCGACCAGGACCTTGGGGATGTCGTTGAACTTCACCACCTGGCGTTTCGAACGTTGATCGCCCTCGGAGAGCGATGTGACCATCTCGGGCTCGAGTTCATAAGCGTCGAGCTGGGCGCCGGAGTTCCCCGTGATGCTCTCGACGTGGCCGTTGCGAACCCGCACCGTTGCTGGCTCGGGACTGTGATAAGAGCCAGGGCCCGGTTGGATTTGAATACTGCTGCCGGAAACGTGATAAGTGCCTATTGACGACTGGCCGTCTTTCTCGGCATAGCCAGCGTGCCGCAACTCGGCAGAAATCTCTCGCAAATCGGCCTTCTCGCCAACCGCGACGGGCTGGGGAGCAGCATAGATTTTTGCGGAATTGGCAAAGACTGGCCCTTTGAAGCGGTGGTCGATGATGCGGTCATACTTCACATAGAAATATGAGAAAGAGACAACAAAGAAGGCGGCCAGGACGATAAAGCTGGCGAGAGCAAAGCGCAGTACGGGATCGCGCCCGCCTGTTCTTTTCCCGTCCTTTCGATGCGGAATTCGGAGTTTAATGGCCACGTTGGACTGAAAGACCTGCCCCCTCGGCTTAAGACAACTTATGCCCCTGATTGTGAGATGAGGCGGCGCAAGAATTCGTTACCAGAGCAAGTCCCGGCATCGGTGGACGCCCGGAGCTCTTATTCTAAATGATTCCAGGCTCTATCGAGGTTAACGTTGATTATCCTGCTTATCCCGGGACTCTAGAACACACCCTTGTTCTCGGTGGATGCGTCGAAATGCAGATCCAGCGGATAGCCCGGCAAGTCGATATGTACCACATAAGGGGCATGAATCGTGATGATTCCGTTGAACTGCGCTCCCTGATGCGTTACCTGAATGCCCTCTTCCTTGATCGGAATGTCCAGGTCCTGTGCCTTGTGGAAAATGGCCGCGCGGATATCGTTCTCGCTCTTCGCGGCGTAGGTGTCGCGTACGGCTTCGTCCTTGATTGCGTCCTGAAACTGATAGTTCTCGAAGTAAGGCGGGGCCACTTTGGCGGTCACATACACGCCGCCCACAATTACGAATAGTCCCAAGAACATCTTGATCGTGCCCATAGCGCTCCTGGCCCAGCAGGCTGCTATTTGCGCGCTGGGCGTAGAACTTCCTCGAAATATTCAGCTATGGCGCCGATGCTAACATCCTGGAGTTGTCGAGTCGAGCGTTGAACCACTTCCACAGTGCCTTCGGTAACTTTCTTTCCGACATTAATCCTAAAGGGTACGCCGACCAGGTCAGCGTCTTTGAACTTCACCCCCGGCCTCTCGTCTCTGTCGTCTAGTAACACGTCGTAACCGGCGGATTCCAAGCGGCCAGCAATGTCTTCAGCTGTGGTTTTCAGCGTCTGGTCTCCGACATTGGTGGGCGTAACGATGATCTCAAAGGGCGCAATGGACGACGGCAGCCAGAAGCCATTTTCATCGTTGCCCTGCTCGACCGCGGCCGTGAGAATACGCTCAATGCCGATTCCGTAACTGCCCATGATCGGCATCACTTCCTTGCCATTCTTGTCGAGCACACGCGCGCCCATAGATTCGGAGTACTTGTAGCCAAGCTTAAAGATATGGCCGATTTCGACAGCAGTATCCATGCGCAGCGGCGAACCGCAATTCGGGCACGGCTCTCCGCTGGTGACAGCGCGAAGATCAGCATAGGCGGTCGGCTGGAAATTCTGTCCCGGCGTGATGTTCTTTACGTGGTAATCCTCTTTGTTCGCGCCGGAGATCAGGTTCTTGCGGCCTTCGAGGGCCTTATCGACCAGAAGAACTGGGTTGTTTCCATCCGCGAGACTCCTCGCCCAATTGATGCCGAGAGGTCCCAGGAAGCCAGCGGGTGAGCCGAAGAGTTGTCGGATTTCATCTTCCCGCATAGGCCGAGTTTCTTTTCCGGCGAGCGCGGTGGAAAGCTTGGCTTCGTTCAGCTGATGATCGCCGCGCAGGAGAACGACAACAGGGCGTGCATTAAGCCGATTCTTGGAGGCGCGGGCGTCCTCGACCGTGCTTTCGCCGATGGCCGAGTCGATCATCAGCGCCAGCGTTTTGATCTTGTTCTTCGGCGAGACACCAAGAAAACGCGCGACGTCTTCAATAGTCTTCTGTCCCGGCGTGTGCACCTCGAGCGGCTTGCCATCGCCTTCCGGCGCGAGGTCCTGAACTGCTTCGAGCCTCGACGTTGCCTTCTCCAGGTTCGCTGCGTACTTGCAATTCGCGCAGCTGATGACTTGATCCTCGCCAGCAGGCGTGTACACCATGAACTCTTCCGATTGCGATCCGCCCATTGCGCCGGAGTGGGCATCAATCAGTAGATAATTCAGTCCGCAACGGCCAAATATCCGGCAATAAGTGTCACGATGCTTCCGATACGAAACGTCGAGTCCGGCGGCGTCGATGTCGAAGGAGTACGAATCCTTCATGAGGAATTGCCGGACGCGCAGCAGCCCGGATTTCGGGCGTGGCTCGTCGCGAAACTTGGACTGAATCTGATACCAGATCTGGGGAAGCTGCTTGTAGCTCCGTAGCTCCTTGCGGGCGATCTCGGTCATGTTCTCTTCGTGAGTCATCGCCAAGCAAAGATCAGCGCCCTTGCGGTCTTTCAGACGGAACAGGTTCTCACCCATGACTCCCCAGCGGCCGCTCGCCTCCCACAATTCGCGCGGATGCAGCGCAGGAAGATAAAATTCCTGCCCAACGCGATCCATCTCCTCCCGCACAATCGCGATGATCTTGTTAAACGAGCGCTGTCCTAGAAAAAGATACGAATAAATTCCAGCAGCAAGCTGGCGGACGTAGCCCGCGCGGACCAGAAACTTATGGCTGGCTACCTCGGCGTCAGCCGGCGCCTCGCGCAGAGTAGGGATGAAGAGCTGTGACCAACGGTGCATAAGGTTGCTCTAAGGGAATCGGTATTGTAATCGATCATGAGAAATGTGAGATCGATGGATCGCCAGAGTCGCACAGCGCTTTTAGAAACCCCATCTAATTTACTCCGCCAGCTGCTTCAGAATTTCCTTCCCCAGCTTCTGCGCCTCTCCAAAAAATTTCTGGTATTCGAGAAACAGCCGGTTCAGCTCTAGCGAACGATCAGGGCTGAGGCGTTGGCGCAGAATCATGTCGCGCACACGAACTGGGTTCGGGAGAATGGCTTCTTCGCGGAGTTCTTCGAGTGCAGTTGCTGGATCGTAGTGGTACATGGGGAGATTGTAATCCCCAGACTAGATGGAACGGATTTGTCCGATTACGTCACCAATTTCAGCGACCCTTGCATGTGCCGGTTTACCATGGCAGATTTTGCTCTTTGGGACCTCGAATTCCGATCAATTTTTCCACGCCGGTGATAGCGGACTAAATTCTTAGCGAAATCATTTGGCCTAGCTATTTAGCCGCGGCCGATAGCAGCTACTGAACTTCCGTAACCTTCGCTCGCGAGGATGACCGCGTTACCTTTTCCTTATTGGTTACGGATGATGCTGAAACGCGCATTCAAACAAGACAGACGCCGCCGCAAACGGCAATTGCTGAACACTTCTGTGCAAGTATTCACCGGATCCGCCGCGCTGGACGCTCTCGGTATCAATCTCAGCGATGTTGGGATGTGCGTGTTCACCATGGCAGACATTCCGTTGGGATCGCAAGTTGAGGTCGAATTCCTTCCACCGCGATGCGATGAACCGGTTCGAGTCGGCGGGACTGTTCGTCACCGCGCCATCTATCTGTATGGAATTGAGTTTCAGAAAAATTCCGATCGGAGTCCGCACGATCGAATAAATGCAAGTACGACCGCCTGCGGTCCTTCCCTAGCGAACTAGCACAGCTTCAGCATTTTCTTTCCCCGCCCCGAACAGATAAGCGGACAGCAACACCAATAGCGCTCCTGACATCGCAAACTTGAGCGGTATAGCCAACGCTGTCGGTGAGACGAACGCCTCGATCAGCCCGGCAATGATGAGAATTGGAATAGTTCCAAGCACCAACGTTGTCGCTTCCCGGCCTGCGAGGGCCAACGAGTCTTTCCGCGGCAGCATCCCCGGAAACAATAGTCCGTGGGCGATTTTGAATCCTGCGCCGCCTGCCACAAAAATTGCCGGCAGTTCCAGCGCACCATGCGGGGCAACAAAACTCCACAGGCTTAAGCTCATGCCTGCCAGGCTGCAAGCCGTACCAATGACTCCCATTAGGAGCCCGTTGAAAAACATCATGTAGATCGTGCCCAGGCCTCCGGCGATCCCGGTAGCATAAGCCATGAACCCGACCGTCATGTTATTGGTCATGATCTCGCTCGAGGCCAATGGCTTCACGGAGATGATCGAATGCGTCCACATTTCTTTACGTTGAATCGTCTGCACCATCCGCGGTCCCAACACTTTCAGTTGGAAGTCCGGGTCCTGCAGCGTAAGGGCAACACCCATCAGGCCACCGGCCAGAAAAACCACAACCGCCAGCACGCAATATTTTGCATTCCGCCGGAAGACTCTCGGGTATTCGTGCTGAAAGAACCTGAAAATCGCCCAGGGACTCGCGCGATGGCCTACATAAATGATATTGTGTGCCCGCGCCATCAATTGATTGAGATAGCGCGCAAAATAGACGGAGCTTGGGTCCTGCCGGATGGCAGCCAGGTCGGCGGCCGTTTGCCGGTATAGCAGACTCAATTCCTGGAGCTCGCCGTGGCCGAGTGACTTGACCCCGCCCCTGGCGCTCGTGACCAGCGTCTCCAGCTTCTGCCAGTATGGTTTGCGCTTCTCAATCCAATGCGTGGAGATCAACTGTGCAGTCCCTCGACAGGCTCGATATAGACACTCCTGAGCAAATTGCCCTGGAGTTGCCACTGGCAGGAATCGGCAGCCGCTTCCTAGCGCTGGCGACCGATAGTTTACTGCAAGTCGTCCTCGTGCTTGTGCTGTTCATCGTCGGCGCGGTTATTTCCATGGGATACACCGAGGTTTCGAGTGGGGCTTCACGCTTTGTCTCTCAGACCGTAGGTGCCTTCGTGGTGGTCCTGGTTCCCTTTTGCCTTTATTGGGGATACTTCGCATTCTTCGAGATCATCTGGCAGGGGAGAACTCCAGGAAAGCGCATGGCGGGAATTCGCGTGATCCACCAGAGCGGGCGTCCAATGACCGCGATCGAGTGCATCGGACGGAACCTTATGCGCGGCGTCGATATGATTCCAGGTGTTTATGGCGTTGGCTTGGTCTGCATGATGTGCAACAAGCAAAATCGCCGCGTAGGGGATTTCGTTGCCGGAACGATCGTCGTTCATGACAAAACGTTGGACTCCGTTGCTCCCACTTGGAGAACGCGCGCGGCAACCGAGCCAGTTCAGCCGGAATTGCGCAAACTTACCCCCGACGACCTGGTCCTGATTGAGACTTACCTGAATCGCAGATATGAGGTTGATCAGATCGTGCGCATGACCACGGCCCAGCGTATTGTCACCATGATCATTCAAAAAACGGGCATGACAAAACCACCGGACCTGCGCGATGACGATTTCCTTGAGGGTATTGCAAAGCAGCTTCGCGACACTGCGAGCTTCAGATAAGAGAGCTCGCTGGACAGCGAGATTCTCGGGTTTAAGAACCTCATGCGTGACTCACTACCGCCAGCGGTCCACTCCGTACCACCACAGTGTCCTAATCCACTCATCGAAATTAAGTTTTGCCCACTGCCGATGTTTCCACCATGAAGCGCCGAACTGCTGCGGGTCATAGGCCGCCGCGACCGAAAAATGATATTGCGGCAATTCATGCCGGAAAATGCTCAAAGCTCGGCGCGTGTGATAGTCCGAAGTGACCAACAGTACGCTACGCGCTCCGGCGCGCTTTAGGCACTGGTTCGCGTCCTGCGTTTCGGTCTTGGTAGAGAGGCCAAAGATGGGACAGACACTCGCTGAATCTCTCTGTGGCGAGCGCCCAAGATAGACGCCAGCGATGTCGAGCATGCTCAACCCATAAATCTTTGCGCTCGCTGGAACGTCAAGGAGAAGCTTCGGCGCGTAACCCTGAGAAAAAAGTTCCAGCCCGCGAGAAGGCCGGCGGTCGGTCTCGCCCGCTAGAACGAGAATCACGTCCGATCGCTGTGGGTCGTCGATCACCAACGAGCGTCCTGACGTCATCGAAAAGAACAGGATCGCGAGAAGCACAACGATCAAGGCTGCCCGAAGTTTCCGCATTTAGTGAGATTCCCTTTCTATCCCGCCAAACACGGTAACCGAAGTAACTCTTCTGCGGCAAAATTTCTGCGTGAGTGATGCGCAAATCTGCGAACCTGATCTGTGGTCGACGTCCGGTCGCCCGATTTTGACATGCTAGAATCAAAATTTCTCCTTTCGAAACTATGAGCAGCCAAACCGTCGCTACAACACATTTTTCTGAGCTGAAGAACAAGATTGAGCAACGCCGAGCGCAAGTGGCGGTGATCGGCTTGGGATACGTCGGGCTGCCGCTGGCGCTGCTTTACAGTGAACAAGGATTCCCAGTCACAGGCTTTGATATTGACGACCGGAAAGTCTCAACCCTGAACGCGGGTGAGTCCTACATTTTCAGGATCACCGCGCCGGAGATTCAGCGGGCATTCAGTCAGGGGCTGACTGCCACTTCTAATTACGCACAACTCGAGAAGATGGACGCCGTGATCATCTGCGTTCCTACTCCCTTGAACGAATATCACGAACCCGATCTCAGCTACATTACCGGCACGGCTGAATCGATCGCGCCTCACCTGCAACCCGGTCAGCTGGTCATTTTGGAGAGCACGACCTATCCGGGAACGACCGAGGAAGTTCTGGTGCCGATCCTTGAGAGCGGAAGCAAAAAAGGACTGAAAGCATCGCGCGGCGGCGACTCCGATAGCAAGTCGTTTTTCGTGGCGTTCTCGCCAGAGCGAGAAGATCCCGGAAACCAGACAGTCGCGCGGCGCGATATCCCCAAAGTCATTGGCGGATTGGATCCCAAGGCTTCCGATCTGGCGAGCGTCCTCTATGGCGCGATCTTTAACCGGACAGTTCCGGTCTCATCTCCTGCAGCAGCGGAGATGACAAAGCTCCTCGAGAACATTTACCGTTGCGTCAACATCGCTCTCGTCAATGAGCTCAAACTTCTCTGCTTAAGAATGGGATTGGATATTTGGGAAGTCATTGAAGCGGCTTCTACTAAACCTTTCGGTTTCCATCCGTTTTATCCCGGCCCAGGACTCGGCGGGCACTGCATTCCAGTCGACCCCTTCTATCTTTCGTGGAAAGCCAAACAGTGGGATTTCCGTACTCGTTTCATTGAACTTGCCGGCGAAATCAACACCAACATGCCATACCACGTTCTGGAGTCAGTTGGGCGGGCGCTGAACCAGCACAAGAAAGCGGTTAACGGCTCGAAAGTTCTCGTGCTTGGGGTGGCGTACAAAAAAGATATTGATGACCTGCGTGAATCGCCGGCGTTGACCATCATTGAACTGCTGCAAAAAGAAGGCGCTGAGGTAAGTTACAACGATCCATATTTTCCGGTGGTAGGCCGCGGGCGCAAATACGATCTGCAAATGAAATGCGCGCCGCTGGAGAATCTCGCGCAGTATGACTGCGTTCTGATCGTCACTGATCACTCCGACTACGACTACCAGCAGATTGTGCGGGAATCAAAACTGGTGGTGGACACGCGGAAGGCCACTCGCGGAATTCAGAGCGACAAGATTGTGCATTGCTGAATCGTTTTTGCAAAGAAGTACGACACTCTTTTCAAGATGCAAGGTTGGCAGCGAATATCCTCCACTCCGGCCAAGGCAGCGAGTACTCCGCCAAGCGTTATCAGATTCGGGGAAGCGTTCAGCATCCACTCGTCCGTGTCCCGCGAAAATTCTCCATGGGAGAATGACTAGTCCTATTCCCAATTCAAGTTTGATCTGGGAGATCCGAACCGCCTTGCGAGCTTGGTTGAACTCGATGTCACGCTAAACTCTAACGTGATCTCGATTCTGGGCCCCGACAACGAAACTGGCACCGCAACATTTGCGGCCACGGGTCTCAGCGGAGGCTCGTATACATCTCATTAGACGAAAGGCAAAGTAATGGCGACGGGCGGTTGCCCTCCCTGCGTTCCTGATAGAAGTTCTCGTCGCGAGCC
>Ga0137359_10003821_pt1 | contig 12260 bp, 11 predicted proteins | sample Mad1_40_16metaG_FD_108281 | JGI IMG/M metagenome (GOLD analysis project Ga0137359, IMG submission 108281) | Vadose zone soil microbial communities from Angelo Coast Range Reserve, California, USA - Mad1_40_16 metaG | ecosystem: Environmental > Terrestrial > Soil > Vadose zone | place: USA... | reverse complement strand
TTGTGGTAGCTTTCTATGAAAAGTTTGGGAGATTTCTTCAAGCGTCGAACCCCCCGAATGGCTTCGTCGATACCGTGGTTGACCAAATACAGCGCTTCATACAGATGTGCTTTTTCCATGACAAAAAATCCTTTCAGCGGCGAAGTGGCCGCGAGTTCGGCAGTGGATAGGAACGTCGGAACACACGACGCCTCACGGAGCCGGTTGCCGACTCGAAGTGAGAAAAGGCGCGGAATGTCATTCAGCTAGGGAGGGGACTTCGCGACGGGATGAAGAGATGCGTAGAGGTATCTCAGTTGCCGCCCGGCACGCATGGCATTCACATTCATACGGTAGGAAAGTGTGAAGGTCCGGCTTTCACAAGCGCAGGCGCGCATTTCATTCCGACTTCGAAGAAACACGGAAAGGACAATCCCGAGGGACCACACGCTGGAGACTTGTTGAATATCGAAGTGGCGACCGATGGCACCGGAAAAACATCGCTTTCAGACCCGAACGTTACCCTTGGTGGCGGCGCAAACTCACTCTTCAATGAAACTGGTACTGCTTTGGTGATTCACGAGAAAGAGGATGATTACAAGACCGATCCGGCAGGTAACTCTGGCGCGCGGATCGCATGCGGTGTTATTAGAGCCACTGCGCCGTAAGGATGGCAGCTGTCAACGCCACCGGAGTTCGCCTACCAGATCGATTCCGTCGCGCGATTGAAGTCAGAGTGACCGTCAGCGGCCACCAGCGCCAGACTGCGACCGGAAAGACCATCCTCGACGCGCTGTCCATTCGTCTGCAGGCCTGGGCAGCGCTCCGCCGCCCCAACCCCCGCAGAACTAGTGGAAGGAGTGACCCTCATGGCGCCGCTGAACTCATCGCTCTCGGAACAACGGTTTCCAAGACCGTTGCATCCGATTGCGGACTTTGAATGGATCCTCACGAGGCAGGTGCTTCTCTCAATCGTGACCATCTGCCTGGAAGGCAGGCACGCCAGCCTTGTTTGGAAGACGTTGATGGGTATCGAACGAACCACTGTCACAATCGTCTGAATAGAGTCAGTAGGTTTTTTGGAGCGGGCGACGGGAATCGACGATGCACAGCGGCTCAGCCAGAGCCGAATCACCGCGATCTCCTCAACAGAGCCCGAGCGGACCACTGCCACTGGAATCCACGCGTGGTGCGCGTTCGAGACCGCTTTGTGGTACCAACTTGTTGACCCTCCGTCGGCACGCTATACCAACCAAATGCTTTTTGAAACGGATTCGCTCCTCCCGTCACTACTTTGTATCGGTTCACTGAAGTTCTTTCGTCAATCCGCACGGGAGAGTCTGGATTATCACAGCGAATCCGGGCAGGACATCGGTGCGACCTGCGTTAGCAGAATGCGGAGCAAACTTACTCGGGCTCGATGGAACGATTCTTTGTTCGAACTGAGGTGCACAGTGTCTATTCCACGGTCCTTTTTCCTCCTCTCCTCGCTTCTCGCAGTATTTTTGATCGTCTGCTTGCACCCTTCCGCTGGCCGTGCAAATGCGGTCTCGGGTCCCAAGCGAATAATGGTCCTGCGCGTCTATTTCCACGATTACCCGAACGCGTCGCACTTCACGCAAACGCAGGTGCAGGGCTTCTTCACCGACATCAACACGCTCTGGGGAACCCACAGCTCCTATGGCAACATCTCGATCTCCGCCCAGGTCAGCGCCCTCTATCAGATCTCCGGAAACCGCAGCGATTACATCGACACACCTCCGGACGTCGGAGGCGATCTCTCGAGCGGCAACAAATTCCAGAAGGTCCTCGACGACTCTGTCGCCGCCGCGCCCACCGGTCTGGACTGGACCAACATCGACGCAGTCATGGTCGTCATGGCCGAAACCGACACCAGCAAGTTCCATCGCGGCCAGGGTGGCAAGTGCAACGTCGCCATGGGCCCAGGTTCTTCGAACAAGCCACTCGTCGGTTGCGCGATCTTCAGCGAAAACCCCGGCAGTACAGACCCCCAGGTTTGGGGTAGGTGGGCGCATGAGATCGGCCACGCCTTCCAAGCTGGCGGTCCGGCCCATCCGAGCAACTACAACAGCTCTTTCGAGCAGATGGATGCAAACTACCCCGGACAAACGGGGGTCTTCGAGAAGCAGACGAGCGTCGCTTTCGGCTGGATGCCGGACGCCAAATATCAAATCATCACTCCCACATCTGGCGGCAGGCAGGCGACCATCTACACCGAGGAACAAACCCCAGCATCCCGGCCCAACATACAGGCCGTGAAGGCCTACATTGGCGGTCCCGGCAGCGCCTACTATCTCGTCAGCGTGCGCCGTAAAATCCTCGGTGACGATCTCAATGCTTTCTTCAACCCTGCGGGCATTCCCGACGAGGGCGTTCTCATCGAGCGCGTCACCGAAAACACCGATCCGTGGGTCACGCTCCAGGGCAAAGGCGGCAACCGCGATGTACTCTGGCACGACGGCGACCTCTATCAGAACACCTCCGACGGAATCTTCATCTCCGTGAAAAAGATCGACGAAGACGACTATACGGTCCTGGTGCGCTACGCTGATCAGTCCAATCGGCCCGATGTCGGGATCAATTCCTGGCTCCAGCCCCCGGCCAACACCTACGAAACCACCGATCTTTGGGTCGACAGCCCTGTAAACGGCTACGGCACGTTCCGTTACGGCACCTGGTCCGATCTGATGGGCAGCACCGTTCCCAAGGGCAACGGCGACGATCCAGCGATCGGCCAGATCAATCGCATCTACGCCCGCATTCGCAACTTCGGGGTCGCAGCCGCCAGCAACGTCGTCGTCCACTTCGACGTCACCAACCCTCCAGGCCTTGGGATCGCCGGCTCCAATGGTTTTCAGCAAATTGGTACCGTCACCTCAGCGCAGTTCCCCGGTCTTGCATCCATAGCCCCCGGAGGTTCCACCGATGTCTATATCGAGTGGACACCCAACGCGACGCTCACACCGCAGCAGATCGCCCAGGGAACGTTTTTCTTCCACACGTGCGTGCGCGTGCGACTCGATCACCTGCCGAACGAAACCATCTTCGGCAACCAGGACGGCGACGGTCAGCAGGAGAACATCGACTATTTCCAAGCATCCGCTGCCGGTGATCCTGGCGCCCCAGCGCCCAAGGCAAACCGCACCATCGTTCATTTGCATAATGACGACCTGACCCACAGCAAATTCTTTACTCTCGCATACGATGTGGCCTCCGTCCCACAAGGCTGGAAGGTTGTCGTCAATGAAGGTGTCCTCGGCGTCGAACTAGCGGCGAACGAGCGGCGCGACTTCCCTGTCGATGTCCTGCCCGCGACACCTATGCCCGCCGGCAGTTCCGCGGCCATCAAAGTCTTCGCATCCAGTCTTCGTCTCCTCGTCAACGACAAAAATCCTAAGGATCTTCATCCGGAGTACAAACAGCTCGGAGGCGTGCAGGTCGAAGGCCACGCTGTGATTCACACAAGAATCAAATGTGAAGCAATTCGCCGCGATGGGTATGTCGAGTTCGTTGGAGAGCTGGAACTGCGTCAGAAGGCTAACCCGCGTGAACCTCTAGCCGTCTTCCTGGAGGGAGTTGATCCTAAGCATCAGTTCCTGCCCCGACAGTCCACTATCGCCCATGTGGATGCCGCTGGCCGGTTCAAAGGGGTTATTCGCGAAGTCGAGTTCAAAACGGCTGCTTGCATGTTTGCCGGAACCGACACTCTCAGCAGCGCCTTCAGCGGATTCGTTCCGGTGAAGTGACGCACGCAAATTCGCAAACAAAACGCTACGCGCTACAACCGAGGCTTTCTAGAACGTCATTTGTGCGAAGCCGCCATCCACAAACAATTCCGTTCCGGTGATCTAGCTGCTGTCGTCAGACGCGAGAAACACGACGGCCTTTGCGATTTCATCGGATGTAGCGAACCTGCCGAGCGATCAAGCCTGGGCTCACGAGCATTCCCCTTCCGCCACCAAAACGGAAACCGACGACGGTTTCCAAGACCGTTGCATACAGATTACGACTGACGGACGCCCAACTCGTCGGTCGACAGCTCGAGAGAATTTAAACTCCACTCGTTCTGTTTACTGCTTGGTAGCTTGCCGTGAGACAGAAAGCCTTGCGGGTTTGGGATACTTCCGAATAGGCCTCAAGCAATGCGTTTTCGTTGCCTGGGGCTGGATGAATTCACTTCTATCTCTCGACGAGAGTTGACGTTCGCAAACCTTCTAGTGCGCTCGAGAGGATCGTTGAGGAAGTAATATGTCTGCTCCGGAAAGCCATCAAGGAATAATCCTCGTAGCCGACGACAACGAAGCTAACCGCGAACTGCTCTCCGCTGTGCTGAGCGCAGAGGGTTACCAGGTCGTTTGTGCAGCGGACGGCCATCAGGCACTGGCTCGGGTGAACAGCGACTCGCCCGTCAACAAGCACGAGCTGCTGGCTCGCGTGCATTCCCTACTGCGTTTAAAGCAATTTACCGATGAACTGGACAACGCCGAGACCGTACTGTTCAGCCTCGCCCTGAGTATCGAGGCGAAGGATCCCTATACCGAAGGGCACTGCGATCGTCTTTCGAAATATTCCGTCGCGCTGGGGGAGAAGCTGTAATGTAAGGAAGATGTGGTCCAAAGGGAGCGTGGTCGATTCGGATCAGGTCACCTTGCTGAGTAGGCGGCGAGCTGCGAGCGAGAGCATCAAACGAGAAATCCCGCTAAATAACATACTGATCCCGACAAGTATGCCTATGGCCCAGGTCGTGCTCGCCGGCCAGGTACGCCAGATCATAATGGCGAGAACAAGGGTAATAATCCCATCGAAAAACAGCCAGCCGGAACCCGGCAGCGGCCGAAGGCGATAAGCGAGAATAAACTCCAAGATAGCTTCCATGGCAAGGTAAAGCGCTAAGGCAAGTGTGAGCGAAACTAAACCCGCCACGGGATTCCACAACAAGTAGAAACCGACGACCAGATAAAGGACGCCAAGCAGGAGTTCGAAGACCAACGCGCCACTTGTTCGCGTTTGCCACGCAAACACCAAATGGGCGACCCCGCTAAAGACCAGCAGCCATCCAACGAAGATCGTGACGGCGAGTCCGGCGGCCGGCGGAACGAATATGGCAAGGACGCCCGCGAGGATCATCAACGCACTGAGAACAATGGACCAGGTCACCGACTTCTTTGCGGTGACGAAAATTGCGGTAGTTGTAGCGCTCATATGTGCTCCCTCAAAGACGCTTTGTAATACTTCGTCCTTCGCCGCAGCGATCGCTTAACGAAGATTGAAATCACCGATTGTCGCCCTCCGCGGAGATCACAACGAAAATAGCTTGACCTTGATGAATGATGCGAAGAAGGGCTTTACCTTTCGCTTCGGCAGCAAATTTATTGAAGTCTGCGACGGAGCTCACGTCGTGATGATCGATGCTCGAGATCACGTCGCCTTGTTCCAGATATTGCGCTGCGGCACTATCCGGTGCGACGCCTGTGACCACTACGCCGTGAACGTCGGAAGAGATGCCCAACTGTTGCCTAAGTGGCGGAGTCAAGTTTTGCACGGTGATGCCGCGCAGTGGACCTTCGGCGGGTGACTTTCTGGCTCCGGCGGTGTAAGACAGATCGCTCGGACGTTGTTCAACGGTAATTTTCTTGTTAAGAGTTTGGCCATTGCGAAGAACTTCGAGAGTAACTGCAGAGCCCGGAGGGGCCGAAGCGGCCAAGGCGGGAAGATCGCTAGAATCGTTGACAGTGCGGCCGTCGAATTTGCGGATCACATCTCCCGGCTTCAAGCCTGCTTTGTCTGCCGGACCATCAGGTGTAACGTCTTGCACCAGTGCGCCAGACGTATCCGGAGCTTGGAACTGCTCGGCCAATTCCGATGTGACCGGACCGACCGTGACGCCCAAGTAGCCGCGCGTCACTCTGCCAGTCTTGATCAGAGATTCCACGCTGCGTTTGGCCATATTCATTGGAATAGCGAACCCAACTCCGACGGATCCTCCACCCTCGCCACCGGGACTCAGAATGGCGGTGTTGATTCCCACCACTTCGCCTCTCACATTGACAAGCGCCCCGCCAGAGTTTCCCGGGTTAATCGGAGCGTCAGTCTGAATGAAATCCTGCAGCGGCTCGATGTTGAATTGAGAGCGGCCGAGCGCGCTTACCGTTCCGCGTGTCACGGTGAAGTTCAGTCCGAACGGATTGCCGAAAGCCATAACCGTATCGCCAACTTGCAGTGACGATGAATCGCCGAGCGGTACAACAGGCAGATTTTTCGCATCAATCTTAATAACGGCTATATCAAGATCGGAATCAGCGCCAACCAGTTTGGCTTTGAAGGTACGTTTGTCAGGAAGCATGATCTCCATGGTGTTGGCCTTGTCGATGACATGATTGTTGGTGATGATGTAGCCATTGGGATCGAAAAGAACTCCGGTTCCGAGTGAGTGCTGGCGCAATTCGCGAGGCATCTGCGGAACAGCATTGCCAAAGAATTGACGGAACAGTGGATCCCTCAAGAACGGCGACAGCTCCGCCTTGATCACTTGTTCGGTTCGGATGTAGACGATCGCCGGTGCCGTCGCTTTAATCACACGTTCGTAGGCTTTGTTTTGAGCTTCGAGCATTTGAATATCGTTGCCGTCCAAGGCTCTGCCAGCGGCAAACGCGAAGTGCGCGCGATCATGGCGAGTGAAATATAGAGTCGCAAGCAGGGCGAGCGCGACTAAAGAGATGAGAATCAGACCGCGACCGAATCGGCTTCTGCCTGGTGTGAAATGTGAAGTAGTATTGCGCATAAAAACCTCTCCAGCGTTCTTTAGCAGCTTGCAGATTTGGGTGTGAAGGTTTCCTGAAGATAGACTTTGGCGGCAACTGGTTTTCCGCTGGCGTCGCGAATTTTGAGAGCCTGGCCGGTCTTCGGATCGATGAGGTCGACGCGGATACTACGAGGCGGCCCGGCAGACGACGGATTCGACGACACGTAGGTAATCACGTAGCGGATGCGAAGGTTCTCCATGATGTCGTCATAGACCGCGGGAAGATCGACATCAGACTGAATCATGTAGGCGCGGCCGCCAGAATCCTTGGCAATCGTCTCCAACTGCTTTTCGGCTGTGTCCCAATCGATGCGTGCGAACGGCGCAGTCGGTCCATAGGTAGCGGCTTCGCGTTTCATCAACTCGGTGAGTCCAACAACGTAAATCGGAGTTCCAGATGTGCGAGATGCTTCCAGGACTTGCTGATTACTGGCCTTGCTGAAAGTGTCCTCGCCGCTAGACACGACGATTACGGCCTTGCGATCGCTTAAATCCCGCATTCGATTCAGCGTCTCGAGCAGAGCGTCGTAGAAATTCGTTTCGGACACCGGCGGAGCGTTGAAATGATCGGAAGCGCTTTGCAAGACCTCGCGGCCCTGGTTGAAATCAGCGAGGTTCTCCAGCTTGCCAGCGTATTTAAAGACAGCGATCTTGTCGTCGCGCCCGAGTACTTCCAAGGCGTGGCGCGTGATGGCGGGGATTTCGAACCCCAACAGTTTGTTCAGCTCATGATATCTGCCGCCGGCTTCAACCAACAGCGCGAGGGAAACGGCAGCGTGTTCGACTTCGACGTCGACGTTTTTCTGGCGTACTCCGTCTTCATAGACGGCGAAATTCTCGCGCCGGATATTTGGCAGGAAGTACCCGTTGGGATCCTGAACCTGCAGCTTAATGGTGACCGTTCGAGTTGCCGGCACAAATTGGATGTCCGACTTTTGTGGACCTTGCTCCCCAGAGTAGATCGGGTTCTGCGGGCGGCTTGGAACTGTAAGCTGGCTCCCCTGCCCGGGGGCTTGCCCGGATTGCTGACTGGACGGTGGTGATGACGAATCGGGCTTCTGACGGAGTAACCCTCGAGCCCACTCAGCAGATCCAAACAAACAAATCAACAGAAGAAGCGGAACAGCGATGCCCGACCTCGCCGTAATTGTCATCGGAAGCCCCCCTTAAGGCCGGCGCAGAGACAAGCGGTGCAATTTTATTAGGGTTTGTTCTAGGCGCTGGCTTGCTTTGCCTTAGGCTGACTCTTAACCTCAATTCGCTTCGGAAGCGCTGACGCACTCAGCGGCGCGGTAATTTCCAGCACTCCGTTGTTGTATTCGGCAGAAATTTTTTCCGTGTCAACACCCTCCGGTAACGTGATCAGGCGCTCGAAGCGTCCAAAGGAAAATTCACGTTCCAGATAATTTGCATCTTTCTTTTCGTCTTCGCTCTTGTGCGCGCCGCTCACGGTCAGATTGTTGCCCTGAAGGTCAATCTGCAGGTCTTTGGGGTCCATGCCGGGAAGAACAATATTGAGGTGATATTTCTTTTCATTGTTGTCCACCCAGACTTCGATGGGCGGGATTGCCACAAAGGTCATCACCTCGCGGTCTCCCGTTGAGGATGAGCCTCTCAACATCCGATTGAAGATTTGGTCGAAACTGTGCCTCAAGTCGAACAAATCGTTAAAACCATGTTCTCTTCTCGCAAGATTTGCCATTGTTATCTCCCATTTCTAACTTCCAAAAATGCTCGTCAATTCCGTGTTTCCGAACTTCTCCTGGGGTAATCCGCTGCAAGGCATGTTCCATCCGCTGATCGCGCTGAACATGTCAGTATGTCTGTGGCTATAGGACAGTTAATTCGGCGACACGCCTGACAAGCGAAGCGAGGTGAAAAAAAATACGCGGGATCGTCGTTATACCGACAGCGTTTCGACAGCGTCAGGCGCTGATCTCGGTTTTTCGGAATCGCGAAGCAAGACCAGTCGGGCGTCCATCGGGGATTTGCGGTATTGAAACAAACGATACTTTAAGCGCAGTTTAACGTGGGCTAGCCCGTTGCGCTTTACGAGACGACAATTTTATCGACTAGCCGGGAAGCGAAGCAGAGTCAGGATGAATGGTGCCAGACTCCCGACTCTGGATTTTCGCAGCTGAAACCGCAAGAACGGGCAGGCGCCGTGGCTTGCACCCGACCGCCCGTTCTCACACATTTTAAGACGAGGGACCATCGGGGCCCTTCCTGCAAGACGCCTGTGGCGACCGCCTGCTCTGGCCCATGGTGAGTCGAAGCGCTCTGTAGGCTTGCTTTAGACCGATAGATCCGTCGCGCGCCTTAGTCGCTTTCGTTCCTTCGTGAGGCTTTCCTCCGCGCACTGCCGAACGAGTCGAACGCCACGGCAGCGGAAAGTTCCCAATTCCTTCTGCAATCCTTCACAAGCCGAGTGATGAAACTCGCATAAACCTGCGGATTTCTAACGAATTGAGGATTCTATGGCGGCGTTAGTGAAAAGCCTTGAAAATCAGAGCGAAACGGCGGCGCAATACGACCTCCGCTCGCGAGACGGAACGTCGGTCGCCACGTGGCAGAGATATTTCTCTACACAGATCGTTGGTGACAGCCCAAATTTTCGTCGTGTATTAAATCAGATGGAGGCCGTGGCCGTGACCAACACAACGGTATTGATAAGGGGTGAAACCGGTACCGGTAAGGAGTTGATTGCAAAGGCCATTCACGGCCTGAGTGGGAGAAAAGACGGTCCTTTTGTCAGCATGAACTGCGCGTCTATTCCAGCCGGGCTGTTGGAAGCTGAACTTTTCGGCCACGAGAAGGGAGCATATACCGGAGCGGTTGCACGAACCATCGGTCGATGCGAAGTGGCTGACAAGGGCACATTGTTCCTGGACGAAATTGGGGACACTCCGCTCGAACTGCAGTCCAAACTGTTGCGCGTACTTCAAGAACACGAATTCGAGAGACTTGGCAGTCCGAGAACGTTGCGAGTGAATTTTCGGTTAGTGGCCGCGACCAATCAGGATCTGGGGCAAATGGTCGAGAGGGGACAATTCCGCAGCGATTTGTACTACCGGTTGAACGTATTCCCGATTGCCGTGCCAGCTCTTCGGCATCGCGCCCAGGATATCGGCCCGCTTGTGTGGTACTTCACCAAAATCTATGCGCAGTGCATGAATCGGCGGATTGAGGTGATTCGGGAGGAGGACATGAACGCTCTAGCACGGTACGAATGGCCTGGAAACGTTCGTGAGCTGCAAAATTTCATCGAGCGTTCGGTCATCCTCTCAAACGACGAGTATCTTCGTCCGCCCGTGACTGAACTCGGCCAGGGCGTTAGGTTGGGCATTCCAAAATCGCGATCCCTGGCGGAAGCCGATCGCCGATACATTATGGAGGTCTTGCACGAAACCGATTGGGTAGTAGGAGGGCCGAACGGCGCTGCGGCGATATTGGACGTAAAACGAACGACACTGCTCGACAAGATGCGCAGACTTGGCATTTCACGTCCCGTGGACTAGCCGAAACGACGGCGGACGGGCGCAAAGATGACGACATTCCGACGACATTCCGACGCGTTCACAATCCTTCTTGATGCGGCGGACGTCTCCTCGTGAAAGGTCGGTGGCCTAAGCGCTTAGAGCAGAAAGGCCTACGGGTAGTCCAGTCATTTTCGACGACTTTGGACGGGCAAATGCCTGGACATTGGTCGTGTCTTTGCTGAGCACGAAAGTACGGCCATGGGAATTTCGGAATTACAACTCGATCGCAAGAGCAAAAGCTCCGACGGAGACTTTGAGAAGAAGGCTAGGACGGCATTTCTTTTCGACTTGGATGGCACGCTGGTTGACAGCGTTTATCAGCACGTGCTGGCGTGGCGAGAAGCGCTTGAGCATTTGGGAATCGACCTATCGGTCTGGCGGATTCATCGACGGATCGGCATGAGTGGTGGATTGCTGGTGAACGGATTGCTGCGTGAAATTGGCCGGCGCCTTACGAAGGCGGAGGCGACACGTCTCGGGAAACTTCACGAAGAGGCCTATCAGCGTTTCGCCGGCAAGGTTCGTCCACTTCCGGGAGCATCGGAACTCTTGGCGTACTTATCCCATGCAAATGTGCCTTGGGCAATTGCGACGAGTGGCCGAAGGGCGAGCGCCGGTCCGATGCTCGAGCTGTTACAGCTTGCTCCAAGCGCTCTTGTCGTTACACGCGACGAGGTACAACATGCAAAGCCCGACCCGGATTTATTTCTGGCCGCTGCCCACGGCTTGGGAATTTCCATTCACGATTCAGTTGTTGTAGGAGACAGCATTTGGGATCTGCTCGCTGCTCGTCGCGCCAGGGCGCTCGGCGTTGGTTTGCTCTCGGGCGGATACGGTCAGGACGAACTCGAACGTGCCGGTGCTTACCGTGTCTACCAGGACCCGAGTGACTTGCTGCGTCATTTAGATGAGGTTGGATTCCGTACGATCGAGTGAAGTTCCGAGAGACTCAGCGCCGAGGCTAGAACTCTGAGAAAAATGGCAACAAGTGAGGTGCGCGATGGTGAATCGAATGGAAGTTTTGGAACGGCGCGCAGCGAATCCACGCCTGAGCATTGACGACCTTGCGCGGTCCGTCTCTATGACGCCTGACCGAATCGCAAAGCTCGTCGGTATCGGCCTTATCGAGCCGTGCACCAAGACTCGTTCTGGTCCCTTGTTTTCTGCGTCATCCCTGGACAGACTGCGGCGGCCAGGCCCGCTACAAGGGGATGCGCACTAAGCCTCTGCTCACCGTGCTCGGCCGCGCGGAAATGCGGCGCGCTTATTACTGGTGCTGGCGCTGCCAGCAAGGGCAATTCTCCACCGACGCCGCGCTGGATGTGGAGAACACCGAGCTCTCACCCGGGGTGCGCCGCATGTTGACACTGGTGGGCAGTGAGTGTTCCTCTTTCGAGCGCGGCCGCGAGCAGATGAAGCTGTTGGCCGGGCTGGAAGTCGCTACCAAGGCGGTCGAACGGACCACGGAAAGCATCGGTGCGGATATCGCCCGCCGCGAACAGGACACCATGCAACAAGCCCTGCAACGGGAGTTGCCCATCGCGGTGGGCCAGGCGATCCCGGTGATGTATGTGCAGATGGATGGCACGGGTGTGCCCATGGTGAGCAAAGAACTGGAGGGGCGGACGGGCAAAGGAAGCAACGGACGGGCGCACACGCGGGAGGTCAAGCTCGGCTGTGTCTTCACACCAAACCAAGCTGGATGCCGAAGGCTGGCCAGTACGAGACGAAGACAGCACCAGCTACACGGGAGCGATCGAAACGGCCGAAGAGTTTTCCCGCCGCCTGTACAGCGAGGCCCAGCAGCGAGGTTGGGACCGGGCGCAGAAGAAAGTGGTCGTGGGAGATGGCGCGGAATGGATCTGGAACTTGGCCCAGGAACAGTTTCCGGGAGCCATCGAGATCGTGGATCTCTATCA
>Ga0137359_10003819_pt1 | contig 12263 bp, 9 predicted proteins | sample Mad1_40_16metaG_FD_108281 | JGI IMG/M metagenome (GOLD analysis project Ga0137359, IMG submission 108281) | Vadose zone soil microbial communities from Angelo Coast Range Reserve, California, USA - Mad1_40_16 metaG | ecosystem: Environmental > Terrestrial > Soil > Vadose zone | place: USA... | reverse complement strand
GTTCCACACCGCATCCGCGGATGGTTCGGGAGTGGCGAGCATACATTTAATGGGACGAAACATAGATAGCTCGGCTTCATGGAGTTTTTTCCGCGAAGCGAGTAGCGCGGTTTGACCGATGTCGCCTAACAACATGTTGGCCCGTTTTACTTCTTCGAGCGGAACATCAAATGCCTTGACAATGCTTTCCTCCACCAACCCCTCGCGCAATCCGATCCGCAGGTCGCCGGTCAAAATCTTGACGATGTACTCACCTTCGCGCGCGGATAAGGTCGAAAACCGCTCTTGCAGGAGTTTTGCTTTGGCAATCGGACCACGCGCCAGATGAAGATTTTGGAACAAGTCGGCCGATTCCAAAAGGCTGAATGGCTGTGGCGCTGTTCTGCCGTCGAGAACCTCAAGTGCAGTCTGGCCGGCATCGCCGTATCTCGCCGCCATACGATGAAATTCCGCATCGCTAATCTTGGTCGCGCCCTTTAGCGCACGGAAGATTATGGCCCATCCCACTTGTAATATTCGCAGATCACTTTGGGCAAATGCTCTTCCAGTGAAATACGTGGTGACAATCCGAAGCTGCTCGCTTGGCAGGCTGCGCAGATAATCAGATAGGAACCGAATCTTCTCCAATTTTGCCGGAGTCCCACTAATAGCGTCACCGACATTAGCAAACTCAAGAAATTCAGATTTATCCTTTGGCTGGCGCGAGTCCGGTGGTGCTCCAGCGGGTTTCGGCAGAGATTGCAGCGCGATGTCGCTGTGTCCAAGGTGCAGCTCCATCTGGTTTTCTTCACTCAACGCCCAAGCCTCAACGCCGCGCGCCCGAAGATCGCAGGCAAACGCTGCGGCAAAACCGTGGAGAGTAAATACCCGGCGCGGCTGGACCAATTCGACGTACCGAAGCAAATCGTCATAATCGGCGTGATCCGAGAGAGCAAAGGCTGCATCGACTTGGTGGCGAAAAACCGCGCCGGGATCAACGGCCCAACCACTGATCAATGCCACACGTTTGCGCGGAATTTTCTCGAGCATGGGCGAGCGGTTTGCGCTGGGTGGACATATCAACACCTTGCCTGCTACGTCATTCCCGTTGTATCGCATGTATTTGCAAAACGATTGGCCCAACCGTTCGTAAATGCGGGTCATCTGATAAACCGAGCCATGCAGCATAGGGGTTAAACCGGCGCTCTCGAGGGAGCAAAGGATTTCCTGCGCTTTGCCTAACGAATATCCCAACAGGACCGGGACTCCACCCGCGTCAATCGTTTCGCCGCAAAAAGCAACCATGGTATTGATGACCTGTTTCGTTGGGGGAAAACGATAGCGCGGAAGACCGAAGGTTGTCTCCATGACAAGGGTATCGGCCCGACGCCACTCTGCTTGTTCGGCTGATTTACCGGGCCGCAGTTTGAAATCACCTGTGTACAGCAGCGTCTCTTCATTGCCGAAAAGAAGACATTGCGCTGAACCGAAGATGTGGCCGGCAGGCAGTAACATCAGTTCGACACCCCGAACAGATCGCTTTTCCCCAAATGACAGCGCATGCTCGACGCGCAAGCCCGGCAGACGGACTTGCATCAGGTGCGCCGTGCGCTTGGAGACGACAACTTCTCTGTGCGGTGCGATATGGTCGCTGTGCGCGTGCGAAACGAATGCGAAACGTTTTGCGTCCCGTGGATCGAGCCAGAAATCGTGTTGCGGCAGGTAAACGCCGCGGTCGTAGCGAACTTCAATCACGCCAAAAATTACTTCGGAATCCGGGCGAGTTCCATGGTGCCCGTAAAAGCAAATGCCAGATAGACGTTGCGCGTTGACATCTGCTTGAACAGATCGCTTTATTACGGAAATGAGGTTTGCGGCTGCGGTTTTCATTTTGGGCGTTCTGACTCTTTCCGCTCTCGGGAAGGGCGCTCGGGAAGAACCGAAGGTGGTCGAAAAAGTGACGCCGCTGCCCGTCGCGTTAGACAAAGACTTCGAGTTTCGTAAAACCAAACTCTTTTTCTTAAGCGAGCAAACACCGAAGGCCAGTCAGCGAACGCATGGGACGAGCACCCTTGGCGCAAAGTCAAATACGCCGAACCAAAAAACCGCTACGGTTCAAGACGCTCCCATCACTTTTGAAAGGCAATACCGACTTTATGGCGCGGTAACAACGCTGGATCGACGCCAGCGGTTTGGTGATTACTTTGATTTTTTTTGGCGGACTAAACACGCCTCAGATGTCACCGTTCGTCTGGAGTATCGCCAGGAGAAACTGCATGAGCACGTCCAGGCGCAGGAGATCACATACAGAAGCGCGCGGGGCACGCATAAGACAGAATTCAAGGTGATCGGAGACGATTATTTTGATGATGGTCGCGTGATCGCGTGGCGATGTCTGCTAATTGCGAGCGGCCGAATTGTGGCGGAAAACCGCTCGTTTCTCTGGGAGTAACTTGCGGCGGCGGCACGTCTGGATCTTTCTGGTCGGGCTCACGCTTTGCGCCAAGGATTCGCACCATGGTGTGCTTTGACCGCTGCATTCCGAAGTAGTTGATGAGAGACTTTCCCATGCGCTGCCAGGTTTGACAGCACGCCTTTGAGGCTGGTATCGTTTGGAAGAGCAACTGTGGACTCGTCTATTCAAGTTGGGGTAAGAGGGCCGACCGTATGGGTGAAAGTGGAAGGAAAAGGTAGTTTCCTCAATAGCGGCAACCTCAAGGAGTTCTCTCGCGAAATGTTGGATCGCGGCTATCGCGAATTTATCGTGGATCTGGCGGGCTGCGCCATGATGGATTCCACATTTATGGGAACGATGGCGAGCGTAGCATTGCGGCTAAAGGAACTTGGCCATGGGCATCTTCATATCGTCCACTGTGGAAACCGCAGCCAACAACTCCTTTCCGGGCTTGGACTGGATCAGATCTTTGATATTCATGGCGATGGCGCCAGTGCCCCTGAATGTGCAGCCCTCGAGCAAGCGACCAAAGAGCAGTCATCAAATTCCCGAAAAATGGATCAGACAGAAACGATGCTGCAAGCACACGAAGCCCTTTGCCAGGCCGCGCCGGAAAATATCTTTCGCTTTAAGGACGTTCTCGATTTTCTGAGACAAGACCTTCATCACGAGACGTCTTCGAAGTAAGCTGGCCTCGCGATGTGGCCGACTCTTCTCCTTGGACTGCTTGTCGTGTCTCTGGCCGGGTGGGGCATCACTGCGTACCTACAGACGCGACGGATTCGCAGACTCGAACGCTCGCATGAGGAAATCCAAGTCGAAGAAACCCTGGTCTTCGATTTCCTGCATGGCCTGGGGGAGGCGTTCCGGGAGACGATTCGACCGCAGGAACTGCATCGACTCATCGTGGAGGGGGCGGTGCGCATCCTAGATGCACATGGCGGCGCACTGTATGTGACCGATCGCACCGGCGGTAAGCTCACGCCCGCCTTCATCTCGAAAGGTTGTCCTCCGTTGGTCGATGTTCCGTCAAACATCTTGCAACAAGCGGCTGCGAATCCCATCTCTCTGGAGACTTTCCTGCGGCTGCGGACCGTCGCCCCGCGCGAAGGAGTAATTGGGCGCGTTTGGCAAGCCAGTCAGGCCATTTGTCTCAATGAGTTCTCCGAAGCGCCGGAACTGGCGCAATTGCGCGGAAGCGCCTTTGGCAGCGTGTCCGTGATGGCAACGGCACTGCGGTACGGAGACCAGGATCTGGGGGTTCTGGCGCTGGCTAATGGTCCGATGGGCGCGCCTTTTTCGCAGGCAGATCTCGTTGTCTTTAAATCCATCGCTGAACAATCCGCCTTTGCGCTCTACAACGCGATCATTTATTCGATGGCGAACGAAAAGAAACGGCTCGATCACGACCTCGAAATCGCGCGCGACATTCAACGCATCCTGCTCCCATCCGAGGCGCCGGCGATCGATGGATTTCAGATCAGCGGTATCAATGTGCCGGCCCGGCAGGTAAGCGGCGACTATTTCGATTACATTCAAGTCGATCAAGACCGCCTTGGCGTCGCGATCGCGGACGTATCCGGCAAAGGTGTACCTGCGTCGCTGATCATGGCGATTTGCCGCAGCGTATTGCGCGCAGAGGCGGCCCGGAACCCGTCGCCGGCGGACGTCTTGCGAAACGTAAACCGCCAACTTTATCCGGACATTAAAGAAGACATGTTCATTAGTATGGCTTATCTGATCCTGGGTCATCAGCAGGATGGCGTGACGCTCGCGCGCGCTGGGCACGACGCACCGTTATGGTACAAGCGGCAGTCCCAAACAGTGATTCCAGTAAAATCGCCGGGAATGGTGGTGGGAATTGACAGCGGGAGCGTATTCGATAGGCTTACGGTTGACTTCGCTGTACCGCTCGAGCGCAATGACTGCCTCGTTCTCTACACCGACGGTGTGACCGAGACGCTTAACTCCGAAGGAGATGAGTTCGGCGTTGATCGGATGATGCAGTCCGTCCGCGCCAGCGCGAACGACAGCGCACAAGCGATTGTAAAGAGGATTATCGAGGACGTGCGCGAGTTTACCGGTTCGGTTCCGCAAAATGATGACATGACATTGATCGCGATACGCAAAACATGAAAAAGAATCCTTCCCAGCAGCAGGAAGTGAATTCGTCAGCGCAGATAAAGCAGGAGTCCCTGGCAGGGACTGCAGGTGGCGCCGATTCCGAAGATGCAACGTCCGGCTTGCAAGCCGATCTCGACAGGTTCCGCGATCTCGCGTTGCGCAGTCAGGCGGATTTCGAAAATTACAAAAAGCGAGCGGCCCGCGAAAAAGACGATGCAGTCAAATACGCCAATAGCGCATTGCTCCAGCAGTTGGTCTCAATCCTCGACAATTTTGAGCTTGGTCTGGCGGCTGCCAAAACCCACGGTGATGAATCTCCGATCTATTCCGGAATGGTTCTCGTTCAAAAGCAGCTGAACGATTTGCTTGCGGAAAACGGACTGGAACCGATCGAAGCCGAAGGCAACAAGTTTGACCCGAATCTGCACGAAGCGATTGCCCACGAGCCGAGTGCGTCTCCCGAAGGAACGGTCATTCGCCAGGCCCGGCGCGGATATCGGTTGAAGGATCGTTTACTGCGGCCTGCACGCGTAGTTGTTTCCAGCGGTCCTGCAAAGAAGTGAGCGTTCCTGCTTGCTTCGCATATTAGTTCCATACGTCACGACGGATTCATCGTTGTATGGCTACAGACAAACGCGATTATTATGAAGTGCTCGGCGTCGGGCGAACGGCCACCGATGAGGAGATCAAACGCGCCTATCGCAAGCTCGCGGTAAAGTTTCATCCGGACAAAAATCCGGACGACCCGCACGCCGAGGAAAAATTCAAGGAACTGGGCGAAGCTTACGATGTCTTGATGGATGCGGATAAGCGCGCCGCATACGACCGGTTTGGGCACGCAGCCTTCGCGCAGGGTAGTGCCGGTTTCGGTGCCGGCGGCTTCCATGATCCGTTCGAAATTTTCCGTGAAGTCTTCGGCGGGAGCGGATTTGGTGGAGGTATTTTCGAGACGTTCTTTGGGGGCAGCCCTGGCGGACGCGCAGACGATCGTCGTCGCGGATCGGACCTGCGCTATGACATGGAAATCAAGCTTGAGGAGGCAGCTTTCGGCGCAGAGAAGACAATTGAGATTGAGAAGCTTGATAGCTGCGACAAATGCCACGGTAGCGGCGCTGAACCGGGGTCACGCAGGGTCACCTGCACAACGTGCGGCGGCCGCGGTCAAGTGATCAGCTCGCGTGGTTTTTTTCAGATCTCGCAGACATGTCCTCGCTGCCATGGCGCCGGTGAAGTTATCGAAAAACCGTGCCAGAAATGCCGTGGCGAAGGACGCGTGGAAGAGCTAAGCCGTATTAAGGTGAAAGTGCCCGCTGGAATCAGGGAAGGCACACGATTGCGCTCGCCGGGAAATGGCGAAGCTGGGATCGCCGGCGGTCCAAGGGGCGACCTGTATGTCGTCATCCATATCAAGGAGCACAACGTTTTTCACCGCGAAGCGGACGATCTGTATTGCGAGGTACCTATCCCGTTTTCAGTCGCCGCCTTGGGGGGCGAGACCGATGTGCCGACTCTTGAAGGCAAGGCCCACCTCAAAGTCCCAGCTGGCACGCAAAGCGGGCAAATGTTTAAACTGCGTGGCAAGGGGATAACGAATGTCAACGGGCGCGGTCATGGCGATTTGTTTGCCCGGTTAATCGTCGAGGTACCGTCCCGCCTCGATCCCGAGCAACGCCGCAAGCTCCAAGAATTCGCTGCACTTTGCGGCGATGAAAACACGCCAATGCGCAGGAGCTTCGTCGACCGCGCCAAAGAGTTCTTTAAGTAACCGCACAAGTTTCCGTGCTTCGCACTGCCGTCAAACTGATCGAATGCCCGCGAGACGCGTGGCAAGGGCTGAGCCGGCAGGTTCCCACAGAATTGAAGGTATGTTACCTACGCGCGCTAATCGAGTCGGGATTCAAACACATCGATGCCGTTAGCTTCGTCTCGCCCAAAGCCATCCCACAAATGGCCGATAGCGAGAACGTGCTGGAACAAATCGATGTGCCTGAGGACGTCGAAATCATCGGCATCGTGGTGAATGAAAAAGGCGCGGAGCGCGCCATCGCCACCAAAGCAGTTTCGACGTTGGGCTTTCCGTGCTCGGTATCTGAGACCTTTCTGCGCAAAAACCAGAATCAGACAATCGAACAGTGCTATAAAATGTTGGAATACGTCAAAAGAAAAGCCGACGTGGCGGGCCTCAGCGTTGTCGCCTACATTTCGATGGCATTCGGAAATCCGTACGGCGACCGGTGGGATGAGAAGAGAGTGGGCGAGGCGGTGGATAGGCTGGTCGGCCTCGGTGTAGGAAGCATTTCACTCGCTGATACTGTGGGGTTGGCGAGTCCTGATTTGGTTCGTCGGATTTTTGAATCGGTGAGCAGCGAATACCCCGATCCAGAGATCGGCGTGCACCTTCACAGCGCCCCCGGCGAAGCCGCAGCAAAAGTTCTCGCGGCGTACGACGCTGGTTGCCGCCGTTTTGATTCGACTGTCGGGGGGCTTGGCGGCTGTCCGTTTGCCCAGGACGCACTTATTGGAAATATTCCGACAGAGAGGGTGATCGCTGCGCTTCAACAACGCGGCATAGCGCCACCAATACGCAAAGTGCTCAAAGACGTGGCGGCGTCCAACTCGCGGATCGCCACTAACTACTCATAGGTCCAACTCGTCACATGCATCGTTTCTACATTTCGCCGGAGGAGTGGCGGTGCCCTACACTCGCATTGCGCGGCTCCGAAGCGCATCACGCGCGCGATGTCCTGCGAATGAAAGCAGGGGAGAAGATTGTCCTGTTCAATGGCCGAGGCCGTGAAGTGACTGTGGAAATTGCTGCTTTCGAGGACGACGAGATTCGCCTGCGGAAATTACACGAAGCGGAGACGCCGCCACTGCGCTGCCAAATCATCCTCGGACAGGCGATCCCAAAAGGGAAAAACATGGAGCTGATCGTACAGAAAGCGGTCGAAATCGGTGCAGCGGAAATCGCGCCGATCATTTCCGATCGCACGATTGTGCAGATCGATTCTAATACCGCCGCGCAGAAGCAAAGAAAATGGCAGCAGATCGCAATTGAAGCGGGCAAGCAGTGCGGCCAAAACTGGCTGCCCCGAGTGCACCCTCCGAAAAAACTCGCAGAATTTTTTTCCGCTTCGGAGCAACCGTTCGACCTTCGCCTGATCGGATCGCTTCAGCCTGACGCGCGGAACCTAAAAAGCATTCTGGAAATGTACCTGGGCCAGCACACTGGTCGCCCCCGACGCGTATTGATGCTCGTGGGGCCCGAGGGCGATTTTACCCCTGCGGAGCTTGCGCTGGCGCGTCGCCACGGCTGCGAGCCGATCACGCTTGGCCCAATCATTCTGCGAGTCGAAACAGCGGCAATCTATTGCTTGAGCATTCTCTCGTACGAGCTTCTGATCTAGCGACGCCATTTTACTGCGCATAACAAAGCCTGCGCGACAGCAACTGCCAAACGCGCCTATTTCGCGACGGCTGTTTCCACCGCGTTTTCCGTTGTGGGAGCTACGGTTGATGTTGTGTCGTCTAATGGCGCGGGCTGGATTGAGATGATCGTGAATTGCGCCACGCCGTGCTCCGAATTTAGAGATACGCTTTCACCGATTTCATGGCCGAGCAGCGCCTGGCCCATGGCGGTTTGGTACGAGATTATGTTGTGGTCTGGGTCACCATCCCATGCGCCGAGAATGGTGTAAGTTTCTTCCTCGTTCGTCGCGTCTTTACGCAGCCTGACCATTGTCCCGATGGACACGCGCGACGTGTCCGGATTTTCAAATGACGTGCCACGCGCATCGTGCAGCATCTGTTCCAGCTCGGCTTTGCGGCGCATCAGCACGCTTTGCATTTGCTTGGCTGCTTTGAATTCAAAATTCTCGCTCAAGTCGCCGTACGACCTGGCAATTGCGATTTCCTTGGTGTTCTCCGGAATCTTCACTTTCACCAGCTCTTCATGTTCCGCCCTTCGTTTTTCCAAACTGCTCCAGGATACGATCAGCGGCGTGGCTTTTTCCTGCGGTTCTGCGCCGGCGATCATGCTTTCCAGTTCCGGATAAACCTTGACCATCCGCGCCAGGAGCGAACGTTTGGTCAGCTCATCGAACAACGGCGTTAACTGGAGACGGCGCATTGCATCGCGCGCCAGGCCGACATCGACTTTCTTAAACATCTCCCCAAGCAATTCCCGGTCATCAACCAGGGCCCGCTGCAACCTACTGCCGCGCCCGGGCGAATTGTGCTGTTCCCGCTCGAGAGCGGCGAGAATCGCCGCGAACAAATCCGGCGTAATCAGTTCGTCCCAGGTTTGTTTTTCGCCACACAACCAAATGAGCATCTCGCTCGTGGCCGAATGCTCGCGAATACTTCGTTCGAGCATTGTCCGAAGCTCGGCATGCTGACCGGCTTCATTCAGAATGCGCGGAATTTGGGCCACCATTCGGCCGTGGGTAGCCTCCATCAGGTGCAACGCGCGTTCCGTCCAGCCCGGGCCAAGTGCAGCTGGCAGCGCTTGCAAAACGCGTTTCTCTTTCGCCGCAGGCAGGTTTGGCAGTATGGTTCCGAGGCGTTTTTCCTCGTCGAGGATCAATTTTGCAAGAGTCAAACCGATATGCGTGGTGTGCAGGGATCGAAGATGGGTGAGCAAATCATCCCGTGCGATGATTAATTCAAACGCCAGCTCAGGATGCAATTTCTGGTTGCGTGCAGCCGCATTCTCAATCGCGATTACAATGGGTTGAAGCTGTTTCTCAGGTTCTTTGAATTGCTCGTGCGCTTTGATGATTTGCTCGACCGCCGCAATTTGCTGTTTCGGCTGTCGCGCTTTGTTGAATGCCGTGAGCAGCTCATCCGCGTGCGATACGCCTTCTCCGCGGATTTGGATTGGCTCGCTCTTTTTTGCAGGGATGGAAAACGCACCGCTTGCTTTGAGCGCTCTCCTGGTTGATTCCCACCAGCGTTTCCATTCCGCCTCGGTGAGGACATCGCCAATCAGCCATTCGCTAATTTGTTGTACGCTGGCTTTTCCGTCCAAACTTTCCAAAATTTTTTGCACCAGCGCCACAGGATTTTCTCTGGCGAGATTTTTAACTGATGCGATATCTGTGGCCTTTCGCGCCAGAAAATGTTCCGGTGCCAGCGGTGTCAGATTCTCTGCAGCATATTGCGCCTGCATCGGATGAGACTTCTTGCCGGCGAAATCAATTATGATTTGGTTTAGAAGCAGGTTCCATTCGCGGACTCGGCCGAATCCCCAGCTCTTGTGCAGACAAAATGTACCGGGCTTTAGTTTTTCCAGTTGAGCTGCGGACTTCGTGGCGAGCTTGCCAGCTTCAATTAGCTTTTGTAATTCAGCGTCCATTATGGAGACAAATGCGTTGTATGTGACGTATAGGTCGCATCGGCGTCTCGCGCAATTTGCGATTGCCGCGAGCCTCGGGGCGTGAAACTCTGGCCGCCGTGACGACGAGCATCTGGTTTTGGATCGCCTTTCACATTGGCGTGTTCGTTGCCATTGGGATTGACCTGTTCACCTTTCACCGACGCGGTCGCGAGCTAAGCATGGGAGCTGCGGCGCGACGCAGCGTCGTCTGGATTCTGGTGTCGCTCGCCTTTAATGTCATCGTCTGGCGTGTTAAAGGGCCACACCATGGGCTCGATTTTCTCACTGGGTACCTGATCGAGTACTCCCTGAGCATGGACAACATCTTTGTGTTTGTGCTCATCTTCACGCATTTCCGTGTTCCGCCCCGGGCACAACACAGGGTTTTAGTGTGGGGAATTATCGGCGCGCTGATCATGCGCGGCACAATGATCGTGTTCGGCATTGCTTTGGTGAGGCGTTTTCATTTCGTCCTTTACATCTTTGGATTCTTCCTGCTGATCACCGCCGCGCGCATGTTTTTTGGGAAGCATCCTGCTGGCGATTTCAGAGAGACCTACGTGATGCGGATCTGTCGCCGTATCCTTCCGATTACGTCGGATTTTCACGAGCAACATTTTAAGGTGCGCTTGAATGGCCGCTGGATGTTCACGCCGCTCGCCCTAACGATGATTGTAATTGAAATTACCGACCTGGCGTTTGCGGTAGATTCCATCCCTGCAATCTTCGCGATTACTCGCGACCCATTCATCGTTTATACATCGAACATCTGCGCTATCCTCGGCTTGCGCTCGCTTTACTTCCTGCTCGCAGGGTTGATGAACCGTTTTATTTATCTGCGAACAGGGCTTGCATTGGTGCTGGGGTTTGTGGGGCTAAAAATGATCACGGCGGATTATCTGCCCTTACCGCGAGTCATCTCGCTAGGAATCATTGTTCTTATTCTGGGAGCGACCATTGGACTTTCCATGTTGAAGACGAAGGATGGAACAACCGCCGAAGCCCGAAAATAAGTATTGCCTTTGCTGTGCCGAATCATTTAAGTGATAGGGAACCCCCTATGAAAACTATCCTCGTTTTCGCTTTGGTTGTTGGTGTTGCCATCGGAGTTTTCGCGGATATTCAGGATCCGCCAGGCAACGACTACGGCCCAACCCGCAAACTCGGTCGCGGTATTTCCAATTTTGTGATCGCTCCGACCGAGTTCTTCGTAACGGTTAACCAAATCAACCAAACGGAAGGTAATTCCGCCGGAGCTGGGTATGGCGTTTGGAAGGGAGCGGGACGCGCAGCGGCGCGTCACGTGGCTGGTCTTATTGAAATTCTGACGTTTCCCTTTCCAATTTGGCACGACAGCTATCAGCCGTTGCTGCCATCCGACATTCCCTACATTCATGCCGGGTACGCCGAATTTCCGCCTGAGGTCGGTAATGAATCGAAGTACCCGTACGTGCGCGATACGCATCACGATTTTAACTAACGTCTTCTTTGCAGGAAGGGCGGTAATATTTCGGTTTCGCTGCCCAGCCGTCACCGTATTGACGTGGAGCAGCTTTTTGACTCGCGTTTTTTGGCGTAATCGCTTGGGTGGATTCCGACCTCGCATGCAGTAGCCCGCGTTGACCCCCGTGAACGTCAGCGCCAAAATCACTGAAGCTAATGCGGTTGGGATCACGCAAACGCGACGGTTTTCCGCGCTGCCACTCATCGGCTTATTCGCAATCATTTACATCGCTGCCGGCAAGATCGGCTTACACCTGGCATCGTTGCACGCGAGTGCGTCCCCAGTATGGCCACCGGCAGGAATTGCGCTGGCTGCGATACTCTTGGTCGGTTATCGAGCGTGGCCGGCGATCTTTGCCGGTGCGTTCCTGGTAAACCTCACGACTGCCGGAGACGCCGCTACATCGGTTGCCATCGCGACCGGCAACACAGTTGAGGCTGTAGCCGGTGCGTGGCTGGTGACCTGCTTCGCGGGCGGCAAGAATGTTTTTGATCGACCGCAGGGCGTTTTCAAATTCGCTCTCGCCGCAGCAATCAGCGCTGTGATCAGCCCACTGTTTGGCGTGACCAGCCTTGCGCTAGACGGTTTTGCCGACTGGACGAACTACGGCGCGATTTGGGTTACCTGGTGGCTCGGCGACGTAACCGGCGACCTCATTTTCACTCCACTGGTTCTTCTATGGGGCATTAATTGGAAATTGGGCTGGAAAAAAGAGGAAGCGGTAGAAGTTGGCGTCCTCCTCCTATTGTTAGCGCTATTGAGTGCAGTTGTCTTTGGCGGATGGGTGGAGATCTCAGCCAAAAACTATCCCATCGCTTTTATTT
>Ga0137359_10003817_pt1 | contig 12264 bp, 11 predicted proteins | sample Mad1_40_16metaG_FD_108281 | JGI IMG/M metagenome (GOLD analysis project Ga0137359, IMG submission 108281) | Vadose zone soil microbial communities from Angelo Coast Range Reserve, California, USA - Mad1_40_16 metaG | ecosystem: Environmental > Terrestrial > Soil > Vadose zone | place: USA... | reverse complement strand
CGCGTGCCGGTGGTTTACGACCGCCGCGTCGCTGGCAGCCTGCTCGGTCATCTCGCCGGCGCCGTCAACGGCCGCTCCGTGGCGCGCGGCACCTCGTTCCTCAAGGACAAGATGGGCGAGCGGATCTTCGATCCCTCGATCCGCATCATCGACAATCCGCACCGCCAGCGCGGCCAGGGCAGCCGGCCGTTCGACGCCGAAGGCCTGGCGACCAAGCGCTATGTCGTGATCGACAAGGGCGTGCTCACCACCTTGTTCCTCGACTTCGCCGCCGTCCGCCAGCTCGACCTCAAACCCACTGGCCATGCCACGCGCGGCACCTCGGGCCCGCCGTCGCCCACCACCTCGAACTTCTATCTGGAGAAGGGCAAGGTCTCGGTCGAGGAGTTGATCAGCGACATCAAGAGTGGGCTCTACATCACCGACCTGATCGGCTTCGGAGTCAATGGCGTCACCGGCGACTATAGCCGCGGCGCCTCGGGCTTCTGGATCGAGAAGGGCAAGCTCGCCTGGCCGGTTAGCGGCATCACCGTGGCCGGCAATCTCAAGGACATGTTCCTCAACATGAGGCCAGCCAACGACCTGCAATTCAAAAGCGCAACCAATGCGCCGACGGTGCGTATTGAAGGGATGACCGTCGCCGGATCGTGATAGAACGAGCGCATGCATTTTTCCGCTTTGAGAACCACCCTCCTCGCTGGCTTCTGCGTCCTGGCCGCCACCGCGGCGTCCGCCCAGACCGCTGATTTCATATCCTGCCTCGACGGCATCAAGGCCGAGGCGGTGCGCCAGGGAGTGCCGGCCGCAGTCGCCGACCGCGCCTTGGCCAACCTGACGCCGGATCAGAAGGTCCTCGACCTCGATTCACGCCAGCCCGAGTTCTCGCTGACCTACGGCAAATATATCGGCTCGGCGGTCTCACCCGACCGCATCGCCAAGGGCCAGCAGAAGCTCGCCCAGTACCGGCCCCAGCTCGAGGCGTTGCAGCAGGAATACGGCGTGCCGCCGCAATACATCGTGGCCTTCTGGGGCATGGAGACCAACTACGGCAGCTACATGGGCGACTTCCAGGTCGTCCGCTCGGTGGCGACCTTGGCCTGCATGACCAAGCGCACGGCGTTCTTCAGCAACGAGACGGTGCAGGCGCTGAAAATCCTCGCCGCCAACGGCATGACCGCCCAGCAGATGCGCGGCTCATGGGCCGGCGCCATGGGCAACACCCAGTTCATGCCCTCGACCTTCACGCGCTGGGCGGTCGACGCCGACCACAACGGCAAGGTCGATCTGTGGACCAGCCTGCCCGACGTCTTTGCCTCCTCGGCCAATTTCCTGCGCGGCATCGGCTGGAAGCCCGGCCTGCCCTCGAGCGACGAGGTCGTCCTGCCCAAGGGCTTCCCGCTCGACCAGGCCGATACCACCATCGAGAAACCGGTGCGCGCCTGGGCGGCGATGGGCGTGAAGCTGGCCGGCGGACGGCCTTTGCCCAACGTCGACGATCCCTCTTCCATCATCCTGCCGGCCGGCTGGCGCGGCCCCGCTTTCATCCTCTACCCGAACTTCAAGGCGGTGATGAACTGGAACCGCTCGACGCTCTATGCGCTGGCAATCGGCATCCTGGCCCGCCAGATCGCGGGCGGTCCCGCCGTGATGCAGCCGCCGCCGTCCGACGACGAGCCGCTGTCGCGCGACACCGTGATCGACATGCAGCAGCGGTTGGGAAAGCTTAATCTCTACACCGACGAGGCCGACGGCCTGCTCGGCCCCAAGACACGCTCGGCCGTGCGGCTGTTCCAGAAGCAGGCGGGTCTGCCGGCCGACGGTCATCCGACGACGCAAGTCATTCAGAAGCTGCAAGAGACAGCGCGGTAGAAAAGCCTTCTACTGCGGCAGCAACAGCCTCACTGTTCCACCGCCGACGGCGACCGAGATCGGCAGCGTCAGCGCGTCGTCGCCGTCGATCTGCACTGGGTGGCCGCGCCGCTCGCCGGCTTCGCTATGGACCGACAGGCGCACCTGGTTGCCGGCGATGACGCGATAGCCACCCGTGCGCGCCAACCGGCCAAGCACGAGGGCCGCGCCGAAGCGCAGCGGCTGCCAGCGACCCCAGCGCTCGAACAGGCAGACATGCAGCATCGGATCGGCCAGGGCGGCGGCAGGCGCCACGACATAGGGGCCGGCATAGAGGCGGCCGCGCGAGACGATCACCGAGGCCGCGTGATAGGTGACGCCGTCGATCTCGACGGCATAGCGCACCGGGCGGTAGTACCAGGCCTCGACCAGCGAGCGCCAGACATAGGCACCCTTGCCCCAGCGTCGCTTCAGCGGCGAAGTCACCCCTGCCACCACCCGCGCGTCGAAGCCGGTGCCGGCCATCAGCGAGAAACGGCGCATCGCGCCTGCCGAGTTCACTTCGCCCGGACGCATCGACAGCAGGCGGCCCGACATCAGGGTGCGCGCGACCGCAGCGGCGGAAAAACCCATGCCCAGCTCGTGCGCCAGCACATTGGCGGTGCCGAGCGGCACGATCGCCAGCGGCGGCCCGCCATCGGGCCGCAGGCTGAGGCCGTTGACCACCTCGTTGATCGTGCCGTCGCCGCCCGCCACCGCGATCACGCCGTAGCGTTTGCTGTCGCAGGCAGCCGCGATCCGCTGGGCATCGCCGCGTGCCTCGGTGTCCACGACATCGACCGTCCAGCCGGCCGCGCGCACGTGGCGAACCACGATGTCGAGCAGGCCGCGGCGACGACGGCCCGCCGTCGGATTGCGCACGAGCAAGACCGACTTGGCGGCTGCAGGCATCGAGCCGAATGTCATTGAAGTGTCACAACCGTTTCATGCGTACGCAACGGCCTCCATACACAATCTGGTACGCACCGCGCTACCTTGCGCAACAGATTTTGTGTCACCATGACCGTCCTTGAGCGTTTCACCCCGGCCCGTCACCGCGCGATCTTCATTTCCGACGTCCATCTCGGTACGCGGGGATGCCAGGCCGAGTTGCTGCTCGATTTCCTGCGCCACAATGAATGCGACCATCTATACCTCGTCGGCGACATCGTCGATGGCTGGCGCCTGAAGCGCTGGTGGTACTGGCCGCAAACGCACAACGACGTGGTCCAGAAGATCCTCCGCAAGTCGCGAAAGGGCGCGCAGGTCATCTACATACCAGGCAATCATGACGAAGCCGCGCGTCAATACTGCCATCTCACGCTCGGCGGCGTGCGAGTGGAGCAGGACGCCATTCACGAGACCGCCGACGGCCGCAAGCTGTTGGTGATCCACGGCGATCAGTTCGATGGCATCGTTAAATATGCGCGTTGGCTCGCCATTCTCGGCGACTGGGCCTATTCCGTGGCGCTGCGTCTCAACACGACCTACAACCTGGCGCGACGCAAGATGGGCCTGCCCTACTGGTCGCTCTCGGCCTATCTGAAGCACAAGGTCAAGAACGCGGTCCAGTATATCGACAACTACGAGCACGCCGTCGCCGGCGAAGCGCGGCGGCGCGGTGTCGATGGCGTGGTCTGTGGCCATATCCATCATGCAGAGATCCGGACCATCGACGGCGTGACCTATTGCAACGACGGCGACTGGGTAGAGAGCTGCACGGCGCTGGTCGAGGCGTTCGACGGCCGGCTGCGTATCGTGCACTGGGCACAGGAACATGCGACCCGCCATGCGCGGTTGCCGCTCTCGACGACGGCCATCGCGGCAGAGTAGGCAGCGTGCGCATCGCCATCGTCTCGGATGCCTGGCGGCCACAGATCAACGGCGTGGTGCGCACCGTCGAAACCATCGTGCGGCTGCTGCGCGGTGCCGGCCACGAAGTCGAGGTGTTCGGCCCCGATCGCTTCCGCACCATTCCCTGCCCGACTTACCCAGAGATTCGCCTGGCCTTGTTTGCCGGCGCGCGCATGGCGCACATGCTGAATCTGTTCTCGCCCGACGCCATCCACCTCGTGACCGAAGGTCCGCTCGGTTGGGCGGCGCGCGGCTTCTGCCTCCGCCGCGGCCTGCCCTTCACGACGGCCTACCATACCCGCTTCCCCGAATATGTGAGCGCGCGCATCCGCGTGCCGCTCGCCTGGTCCTATGCGCTGGTCAGGCGTTTCCATGCGCCGTCCGCGGGGGTGCTGGTGGTCGCCGCCAGTATCCGCGCCGAGCTCGCGGCGCACGGCTTCGTCAATCTCGTGCCGTGGTCGCGCGGCGTCGACATCGCGGCCTTCAGGCCCCGCGAACATGATGCCGCCCGCGATCCACGGCCGATCTGGCTCTATACCGGCCGTGTCGCCGTCGAGAAGAACATTAGGGCCTTTCTCGATCTCGACCTGCCGGGAACCAAATGGGTGGTGGGCGGCGGCCCGCAGCTCGCCGAACTGAAGCGCCTCTATCCCGACGTCGTGTTCTGCGGCCCCGTCTCGACCGAAGAACTCGCCTCGCGCTACGGCCAAGCCAATTGCTTCGTCTTTCCCAGCCGCACAGACACATTCGGCCTGGTCATGGTCGAAGCCCTGGCCTCGGGCCTGCCGGTCGCGGCCTTCCCCGTCCCCGGCCCGCTGGATGTCATCACCGACGCAAAGGTGGGCGCGCTGGACGAGGATTTGCGCGAGGCCTGCCTGCGCGCCATTACCTGCGATCCCGTAGACTGCCGGCGCCACGCCGAGACCTTCGTCTGGGACCGCTGCGCCCAGCAATTCTTTGCCAACCTGCGCCAGATTCCCCGTACAGCCTGGCGCGGCCTCAAACGCCGAGCGCTGCCGGACGCCGCGGCGTCTTAAACACGTTTCCCGCTCCGGTAGTTTCCCATGGTTTCCCATCGGGGTGGGAAGCCTCGGATGTTGACGGCATGGGCTTTTACCCGCTCTTTCCCACATTCCCACCACACCCGCGGTTGAACGGCAGTTCCACGATCCCAAGTTAAATGGAGAGGCCGGACAAAGGAGCCCTGCGATGCCAGCCCTCAACCACATCATCATTCCCGCGAACGACAAAGACGCCTCGGCCGCCTTCCTCGCCGACATACTGGGCGTCGAAGCCGGACGGCAGTGGGGACCGTTCCGGCCGGTGCAGACCAGCAACGGGGTAACGCTCGACTTCGTCGATTCAACCGATGTGCGTACCCAGCATTATGCCTTCCTGGTCGACGACGCCGAGTTCGACGCAGGTTTTACAAAGCTGAAGGCCAGGGGCGTGTCCTATTTCGCCGACCCGCACCGACAGCACCCAGGCGAGATCAACCATCATTGGGGCGGTCGCGGTGTCTATTTCCAAGACCCGAACGGCCATTTGCTTGAGCTGATCACCAAGCCCTACGGCGACTTGTCCGAAGCCTGAAAGCCGGAATACGCGACCCGCACAGGGAGAATGGCCATCTCAAGTTTGACATTATCATATTTATCATTATAAATAGGATAATGGAAAACACGCCTAACCTTCGCACACCCAAGCGCGGCGACCTGATGGTCGAAGAGATCAAGCGCTGGATCGCCGACCGGAAGCTCGCGCCAGGCGACAAGCTGCCCAAGGAAGGCGAGCTCCAGACCCTGTTTGGCGTGAGCAAGGGTACCGCCCGCGAGGCGCTGAAGTCGCTGGAGGTGCAGGGTCTGGTGACCGTGTCGACCGGTCCCACCGGCGGCGCCACGATCGGCGCGGTGCCGTTCGAGCGCGCCTTCCAGCTCGTGCAGAACTACCTCTTCTTCCGGCAGATCGACGTCGCGCAAATCTACGCCGTCCGTCGTGTGCTCGAGCCCGAACTGGCCGCGGGCGCCGTGCCCCATCTCACCGAAGCCGACTTCGAGGCGCTCGAGCACAGCATCGAGACCTGCGCTCCCACGCCTACGCGCAAGGCGCAGGCGGTGCATCAGCGTCGGGAAGACCTGCACTTCCACGACATTCTCGCCGCGGCCAATCCCAACGCCGTCCTGCGCTTCATGTGCGAGGTCATCAATCACCTGCTGCGTCACCTGGTGGCAGTGGGCGATCAGCCCGCGCATCCCGCCTACCAGCAGCTGGGAGACACCAACGTGGCGGCGCATCGCAAGCTGCTGGCGGCGGCGCGGCGTGGCGATGCCGAGAAAGTGCGTGAGCTGATGCTGGACCATATCGACGAAGCTGGGAGCTTTGCCGGCAAGCTCGACGCCGCCGTGCGCCGTCACTTCGTGCTCGATTCCGAGCTGCAGGCGCGAATCTCGCCGCAAAAAAAATCCTCCAAACCAGGGAAGACGCGATGACCGACCGTATACTGCAGCGCCGCCACCTCATGGGCGTCACGGGAGCTGTTTTCATGGCCGCAAGCACGAGCCGCGCGATCGCGTCCCCGGACATCAGCGCAGACATCGCGCAACGCCTGGCCCAGCTCAAAAGCGACGGCCGCGTGAGCGGCCTGGACGCGCTTCTTGTGGCCAAAGGCCAGCAGCTGGTGTTCGAGCACTACGAAACAAACGACGACGAAATCTGGGGTATTCCGAACGGACGTGTCACTTTCGGCCCGACCGTGCTGCACGACCAGCGCTCGGTGTCCAAGAGCTTGGTCGGGCTGCTCTATGGCATCGCTTTGGCCGAGGGAAAGGTGCCGCCGCCGGAGGCCAGGCTCTACGCCCAGTTCCCCGAATATGCCGACCTCGCCGCCCAGGCCGGCCGCGATCGCCTGACCATCGCCCACGTGCTCACCATGACCCTGGGCTTCGAATGGGACGAGCTTACGATTCCCTACGGCGATCTGCGCAACAGCGAAACCGCAATGGAGGCTGCCCCCGACCGCTACCGCTTTATCCTCGAACGGCCGATCGTCGGCGAGCCCGGCGTGAAGTGGACCTACTGCGGCGGCGCGACGGCCTTGCTCGGCCGCCTGATCGCCAAAGGCACCGGCGAGAAGCTGCTCGACTATGCCCGCCACGCGCTGTTCGAGCCGCTGAGCTTCGGTCCGAGCGAGTGGACGGTGGGGCGCGATGGCGAGCCGCGCACGGCATCCGGCCTGCGCCTGCTGCCGCGCGACATGCTCAAGGTGGGCCAGCTCGTGCTCACGAAAGGCGCCTGGAACGGCCGCCAGGTCGTGCCCGCCGAGTGGGTCAAGCGTTGCACCACACAGAAGGTGCCGATCGAAGGTCGCGGCGGCTATGGCTATCAGTGGTACCTGGGCGTCATACCTGCCGGCCCACTCCAGGGAGCGGAATGGTTCGCCGGCATCGGCTGGGGCGGCCAGCGCCTGTTCGTCGTGCCAAGACTGGACCTCGTCGTCGCCATGAACGCCGGCAATTACCGCCTACCGATCATGGAACAGGCCCGGATCGGCAACCTGGTAATCACGGACGCGGTGCTGCCGAGCCTGGCCTAGAGCGAGCTGGAGATCGTTACCGAACGGGGTTGGTCAACCGGCCGATGCCGTCGACTTCCATGGAAATCATGTCGCCCTTCGCGAGGAACCGCGGCGGGTTGAAGCCGATTCCGACGCCCGCCGGCGTGCCCGTGGCGATGATGTCGCCGGGCATGAGGGAAATGCCTGCCGAGATGGTGGAGATGAGGGTCGGAATGTCGAAGATCAGGTCGGTGAACTTCGCGTCCTGTCGCAGCTCGCCATTGACCCAGCATCTGATTCCCGCCGACGGGAGATCGACTTCATCGGCGGTGACACACCAGGGCCCCATGGGAGCGAAGGTGTCCATCGACTTGCCGAGGAACCACTGCTTGTGCTTCGCCTGCAGATCGCGCGCCGTCACGTCGTTGACGATCGTATATCCCCAGACATGCTCCATCGTGGACGCGAGCGGGATACCGCGTCCGGCCTTACCGATGACGACGGCGAGCTCCGCCTCGTAGTCGAGCTGATCGCTCACGCCTGTGGGATAAAGGATCGGCTCATCCGGGCCGATGACCGACTGCGGCATCTTGGTGAAGATGATGGGGGCCGTCGGGATCGCATCGGCGGCGCTGCTTGCACTGCTGTCGAAGCCGCTCGCGGTGAATTCCTTGGCATGCTCCCGGTAGTTCTTGCCGACGCACATGATATTGCGCACTGGCACCGGAAGAGGCGCCTTGAGCTTTAGCGCCGGCAGTGCGATCGGCTCGCCGCTCAGGGCATAGAGACTGTCGAACCGCGACTGGTTGCGGATGACCTCCATGAGGTCGGATACCGGGACGCCCTCGCGCGTCATGAGCGGCGTCACGCCGTCCGACTTGTCGACGGAGCCGACGAACGTCTTGCCTTTGTACTCGACCGTCGCGAAGCGCATTTCTGTCCTCGAATTCTTAAAAAGGGTGTTACTTCGGCCAGTCCGACGGCTCGCCCGCCTTGATCCAGGCGGCATAGTCCTTCTTGGTCTGGTCGTTGGGCGGATAGACGCCGGGGATCTCACGACCCTGGCCGATGCGGATCGCGACGAACTTTTCCAGCCGCTCCTGCTCGAAGGAATCGCGCGCCACTTCATCGGCGAGATGACGCGGCACGACGATGGCGCCGTCATCGTCGGCCACGATCACGTCGCCGGGATAGACCGGCACGCCGCAAATGCCGACCGGCGTCTGCACTTCGACCGGATGCAGGTTGGCCATGCTGGGCGGCGCGGCAGCGGCGGTGCAATACACCGGGAAGTCGAACTTGCCGATCACCGGTGAGTCGCGGATCGCGCCGTCGCTGAGCACGCCCGCGACGCCGCGCACCTTGAGGCGGAGCGCCAATATGTCGCCCAGCGTGCCAGAGCGCACGTTGCCCTCGGTGCCGATCACCAGCACGTGGCCGGCCGGCGTCTCCTCGATTGCGGCGCGTTGCGCGGTCGGCGGATCGGCTGGTGTTGGCGGCTTGTCGAGATCTTCGCGGGCGGGGATGTAGCGCAGGGTATAGGCCGGACCGACGAGCCGCGTCGCCTTGGGGTTGAGCGGCTTCACGCCGTTGATCGCCGAATTGCGAAAGCCGCGCTTCAGCATCTGCATCGAGACGGTGGCCGTGCTCGCATACATGAAATTCTTGACGGTCTCGGCCGAGAGCGGCGCGATGGTCATGGCGTTTCCCCGTTTTCTTTTTTAAAGAAGCGATCCCTGATTGCCGCTGCCGCCGCTCTCGCGACGGCGCGGCGGCGCAGGCGGCGGCGCGACCGGCCGTGGCGTCGAATCGGGTGCGCCGGTCACGCGCGCGCCTACCTTGCCGTCGGCAAATTCGATGCTGAGCGTGTCGCCCGTCCGCGTCCCGGCGGCGGCCAGCACCGGCGCACCGTCCTGGTCACGCACCAGCGCAAAGCCGCGATTGAGCACGGAATGGAAGGAGTAGCTCTCCAGCAGTTTGCCGAGTTGGTCAATTCGCTCACGGCCCCGCGCCAACGTGTCGACGGAGTGACGTTGCAGACTCCCGGCGAGGGTCGCGACCCGGTCGGCGGCACGGTCGATCTTCTGGCGCGTGTCGCCGACATAGCGTTGCATGGCGCCTTCGAGGACGCGCGCTTCGGCGACCAGTAGCTGCTGTTTGGCATTGATGACGGCAAGCGGACTGGTGAGGCGGGCAGTCGCCAGCGCATTGGCCTGGCGCTCGATCAACTGGCGCGTCGCCATCGCCAGCCGCTCGCCGCGCTCGTCAAGGCGCTGCTGGCGCTCTTCGATCAGGCGGCGTGGATCGCCCAAGCCGCGCACCAGGCCGGAAAGATGCAGCAAGGCTTCGCGCAGTTGCCGCGTGATGCCGCCCGTCATGCGCGTACCATGCTCCAGCGTCGTCGCCAGAAGATCGGCACGCACCGGCACGGCCATCTCGGCCGCGGCGGTCGGCGTCGGGGCCCGCCGGTCGGAGGTGAAATCGATCAGCGTGGTGTCGGTCTCGTGGCCGACGGCGGAGATCAGCGGGATCCTGGACAGCGCCGCCGCTCGCACGACGATCTCCTCGTTGAAGGCCCAGAGATCCTCGAGACTGCCGCCGCCGCGCGCCACGATCAGCACGTCGGGCCGCGGCACCGGCCCCTCCTCCGGCAAGGCGTTGAAGCCTGCGATGGCCGCCGCCACTTCCCCCGCCGCCTTCTCGCCCTGCACCGCGACGGGCCAGACCAGTACGCGGCACGGGAAGCGATCGGCGAGGCGGTGCAGGATGTCGCGAATGACCGCGCCGCTGGGCGAGGTGACGACGCCGATCACCGAGGGCAGGAAGGGCAGCAGCCGCTTGCGCTCGGGATCGAACAGGCCCTCGGCCGCGAGCTTCTTGCGCCGGTCCTCCAGCAGCTTCAGCAGGGCACCCGCCCCAGCGAGCTCCACCCGGTCGACCAGGATCTGGTAGCGCGAGGAGCCGGCATAGGTCGTCAGCTTGCCGGTGACGATCACCTCCAGCCCCTCCTCGATCTTGATGCCGAGGCGGGGTATCGTGCCCTTCCAGCACACCCCGTCGATCACGGCATTCTCGTCTTTCAGGCGAAAATAGCAGTGGCCCGAGCGCGGGAACGACGGCTGGCTGATCTCGCCGCGCACGCGCACGCGCGGAAACGCCGTCTCTATCTCGCGCTTCAGTGCAAAGGAGAGCTCGGAGACTGAGTATTCCGGCAGATTGCTGCCGCTGGCGGGAGGATCGAAGGGGGGATCGAGGTTATCCATGTGCCGCTCAGCCTAGCGGCTTGTGCGGACGGCGCAAACTGTGGTCAAAGCCTCGCCATGCGAATACTCGTGGTCGGCGGCGGCGGCCGGGAACATGCCCTGTGCTGGGCCATTGCGGCCTCGCCGCTCTGCACCAAGCTTTTTTGCGCGCCCGGCAATGCCGGCATCGCTCAAGTGGCCGCTTGCATCGATGTCGCCATCGACGATCTGCCCGGCATCGTGGCGTTGGCCAAACGCGAAAAGATCGATTTCGTCGTGGTCGGCCCCGAAGGCCCGTTGGTCGCCGGGCTGGCCGATCGCCTGAGCGAGGCCGGGATAAAAGTCTTCGGGCCGTCGGCCAGGGCCGCCCAGCTCGAAGGCTCCAAGGGCTTCACCAAGGCGCTCTGCCGGCGCCACGATATTCCCACCGGCGCCTATGAGAGCTTCACCGAGATCGACAAGGCCGAGGCCTATATCCGGGCCCAGGGTGCGCCGATCGTGGTCAAGGCCGACGGCCTCGCGGCCGGCAAGGGCGTGGTCGTGGCCATGACCACGGACGAGGCGATCGCCGCCGTGCGCGATATGCTCGGAGGCAACCGCTTTGGTGCCGCTGGCGCCTCGGTCGTGATCGAGGCGTTCCTGGAGGGCGAGGAAGCGAGCTTCTTTGCCCTGGTCGATGGCGCGCACGCCCTGCCATTGGCAGGGGCACAGGACCATAAGCGCGCCTTCGACGGTGACGTCGGGCCGAATACCGGCGGCATGGGCGCCTATTCGCCGGCGCCGATCCTCGATGCCGCCATGGCCAAGCGTGCCATGGACGAGATCGTGCTGCCCACGGTGCGGGCGATGGCGGCCGAAGGCATCCCCTTCAAGGGCGTGCTCTTCGCCGGCCTGATGATCGGTCCGCAGGGGCCGAAGCTGATCGAATACAACTGCCGCTTCGGCGACCCCGAGAGCCAAGTGCTGATGATGCGGCTCAAATCAGACATCGTGCCGGCGCTATTGGCCGCCGCCGATGGCGGGCTCGCTCAATTCGATCTGCGCTGGCGCGACGAGGCGGCGCTTACCGTGGTGATGGCGGCCAACGGCTATCCCGACGCCTACCAGAAAGGCTCGGAGATCAAGGGCCTGGATCGCGCTGCCGAGGTCGAGGGCGTGCAAATCTTTCATGCAGGCACCAGGCAGGAGGGCGAGCGGGTACTGGCCGTCGGCGGCCGCGTGCTCAACGTCACCGCCATGGCGCCCACGGTCGAGGAGGCCCGCGCCCGCGCCTACCGCGCCGTCGACCTGATCGACTGGCCAGGTGGCTTCTGTCGGCGCGATATTGCATGGCGGGCAGTCGCCCGCCGTTCGTGACACCGTCCCTCCGGCGCCATTAGGGTCTTTTCATGCCCGATTTAGTCGACCAATCCCAGCGCCTGCTGGCCCAGTTGCGTTTCCCTTGCGGCGACGTGCCCTCCCCCGGCGACATCAAGAATGTTGCCCCCGGCATCTATTGGCTGCGCATGCCGCTGCCCTTCCAGCTCAACCACATCAATCTGTGGATGATCGAGGAGAAGGACGGCTGGACCATCGTCGACACCGGCATCAACACGCCCGACACGCGAGAACTGTGGGAGAAGATCTTCGCCGAGAAGCTTCTGGGCAAGCCGGTCACTCGCGTGATCGGCACGCACCTCCATCCCGACCATATTGGACTCGCGGGATGGTTGTGCGAGCGCTGGAGTG
>Ga0137359_10003815_pt1 | contig 12266 bp, 8 predicted proteins | sample Mad1_40_16metaG_FD_108281 | JGI IMG/M metagenome (GOLD analysis project Ga0137359, IMG submission 108281) | Vadose zone soil microbial communities from Angelo Coast Range Reserve, California, USA - Mad1_40_16 metaG | ecosystem: Environmental > Terrestrial > Soil > Vadose zone | place: USA... | reverse complement strand
CTGCACCCTGAGAAGACGAAGATCGTCTACTGCAAGGATGCGAACCGCCGTGGCGACTTTCCGAACCAGTCGTTCGACTTTCTCGGGTTTACGTTCCGAGCGAGGAAAGCGTTGGGGAGGGGACGTCGGCCCTTTGCGTGCTTCCTGCCCGCCGCCAGTCCGAAAGCGTTGACGTCCATCAGCCGAACAGTTCGGCGCTGGGCGCTTCATCATCGCAGCGACAAGTCCCTGCAGGACCTGGCCCAGATGTACAACCCGTGCATTCGCGGTTGGATCAACTACTACAGTCACTTCTACAAGACGCAATTGCGTCCGACGCTGAAGAGGATCGATCTCTATGTCATCCGCTGGGCGCGCCGCAAGTTCAAGCGGTTGCGTCGCAAGACCAAGGGGGCACGAGACTGGTTTGACCGGCTACGCTGCGCAAATCCAACGCTCTTTGCCCACTGGCAGCTCTGCCATGGAAACGGCCGAACATCGGGAGCCGTATGAATCGAGAGGTTCACGTACGGATCTGGGAGCGCCCGGAGGTGAGACTCCTCCGGGCGACTCGACATGGGCGGCGGTAACGACATTCCAGCGTGAGGTCAGCCGTACCTCCGGCACCGGAAAATCGCGACGCCCTCCGCTGCTTCGGAATCGTGCCTTGGCGCTTTTCAGACGCCGGCCCCCCGAACGTGTGGGGGGCTCGTCACTGCCGGCGTCCGAAAACCTGCACAACAGCAGACATCGACCATCCTGCCATCATCGCAAGGGGGTTTTACTGTGATTGGCCTGGTCCCAGAGCGGGCTTGTTGGACTGTCACTCAGCGGGAGGAGCCGCCATCTGGTTCGTGCTGATAAAGGACCTGCGCCGCCTCGCCGGGGTTTAAAGGCTACGACATGACCTGCTGCGATCGCGATTGCCACGCACCGAATACCGCCGCCCGCTATCGCCGGATCCTGTGGGCCGCGCTTGGCGTGAATGTCACTATGTTCCTCGTCGAGATCATCGCCAGCTTCATCGCCGGTTCGGTGAGCCTGCGCGCGGACGCTCTCGATTTTCTTGGCGATGCGGCCAATTACGTCGTCGCGCTGGCCGTTGTCGGTCTTTCGCTGCAGTGGCGGGCCAGTGCGGCCCTGCTCAAGGGCAGGGTCATGGGGCTCTTCGGCCTCTGGTTGCCGGCAGCACCAACGCAATCGCCGCGACTGTGCCGAAGCCTGAACTGATGAGCACGATCGGTCTGTTGGCGCTGACCGCCAATCTCAGCATTAGCGGCTTGCTGTATCGGCATCGGCAGGGTGACAGCCAGACCATGTCGGTCTGGCTCTGCACGCGCAACGACTGCATCGTGAATATCGCGGTCATGATCGCCGGCGCCGGCGTATGGGCCTCGCAAACGCCGTGGCCGGATATTGCGCTCGCCGCCATTGTCGCCGCTCTCGGGCTTACATCTCGGTACGGGTGATCCGGCAAGCTCTTGGTGAGATGCGCCGTACCGGCGTACCGCGCGGCCTGCCTGCCGAATAGCGACTTCGCCCGGCTCGGGCGCGCAGGAGGTCTTCCGTATTTATTAGATACCAGTCGCTTTGCTCCCGGGCCTTTTGCGGAAGTCACGACCGCGTCCGGTTTGCGCAGCAATACCCGGGATGCCAGCAAAGCTGCCACTCAGACGATCCGTTCCTTTTACCAAAACATGTCTGACGGCTCGACGGTTGGCGGTGTAGCGACCCGAGCTTTGAGTCATAAGCCAGGACTTGATGGTAATCTTCGTCCGCTTGGGGCGTCGTATATTCCGATCAGTTCCGTGGTCTGGACCGCGCCCGCATCCTGCACCATCACGCTCAGCCGATGGACGCCTGGGGGCAGCGAACGAACGTCCAGGGTTCCGCCTCGACGGATGGCATTGCCATCGCGATCGAGCCATGCGATTTGCTCCCCGGTGATGGGGCCGTTTTCCCGAGAGAATCCCTGAACGAAGAGCACCGGGCCGTCGGTCTCTCCAAGAAACACCTCGGGTGGCTTGCGTGGCACTTCGAAGTGCCGGGTCTGCACGTAAGAGGTCCGGTAACCATTCGTCGCGAGCACCTGGACAGCGCACCGCGCACCGCCGGGCATCTCGCGCAGGTCGAGATAGAAATCGTTTGTGCGCAGGTTCACCCCGGGACGGAGCCAGTCGCGCCCATCATGCGAATACCGGACAAAAAATGTCATTGGGTGTTCATCATCGTGTCCACACCAATGGAGGGCCAGGACACCCCGGCCATCGATGAACGAGTCTTCCCCGGGGTGCAGCAGCGAAAAAAATGGCCGGTCCGTCGGGACCGGAAGCACGCTTATCTCGCGTTCGCCGAACCGAAGCCGCATCGATTGCGTTGCGCTATGATACGGAAGGCGGGCAACGAATGTCGCCCACTCCTGATCCTTCGCTAAGAAGTGCGGAACCGTCGGGAGGCTCTCGAGTACCTTGCCTTGGTAATCGAGGAAATCCACCGCAAATTGAGTCTGGCTTACTGCAGTGCGATTGTTCCCGCTCCCTGGAACCGGCTTGTCCGGCGGACCCTTATAGGTACGCAGAGAGGGGTTCCATTGGACTTGCCACTCACGGGATAGGCGTCCGCGTACACGGACAAAAGGACCTGGAAACTCCCGGCTTTCTGTAAATTCATGCTCTTCCATATCAGAGTCCCTCCCGGAACCGATTAAACAGCTTCGTCCAGTGATAGGCGCTGATCCACTCGCCCTCGTAAGGCGGTGATTGATTGCCGCAATAGCTCATGATATCGCCGACTGTCGGTTGGAAAGCGACTTGGCCAACGGGATCAATGCCAACTTCACCGACTTGACCGTTGGGCGGCACAAAGTCGTCGTCGGGGTCGTCCGGATTTCCACACGGCGCATGGTCTAGACCGTAGCAATGCCCGAGTTCGTGCCCGATCGATTCCATGATCAGCGGCCAGCCGAAGGCGACGTTGTCGCCGGGTCTCGAATCGCCCGTTCGATTGAGCGGAAACGATTGCGAAACCAGCCCGTACAGCTTCTTGTAGTCGGCGCTGTCTTCTTGGATGTCTTCGAGATCATCGAGAAAATCATCCATGCCGGACTGCGTCGTAAGATCATGGTTCGCCGTCACCAGCTCTTCGGAGCCCGGTAACACCCAATATTGGATCGCCTCGGCGGGATCGGTCGGAATGGGATAGATCAGCGGCAGCCGATTCACTGCGGCGAAGTATTGTGCGCGCGTCGGTGCACTGGTGCTCGATGTTTGGACGCGCACCATCAGGATATTCCGCTGAATGACCGGGGAAAAAGCGATGGTCGCCTGCTCGGGATTGCTGACATTCGCTCCAACCGTCGCTTGGACAACGAGGTTCAACGTGCCGATCGCCTTATCGGCGGGGATGATGAAGTTGAGAGTATCCGTGAACTTGGTCGGATCGACGGAGGCGATCGGCTGAGCAGTCATCGGCGCGATCGGAGCGATCGTGAACGTCGCGTCGCCCGTCGCCTGCAATGTCCCGGTGACCCCTGGGACCTGGCCGTTATTGACTGAGGGGTCGATACCGGAGTCGATGTAGGTGCGGACCAGCGTCACTTTCTTCGCGACCAGGGGCACGGAATTATCCTGGCCGAGTGTCGAATGAAAATGCTGGATCGCCTGTGTTACTTCGATACCGACGATCGAGAGATCCGGCTGCGGTGTTGCCGGCAAGATGTCGATGCTGAAATTAAGCACATAGCCTTGGTTGCCGTTGTCCGTGATCGTCGGCCCAAGCTGGCGCTGTCCGGCCGACGCCGGGTCGCTGGGATCGACGACGACCATCGCGTCGCCCAGGGCGTTCTCATTGCTTCCCGCATTCGGCCAGTCTTGATCGTCGTCGGCATACCCCTCGACGATGATCGCCGTTGGACCCGTCACGAGCAGTGTTAATTCCGCGGGGTCGGGACTGTTATCGAGGCCGTACGAATTGACTTCGTTGACCTTGTTGCCGCCATTATTCCATCGGAAGATTTCCTTGTCGATGCCCGGCCCTTTTGCCCGCACATAGATCGCCATGTGCGTATCGCCGCTCTCTTCATCCTCAAAAAGAACCAGATTCTCGAATTTGAGGCGGACATTGGCGGCCGTTTGATCGGCCACGACCGATAGGTCGGCGTTGACGAGGTATCCCGTATTGGCGTTATCCGTCTGGGTCGGCCCAATGATCCAAGACCCCAGCGTCGCAGGCACCCGCGGATCGAAGGCTATTGTCGCATTGCCAAGTGCGTTTTCGTTTGAGCCGGCTGTCGGCCAATCTTGATCGTCGTCGGCATAGCCCTCAACGGTTATCGAGCCGGCCGCATCAAGCCCAAAGTCGACCGTACTGATATTGCTGGGATCGTTGTTGAGCGGATACGTATTCGTCTCGTTGACTTCATTACCGGCGTTGTTCCACTTGAACTGCGCGATTGTCGTCCCGTTGTTATCCCGTACCGTCGCATACATCGCCATGTGGGTGCTCCCCGACTCCTCATCTTCGAAGAGCGTGAGCGACCGAAAATCGACCCGCGTTCGTGGCATGACCCTATCTCCCCGCGTCAGCAGGAATACTCTCTACGAACCGACATTTCCCAGATGGACGGCCCAGCCGCCCACGCTGAGCAAACTAGTTCAGGGGATCGGTCGAGAGGTGTGAGGCAGTTCACATTTGGAAAAAATTCATTGAGGCCACGAACGGTTCAAATAATCCAACTGCGTCGTCACCCGCGCGAAAGGGAGGTCCGGCGCTTACTGGCAAGAGCGTGCCGTCTCGGATTTCGGCCGCCGCAGATTGACGCGGCCAATACCCATGGCGAGATCGCGAGTTGCCCGGTCCTCGAGGTCGTGTTGGAGCGCGCAGCCTACCGAAGGATGGGCGAGCTGATCCCCGGGATCTCCTCCTCGCCGACGACCGACGCGGGGCGGCAGAGACGCCGAAGCGAACACCACACTTGAAATGTCACAGCTGAACAATACAAGGTCATATGGCCATCGAACCGCAGTGGCTGCTGCTGACCTACAAAGTCCCGACCGAACCGTCGCGGCGCCGGATGGCGCTATGGCGGCGGTTGAAAGGGCTCGGCGCGGTTTACCTGCAGAACGGCGTGTGCGTGCTGCCGGCAACCCCGCAGCACGTCCGCCAGCTCAAGATCATCGACAACGAGATCCGCGACATGGGCGGCGAGGCGGTGCTGCTCGAGGCGGCGCCGCTCGATCCGGGCCAGCTCGAGCGCGTTATCGCGCGCTTTCGCGCCGATCGCGATGAAGCCTACCGCGAGGTCATCGAGCGCTGTGCAGGTTTCGAAGAAGAGATCGCGCGCGAGACCGCCGCCGGCAAGCTGACCTACGCGGAGCTCGAGGAGAACGACGAGGATCTGAAGAAGCTCAAGGCGTGGCACGTCAAAGTGGCGGCTTTGGACTTTTACGCGGCGTCGCTCGGCCCCGAGGCGCGGGAGGCCCTCGCCCGCTGCGAGGCGCTGCTCGACGCCTTCGCGCAACAGGTGTTCGAAGCGCAACAGGAAAATAGGCTTGGCCCGGACCCGGACGAGGGGGGCGCATGACGCTTCACCCACGCGCCAGCCGGCAGGGTGCCGCAGTGTGCACGCTGTTCGGCGTCGGATGTTTGCTGTCGCTTCTTGCGGGTTGCGCGCCGCCGCAGCCCGTCGAGCTCTCGGCCGCCGAAGCGGCGGCGCAATTTCGTACGCGGCGGCTCGATGACGAAGGCCTTAGGGACTTGGCGTCGCGGCCCGCGGTTGGTTTTTCTTCCTGGCCACCGGCCCTTTTTGACGCCCGCGCGCTTGACCTCGCAGCACTCTACTTCAATCCCGCGCTGCAAGTGGCGCGGGCGCGCTGGCAGGTGGCCGACGCCGCTGTCGTGACGGCGGATCAGATCCCCAACCCCACATTCAATGTCTCACCGCTGTACGTGACCAACGCCGTGGGCGGTGAAGTGCCATGGTTTCTTACCGCAGGCCTGATCCAAATCATCGAGACGGCCGGCAAGCGCGGGGTGCGGGTCGCCCGAGCGAAGTATCTCGCGGAAGCGACGAGACTGGACGCCCGGAACATAACCTGGGAAACGATAGGCCGGGTCAACGGCGCGCTGCTCGCTCTCGCCGCCGCCCGGACTCGGATCGCGGCCATTGACCGGCAGGTCGCCGCCCAGACCGACCTGACTGACATCGCCGAGAAACGCCTCATCGCCGGGCTCGGGTCGCGGCTTGAGCTGCTCGCCGCACGCACGGCGCTCAACCGGGCGCGGCTGGACCGGCAGGCGGCAGAAACGGCGCTGGCCGAAGCCCATAATCTGCTGGCCCAGGCCGTGGGGGTCCCGGTCGACGCGCTTCCGCTGGACCGGATCGCGGCGAATAATCCCGACGAGCCGCTGACCGCCGATTTCGAGAAGAGTGTCAGGCAGCAGGCTGTCCTTAATCGAGCCGACCTACTCGCCCGGCTGGCGGATTACGCGGCCAGCGACATGGCACTGCAGGCCGAGCTCGCCAACCGTTATCCGAACCTCGAGCTCGGCCCGGCCTTTGAGTACGACAAGGGCGCACAGCAGTGGGGCCTGTCCTTGACCGCAGCGATCCCGATCTTCAACCGGAACGAGGGACCTATCGCGGAAGCGTTGGCACATCGGCGCCAGGCCGGCGACGAGTTCATCGCGCTTCAGGCGAGCGTAATCGGGGACATCGACCGGGCGATCGCGGCCTACGATTCGGCGCAGCGCAGCTTTGCCGTGGCGGATGCACTGGCCGCTCGGCAACGTGCCCAGCTGCCCGCACAGGAGGCGCTGTTTGCGCATGGCGAGACCGATCGCCTCGAATTGCTCGCGGCCCGGGTGGAGCGGGCTAACGCTGAGCTGGTGCGGGCGGACGCGCAAGCGGCACTCGCCAAGGCCAGGCTCGCCGTCCAACTCGCCGGGCACCGTTTCGTCAACGGTTTCGACCCCGGTCCGCTGGTGCTGCCGGACGGGAGCTAGCCGATGCAGCGCACGCGCAGCTTTCGCATCCTATTGGCGGGCGTCCTGGCTCTCGCCCTTGCCGTCGGGATCGGTTTCGGCCTGCGCGCGGTCGGGCTGGGGGCGAGTGATACGGATGAGGAGCTGGTGGGTGAGGAGGCTCTGTCCTCTTCGGGCCGAGCGAAGAATGTCAATGGCGAGATCCACCTTCTTCTTCCTGCGGACGCTATTTCGGCGGGGAATATCACGGTCAGCTCGCTGCAACCGACCGAGTTTCAGGAACGCGTCGCCGGCCTCGGAACCGTAATCTCCCCGCAGGTCCTGGCCGACGCGCAACGCGCCTACCTCGCCGGCGCCGCCGAGGTGAAACAGGGCGGCCTTGCGACACGTGCTGCGCGTCTCGAGGTCGAGCGGCTGCAGCGGCTCCATCGCGACGACCGCATCGTCTCCGACAAGTCGCTCGAGACCGCGCAGGTCACAGCCGCGAGCGAGGAGACGAAGCTGCAGCTCGCGGGCAATCAGCTCGGATTGCAGGAGGCCGGGCTGCGCCAGCAATGGGGGTCGGTGCTGGCGGAGTGGGTCAAGACCGGCTCGCCGAACCTCGAACGCCTTCTTTCCGGCCGGGAGGTCTTGCTCCAGATTTCACTGCCGACCGGCCGGCAGGTGCGTGATGCTTCGAGCGCGAGCGTCGAGCTGGCTTCGGGCAACCCGCTGCCGGCAAAAATCATCTCCGAGCTGCCGCAGACCGATCCGAAGTTCCAAGGGCAGGGCTTCTATGCCGTCGCGGCGGCCGACCCGCGGCTGCTGCCCGGCATGATCGTGCCTGCTGCGATCGCGACGGGTCCGCCGGTGACGGGCCTCATCGTGCCGGATGATGCCGTCGTGCGCTGGCAGGGCCGCGCCTGGGTGTTCGTCGCCATCTCTGGGGGCGAGTTCGTACGGCGCCCCTTGGAGTCCGCGGTCGCGAGCCCACAAGGTTGGGTCGTCCGGTCCGGCTTCGTGGCGGGCACCCCGATCGTCACCCGCGGCGCCCAACTGCTGCTGTCGGAGGAGATCAAAGCGCAGCCGGCGGGAGGACAATCGTGAGCCCACACGGCCTGATCGGCGCGATCATCGCAGGATCGCTCCGCCACCGGTTCGTGGTGCTTGGCCTCTCGCTGATCCTGGTGGGCTATGGCGTGATCCAGCTGAGGAGCGCGAATTATGATGTGTTCCCCGACTTCGCGCCCCCGCGCGCCGCCATCCAGACCGAGGCGCCGGGCCTCTCGGCAGAGCAGGTCGAGACCCTCGTCACCCGGCCGATCGAGACGCAAATCATCGGGGTTCCGGGTCTGGCGTCGATCCGCTCGAACTCGATCCAGGGCCTGTCCGACATCACGGTCGTCTTCAATGCCGCGACGGACATATTTCGTGCGCGCCAGCAGCTGTCGGAGGTAATGGTGGGGCTGCGGCAGCAGCTTCCGGACGGGATTGGCGACCCGAGGCTGACACCCCTGACCTCGTCGACGGGAACGGTGCTGATCGCCGGCCTCACCTCGCGCACAGTGTCCGCGATGGAATTGCGCACGGTCGCCGATTGGACGATCCGGCCGCGTTTGCTCGCCGTGCCCGGGGTCGCCCAGGTGTCGGTGTATGGCGGCTTTACCAAGCAGTACCAGATCGCCGTCGACCCGTATCGCCTTGCCCGGTTTGCGATCTCGATCGAGGAGGTCGTCGCCGCCGCGCGTCGCACCTTGGGCGTGCGCGGCGCCGGTTTTATCGACAATGCCAATCAGCGTGTCGTCATCGAGGCGAGCGACAATGCCAATCAGCGTGTCGTCATCGAGGCGAGCGACAATGCGCCGACGATCGAGCGGCTCGCGAGCACGGTGGTGGCGCAGAACGATGGTCATCGCCTGACGCTCGGCGAGATTGCGACGGTCGAGGCCGCGCCCGCGCCGCCGATCGGCGCCGCCCTGATCGACGGCGCCCCCGGGCTGGAGCTCTTCGTGTCGTCGCAATACGGCGCCAACACGGTCAAGGTCGCCGCTGGGGTCGACCGGGCGATCAAGGAGCTGAGCCGAGAACTGACGCCGCAGGGCATCGTGCTGCGCAACGATCTCTTCCGGCCCGCTGGCTTTATCGAGACCGCCCTCGGAAATCTCGAATTCGCGCTGCTTCTGGGCGGCGCTCTCGTCATCGCGGTCGTGTTCTTGTTCCTGTGGAACTTTCGCATGGCGGCCATCGCGCTGACCGCGATTCCGCTGTCGCTTCTGGCCGGCATCATCGCCATCGACGAGCTGGGCTATAGCCTGAATACGATGACCTTGGGCGGTCTCGGGATCGCGGTGGGCCTTTTGGTCGATGACGCGGTGATCGTGGTCGAAAACGTCTACCGGCGCCTGAGGCAGAACAAAGCTGCGTCGACTCGGCCATCCATTACCGAGGTGATCGCAGCGGCGACTTTTGAGGTGAGAAGCGCTGTCGTCTACGCGACCCTCGCGATCGCGCTGATCTTCGTGCCGGTTCTGACCATGCAGGATGTGGCGGGCCGCCTCTTCGGTCCCCTCGGCCTCGCCTACATATTCGCCACGCTTGCCTCGCTGTTGACGGCACTGACCGTGACACCAGCCCTCTGCTCGCTGTTGATCGATCCCGACCGGCTGCCCGATCATGAGCCTCGGCTTACCCATTGGCTGAAGAGCGCATATCGCAAGCTCCTCGCGCTGGCCGATTTGCGGCTGCTCTGGGTCATGGCGGTCGTTGTCGGCGCCTCGGCCGCGATCTTCTCGCTCGTGCCGCGGATCGGGACCAGCTTCATCCCGCAGTTGAAGGAAGGGCACTACGTAATGCGGATGGCGCTCGTCCCCGGCAGCTCGCTGGATGCGACGACGCGCGTCGGCAAAGAGATCGCGAAGGCGCTGCTCAAGGCGCCGCATGTGCGGCTGGTCGCGCAGCGGACCGGGCGAGCCGAGAACACGGGGGAGCCCTTCGGCACGAATTCCAGTGAGCTCGACGTCGATCTCGAGCCGACCGATGCCCGAGGTCAGGCACAGACCGAGGCGGCCATCCGCAACGCGCTGCGCGAGATCCCCGGAGCCACTTTTGCGGTCATGACGTTCCTGTCAGACCGCCTCGACGAGGAGGTGTCGGGTTATACCGCTCCGCTGATTGCACGCGCTGTCGGAGCCGATCTCGACGCCCTCGACAAGGCCGCCGCGCAGATCGCGGCGGCGATCGAGACGGTTCCCGAGGCCGTCGACGTCGAGAGGATTGAAGCCCCAGCGCAGCAAGGCGTCTTGCCGCAGCTCTACGAGCAGTTTGGGAATGCCGGGCGGGTTCTGCTGCCGTACGGCTCCAAGCGGCGCTTTTGTCCCGCTGGGACAGCTCGCGATGAGCCAGGAGGCGACGGGCCGCTACGGCGTGCAGCACGAGGCGGGCCGCCGCATCCAAGTCGTCACGGCGAATACGACGGCTTCGAATATCGGTGCCTTTGCCGCTCGTGCACAGCAGAAGGTCAGAGCGCTTCAGCTGCCGCCCGGGATCACCGTGGAGTTCGCCGGCGCCGCGCAGGCGCAGGCCGCCTCCGCCCGCTCGCTGCTGACCGATTCGGTGCTCGCCGCCGCCGGGATGGTGCTGCTGCTGTCGCTGACCGTGGCTCGACTGCGCAATTTCGGGCTGATCCTGCTCAATCTTCCGTTCGCCATGGTCGGCGGCGTCCTCGCGCTTCTGCTGACGGGCGGCGTCGCGTCTCTGGGCGCGCTGGTCGGCTTCGTCACCCTGTTCGGAATTACCCTCAGGAATGCGATCATGATGGTCTCCCATTACGACCATCTGACGCTCGTCGAGGGCCATATCTGGGATCGCGACACCGCGATCGAGGGCGCCGCGGATCGCCTGTCGCCGATTCTGATGACCACTCTGGCGACGGCGCTCGGCTTGTTGCCGCTGGCGCTCGGCAGCGGCGAGCCCGGCCGCGAGATCGAGGGCCCAATGGCGGTCGTCATTCTCGGCGGGTTGGCGAGCTCGGCAATCCTAAACCTCCTTGTGTTGCCGGGGCTCGCGCTCCGCTTCGGCCGCTTCGGAAAATTTTACAATGGCACGACGGCGTATGAAGCCCACACATAACGCGCCTCGCCCACAACCTCGAACGCAATGACAGCGCGAAGCCTGGTCTCGCTGGCGCGTCCCTCGCCGACGCACGCGCGCTCGCTGAAGGGATGGGGGCGCGCCGAGACCGAACATAGTTACGACCGGCCATGACGGTCTGGCTTCATACCATCATCGATACCGTCGCCGCGCATCCGCACGCGGCTTACACGCTGGTTCTCGCCCTGGCTCTGGCCGAAGCGCTGCCTTTCGTCGGCGCCGTCATTCCAGGTTCGGCGATCATCATCGGTATCAGCGCTCTCGTGCCGGTCGGTGCGGTCGCGCTCTGGCCGCTGCTGGTCGCAGCAACAGCCGGCGCCGTGCTCGGCGATGGCGTGTCCTACTGGCTCGGGCATAGATACCAGCGCGACATCCTGCGGGTCTGGCCGTTCCGGCAAAATCCCGCGATCGTCGCGCGCGGCGATGCCTTCTACCACCGCCACGGCGGCAAGAGCGTGTTTCTCGCCCGCTTCGCGCCCGGCGTGCGGGCCGTGGTGCCGCTGGTCGCCGGCATTCTCCGCATGCCGGTCCGCCGGTTCTATGCCGTCAATATCGCCTCGGCCATGGTCTGGGCACCCTCGCACATCCTTCCGGGTGTCCTCCTCGGCGCCTCGATCGAGCTGGCCGGCGCGGTCGCCGGTCGGCTGGCGGTCCTGCTCTTGTTACTTCTGGCTTTGCTCTGGGCGCTCGCCTGGGCCGTGCGGACCGCGTTCCGGCTCGGTCTGCCGATCGTCTTCGCCGCGCAGGAGCGGGTGTGGAGATGGGCCGGCGGTCGGAACGATTGGGCGAGCCGACAAATCGTGGCGCTGCTCGATCCCGCGCGGCCGGAAGGCAAGGCGCTTGCGCTCCTCGCGATCCTGCTGATCGGGGCGGGATGGCTCTTCTTCGGCATCCTCGAGGACGTCACCACCCATGACCCGCTCGTCCGGGCCGATCTCGCCATCTATCACTTTCTCCAGAACTTGCGCATGGCGCCGGTCGACGCCGTCATGGTCGGCATTACGGAGTGGGGCGGCACCGCGGTTACCGCCGCGGTCACCGCAGCCGTTTTTCTGTCACTCCTGTGGCAGCGGGCCTGGCGCGCGGCGGTCTATTGGCTTGCCGCGGTGGCTTGCGCGTCCGTGTTCAATACGGGCCTGAAATTCGCGCTGCACCGTGCCCGCCCGGTTGAGGACCTT
>Ga0137359_10003814_pt1 | contig 12266 bp, 10 predicted proteins | sample Mad1_40_16metaG_FD_108281 | JGI IMG/M metagenome (GOLD analysis project Ga0137359, IMG submission 108281) | Vadose zone soil microbial communities from Angelo Coast Range Reserve, California, USA - Mad1_40_16 metaG | ecosystem: Environmental > Terrestrial > Soil > Vadose zone | place: USA... | reverse complement strand
TTCCAGCCTTTCGATATTTGCAGAAGGCCGCACGCGAATCTGCTTGAAAGAAGCGCCGGGTTTCACCTGACTTACGGTGCCAACGGGCAAGTCTTTCGGGAAAATCCTGTCCATGCCGCTGGTCACGACGCGCTGGCCGACGGCAACTTCATCATCGTTGCCGACGTGGTTCATGTCGAGCAGGGGCCCGCCGGTACCCACCACCGGGCTGTGAATGCGCGAATCGGCGATCATGGCGCCGACGCCACCGTCGCGATCGGTCAGCAGCAGTACCTGGCAGGTGTTGGGATAGGACTCAATGACTTTTCCCACCACGCCTTCGGGCGTGATCACTCCCATATTTTTGCGAATGCCTTCGTGCGTGCCCTGGTCGAGATAAACCACGGCGCTGTTGGCATCGGCGCTGGCGCCGATCACGCGGGCCAGGACCATGGGAACCTTGGCCTGCTTCTGCTTGAAATTCAAAAGGCTGGCGAGGCGGTCGGCCTCCGCAGACTTGCTTTGCAACTGCGTGATTTCCAGTTTGAGCTGGCCATTTTCGCGGATGAGCTCTTCGTTCTGCCGAGCGGTGTCGCTCAACGCAAAGTAGTGACGCCACGCATCGCGGAATTTTCCGATGCCCCAGGCGCCGCTGCGTTCGACCGGCGAAACGGCGGAGACGGTCCACATGCGAATCAGGCGGCCCTGGGTATCGCGCTTGATCTGGACCGCGAGCATCAAGACCTGCAGCAACACTACCAGCGCCAACAGGAACAGCGAGCGATGTCGAGAAGGTATTCCGGCCATTTTTGAGTTAACAGTTCACAGTTAACAGTTACAGTTAAAGCGATTTGGAGTTACTAGCAACGAGTGGCTGGTGACTCGTGACTGGCGACTCATAAATTCGTGACTCGTGAAAGGCGCATTTTCAAGTGCGAATCATTCCAGTCTTTACGCAAACCTTTCCTTAATCGATGCAGACCTGGCGCAAAAGTTTGAAATCGCTGAGCATTTTGCCGGTACCGAGCACTACTGATGCCAGCGGATCGTCCGCGATCGAGACGGGCAAGCCGGTTTCTTCGCGAATGCGCTTGTCGAGATTTTTCAGTAGCGCGCCGCCGCCGGTGAGTACGATGCCGCGGTCGCTGATGTCCGCAGAGAGTTCCGGTGGAGTGCGTTCGAGCGCGACACGCACAGCGTTGACGATGGTGGCAACACATTCGGCGAGGGATTCGCGAATTTCACTGTCGTCGATAGTGACAGTGCGTGGAACGCCTTCGATCAGGTTGCGGCCTTTCACTTCCATGGTCAGCGGCTTTTCGAGCGGATAGGCCGAGCCAATTTCCATCTTGATTTGTTCCGCGGTACGTTCGCCGACCAGCAAGTTGTACTTGCGCTTCAAATATTGCATGACGGCTTCGTCCATTTCATTTCCGGCGACGCGTACGGAACGCGAGTACACGATGCCGCTCATGGAGATGACGGCGATGTCGGTGGTGCCGCCACCGATATCCACCACCATGTTGCCGCTGGGTTCTTCGATAGGCAGCCCGGCGCCAATCGCTGCCGCCATTGCTTGTTCAACGAGATAGACTTCGCTGGCGCGCGCCCGATATGCGGAGTCCTGGACAGCGCGTTTTTCCACGGGAGTAATTTCGCTGGGAACGCCGATGACGATGCGCGGATGCACCAGCACGCGCCGGTTGTGCGCCTTCTGAATAAAATACGTCAACATTTTTTCGGTGACTTTGAAGTCCGCGATCACGCCGTCTTTCATGGGCTTGATGGCCACGACGTTTCCGGGAGTGCGGCCGAGCATCTCTTTGGCTTCGCGACCGACGGCGACCACTTCGCCAGTGACTTTATTGATCGCGACGATGGATGGCTCGTTCACGACGATGCCTTTGCCATGCGAAAAAACCAGGGTGTTGGCCGTCCCTAGATCAATAGCGAGGTCGGACGAAAATAAACTGAACACCGACCTCATGTTGTAACCGTTCTTGTTCATTCCCCCAGTCCTTTCGAAACAGAAACAAAAATCCGCGCGAAATGTTTTTATCTCAGGGTTTGTAAGTACAAACCCTGAAACCCGGTTCTCAGCGCCCTCTGCGGAGGGCTTGCAAAACGTTCGAGCTGCGCGTGATGCTTTATTCTCGCCGAAGACTGCACTCAGCGCAAAACCGGCGCCATTCGGCAAAATTTATTTGGGCACGATGTTTATCCGCGCCGGGATATTTTCGGCCCTGTTCACTTTCGCCACATTCACTTGGGCACGACGATCGTTACTTGCTGCTTGGCGGTGCCACCGCGCCGGTTTTGTCCCACAATCACGATAGTGTGTTCGCCGGGGGGCAGCGGTTCCGTGAAATACTGGAAGCTGCCGTTGCCTCCGATGCTGGGCACGGGCTGACCATTAATAATCAGTGCAGCCCCCGGTTCGGTCTTGCCGTAAACCTCCACGATGCGGCCCTGTAGCCGCGTGCCTCCGATTTCCAGCATCATCTCCTGCGTGCGTCCCTGGGCGACGAGCGTGAACTTAAAGGTTTCGCTGACTTCGCTGGTCTTTTTGTTGACATCGGTGGCGATGACGTTCCAGAAATAGTCTCCCGCGTCCAGTCCGCTGATTTCCGCAGACGGGCCCGACAGTCTTACTTGTTTCACCATTTTGGTGAACATTGCCGTGGCGCTAATCCGCAGCGTATAGGAAACGGCGTCTTTCACCGGCTTCCATTCGAAATGAATGGTCGCCGCCTTGGGGACTTCTACGATAATGGGCGCCAGGTTTAAAGGCTGCGAGAGATCGGGAGGCGCCAGCACGTCGGACCTGAGGATCGGGCCGACCGAAGAAATATTCGCCTTCTGCCACTGGCCCAATTCGACTTTTTCGCTTCCGCGACGAACTTCCGCGCTGCCGCTGGCCACGGTAATTTCACTTTCTTTCGATTGCGGGTCGGACTTTACGGATGCCCGGCTATTTGGCCGGATCTGCGCCACGGTATCCTCGACACTTACGGCCGCGTGCGAATTCGGGGAACTCCAATTCGGCGTGGAAAGATCCACAGCACCGGTATTGATGCGCACCGCCGTCGTGGCTTGTTCCTGAGTGACATTATTTTCTTCGACCGTTACCAGGGTGTCGGCTTTGATCGTGTACGACGTAGTGTCCGCAAAGGTAATGCGCGCCGCTCCGTCCGCCGCAGTCTGAATCAAGTCGCCTTTGTCCAGAGTGGTGCGGTAATCCGCGTCTACCCACTGCACGGAGTTCACTTTTTTCACCTGAACTCGTCCGTCCAGGTTCACGAATTTGACTTGCGTCACCGCCAGTGGGACCACATCGCCGTCCGAGCCGCTGACCGCGCTGGAGACTTTTTTCAGGACCGCCGCGTAAAATCCCGGCGTGACGAAATATACGGACGCGAAAATCAGCGCCACCAGAATCAAGGCGTACATCACCAGGCTCTTGTAAGACACGGCGTGCCAATACACCTCTACGCGCTTGACCCGCTCGGGGCCGGTCTGGTGTTGCGGACTGTTTGGCAATTGACTATTCACTGTTGTGGGCGCACCAGTGCCGCCATTTTTGAAATCTAGCACACGGTTCGCAGGTTCGAGCGTCGGCGCGGGACCTCGTAGTCAAACTGCAAATAGCTACCCGGTTACAACGCTTATTGCACGGATGCGACGCTTCTTTTTGACACCTGTCCGACCGGCCAGTGCGGCGATGGGGTAATCTGTTGCTTGTACAGGTTGAAACGCAATTTGTCAGGAGAATGCCGTTGAATACGGTTCGTCGGATGCGCGCGCGATCCCTTTTGCTGCCGGTTTTCATCTGTTGCGCGGTTATGCCTTGCGCCGCACAGGTTTCGCTGGATCCGGCGGTGGTCTCGGCTCGCGCGGACGGCTGGCTAAAGTCCTATCAAACAGCGGGTGATTTCAGCGGAGCGGTCCTGCTGGCGCAGGGCGAGAAAATTATTTTTCAGAAGGCTTATGGCCCGGCCGATCCACAGGTGGGCTCGCTAAACCGGTTGGACACACGTTTTCGAATCGCATCGATCAGTAAAACTTTTACTGCCGCCGCAATCGAAAAGCTGGTTAGCGACGGGAAGCTGCGCTATTCGGACCCACTCAGCAGATACGTGCAAGGAATTCCCAATGGCCAGTCCATCACCATCGAACAACTTCTCATGCATGAAGCGGGGGTTGGAGTACTGGATTCCGAGGAAGTTTTCCGCGATTGCCTCTCGCGACAGGATTTGCTGCGACGCCTGGCTGCTGCGAAACCACTTTTCGAGCCGGGAAAGAAATCGCAGTACAGCAACGAAGGCTATTTTTTGCTGGCAGCGGTAATCGAGCGTGCAACCGGAGAATCCTACAAAGAATTCCTGCGCAAGAATATCTTCGCGACGCTGCACATGGAAAATTCCGGAACTGCTTGCCGTGATCTGCCACAGGGCCACAACGCCTTCGGGAGCGTCGCCACTGGCTCCGAAGCGCGCCTGCGTCCGCTTCCTTTTAACGAAGCTGCGCTTGACGGACCCGGATCGGTATTCGCTGACGCACAGGATCTTAACCGCTGGCTTCGTGCGGTGGACACCAATCCTCAATTCGACGTGAGCAAGCTTAAATATCCCTGCGGCTGGGGCAAACGCAAATACACTTCGCGCGATTTGATTGAACAATCGGGCCAGCTGGAAGGATTTATTTCTCACGTTGCGATTTATCCGAAAGAGCACATCTACGCGATCGTGCTTAGTAACATCCAATCGGGATTTTCGAACTACATCGCCGCAGATCTGGAAGCGGTTTTGTTCGGTGGCACCGTGTCTAAGCCGCCGGAGGTGACGCCGCTTACACTCGGAACGTTCCATGCGCCAGTACCTTGGAGGTTTCCATTCGAACGAAACGCCTTATCCGCAGACTCTGGCGATTCGCAACGGCGAACTGGCGATGCACTGGGGCAACGATCCGTTCTGGCGCGAAATGGTGATGATTGATGGCGACACCTTTTTCCTGCGCGCGGAATATGCGCGCATCCGTTTCGAACGCGGAGCGGATGGCTTGATCTACGGCATGACTTGGACCTGGCCTGGCGGAGCGCACTTGACGCTTGTGAAAGACAAAATCGAAGGTAGCCCCGCTCAAGCTGCGCCAGAAAATCCCTGACGCCGAACTGCGGGTAGTCAGAAAAGGACTCGCCCTGGCTTAGCAAGACGGCGAAAACAAGAAGCCCTGCCGACGAAACTTCGCAAGCAGGGCCCTGGCCACGCAAAATCTCAACACATCATTCGTTAGAAAGGGCCGTCAGAAACGGATATAGGGACCAAATGATGCACGGAAATTATTGTGCGTGCCGCCATTAAAGTAGATTTCGTCTCCCACGTCGAGGCGTAACCCGATTGGCCCAATGTGACCCTCGAGTCCGCCGCCCGGATAGAATGCACCCATCACACTCTTGTCGCGAAGATTTTGCACGTTGCTGACAAAAGTCCCGAGCGTGGCTGGCGCCGCATCGAACATGGCATCCACAAATCCACCCTTGATGGTCACGAAGGGATGAAAATTGGTGTGCCCCAAAGCCAGTTTTGGGCCAAAGAGTCCGTGCAGCAGGCGGAAGTTCGAGCGATTCACGGTGATGCTCCCGCCGCGTTCGAAAGCTTCCGTGAGCACCTGATTGAAGTCGTAGCTCATCTCCCCTTCCAGCATCAGATGATGACCCAACCCGACGCCAAGCCGCCCGCCGACCCCGGAGAAGTTGGTATCCGTCTGCGATAGCCGAAAGTAGTCGGCGTATACTCCAACGGCCACATGATCCTGATCCTGGGCAACTACCACTGGGGTGGCCACAAGTCCGCACAATAGTACTAGCAGGGTAATACGGCTCATTCGGGTCTCCTGAAAAACGAGTTTTTATGTTTCGCGGCGAGAGAATCGAGGGCGATAGGAGAGGCTGAGGGCGATTTCTCTGTGCTCAATTAGACGCGCTCTCCGGCATGCGGTGTTGTGCGGAGTTTCCTGTAAAAACGCAGGAGAAGTGCCGCAGCGATCGCGATTGTTTAATAAGGGTACGCGCAACAAAAGTTTGCGGTTGACGACGCGAAAACAACGTATTAGCGTACTACTCGCTGAGTGAGAGGTTCTGGTACTACTCCTCTATTGTCTGTTCCGAAGGCAACTGAGAACATGCTCGCAGAGTGGGATGATTCCCGGTGGCGGCCGGTAGCGAGAACGCGGTAAGTTTCCGCAAGGTTCTACCGTCTAGTCTCTCCAGCAGAAGCGTCGCGAAGTTTCAAGCCGGCAGGAGTGTTTGGCTCACGTTATGTCCCTACTGCACTTTCGCTGTAAAGAACGCCGCCGCACACAACGAGTCTCTTTGACCGTCCCTCTGTCTTTGCATGGGCATAATGAAGACGGACAAAAATTCTGCATTCATGTAAAGTCCAACGCCGTCAGCCAGCACGGGGCGCAAATTGAAACGGAACATCCGGTGGTTGTCGGTCAGGTGCTGATTCTGGTGAACGAAAGCAGCGCGCGCAAAACGGAAGCTCGGGTGGCGTCGATTCAGCGCAAGCGCGACGGCAAAACCTACGTTGGCGTGGAATTTCTATCCACCGAAATCAATTTCTGGAGCATGACGTTTCCGATTCCCGGCGCAAAACCGCTTCGCCGCTCCATTCCCAAAGTAACTCCCAACAAAGTTACCGCTTAGTTTCGGCTTTTTCGGCGGGCGGACTTCTTCGTCTTCTTGCCCGCAGGTTTACTGCCGCGCTTATTTTTCGGGCGCGAGCCTGCGCTCTTCAGTTCTTCCTGCGCGCGTTTCGGTAGTTTTGCAAACACCAATTCATAGGACGTGCGAAGCAGTTCCGACAACTCGCCGCGGGTCATCGCATCGGGGCTTTCCAGGGCCACCCATTTTGCGCGTGCCAGGTACGGCGCCGGAATAATCTTTGGCCGCTCCGTCAGTTCCGCGAACGACTCGTCCGAACATTTGAAGGTAAGACACACTGGCGCCGGTTCGAGGGGCGCGATGGCAAACATTTTTCCGCCCACTTTGAAGAGCAGGTCGTTGCCCCACTGAATCTGCTCGGTCGCGCCGGGCAGTGGCAGGCAGATGTTGCGCAGCCAATCAATATCTATCATGGCCTCTTTCAACTTACCCGTAATGGGTGTCCGCGGAGGAGGTTATTTCGCGCGGCTGAATTCCACAAAGTCACGTCCAGTGTATGAGCGGTATTTGCCAGCCTCAGGGGCTGTAACTTGCAGCGGTACTGGACGCTTCATGTCAGTGTCTTTTTGCGAAGCCGCCCGAAACAATTCGTTTGCCGCCAAATCCAGCACCACAAATTTTCCGCCTTCGATAAATCCCACGCCGTACGCTCCGGGCTTCAGCGCTTGCGCGCCAAACTGCAGCGCCACCTCCGTGATCAGGTACGCCTGATATTTTTCGCGAATGCCGGTCGAGTAACCGGAATTATCCACCAGTCCCGCCAGCATATAGAAATCGTCTGAAAAGTGGATGCCACCGGTATTGCGCATTTGTGCTGGAGCGGTTTGTCCGCGAAAGAAAACCGATTCAGGGAAAAGCTTGGTCTTGATGTCTGATGCTTTCAGCACCGTGTCTTTGTCCGGCTTCGGCAATGCCGATTGACCGCCCGACAGCGCGGAGGTTCCGGCGAGCAGTCCGGTAAAAAGAATCGCGAAGCCAAAGAATCCAATTTCACGTCGATTGAGTCTCATCGCCGCTCCAATCCGCCACCTCATTGGTTTTAGAGAGTACCTCAACTCGCGTGCGAATTCAGTGGTACAGCGGTCACCTCGGCCGATCGCTGCGAGCCTTCTCGCCTCCTGTGATACCGTACACGCGATTCGTTTTTTCGAAGAGGTGATCGCAAATGTTGCAGCGGCGCGAGTTCATGAAAGTATTTTCGGTGGCGGGTCTGGGAGGGACGCTGCTGCCTGGAGTGCTCTGGGCGCAGGCGCAAGGCAAGCCAGCTGTCACTAAAGAGATGATAGACGCAGCGGCGAAGATTGCCGGCGTCGCGATTCCCGAGGACTACCAGAAGATGATGCTGGAAAGCCTCAACGATCATGTTGACGGCTTTAAAGAGATTTTTCAGTTGCACATACCCAATTCCGTCGAGCCGTCACTCCTGTTTCTTCCCGATACATCGCATGCAAAATTCGACACGCAAAAATTGCCGATGCGCATGTCTGCCGCGCCGGTGATGGCAGTGCCTAAGAATCCGGACCTTTTGGCGTTCGCCACGGTTCGCGAACTTGCGGAGTTGGTGCGCACGCGAAAAGTTTCTTCCACTTCGCTCACTGAAATGTACCTCGAACGCCTGAAACGCTACGACGCGAAATTGAAATTCGTGGTGACATTGACCGAAGAACGCGCTCTTAGTCAGGCGAAAGAAGCCGATCGCGAAATCGCATCGGGCAAATATCGCGGCCCGCTTCACGGATTGCCGTGGGGCGCGAAAGATTTGCTGGCGGTAAAAGCCTATCCGACCACATGGGGCGCGGGCGGGTTCGAGAAGCAGGTGATCGACGAAGATGCGACGGTCGTAAAGCGGCTCGACGAAGCTGGCGCAGTTCTGGTTGCGAAACTTACGCTCGGAGCGCTGGCGCTCGGTGACCACTGGTTCGGCGGCATTACGCGCAATCCGTGGAATTCTCGTCAAGGTTCCAGCGGTTCGTCGGCAGGCCCGGCATCGGCTACGGCCGCTGGGTGCGTGGCGTTCAGCATCGGATCAGAAACGCTTGGTTCGATTTCTTCGCCATCTACTCGCTGCGGTTGCACTGGACTGCGCCCAACTTTCGGTTTCGTGCCGCGCACCGGGGCCATGGCGCTCTCCTGGAGCATGGACAAGCTTGGGCCTATCTGCAGAAGCGTGGAAGATTGCGCGTTGGTTCTGGATGCGATTTACGGTCCGGACGGGAAAGACCGAACCGTAGACGCGCACGCGACGTTCAATTGGGACGCCAATCTCGACTGGCGGCAACTCCGCGTCGGCTATCTGAAAAAAGACTTCGAGCCTGAGAAGGAGGAGCCACCGCCGCAAGGGACAGAGAAGCCCGCTACGCCGGAGGAGCAGGAAAAGATCGAGAAAGAACGCAAACGCCGGGAGGCGTTTCGCATCCGCGCCGCGTACGACCGCAGATACAACGACGCCGCTCTGGAAAAACTCCGCGCGATGGGTGTGAACCTTATTCCTGTTGAAATGCCGAAATTCGCTTACGATCCGATGGTGGCGATGCTGGAGTGCGAAGCGGCGGCTGCGTTCGATGAACTCATGCGAACCGGCCGGGACAAACTTCTTACGGAGCAGGGGCCAGACGACTGGCCAAACACATTCCGCGCCGCGCGCTTTTTCCCAGCCGTCGAATACATTCAGGCCAGCCGTGCCCGGCGCATGGCTATGGATGCGGTTGGCAGAGTATTTTCTGAATTCGACGTAATCGTAACGCCGACGTCCAGCCAGCAACTGGTTATTACGAATCTTACCGGGCATCCCGCGCTGATTCTTCCTAACGGTTTTCGTGGCGCGGACGCGCCTCCTCCCGCCTCCACCGTGGAAGGAGCGGACGAAAACGTTGGCGGCTCCGGAACAGCGGTGAGCCTGACATTTCTTGGCAATCTATTCGGAGAAAATAAGCTGCTGGCATTGGCGCGCGCTTACCAGGAAGCCACCGGGTTTCACAAACTTCGTCCAAGGCTTGAGTCAGCTTGAGCGGTGACATCGGCTGTCCGCGTTAATTCAGCTGCCTTTTTGGATTGGATAGCCTTTTTCCACCCAATCGGTGTTGAAGCTTGTTGGCAGGATCAGCGCGCGAAGCCGCGCGAATCCCATGCCTTTCAACGCCGTAAATGCCGGGCGCAGATTCGGACATTTTTCCAGAGGGCAGCACCCGCAATACAGAACTACATCGGAATTCTTTGGCAACGTGGCTGCGTATTTCTTCAGGTCGCCGATGCCTTGTTCCGACGATCCCGGGCCGTAATACACCGCGCCAGGAATGTGCGCTCCGTTGTAGAGCGTTCGAGTTCCAACATAGATAACCAGTGCGTGTGGATCTTTCTCCTGGTGCAGTTCGGTGACCAACTGCGCGGGTTGCACGGTTTGCACCTCGGTCCACGGATCGGTGCGAGCCGCCAATGCGAGATACAGGAGGGCCGGACTCGTCATCAAAAGCGCGCAGAAGAACGCGAGGCGGAGATTCTTAGAGGGCACAACGGCGATGATTTTCATCGAGGAAATAATAGCGAGCGGCGGGCACACCGGCAAGAGCGTCGTTTCAACTGCTGCAAGACTATTTTTTTGTTTCGCTGCGCTGGCGCATTAGTTTGACTGCTGTGGCGCGCAATGTTTCGGGGATGTTTTTATTCATGCCGAGTTTCTTGAGGTCGGGCGGATTCAGCATGGGAAGAAGGCCTAGCGTGCAATCCAGCGGCGCCTTGCCGTTATTCAAAAGGTTGCGAATAACGTTGTAGTTCTTACGAAAATTTCTGTTTTTGCCAATCATGCGCAGAATTTCGTCGGTCAGGTTGGTCATGGACGCGAACGCTTCCACTTCCTGATCGGTAAGGCGCGGCGATTGCAGTACCGCTCGTTGCACCACTTTGTTGGTATCGCGAATCAAGGTGCGGCGCGCTTCAGAGCCGCCTTTCATCGCGAATTTCACGCGTTGTGAAACGGTCATGGTGGAAATCTGTTGCAGCAGCGTTTTGCGGCGTTCATTGTCCGGCTCGGCGTCCGCCAGCGCTTCCGTGAGGGCTTCCATATCCGGCATCGCGTCGCTGAGCAATTCATTCAACTGGCTTTTTTGTTCCAGCGTGATGGAACTGGATTTTTCGAGCGCCTCGGCAAGTTCGCGGGAATCACTGACGCGTTCCAATTCATCCATCAGCGCCTGAACGCCGAGCGCCGAGAGATGCTGGACCAAGGGAACAAGATGTGCGGCGGCGCAATTTTTATTTTTGATCAGCGCATCCGCGACACCCGGTTTGGCCGCCAGATTCTTTGCGGCAAATTCGAACAACGGTTCCAGGGCCTGCTGGCGATTCAGGGCTTCCACGAAATTTTCGATGGGCAGCGCCAGAATGGATTCCTGCGCGCGGGTGGAAATCAGTTCATCGGAATCGAACGCCAGCACGCTGAGAATTTCGGCGAGATCGGGGGGCGGCAATTTGACGCCGCCGGTGCACACGGCAAGTTTGTCTTCACGGGTCGCGTTCCCACGACGCAATTCTTGCAGAACTTCAGGGCTGAGTAGGTCCACCGGCTGCCTGCCTTAGGTCTTTTGACGTCAATGAAATTGTACTGGAGGAGCCGGGTGTGGGGCGGGCATAACTTTCTGGCCGTTCAACTGCAGCAACAGGGCGGAAAAGTCGGCTGCAGTAACGGCAAATTTATCGTTGGCGGAGAAATGCGAATTCTGTCTGGCAGGCAGTTCCGCGTCGACCAAGCCGTCGGCCGCAATCTTCACGCGCGTTGCAACGGATGCTGCGACGGAAAGATCGAGCGCAAGTGACTTTTCCGCTGCACTGGCCGGCGTCGCCAGCGAGCTATTCACGAAAAGATTTTGCGCGGCATGGGAGGCGGGAATACTGACCACGGCGGAAGCTTTTTTTGCGGCGCGATGCGCGGCATAGCGCCGCCAGGCGTACCGCCCGCCAAAGACCACTCCGACAAGCGCGGCAATCAGCACTACGACCGCGAGCGCAGGGATCCACTTGGGAGGAGAGGGAATTCGTTCTTCCGGTTTTTGCAAGACAGGAGCGGAGGTTTCTCCGCGTGCAAGATCGTAATCCGAGAGCAAATTTTCTTCGCTGAGCCCGAGGTAGCGCGCGATGCTACGCACGAAGCCGCGTCCGAAGACGCCGCCGGGCAGCTTATTCCACTCTTCGTTTTCGAGGGCCTCGAGGAACTTGGGCGCGATACGCGTGGCGGAAGCAATTTCCTTGACTGTAACTTCGCGCAGTTCCCGCTCGCGTTTCAGGCGCTCCCCAAACGTACCCTTGGCCATTTCGTCGAACCGTTCCTCGATTTTGACGCCTCCATTCTGGCGCCCGATTTTCGCGAAATACCGCGGTTCCTCCGGGACGGAACAGCGCCGCCAGGAATGGGCGAAAGTAAGGCCCTGACGCACTATAGGTTTGCCGTCAAGGCGGTGTCCAACGCTTGAAAAAGAATCGGATGAGGCGGAATTGCGGGCTGACGAAGCGCCTGTTAAACAGGATGAATGGGATCGGATGTATCCTGGATGGCGAGATGGCAACGCCTGTA
>Ga0137359_10003813_pt1 | contig 12269 bp, 10 predicted proteins | sample Mad1_40_16metaG_FD_108281 | JGI IMG/M metagenome (GOLD analysis project Ga0137359, IMG submission 108281) | Vadose zone soil microbial communities from Angelo Coast Range Reserve, California, USA - Mad1_40_16 metaG | ecosystem: Environmental > Terrestrial > Soil > Vadose zone | place: USA... | reverse complement strand
CGAATAATGAAAATGGCGAACACGTCTTTGCCGGTGCCGGCTGGGCCGGGTGGCGATGAGTCGCGTCGCGGGTCGGAGATTCGGTGAAAGCAAAGCGCCTCTTTGCTGCAATCGATTTGCCGGGATCAATCAAACGCTTCCTTGTCGATCTTGACCCAAAAATTCACGACGTCCGTTGGGTTGACGCTGAGCAAATGCATCTCACCCTCGGTTTTTTTGAATCTGTGCCGGAAGATGTCGATCTAAAATTACGCGAAAAACTCAGCTTGGTTCAGTTCGGCGCTTTTTTTCTGCCGATCGCGGGCGTGGGAACCTTTCCGCCAAAAGGTTTGCCGAAGATTATTTGGATCGGCGTTGGTCGTGGACATCCGCACCTGTTCCAGTTGCACAAGCGCGTAAGCGACGCAGCTGTCGCCGTTGGTCTGGAACCGGATTTGCGACCATGGCATCCGCACATCACGCTCGCGCGTTGCCGGAACGTTCCGTCGCATTTGCTGCGCCGTTTTTTGAAATCGAATGTCGATCTTGATGCGGGAATGGTCCGCGTAGAATCGTTTCATCTTTATTCGAGCAAACTGGGCCCGGCCGGCCCAGCTCACACGCGCGAGCTCACACTTTCCTGTAGCGGCGGTCTATGACGGCCGGCAAATAAGTTCGACGCTCATAGAGCGCCACTACAGTCCGCGACTCGATAACGGCGCGGCTATATCCTCGAGCGGCCGACGTTCCGCCGCGACGCCAATCCACGCCTCCGTCAATGCGCCAAAAATCATGAGCGCCGCCCCAACGAGATATCCGATGAACAACGCCGTGCTCGATCCGGTCCCGATGATCCATCCGAACAAAAGCGGCGCGCCCACTCCGCCGGCGAGTGTTCCGATTGCATAAAAAATCGCGATCGCCAGGGCACGAATTTCGAGCGGAAAAATTTCGCTTACCGTCAGATACGCGGAGCTCGCTGCCGCAGAGGCGACAAAAAAGATGACCGTCCACGCCAATGTCTGTGTCTGCGCGGTGAGCATTCCCGCTTGGAAAAGACACGCCGTCGCGGCGAGCAACACGCCCGCGAGCGCATACGTCGCGGTGATCATCTGTTTGCGGCCGATCGTGTCGAACAAATGTCCGAGCAGAAGAGGCCCAAGCACATTTCCGAGGGCAAAGGGCAGCAAATAACCGCCTACATTGCTCTCGGGCACGGCGTAAAACCGCATTAACACAAGCGCGTAAGTAAAAAAGATGGCGTTGTAGAAAAAAGCCTGTGTCAGCATCAGAATAAAACCGAGGAGCGAACGTCGCCGATGTTCCTGCGCGATTGCGTTCCAAATCTGCCGCCACGGCGTGTGCGTCCGGGTGTGGATTCGGGTCGGTGGTGCGTCGTGCGCTGGGAGTGCTTCTCGATGCGCCGTGATCTTTCGCTCGACTTCCGCAACGATTCGTTCCGCCTCAGCGTTACGTCCGTGAATCATCAACCAGCGCGGACTTTCCGGAATCCAACGGCGAAAGAAGATCACGACCAAACCAAGTGTTGCACCAATTCCAAATGCGAAACGCCAGCCCAGCCAGATCGGCAGCCGGCGCGGATCAAGCAGCACAATCGTCGCAGCGGAGCCGAGCGCGGCACCGGCCCAGTACGATCCGTTGATCATTAGATCGACACGACCGCGCACGCGCGCCGGAATCAGTTCGTCGATGGCGGAGTTAATCGCGGCGTATTCGCCGCCGATTCCCGCGCCTGTTAGTGCGCGAAAGAAAGCGTAACTGGCAAAACTCCAGGAAAAGGCGGTTAGCCCTGTTGCGACGAGATAAACCGCGACCGTGATGAAAAATAGTTTTTTTCGTCCGAGTCGATCGGTTCCGTACCCAAAAAGTAGCGCGCCGATCACCGCGCCGGCGAGATAAAAGGTCGCGCTCGCGCCTACTTGCGCGTCGCTTAGTCCGAGCGTCTCACGACGCGTAAGGATTCCACCGAGCGCACCGGCCAGGGTGACTTCAAGGCCATCGAGAATCCACGTTGCTCCGAGTGAAATAACAATTAGCCAATGCCACCGGTTCCACGGCATTCGGTCCAGCCGCGCTGGCACGTACGATTCGATCCATTCGCCATCGGCCATATCTCAACCGTCGGTTGTCTCGCTACGATTTTTCCGAAGACTGCGAAGGCACCATGATGGCGTCGCGCATTCCGTGCAGGAGTTTTTTATCGGCAGGGGCGATCGTGGCCAACGCGCCGCGCAGTCTTACGCGGTCGGATTCGACGAAGAAATAGGGACAAAGGCGAACGCGTCCTTTCATTGTTTTTAATTCGCCTGACTCGGCGTCCCAGTATCGATGTTCGAACAATCGGCCTTTGTGAAAGCGCTGCAGAATCGTTGGTGACGACTCGAAGGTCGCGAGCGCATTGTCGATCCTGCGTTGCCATTCGGCGTGCGGAAGATCGGCGCCGAGTGCGATTCCGCGGCTGCCCCAGCCGAGCGGCGAAAATCCGCTCACCTTCAAAAGAAGATCACGATCTTTTTGGCTAAATTTAGCGGCTTCGTGCCAATCGTGAATTTCGAGGCGCGGAATCACCGCGTGTTGCGGCAACGGCGTCGGATCAAGCAGCCAAGAGTAGGGAATTACCTCCTGCAATTTAATGAAATATTTTTCACCCAGTTCACGTCGCCAAAATTCGTGTAATGGTTGCAGCCAGAAAAGGGCGAACCACATTTTCTCTTCCAGATACGGCTTGATCGGCGGCGTGATTGAAATTCGACCTTCCTCATTTGCGCGCAGTGTTTTATCGATCTTGGGAAGGTTTGCCAGATCAAACAGCTCGAAAAACCGGTAGACGGCGCGGCCATCCTGCGGTTCGTAGTTTTCCGCGACCACCACACGCCATTCGAGATCACGATGTTGATCTTTCAATCGCGCGGCGATCCATTCCATTTCCGGCCGGTAAGTTGCGGCTTCCTGCGAGATGACAATGTCGCCGCCATTCGGCAAAACACTTCGAAATCCATCGAGCATTCCATTCGCGCCACCGATGAGTTCGTTCTCGAACACCGAGTAGGTCTGGTTGAGCCACCCGGTCAATCCGATGCCTCCAGGCACGGAGTCAATTTCTGCAATGATGTAACCGCTCTCGGTCAGAATGAGATCAGGACGAATAATTCGCGGCAGATCGTCGCGAATTTCTTTTCGGCGCGAGAACTCGATCAATTCCGGCGGTTTGCCGGCGTCAAGATAATGCGCCACCCAGGCAGGTTGTTTGCCTTTAATGCTCAGTTGATAAAGTTGATTGCACGCGCGCTGAAAAATGAGAAGGCGGTGGCCAAGTTGCTCGAGCTCAGCTAGAAACTTCTTCTCGATCGGAAACGGATCCGGCGAGATCAGCCAGTCTTTTTCGGCAAAGAGACCCTCTTTTGGAAGTGCTGCACGGATTGCGGCGTGCTTTTCGATTTCAGCCTCCGCAATCATCGTCCCGCCGCTATTCGTTTCAACGCAAGCTTCACCAGCTCCTGAGCCGATTTCGCTTCGCCTTTTTGCTGCATTTCGCGAACGCTTTTATGCGCATCGATTTGTTTGTAACCCAGCGCGATCAGTGCAAGGACCGCTTCATTAGCCTCTTCCTCCTCGGGTGTAGGCGCATGGGCCGCGCTCGCCACTTCCCACGCCGCGGCCACGCCGAGTTTATCTTTTAATTCGAGAACGATCCGCTCGGCGGTTTTTTTCCCGAGGCCGCTGATTTTGGCCAGCGCGGTTACGTCTGAATTTACGACTGCGCTCTTAAAATTGCTCACGCTCATTCCACTCAGCACTGCAAGCGCGAGCTTCGGTCCGATGCCGCTGACGTGATTGACCAGCAATCGAAATAAATCGCGTTCCGCCGCGCTCATGAATCCGTAAAGCACATGCGCGTCTTCTCGAACATGCAGATGAGTCAGGATGCGCACTGACTGCCCGGCCGCGGGAAGTTTGTCGTAACTCGAAAGCGGGATAAAGACTTCGTAGCCAAGTCCGCTAACATCGACAATCGCCTGTGTCGGCAATGCGCTGACCAGTTTACCGTCGAGAAACGTGATCATGTTTTGCAATTCCTAACAGACGAAGGCGAAACTGCAAATTGACCTGAATTCCGCATCACTCTGGCTTCAGGATAAGAGTAAGATCGACATGTTTGCCTTTCGCGACGTTGACTCCGTGGCTGGAGAATCTTTTCCAATTCGCGGGCGAACCAGGAGCGAGATTCGTCGGCACAATCACAAACCGGGGACCGCTTTGTTCCATGAATTGCCCAACGCTGTCCCGGCGCAATGGGGTCATAAATCCCTTAACGCGGCTTCGAAAATACCAAACCAGGCTTGGCTCGGTAAAATCGACAACCCCAAATTCCATTCCCGGCACAAGATCGCTGCGCGATTGTTTTAAAAGATCGGCCGCAGGAAAAAATCGGGCGACGAAAGAAGGTAGTAAAATCGCGATCCCGAAAAGTAAAACGACCGTCGCGGCCGCAAATTTCCGAAATGCTTGCATCGAGAATTGCGCTGCCGCCAAATGCCGGGCCAGAAGCAGGGCGAGCAACGGAAATGCCGGCAGTGTGTAATGCGGCAACTTTGTTTTCACGAGCGTGAAAATGACGAAGATGATCGCGGTGCCGGCGAGGAGGTAATTGTCGATCTTGTCGCGCTCTTTCCAGAGCTGCCGCGTAAGCCATGGAAGTTTGATCGACCACGGAAAAAAGCTGGCGAAAACCGTCACGAAATAGAAAGGGAGCAGGAGGAGATACACGCCTAACGAATTCGCGCCATGACCTTCCATCGCTCCGAACGAGCGACCAATCACATGCCGACCTATGCCTACTCGAAAAAATTCACCGTGCGTTTGAATCAGCGCGGGAATTCCCCAGAGCGCTACGATTGCAAGCGCCACGAGAATGCCGCGCGTAAATTTGAATCGCGGGTTGAGTTGAATATCTCGATGGAAAAGCTTTATCGAAGCAACGGTCAAAAGTGGAATCCACCCGATCGGCCCTTTGGCCAGAAATGCGAACGCCAGCGCGAGATAAAATGTCCACCAGAAGAATGTTTGATGTTTGATGTTCGATGTTTGATTTGGAGAAAGCCGGTCGCGCAACAATTCGTACCCGCTCCAATGCGCAAGAGTGACAAACAACACCAGCGACATGTCCGCGACGGCGGCTTTCGCATGCCCGAAAGTTTGGAGTGAGAGTGTGAATACGATCGCTGCCCACCAACCGACGCGATTTCCTCCGATGCGCGAGCCCCAGGCGAAGATCGACAATGCGGTGAGCGCGGCAGCGATGGTCGATGGAAAACGTGCCGCGAAATCGTTTTCCCCAAAGATTTTGTAGCTCGCGACTTGCGCCCAGTAGGTGAGGGGAGGTTTGTCGAAGCGGAAGTGATTGTTGAAATAAGGAATGACGTAATCGCCGCGCTCAATCATTTCGCGCGACGCTTCGGCGAAGCGCGGCTCGTCCCGATCGACGAGCGGAAGACTCCATGTGCCGGCGACGTGAAAGAGCACGCAGCCAAGAAACAGGAAGGCGGAATTGCGGATTGCGGATTTCAAGCGCGGACTCAAAATAGCGTCGCCCAAATGTGACGGGAACTTATTTGTGAAGCGCAGGCTCGTTTTTTATTGGCTGATCGGTATCGCGATGGCCGCAATCGTTATTGCCGCCGCATTCTACTTCGATGATGCGGCGCAAAATTTCATTGCCCAACATCAAAGCCGACCGACCAAGAATTTTATGCGCAATGTGAGCCGATTGGGTGATTGGACCGGACATTTTGCGCTTGGTATCACGTTGCTCGCGATCGCGTGGTGGCGCGGTAACAAAAAATGGACGCGTATTTTCTTGTCGATGTTAATCGCGCTTGCGCTCGCTGGGGCTGCTGCCAGGGTCGTCAAGATTGCTAGCGGTCGCGCACGACCGTCGGTGAAAACGGAAGAAGTCTGGAACGGATTAAAATTTAGTTCGAATTATCACGCATTTCCATCCGGTCACACGGCTGCTTCCGCAGGATTTTTCGCCGTGCTAATGCTCGCGAACTGGCGGATTGGCCTCGCTTGTCTGCCGATTCCGATTTTGATCGGCGTCTCGCGCATGTACGTCGCTGCACATTATTTATCGGACGTTGTTTGCGCGGCGATTCTGGGAATTCTTTGCGCGATCTTTGTCGAGCACTTCCTTCGCCGACAAATCGAAAATCGGACATCGCCAATCGCAAATTGAATGGCGGAGGGGGTGGGATTCGAACCCACGAGGCCTTTCGGCCTGCCGGTTTTCAAGACCGGAGCCATAAACCGCTCGACCACCCCTCCGGAATCGCAGTTCGCGAGAAGTGTGCCATTGCGCAGCGCTTGATCAAGTTGGCGGCCTGTAGCGGCGCTCTGCGAGCGCCGTGACTGAACTAATTCGGCGGTCATAGACCGCCGCTACAGAAATCATACTCGACAGCGCGATATGTTCAGGTGAACTTATTCTATCGTGGACGCATCTCAAGCCAAGAAGCGCTTTAAGCAAAAGTATTGCCCGCTCGTTAACGAAAAACCTCCGAATTCCGCTCCGATCCACGGCCGAGGCGCGTCCTGGAGTCCGGCCAACCGTTTCGAGAAGTTGCATGTCGATCTTAGCGATATCGATGTTGTCGATGTCGATCCTGCGGAAGAAGAGGAACGACCGCGCCGAGCGACCCAGTATTTTCGCGAGGGCTCGAAGACGATCATCACGCGCAACAACAGTCCGGATGTCGGCTTCGAAGCGAGCGTGAATCCTTATCGGGGCTGCGAGCATGGCTGCATCTACTGTTACGCGCGGCCAACACATGAATATCTCGGCTTTTCCGCCGGGCTCGATTTCGAGAGCAAAATCATGGTCAAAACGGACGCGCCGGGATTATTGCGAGCGGAACTGGAATCGCCACACTGGCGACCGCAAGTGATTGTGATGAGCGGTGTGACCGATCCCTACCAACCAGTCGAGAAAAGGCTGCGCATCACCCGCCGTTGTCTTGAAGTGCTCGCAAAATTTCGCAATCCGGTTGCGATCATTACCAAGAACCGCCTCGTGACGCGAGATGTCGATCTTTTGCAAAAGCTGGCAAAGTTCGACGCGGTCGCGGTGAACATTTCCATCACTTCGCTCGATCCAAAATTGCAACGTGTGCTTGAACCGCGCACATCGTCACCCGAAGCGCGTTTGGATGCGATCAAGCAACTTCGCGCGGCGAGGATCCCTGTCGGGGTGATGGTGGCGCCGATTATCCCGGGACTAACCGACCATGAAGCGCCAAAAATCCTTGAGGCATGCGCGCAAGCGGGCGCGCAATTTGCCGGATACACGATCGTGCGTTTGCCGTGGGCGGTCGCGCCACTTTTCGAGCGCTGGCTTGAAGAACATTTTCCCGATCGCAAAGAGAAGGTGCTCGGTCGCATCCGGGATCTGCGGGGAAACGGCCGGCTGAACGATTCAGAGTGGCACACGCGCATGACCGGCGAAGGAATTTTTGCCGAACAAATAGCTTCGCTCTTCAAAGTAGGTCGTCGTCGCGCTGGAATCGGAGAACGGCCACAGCTTTCGACGGCTTCGTTTCGTCCTCCGCGCGAACAGCTGACTTTGTGGTAAGGACGGTGCGCTGCGCTGTCCGCGGACGCCGCGGCGCGGCGTCCCTACCTTTCCGATTTCCCGAGCGTAATCCGCCCCAAGATCGACATCATCAATACGCCGCCGATCAGACCAAACGGTGCCATGAAATAGAAATAGTTGCCCCAGCTTCGGTCGAGAAGCGCTCCGAGGAAGTAACCAGCCAGACTTCCGCCGAAATATTGGAAAGAATCGATCACGCCGCAAGCAGAGCCGGCCATTTTTGCGCCGCCGATGTCCATGGCGGCCGCCGTTCCGAGGATGGAATGAGTGGCGTTGGCGGTAAGCGAGATAAGAACGAGAAAAAAGATCGCTGCGTTCACGCTGTGAAATTGTGCGGCGGAGAGAATGACGGACGTTTCGAGAAAATAGAGACCAGCCGCGACCGGTGCGCGACGGCCGCTAAAAACTTTGTCGGAGATAAACCCGGAAATGAGGGAGCCAACGGATGCGACAAAGGGGATCGAAAAAGCAACCAGTTGAAATTGCGCTGATTGGTAATCGACGTGATGTACTTCGTGCAAGAAGCGCGGGAACCATTGATCAAGTGACTGGCGCACAGCGCCAGTGCAAGCATAGGCACATGCCACAATCCAGATCACCGGATTGGTTACGATGATTTTGAAGACATCGAAGATTTTGACCTGCACCTGTCCGCCGGTTTCCTCCTCCGGATTCACCGGCGGAAAGTTCGCTTCCTCCGGCGTGTCTTTCACGATCAGCGCCATGCAGGTGCCGATAACAAGGGCGATGCCGGCCGGAACCCAAAACAACCACCGCCAATGCAACGGTGGAATTCGGATCAGCCCGAGAAAGGTAAATCCGGCGAGCAGAGCCGGTCCAAGTTTGAAAATGCCGAAGCGACCGAGATTAATCATGAAACCGAAGATGCCGGCAAAGCTTCCACGCTCGGTATGACGGAACCACGCCGTATTTATTTTCACCATTCCCGGCGCGCCGAAGGCCTGCATGTAGCCATCGATTCCGCGAATCAAGACAAACAGCCAAAGTAATCCCCAGAACGACGCGATCCCGAAGACGACGTTCATAACAATGGTGCCGGCCGCTCCAATGAGCATTGCGCGTTTTCCGCCAAGTCGGTCGGCCAGAAGTCCATTCACAATTTGCCCGCAGGCATAAGCGAGCAGCGCGGTCGTGATGATGCTTCCAATTTGCGCTTTGCTGAATCCGAACTCGCCGCTGATGGCGCTACTGGCGAGCGGCAGGTTGTAACGGCACATATAAAACGAGGTGTAGAGCAGGCCGATGAACGCCCAGTTTAATCCGCGGCGCGGGCGAAAGCCCGGTGGATGGGGAACGAAAACGGGAGCGTCCGCGGATGCAGTCATGATTTGAAGATGCGTCGGATCGAAGCGCCCGCACAATAGCAGACGATTTCTCGATCGTGTGCCGCTCTTACGAAATCCAAACCGTTTTCGTGTTCATGAACTCACGAATGCCGGCAACGCCAAGTTCGCGGCCGAAGCCGGAACGCTTTACTCCGCCAAACGGCAACCTCGGGTCCGACGCGACCATGGCATTGATAAACACCATTCCCGCTTCGAGCTCCGACGCGAACAGCTCCTGTTCGGCGCGATCGTTCGTCCAGGCGCTCGCCCCCAAGCCAAAAGAGGTGCCGTTTGCGATTTCCACTGCCTCGTCTGCGTCGCGCACGCGAAAAATGGACGCGACCGGACCGAAAACTTCTTCACGAAAAGCCGGCGAATCTTTTGGGACATCGACGAGTACAGTCGGTTCGTAAAAATAACCGCGGCCATGAATCCGATTTCCGCCGGTCAATAATTTCGCGCCGGCCGCGATCGATTTCTGGACCTGCTCATGAACGCCGAGAAGAATCTGTTCTGTCGCCAATGGACCGATCTCGGTGGTCTCATCGAGCGGGTCGCCAATTTTCAGTGCGCGCATGCGCTCGACGAATTGCTGCAGAAATTGGTCGTAAATTTTGTCCGCGATTAAAAAGCGCTTTGCCGCGATGCATGATTGTCCGCTGTTGATTGTTCGGGCCAGGACGGCGGTGCTCAACGCCGATTCGAAATCGGCGCTCGGCATGACAATGAAGGCATCGCTGCCGCCAAGCTCGAGCACGCTTTTTTTGATCTCGCGCGCGGCTGCGCTGGCGACGGCGCTGCCGGCCCGCTCGCTGCCGGTAAGCGTGACCGCTTTAACGCGTTGATCGACAATCACTTTTTCGGCTTGTTCCGCTTCAATCAGCAGGGTTTGAAAAACGCCGTCGTCGAACCCGGCGCGACAAAATATTTCCTCAATCGCGAGTGCGCATTGGGGCACATTGGCCGCGTGTTTGAGCAGTCCCACATTTCCCGCCATCAATGCCGGCGCCGCGAATCGAAAGACCTGCCAGAAAGGAAAATTCCACGGCATGATCGCGAGAACTGGCCCCAGCGGCTCGTAACGCACATAACTTCGCGCCGCGTTCGTCTGGGCAGGCTCATCTTCCAGGAAACGCTCCGCATTCTCGGCGTAAAATCGGCAAACACGCGCGCATTTCATGATTTCATCCATCGCGGCGCGAAGTAATTTTCCCATCTCGAGCGTGATTGTTCGGGCGAATTCTTCCTTCTCCTGCTCGAGCAACGACCCAGCCGCCATCAAAAGCTGCGCGCGTTTGGCGAACGGTTCCCGCCGATGGTGTGCGAAGGCGCGCTCAGCGCGCTTCAATCGCCTTTCGATTTCGTTCTCGTCGAAGGCGGAGAATTCCTTCAGCTTCTCGCCGGTAGCCGGATTGATCGACGTGATGGCCATTGTCGATCTTATAACCGCAGACCTTTTGGAATCAAAGCGCGGTCGAGCAAATCGAAAACCGTTTGCACAAGCAACGCCAGAAGCGCCGCTGGAATTGCGCCCTCTAAAATCGTCGCGTGATCGTTCAAATTCAGTCCGCTCAAAATCGGCTCGCCCAGACCACCGGCGCCGATGAGTGCCGCCAGCGTCGCCGTGCCGACATTAATCACGGCGCTGGTTTTGATTCCAGAAAGGATCGAGCGCGACGCCATCGGCAGGTAAATTTTTCGAAGTCGCGCCATCGGCTCGAGCCCGAGCGCGATCGCGGAATCACGGATCGGTTGCGCGATGTCCTGTAGGCCTGAGGCGGTGTTCCGAACAATTGGCAGAAGTCCATAAAGAAAAAGCGCGGCGATGGCGGTGCGCGCACTGATTCCAAAAAACGGCAATGGAACAAGAAGAGCAAGCAGTGCGAGCGATGGAATTGTTTGCACGACACTGGCGAAGCCGAGAATAGCGTGACCAATCGCGCCGCCGCGACTGGCGAGAATCCCGAGCGGAACACCGACGATAACCGATAAAAGCAAAGAGATGCCGGCGAGTTGGAGATGACGCAGTGTCCAGCGGGCAAGTTTGTGCGGGAAATTTTCGCCCGCAGGGATTGCCGATGTAACGCCGCCGTCAAAATATAAGCTCGCCGCTCTCGTGTAATTTTTCGTGCGCTCGGCTTCAGCGTTAAGCCGGATCATGCGCGCTTCATCCAGCGTGCCTTCGAGTTTGTGCAAAACGGCGACTGTCGATGCTGACAATGAGAGGCGAAACAAAAACACGGCGTCGTAGCGAGGAAAAAATTGGCGGTCGTCTTCCAGGACAAACAGATTGTTCTCGCCGATTTTCGCGTCGGTTGAATAGGCGTCTTTGACGTCGATCGAGCCCTTGGCCAGCGCGCCGTAGCCCAGGGCGTGATCGATCCCGATGACGTTCTGTTGAGGAAGCTGGTAACGCTCACGCAGCGGCTGCCATCCATCCTGTCGATCTAAAAATTCGTGAGTCAGCCCAATTTTTAGTTCCGGATGTTTTCGCAAATCGCTGATCGTGCGCAGAGCAAGCCGTTGCGATTCGTCTCGCCGCAGGACGAGCGCATAAGTGTTGTTAAACCCGAGAGGCTCGGTGATTCCGATGCCGAACTTCACGAGTGAGTCGCGCATTTCCTGGATCGACAGTCGACTGTCTGTTTTCAAAATCTGCTGCGCGATCGTGCCGGTATATTCCGGATAGGCGTCAATTTGCGCGCCGCGCAATGCTTCCCAAAGAATGATCGTGCCGCCCATGCCCTGGCGATGTTCCGTCGCGATTCCCGAATCGTTCAGAACACGACTGGCGATTTCGCCGAGCACATAAGATTCGGTAAATTTTTTTGAGCCGATGACCAACGGATCAGCGGCGAAACAGCAAACGGCGCTGAGGAACAGAAAAAGCATTGGTAGGGACAGCGCGCTGCGCTGTCCGCGAACGCCGTAACGCGGCGTCCCGACCCGCGTTGGACAAGCGAAGTTCTTCATATCAGTGCAAGCGTTCGTTGCGCGTTGAGAAATTCGGAAACGAAAGCGTCGGCTGGTTTTTTGCGAAGATCGACAATCGAGCCTTGCTGAACAATCCGGCCTTGGTTCATGAGCACGATTTTGTGGCCGAGATAGGCTGCCTCCGCCAGATCATGCGTGACAAGAAGCGCCGTTTGCTGCAAACGCGCGAAAATTTCCTTCAGATCTTTTTGCAAAGAAGCGCGCACGAGCGGATCGAGCGCGCCGAGCGGCTCATCGAGCAGCAGCAATTCGGGCGAAAGCATGAGCGCGCGCATCAAGCT
>Ga0137359_10003807_pt1 | contig 12281 bp, 9 predicted proteins | sample Mad1_40_16metaG_FD_108281 | JGI IMG/M metagenome (GOLD analysis project Ga0137359, IMG submission 108281) | Vadose zone soil microbial communities from Angelo Coast Range Reserve, California, USA - Mad1_40_16 metaG | ecosystem: Environmental > Terrestrial > Soil > Vadose zone | place: USA... | reverse complement strand
CTCGCCGACAATGCCTTCCAACTCGCCCAATCTCATGCCATCCTTGTCAGTAATCTCCGACTTGGAGTAGAGCTGTTCGCGCTCCTCCAGTGCAGCCCACAGCCGGGTATTGCCCATGATCACGGTATCGATTACGCGATAGCGGTCGAATGCAAACTGGTCCTGCTTCAGGACGCCAAGCTTTTTCGGGCGGACGACGGTTCCCTTCTGGGGATCGAGTTCGCCGGAGAGGAGCTTCATAAAAGTGGACTTCCCGGCGCCATTGGGCCCGGTGAGACCGTAGCGCTTGCCCGGCGTGAAGCCGGTGGAGACTTCGTCAAACAGAATTTTGGCGCCGTAGCGCATGGAAACATTGCTAACTGAAATCATGATTTTTAAGGAAACTGCGGGGGACGGCCCAAAGGACACGAACGCAGCTACTGTAGTTAGGATATCACGGCGGCACTCGATGTCATTTACAATGTAACCTCTGAGCGGGCTTGTCTTTAGTCTAGGCCAGGCCATCCCTCTCCAACATGCCAGTGTTGCTTCCAGTGTTCGCTCTTTTTGTAGCCCAACGCGGGCTTACGCAATACGTCCGACAGCATTTTTTGGACACTACCTTCCGAGGTCTCTACCACGCCAATGCTTTCGATATGGCCCTGCTGATCCCGTACTTCGTCGTTTTGATTTTGTTGGCGTCGTATGGAATTCACCGGTACACGCTGGTGTATCTCTACTTCAAGAAAAAAAAGAACCGTACGGTGGAGCCCGAGCAGAAATTTTCAGAGCTGCCACGCCTGACCGTGCAGCTTCCAATCTTCAATGAACAATACGTGGTGGACCGGTTGCTGCAGGCAGTCTGCCGCTTGGACTATCCGAGGGAGAAGCTTGATATCCAACTGCTGGACGACTCCACCGACGATACCGTGAGTGTGGCTCGCAGCTTGGTCGAGCACTATGCATCCCAGGGATACCCGATCACTTACCATCATCGGACTAACCGCGCTGGCTTTAAGGCAGGAGCGTTGCATGAGGGATTGAAATCTGCGATCGGCGAGTTCGTTGCGATTTTCGACGCCGACTTTGTTCCGCCGCCGGATTTCCTGCTGCGTATTATCCATCACTTCACCGACCCAAAAATCGGCATGGTGCAGACCCGGTGGACGCACATCAACAGGCATTACTCGTTTCTTACTGAAGTTGAGGCGATCCTCCTCGACGGGCATTTTGTGCTGGAGCACTCAGGCCGCGCGCGCCACAATGTATTTTTCAATTTCAACGGAACCGCGGGCATATGGCGACGCCAGGCGATCGAAGATGCCGGCGGATGGCAGCATGACACGCTCACCGAAGACACCGATCTTTCGTACCGAGCCCAGCTCGCTGGCTGGAAGTTCATCTACCGTCAGGACGTGGAGTGCCCGGCCGAGCTTCCTGTGGAGATGACTGCGTTCAAAACCCAGCAGGCACGCTGGGCCAAAGGCCTGATCCAGACCGGGATGAAAATTCTTCCGCGTGTGCTCAAGAGCGATCAGCCATTCCGCGTGAAATTGGAGGCCTGGTATCACCTGACCGCGAACCTGAGCTATCCGCTGATGGTCATTCTTTCTGTGCTCTTGTTGCCGGCGATGGTGATCCGCTTCTACCAGGGCTGGTTTCAGATGTTGTACATCGACATCCCTCTCTTTCTGGCATCAACTTTTTCTATCTCAAGCTTCTACCTGGTGTCTCAACGCGAGCTTTTCCCAAAGACCTGGCCACGCGCACTTCTCTACTTGCCATTCCTGATGGCGCTCGGGATCGGCCTCACAGTGACTAACACTCGCGCCGTACTCGAGGCGCTGATCGGAAAGCAAACCGCATTCGCGCGCACGCCGAAATACCGCGTCGAATCAAGAACAGATAAAATTCGTGCTACCACATATCGCAAGCGCCTCGGATGGGTGCCTTGGGTTGAACTATTGATCGGAAGTTATTTCGCGATGACCGTGTACTACGCGATGCAGAATGAGAATTACCTTACAGTCCCTTTCCTGCTGTTGTTTGTCGTTGGCTATTGGTACACGGGACTGATGTCGCTGCTGCAAGGACGCTTTGGCGGACTTTCTCTGAGCACCGCCGACAATCATTCCAAGCCGTTTCCGGTTGGAGTTTGACTGCTCACGCCTGATTGTTTTGCAAGCGAATTTTCGGAGTGTCTCAGTTTGAATTTCGTATCTCCTGAAAGACTTTTAAGCCCTCCCACGCGCCAACAATTCCGAGACTGATTAGTATTAATACAACTGGATGGAATTTTCGGGTGTAGATAATCCCGAATACCAAGAAACACACCCATAGAACTGCTGCGAGCGAGCCGATAGCCCAAAACGCGAGGGCTAGTGTTTTCTTCGATACCATGCTCTTTAGTTTGCCAGAAGCGCAATTTCCTCAAGTGACCAGACGTGTTCGCTCAATCCTGACTCCATTGCGGGAGTCACTCGCAGCGTCTTGTGCACTCTGGCGAAATTGTAGTGCATGAAGTGAATCGCAGCCATGTGAGCATGGTTATCAATCTTTTTTGAAAAACCGTTAGTCAGTCGCGTAAAACGTCGCCCATCGACATCCGCATTGTTAGGTTCTGTCGCTCTACGAAGGACGTGCTAAGGTGATTCGGATCGGGATTACCGCTGACCACTTTCATGTCAGCGCCGATGCATTTGGCGGAGCTTTCACGCCGCCTTTCCGCTTTGCGGATGGGTGTCTTTTCGACTCGCTGATTGTGTCATTGCTTTCACCCGTAGCAATGTCAACTATCAGCTTTGCGAGTTGATTCGGATCCCGCGGTCGTTTGGCCACGAGTCGATATCGCCTAGAATTTGTCAGATTGACAAATGATTCATGATTCAAACTGAGACACTACCCTATTTTCGTAGTCCTTTCATTTGTGCCAGGAGAGAGGTAGAATTCGTGTCGTTTTCGTCGCGCCTGCCAGAAGGAGGCTCTCCATGAACCATCGCTCCTGGGTAATTTGCTTACTATTTCCGGCCGTACTCGTTCCGCTCCTCAGTTGCGGAGGAGGACACAGCGGCGAAACCTATATTCTGATCTCTACGAATATCAAAGTTCCCTATTGGCAGAGCGCCGGAGCTGGGTTCTCCCAGTCAGCCCAGCAGTTGAGTGTTGGATACGCATTTCAGGGCCCCGACACCTATGACCCTGGCGCCGAGCGGGAAGCCCTGCAAAGCGCGATGCAGAAGAAGCCTGCCGGTATCCTTATTTCAGTTGCCGATCCCAACCTGGTGAAGGATGACATTGACCGCGCCATCGCTTCAGGCATTCCAGTCATCACACTGGATTCGGACGCGCCCAGCAGCAAGCGATTGTTTTTTATTGGGACGAATAACTACGAGGCAGGACTGATAGGCGGCAAGCGCCTAATTCAGGAGCTCAAGGGAAAAGGCGGCAACGTGGTGGTATTCACAATGCCGAATCAGCCAAATCTGGATGAAAGGCTTCGCGGCTACAAGGATGCGCTCCAATATCGCCCCGAAATCAAGATCGTCGGTATCGTGGACATCAAGGGCGATCCCCGCATTACGTTTGACAGCACGACCCAAATTCTAGCCAGTGATAAGAAACAGCATATCGACGCATTTGTCTGCCTCGAGGCATTGTCGGGAAAAGAAGTAGCAACGGTGCTGGACAACAACGGCGTCAAGGGCAAAACCATCATTGCAATGGACACCGATCCGGACACTCTGAACTGGATACAGAAGGGAGCGATCGCGGCCACGATTGCCCAGAAGCCGTACACCATGGCGTTTGTGGGTTTGAAGATGCTCGATGATTTGCATCACGAAGGGCTGAAGACTCTGGATGCTGATTGGTCACGCGATGGTTTCGCGCCAGTGCCGGCATTCGTAGACACGGGATCAGCTCTGGTGGACAAGAGCAATGTGGAGGCTTTTATTGCAGCTACGAAATCCGTCATTGGAAAATGACCCCTTAGTATGAGAAAGCCCTGGCTCCTTGTAGGTCTTGCCGCACTTTTTCTCTCAACTCTGTCAAGCGCGCTGGATCGCCAGCCCAGTTCTGATTACCACGCCCGCCGCGAAAAGCTGGCAGCCAAGCTTAACGGCGGAGTTGCGCTGGTATTTGCTCCGGGCGAAGCGGAAGGTCCAAACGACTTGTACGGATATCGCCCTGACAACAATTTTTATTACCTGACCGGATGGTCAGAGCCCGGGGCTGCGCTGCTGGTCGCGTCTTCTCTCGACGCCAAGGAGAACGCTCCAGCACGGCAGTACACAGAGATCTTGTTTCTTCCAAGTCGAAACTACTCGCAGGAGCGATGGACGGGACCAAAGCTGGGCCCGGATGATCCAAAAGCCGCACAGATCACTGGAGTTGGCCGTGTCGAGTCCCTCGATAACTTGCGGAACGACCTGGTCAAGCTACTCCCGGTTCGTGCTTCTATCTACACGGATGTCCCCGCAGCGGGGGAAATTTCCAATTCTACCGAGCCGCTAAGCTGGCTGAAGAGCGCAAACGCGTTCCCGGTTGGCACTTCCTACCAGGACATCCGGCCGCTGCTTTCGTCGTTGCGGACGGTTAAAGATGCAGCCGAGATTGAGTTGATCCGCAAGGCGACGAATGCTTCGATCGCAGCTCAGTTCGCGGCAATTCGTGCGATAAAGCCTGCGGTCAATGAGCGGGAAATTTCGGCGCTCTTGCAGTACGAGTGGGGCAAGCGCGGCTGTGAGCGGCCCGCTTATGCTCCCATCGTCGGCTCCGGATTCAACTCCACGGTGCTCCATTATTCCGATGATTCGCGGACCATTGAGTCCGGCGATCTGGTGGTGATGGATGCTGCGGGAGAGTACTCGCTCTATGCTTCCGATATAACCCGCACCGTGCCGGCAAGCGGAAAGTTTACCGCCCGCCAGCGGGAGATCTACGAGATCGTTCTAGGCGCCCAGAAAGCTGCCACCGCCGCCTTTCAATCTGGCAAGTCAACGCTGCAGCGCAACACACCGGACACGCTGTATAAAGTTGCCTACGATTACATCAATAGCCACGGGAAAGATTCGCACGGAGAGCCGCTGGGCAAGTACTTCATCCATGGACTTGGGCACTATGTTGGACTCGGCGTTCACGATGACGGCGACTACTCGATACCGCTCGGACCCGGTATGGTGTTTACCATTGAGCCGGGGATTTACATCCCTGAAGAAAAACTGGGCGTGCGAATCGAGGACATGTTTTACGTGGACAGCGGCGGGAAGCTGATTCGGCTAACTGAATCCTTGCCGCAAACGGCAGACGAGATCGAGCGCCTTAAGTCCGGCAAATAGCCCCGCATCACAGAACGTTTGATATCCTAAGACATCGTGCGGATGATCTGGTGGTTTCTGATCGTGGCCGTAGCCGCCGGGGCTGTGGTATGGGCGGCTTTGTCCGCATACATTCGAGTACGCCAGCGTTTAGTGAACGCGGAGAACCGTCCGACGGATCAGGGACGAGAATCCGGTCCTGGTTCTTCATCTTGAAATTCGGAGAAGATATGTCGACACAGGCAGCACCGATCACTGGCGGCCGCAGTCGCGCACTGGATGCGATGCTTCAGATCACGATTGTTGTCGCGGCGAGTCTTTTTATTGCTCTGTGCGCACGGATTTCATTGCCCATCCCAGGTACGCCCGTACCTCTGAGCCTCTCGAATTTTGGCGTACTCGTGGTTGGACTGGCGCTTGGAAGCCGTCGTGGGTTTGCCGCACTCGCCCTGTACTTACTTGAAGGTGCAGCGGGATTGCCGGTCTTCAGTCCGGTGGGGGCTGCCGGGGTTTTGCGCTTCATGGGCCCCACAGCCGGATACTTGATCGCATACCCATTCGTTGCGGGCCTGGCTGGATACATTTTTGAACGCGGGAAGCAGACGTTTGCCCGCGCAGTGGTAGCCGGAATTGCCGGAGAAGTGTTGTTGTTCGTTTGCGGCATTTCATGGCTATACATCCTGACGCATTCCTTGGCTCGCTCCTTGAGCTTTGGACTTTACTGGTTCATCTTTGCCGAAGTCATGAAAGTGATGTTCGCGGCTGGAGCTGCCAGCAGTTGGCGAACCTTTTTTCAAAAGAACTGACTTGGTAATAGCCGCTCACTTTCTTGCCGGAGAATAAAAAGTGTCCACTCTCACCGCCGCCGATATCCGCGAAATAACTATCGCACACAGCCCCGACTCCGATGATGCATTCATGTTTTACGGGTTGGCGACCAATAGAGTCCAGGTTCCGGGCCTGCGATTCACCCACACCCTTTGTGACATTCAAACGCTGAACCAAAAGGCCATTGAAGGAGAAGGCGTTTACGACGTCACTGCAATTTCTTTTCACGCTTATCCCTATCTTCAAGACAAGTACGCATTCATGACCTGCGGCGGCAGCGTGGGTGAAGGCTATGGCCCGATGATTGTCGCCCCGAAGGCCTATACTCACGACGAAATTAAGAGAAAGACGATTGCGGTACCTGGCAAGCTCACGACGGCTTATCTTGCGCTGAAATTGTTTGCCCCGGAAATTGAAACTGAAGTTGTTCCTTTCGATCAAATCATTCCGAGCGTGCTTCAGCGAAAGTATGAAGCAGGATTAATTATTCACGAAGGCCAGCTTACTTATGACCGCTCAGGTCTGTACCGAATCCTGGACCTCGGCAAGTGGTGGCTGGAGACAAGCGGATTGCCGCTTCCACTAGGCGGAAATGCAATTCGCCGGAGTCTCGGCCCAGAGCTGATAGCAAGTGTCTCTTCGGCCCTTCGCGACAGCATTCAGTACGCGCTGGATCATCGCGACCAGGCTCTCGCTTATGCGATGCAGTTCGCGCGTGACCTGGATCCTCAGTTGGCGGATCGGTTTGTCGGCATGTACGTGAACGAGCGCACATTGGACTACGGTCCCGATGGGAAGGAAGCAATCCGACGATTGCTTGAAACTGGCTATCGTGCTGGGATCATCCCGATCGAGCCACGAGTGGATTTCGCAGAATAGGTTTGGTTTGACTAGGACCAGCCGTTTAGTAACGCCGGCCTTCGTCGATCAACTCGCGTATAGTTAATCCGCCAAGGGTTGCACTCTTCCGAATTTCACGAATCTCGCGAACTACCTTCCTAATATCCCTGCGCTCGCCGTTTTTATGGAACCAACATTGCAACCGGAACGCCGCGACGCGTTATTCGAATAGTTTCGCGCTGGGAAACTCTCTTGAGCAACTCATTCAAGTGGGTTTCGGCCTCGAAGGTTTCTACCGTCTTCATTGAACTAGTCTACCAAGTAGTCTGTTGGAAGAAGGCAAAAGTAAAGAGCATGAGTGCAGCAGGGGATGGGCGACCCTACTGCACCTTCCGCGGAAACGAGAACAACGGATCCACATCCACCGGCACGCTCTTAGCTTTACTCAGAGATTGCTGCAACTCGGGTGGAATCACGTCATACTTTTTTAACCAAGCCTCCGCCCTCGTGCGATCCCCCGTGGCTTCCATCTCAAGCAGTTCCTTTGACAGGTTTTCGATTTGGCCGGGCATCTTCTCGAAATCGACCGAGTACTTGCCGGATGCTTCACGCGTGATCGCACCGTGCTCGAGGTAGTAATTGAACTCCATCATCTCCGCCTGGCCGTGGGCCTCAGCCGTGCCGAATCGTACTGTGCGGAAGATGCCAGCAATGTACGAAGCGTAATACTCCGGCAACTTTTCTTTGGGAAGAACACCGCGATCCACCAGCCATTTCAGGCTGAACATTCCGACGACGTCGGCCTTTGCCTCCTCAAGTCCGCTGTAAGCCGGGCCAATCGCCTCGCGGATGTTGATCTTCTCGCCAGAAGCGTTGTGGGCAAAACCCGGACCCAGGCCATGGCAAATCTCGTGCATAATCGTGCTGAGCAAATATCCTTCCGCGGAAGCCTTGGCGGCCTGATCAGCCGGCATCATATATTGCGCCAGTGGCAAGATGACGTAGTTCACGCGTGCTTCCATGAAGTTCTTGAAGAAAAGTTTCTTGCTTCCCTTCTCTTCGTGAACTCGCGGGTCGTTGGGCAGATTGTCAGCGACTGCCTGGTAGCCATGGCCGAGGTCGCCACTGCGAAATGGGGCGTCCACGACTTCCATTGGAGTTTCGAGACCGTGTTTGGATGGACGGTCCCGAGATGCGACAGGCAGCGCGTCTTGAATGTCGGCGACATACTTCTGAAAGTTTTCCATCCTGCGGCTTTCTGTTTCGTTGCGGATCATCACTGAAGCGCCGTAGGTCGCCTTCACTCCGAGCAGAGGGTCGTCGTAAGTTTCATAAGGTGCAAAAATCAGATCAAATTTCGGGTTCTTCAATTCAAGCCAGGCGATGTCGCTCTTGAAGTATTCGTCGTTCAGTAGAGCGTCCGCCCGCAGTCGAAGATAATTCGCGAATGCCGGATCAGCACTTAGATCAGCTGCTTCGCGCAGGTCCGCTGCCGCAGGTTCAAGAAACGAACGGTAGGCGACGTGATACGGCAGACCTTCGAGATCGCTTCCATGCGAGCGCACAACCGTGGTAGGACTGTAGATCTCCGCACGCTTGCCGGAATGAGCTTTTACATACTGCTCGATCTGGGCGCGTGTCAGTGCTTGCGGATAAAAGCCTCTTCCAGGAGGCATGGGCGCTGTCCCCACAAACGGCTTCTCGCCTTCGAGTAGATCGAAGCGCGAACCGTTAATCCACAGATAGCGCCGCAGCTCGACATCTCTCGGATCGGTACTTGCTTCGAGGGATTGGTATAGCTCAAGGCCCTCAGGATCAATCTGCCGCCAGTAGATGGAATCCAGACAGCGGGACGCATCCACCAACTTCTCAATCATCTTCTGTTCTCGAGCGGTGAGCCCGGCTGGAAGCGGCATCCGTACCTGGCGGAACCTAGCCAGGCGCTGCTTCAGGTCGGGAACAACTTGCAGGCCGGCGGAAACAGCCTTTCTAGATGATTCTGCTGTTTTTGTTTCTTGATTCGTTTGTGCCAAACACACGAAAGCTAGCAGTAGGATAAGTGCTGCAGACATCCCTCGAATTGTCATTGTTGTAAATTTTAACAGGAGAACATTAAGCACTTTTTTGCGATGTGGTTCACCTCAACTAGACGTGCGTAAAATATTTTGGTGAGCTCGGCTAATTCCAATTGCAATCATCGGCAAACGCTTCTCATCGATGCCGACGATACCTTGTGGGAAAACAACGTCTATTTTGAGCGAGCCATTGCGAACTTCATTTCCTTCCTGAATCATCATGAGCGCTCGCCTGCTGAGGTGCGAGAGATCCTGAATGATGTGGAACGTGATTGCATCGTCAGTCACGGCTACGGATTACACAGCTTTTCGCACGCACTGGTGAAGACGTTCGAGCGGCTCTCAGTCGAACCACTGACACCGGCGCTGCACGAGACCATTCATGGTTTCGCGCGCGTGATCGCTGCACAGCCAGTGCAAATCCTTCCGCATATTGCGGAAACTTTGCATTACCTATCAGATCGTCATCGTTTGATTCTTGTAACCAAGGGTGATTTTGCGGAACAGTCGGGGAAAGTCACGCGTTCCGGATTAGAAAAATATTTCTCAGCGGTCGAGATTGTCGCCGAGAAAAACGTGCCTGCTTATCAAGGTGTCGTAGGCAAATATGGTCTCGCGAGTCAGCACACCTGGATGGTCGGGAACAGCCCCAAGTCTGACATCAATCCGGCACTGGGCGCGGGCATCAATGCGGTCTTTGTTCCCCACGATGACACCTGGGTGCTCGAACACGAAGAACTTGCCGAAGCTGAGCCGCCCAATAGACTGCTCGTCCTGGAAAGCTTCCGGGAGCTTGCAGAGCATTTTTAGGTAGGTTACTTCGCAGCCGTGTTCTGTTTCGCGCCGCTCGCCTTGAGCCGCTCCAAGGCTTTTTGCGCATCTGCAGACAGTGGGCCGTGAGGCAGGATTTTCAAATACTCTTGGTAATGCGTTAAAGCCTCGCCGGCGTTTCCCATTTTCTCCTGGCACTCGGCAAGGCGAAAATTCGCAACCGCGTCGTTGGGCTTATACACCAAAGCTTCTTTGTAGCGACCAAGCGCTGCGCGATAATTCTTCTTCTTAAGGTAGAAATCTCCTACTTCGACGTCCTTGGCCGCTTTGTGCGGGTCCCACGCCTGGAATTCCTGCACGTCCGAGCTTGCATCCTCGGCGTCAGAAACGGCGGATCCGCTGATGGGATGGTTCTTTGCATCATCTTTGGGAGGGCTCAGGTCAACCCGTGTGTCCTTGCTGGAGCTTTCCTCTGCCGCCCTGGCATTAGTCTCGGACTTATCCTGTTGAGCCTGCGGTGGACCTTGAGACTCGTCCTGCTGCGCACTCGCGAGCGATGCGAAGCAAAGCATCACAAAACAACAAGCAACAACGGTAGAGAAAACTGGCCGCATAAGCACAGTTTAAACCCGCACGAGCGCCCGGACCAAAGTCAAAGCTCAAGCTAAAAAAAGCCGCCCTGGTTTCAGGGCGGCTGTTGGCGAAGTCCTCCGGGGAGGAGGGGAAAGCTTTTACATCGAAGGCGGAGCCGGACTGCCACTGGCACTTGGCGCGGGCTGCGGAGTTTCACCGCCTGCAGTATTGGTCATCAGGCGAACATTCACCCGACGATTTGCGGCGCGGCCTTCGCGACTCTTGTTGTTGTCAACTGGTTTGTCCTTGCCCAGACCGATCAGATAAATCTTGTGGGCCGGAATGTTGTACTTCGAGCTGAGGTATTGGATAACCGAGTCCGCACGGCGCTCGCTCAGACTGTAGTTGTAGTCCGCTGGACCGACAGAATCCGTGCCGCCTTCCACGGTAATGATGTAACCCTTGGTGTTCGGGACCGTGGTGGCCAGCTGATCGAGCTCTTCCTTGGCTTGTTTGGTAAGAGAATCCTTATCGAAGCCAAAGTGCACCGCGGTTTCACTCACGATGCGGTAGTTATCAAGATTGGCCACGGCATTCGTCAACGCATCAACACGATGCACTGCGTTGTCGGCCGAAGTTTGCGCTTGCGAAGCTGCTTGACCGGCGGCTTGCGCCTTCTGGTCAGCTGCTGCCGCTCGGGTATTCACATCCTGAATACCAGCTTGCGCACGGGCATCGACGTCCTTGATTGCCTTACTGTTCTGGGCGGTCAAGTCGTCTAGCTCATTCGTCTTGTTGATAATTGGCGTGGTCTGTTGGCGAACATAATTTTTACTGGCGCAGCCGACCGACGCCGCCATGCTTGCTACCAGCGTAATCACTAAAGAAGCACGATTCATCTGTGGAGGACTCCTTCCCCTCTTTGATTTGCAAAAACCTAGGCAATGCTACCTTCTAATTCTATGCCTGGGATCCGAGATGCTGTCGCGTCGCGGATCAGAAACCTGGGTCACTCCCGCCAAAGTCGCGGTCGGCTTTGTCAGCCTGCATTGTACCTAAGCACGACATATGCCAACCGTTCAGGCGAGCCAGAGCTGCCGTAAACTTTTCATACGGCAAGACTTAGATGGCGAATGGCGTCCAGGTGATGCTCTGGATTGCTCCAAGAATGAGGAAAATTTATATAGTTTCGGCAAATTCCGAAGCCTAGCGCAATGCTGCCAGCAGGTTAGGTTGATCGGGCAAGGCTCCAAGAATCATCTACTAAAATAGAACCAGGATGGATTTTCAGCAAAAAATCAGGTCTCTACCTGCGTCCGCTGGAGTGTACCTGTACAAAAACGCTGCGGGTGAGGTGATCTACGTTGGCAAAGCCAAGAGCCTGCGCCACCGCGTGAGCTCTTATTTCCACGAGGGCAAAATTGTTGATGCCAAGACCGGAACCCTCCTTCGGGAAGCGGCCGATGTTGACTACATCATCGTCGCCAATAACAAAGAGGCTTTGGCGCTTGAAAACCACCTTATAAAGCAAAAGCAGCCCCGCTTTAATATCCTGCTCCGGGACGACAAGACCTACCCTTATGTGAAGCTCACGCTTGGGGAGCGCTATCCGCGGGTTTACGTGACCCGCCGTCTGCGGAAGGATGGCAGCACCTACTATGGGCCCTACTTCCCTGCGAATCTCGCCTACCGGATCGTGGACCTGATCCACCGGAACTTCCTGGTTCCCTCGTGCAATGTCGATTTGAACCGCTACCACCCGCGCCCTTGCCTGCAGTACTACATCGGACGCTGCCTGGGACCATGCGTTGAAGGCCTGACCACGCCGGTGGCGTACCAAGAGGCGGTTCGCGATGTGAAGCTGTTCCTGGAGGGAAGGCAGAGCGATCTGTCCAGGTCG
>Ga0137359_10003806_pt1 | contig 12285 bp, 12 predicted proteins | sample Mad1_40_16metaG_FD_108281 | JGI IMG/M metagenome (GOLD analysis project Ga0137359, IMG submission 108281) | Vadose zone soil microbial communities from Angelo Coast Range Reserve, California, USA - Mad1_40_16 metaG | ecosystem: Environmental > Terrestrial > Soil > Vadose zone | place: USA... | reverse complement strand
TGAACGCCAGCGCAAAGTTTTCGGTTTTTCAATCAACTATTGATCGGAACCCATCCGGGTATTCGCGGTTGTCGCCGCGAAAAATGGCGCGCGAAAGGAAATCACATGGCGTTGCTCCTGCTTTCGCTGTTGATAGTTGATAGCAATTTCGGCACTACGTTTGCGCATGGTATCGGAGGTCGCGACGCGGCTTTCGTAGCTGCAACGAAAGGGCCTGACCTAGTGCCCTTTATCTACCTCGGCGCCAAGCATATGGTCACCGGATACGACCACCTGCTTTTCATTTTCGGCGTCATCTTCTTTTTGTATCGCATGAAGGACGTCGTCATCTATGTGACGCTGTTCTCCATCGGCCACAGCATCACCCTGTTGGCCGGAGTCCTGCTAAAGATCGAAATCAATTCGTATCTGGTGGACGCCGTGATCGGACTCTCGGTGGCCTACAAAGCATTCGACAACCTCGGCGGCTTCAAATCGATCTTTGGGGTGCAGCCAAACAACAAGGTGGCGGTAGGAAGTTTCGGGCTGATTCACGGGCTCGGTCTGGCAACAAAGCTGCAGGCGCTCCGTTTGAACGGAAATGGGCTTGTGCCGAACATGCTTGGATTCAACGTCGGCGTTGAAATCGGGCAGCTCATCGCATTGGTAGTTTTTCTCGTCGTCATGCTGCAGTGGCGGCGCACCGCAAGCTTCGAACGTTTCGCTGTGGCGGCAAATGCGCTCATTCTGACGGCCGGCTTCATGCTGATGGAATACCAGCTCGCCGCCTACTTTAGTGCAGGGAAAGTTTGACATGACCATAGAGGGACAGATTTCGAAGCCGCTCTCCGCGGGCAACATGCTGGCCATCACCGGCGGTGCGTTCGTGGCCGGAAGCCTCATCGTGTTCGGCGCGATCCTGCCCGCGGAGTTCAATTGGGATCCGCTCGGTCTCGGACGGGCGACGGGATTGAATCGGCTGTGGGCGCCGCGCGAAGTCACGTTCGATACCACGACAGGTTCGGTTCCCCTCGCGCGCGAATATCCAATGGGCTTTCGTACCGACGTGATCGAGATTCCTTTGCGGGCGGGAGGCGATTCCACGCGCGGCGATGAGCTTGAGTACAAAGTCCGGATGCGCAAGGACGCCACGTTCGTTTACGAATGGAGCGTGCCTGGCGTATCAAATCCGGAGGAATTCTATTTTGACTTCCACGGCCACACGTTGACCGCCGCGAAAGAAATGACTGTCGCGACCTATAAGCAGGCCACAGGCACAAGCGCGAATGGTGCGCTCACGGCTCCCTTTGATGGCGTGCATGGGTGGTTTTTTCAGAACCAATCGGTCGGTCCGATTGTCGTACACGTCAAGATCAGCGGATTCTATGAGTTGATTCCACCTGGCGATACCGGAAACGAGGCTGGAATTATCGCCAATGTTCCGGCCGATAAAGCCTTTGGAGAGCAATGATCTGCAATGGACGCAGCAGATTGGAAGCGTTGACCAGCCATCGGGCAGCCAAGAGAAGCCGATCGGATTCAATGCAAGCTAGCTTGAGGAAGTTCTCCGGTCCGATCAAATTGCAGTTGGCTGTGCGATTTTGATTGCTATCTGACGCGAGAATCGTTTCGACATCATGCCAGCCAGTAGGCCATCCGGATGAACCATCGTGCCATTTTTTGCGCTTTCTCGTCCGCTGCGTTGTTCGGCATTTCAACGCCCGCGGCAAAAGCGCTTCTCGGCTCGACAAATCCTGAAATTCTTGCCGGACTGCTTTATTGCGGGGCCGGCGTCGGCGTAGCCGTGCTTCGCCGGCTCGGAGGTTCCATTCTCCCGCCGCCCAATGCGAGGGAAGTCGGTTTGGGGCGCGCCGATATGCCATGGCTTGCTGGGGCAATCGTTGCAGGGGGGATAATCGCGCCCGTGCTCCTGTTGGTTGGACTGACTCGAACGGCCGCGGCCGCGGCGTCGCTCCTCCTCACTCTGGAGGGAGTGGCCACAGCGCTCATGGCCTGGTTTCTTTTCCACGAGAATTTCGATCGGCGGATTGCATTGGGCATGGGCTGCCTCGTTGCGGGGGCCGCAGTACTCTCGTGGTCCGGGGAGATAACCGTTTCGAGTGTCGTTGGACCGTTGGCAATCGTCGGCGCATGCATCGCCTGGGGGCTGGACAACAATCTGACGCGCAAAATTTCATTATCAGATCCGCTACAGATCGTGCAGTTGAAAGGCCTCGTGGCCGGCCCGGTGAATGTCGCTCTCGGATTGTGGATGGGAGGGGAGCTCCCGAGTTGGCCCGCCATGACCGCTGCGGGGATCGTGGGATTTCTCGGTTATGGCGTCAGCTTAGCGCTGTTCGTTGTTGCTCTCCGCAATCTCGGGACGGCGCGTACTGCGGCATATTTTGCAACCGCACCCTTGTTTGGAGCAGTTGCTGCCATATTGGGGCTTGGCGAACCGATCACTTTGCAACTGGTTATCGCAGGCCTGCTGATGGGGCTCGGGGTGTGGCTTCACCTCACGGAGCGCCACCATCACAGTCACGTTCATGAGCCAATGGATCATTCGCATCCTCACACTCATGATGAACATCATCAGCATGTCCACGCATCGGAAGAGTCGGCGAGTGAACCGCACACGCATTGGCACCGGCATGGTTGGCTGGGGCACGCTCATCGGCACGTACCTGACATGCATCATCGGCACCGGCATTAGCTCTGGGGGTTATCCTTTTTGACGGCATGTCATCTAAGGAAACCGCTATGTGGAGACGCGCGAAGATTCTCGCGGGCCTCTCACTTGCCTCCTGGATGGGCGCTGTCACGGCGGACGCTTCGCAAATGGTAGAACATACAGACGTTGCCGTTATTGGCGCAGGTCCCGCAGGACTTGCGGTCGGCGCATGTCTTAGACAGGCCGGCTTGAACTTCATCATTTTAGAAAGGGATCAGAAGGTCGCTTCGTCGTGGCATCGCCACTACGAGCGGCTGCATTTACATACGGTCAAGCAACTGTCCTGCCTGCCTTACGTCCCTTTTCCCGCCGCCTATCCTCGCTACGTGCCAAGAAATCTGGTGATCGAATATTTGGATCGCTATGTGGCGAAGTTCGATTTGAAGCCGCGTTTTGGTGATGCCGCACGCTCCGTATGTCGGGATGGAAATGATTGGCGTATACAAGGCACGTCATCTTCAATCAGCGCCCCCTATGTTGTGGTCGCGTCCGGATTCAACTCCGAGCCTGTGATCCCCTCCATTCCCGGGATGGAGAAATTCAGGGGCAAGCTCATCCACAGCGCCGCGTACGCCAACGCCACACCGTTCGCCGACCAATCCGTCCTGGTGATCGGCATGGGTAACACCGGCGCCGAGGTTGCTCTCGATCTATCCGAGGGGGGCGCGCGGACGAGCATCTCGATACGCAACGGCGTTCACATCGTCCCGCGCGACCTTTTCGGCGTCCCGATTCAGCTCGTTGCGATGCTCGCCACCAGAGTGCTTCCTTCGGCGGCCAGTGAAACGCTGTTCCCGCGCATTCTCGATTTGGCTCTCGGCGATCTGTCGAAGCATAAAATCAGGCGCCCGAGGGAAGGCATTTTGCGACAGGTTGCGACTTCCGCCAAAATTCCGGTCATCGATGTCGGCACGGTGCGAAAAATTTCCGAAGGAGCGATCAGGATAGAGCCCGGAATATCTTCGATCACCGAGGACGGCGCGATTTTCTGTGGAGGAGGTGAAGGCAAATTCGACGCGATCATCTTTGCGACGGGATACCGGCCAAACTATCGAAGCTTTCTTCAGGCCGACGACATCAAGAATCCTAAAGACTATCCGCCAGCGCGGCAAAACACGGATTCAACGATTTATTTTGTCGGATTTAAGAATTCCGTAGCCGGGTTGCTTCGGCAAATCTCCCGGGAGGCCGTTCAGGTAGCCCATGATATTGTCCGCCGACGAAGTGAGTCGTCGCCGCCTGCGGGTTAGCTCGGTTCGCTCAGCGTTTCCTCATTCCACCTTGATGCCTGACTCCCTGATGATCGGCCACCATTTCTCCGCATCGGCCTTCACCAGTGCGCCGAGCGCCTCCGGCGTCTGCCGTTCGCGCGGGAAAATCTCCAATCCCAGAGCGATGAAGCGAGATCGTACCGCCGGATCGGCCAGCGCCTCCACGGCTGCCGCGTTGAGCTTGCCGACGATGTCCGCCGGCGTGCCTTTGGGCGCGAAAAACCCGAACCACGTGGAGGAGGTAAGCGCCGGCAGTCCCTGCTCGCCGACGGTCGGGATGTCGGAGGCCGTCTCCAAACGCGTCTCGCTTGTGACCGCGTAGGCTTTTATGCTCCCAGCGCGCATCAGCGGCAGCTGAACCGGCAGGTCAAACGAGAAGTCGATCTGGCCGGCTATCAGGTCCTGCATGGCCGGGGCGGTGCCACGATAGGGCACCATGGCAAATTGCGTCCCGGTTGCTTTTGCAAAAAGTGCAGTTACGAGATGGACCCCAACTGTGACAATGGCGGCCGACGCCTTGTCTGGATTGGCCTTCAGCCAGGCGATCAGTTCCTTCAAGTCATTCGCCGGCAAAGTCTTCCTTCCAAATATGACGTACGGGGCAGCAACCAGCGGCGAAATAGGCTGAAAATCGTTCAACACATCGTATTGCAGCGAATATAAAGCGCCGTTTTGCACGTGCCCGCCCAGGAAGCCGAGATCAATCGTGTAGCCGTCGGGCCTGGCGCGAGCAGTGCGGCCGACACCGATGCTGCCGTTCGCTCCGGCGATGTTTTCGACGATGACGGGTTGCCCAAGCGTCGCTCTCATCCGTTCGCCGAGGATCCGCCCGATCACGTCGACATTGCCGCCGGGAGGAAACGGGATGATCATCGTGATCGGGCGCGACGGATAGGTCTGCGCTGTTGCGGGACAGGTGAGCGCGGGCGTGGCGAGGGCAGCCCCACCGAGTTGCAGGAATTCGCGGCGGGGAAGTCTCATGGCGTGCCTGCGAGTGTTGGCCACTTCGAGTGAACCGGGCGGGCATCGTCGCTACCCGACAAGCACTTCCGGCGTGGTATCGATGATCGTCGTGCGGCGCAGGTCGCGCACCTCGTCCGTGGCGTCGAAAGGCGTGACGCGGTGCATGGTGCAGCGGTTGTCCCAGATGACCAGGTCCCCGACCTGCCACTTGTGGCAATAGACGAACTGCGGCTGCGTCGCGAATTCCATCAGCTCGTGGAGCAGCGCCTGACCTTCCTCGACCGGCATGCCCACGATGTGCGATGCATGCGAGGCGATATAGAGCGCGTTGCGCCCTGAGCCGGGATGCCGGCGCACCACCTTGTGCCGCGCCGACGGATACGACTTGCGTTCTTCCTCCGTCGGCGCATAGCCGCCGAACTTGCGCCGCGAGTGCCACAGGGAATGCTCGGCGACGAGGTCTTCAAGCCTGCTTTTCATCGTATCCGGCAAGGCATCGTAAGCGGCGCGCGTATCGGCAAACTCCGTGTCGCCGCCTGCGGGCGGTATAGCCTTGGCATGCAGCATCGACCAAGTCGCGGATTCTCGCCGGAACGAGCTGTCGGTATGCCAGAGTTGGTTTCCGAGCATGAACGATGCGCGCGGGTTGTTGTCGCCCAGGATGCCGCCGTCTTGATCAAGATTGGAGATGTCGAATATCTCCCTGTGCCGTATCCGCGCCGTGGGAGAGATCGCCGCCGATTTGCGCCCAATGCCCGGCGATACTTCAAGGGGCCCATAGAACCGCGAAAAGGCGATCTGCTGCTCGTCCTCCAGATGTTGACCGGGCAGCACGCAAACCGCGTACGCGTCCATCGCCCGCTCGATCGCGCGCTGGATGTCCGCGCCGATCGGCCTGCTCAAGTCGACTTCCGTAATCTTGGCAACGAAGTGCGGATGAAGCGGCGCGACGACGAGGGTCATGGCGGGCGTCTCCCTGGCTCAAGATCGCTGAACGCGCGGTCGGAATCCGCCAACTTTATCTCAAACAGCGGCCGCAGTCCGCCGGAAACAGCACAATTTCTCCGACGAAGGCCGCCCGGCCGATCAACGCGGGCGCCTCGATTCCTCAGCACGCGCTGGCTCCCACGCAGATCGCACAGATCTGACGCGCGTTCGCAGCGCCGCTGACGATTCTTCGCTAAAGGCGACATCAAGCGTTTAGGCTGCTCGCAACGTCGGGGACAGCCGGTGAACGCATGTCGTCTCTGATCGAAATGCATACATCCCGATGCGAGGAAAGAAATTAATGTCGCAGAAACATGTGAATATCGCGAAACAATTCCTGAATTATGCGCAGCCGCACGCAAATGTCCCTCAGCCCGACGGGCTCGCGCGTTGACGGAAATATGTGACATTGAATTGTCGTAAACAGGCGAGTTGCTCGCACAACGTTGTGATAACTCCAAAACCTTGCGCGATGCGTGATTGGCATTAACTCGGCGGCAGGGATTGTACAAACGTGAGGCCGAATATGAAATCGCATCTGAAAGTACTCCTATCGACGATTGGAGTCGCAGTATTGCTCGCATCGACCGCAATGGCTGACTCGTCTGCGCGGCATCATGGCGCTGTTCATCACTATACTGCTCCGGCTCGCACGTACGTGCCGAATGGTGCTTACGGCTACACTCCCCCGAACCAGCCGACAATCAGCAACTGGTGCGCAACACACCCCAGTTGGGACGCTTGCCACGATCCGCGCGAAAACCCCCAATTGTGAAACGCCGCGCGGGCGAAATCATGGAGTGAAATCATGATGCGGAAATTCCTAATACTCACCGCCGCAATCGCGACGGTCGCTGTTCCTTCACTTGCAGTTACGTCGAGCGCCGAGGCGGGCGCGCATCACCGCTTTTACGGACATTTCGGGGCCTACAGGTTTGCCCCCTGGTATGCGCGGCACTCCGGCTACGCGGCGCCCTATCGATATTATGATCGCTTTGGCAGCAATTTAAATCCCGACCGGCAAATGGTCGGCATAGGCGAGTAAAGCCACTGCGCCACTGGCTCGCTCGCGGCGTCGCCTGAGCGCTCCTGGCAGGCCTGTCGCTCGATGACGAGCGGCAAGCCTGTGTAAAATCGGGGTGGTCGGGACGAGCCCGGCCACGAGGCGCTTTGCAAAGGTGGTTCAGTCTAGCCGGAATCCGCTCTATACTTGCCCCGCAGCGCACGCTGTCGGTGGTCGTAACACGCGATTGATAGAGCAGGCGGGTGTGCGGCAGCGCCCGTGATCCGCGAACTGCTCGACAACGGTGCAGCCCTTGTCGGCAAGACGATCACGGACGACCGGTCCTGCGGCCTGCTGGGCGTGAACCCGCATTACGGGACGCCGCTCAACCCGCGCTATCCGGCGTGTGTGCCAGGCGGCGCCGCAAATGAAGCGACTGAACCGTGAGCCGCTTCTGCCAATCATCGGTGTGGTCGGGCTCATTGCGGTTTGGTATCTCGCGGTCCTAAGCGAGATCGTCGATCCGATCCTGCTGCCGCCGCCGGCCGCGACGTTCCGCGCCATGTGGAACGGCATGCTGCATGGCAAGCTTGGCGGCGACTTTCTCAAGACGGTGGAGCGCACCGCGCTGTCCACCCTGATCGCGGCCGTCATCGCCATTCCGCTCGGCATTCTGCTTGGCTCATCCGAGAAGGTCTATCGCTCGGTCGAGTTCGTGGTCGATTTCTTCCGCTCGACGCCGGCGTCGGCCATGTTCCCGCTGTTTCTGGTGCTGTTCGGCGTCGGCGATCGGACGAAAATCTCGGTCGCGGCGTTCGGCGCCGCGCTCGTCATTCTCTTCAACGTCGCCTATGGGGTGATAAACGCCCGCAAGACTCGTCTCCTCGCCGCCAAGGTGATGGGCGCGTCGCGGCTGCGGGTCCTCACCGACGTGATGCTGCTGGAATCCCTGCCGCAGACCTTCGTCGGTTTGCGCAATGGCGTCTCGCTTGCTCTCGTCATCGTCATCGTGGCGGAAATGTTCATCGGCTCGACCGACGGCCTCGGTCAGCGCGTGTTCGAAGCCCAGCAATTGTTCAACATGGCGGACATGTATGCGGCGATCTTCGCGGCCGGCGCGCTGGGCTATGGGCTCAATCTCTTGTCTTTGCTGATCGAGCAGCGCTTCGTGCATTGGACCGGGAAATGACGCGTTCACCGACGGCCGACTTCAGCCAGCGCTATCTGCATGTAGTAATCGCAAAGCAAGAATGCGGTGACATAGAAGTCCTCCGTCATGCTCCGCAGATGTGGCAGCACCGTAATCTCAAGACCATCCGGCGCGGATCGGTGGACAAGGGAGGCCTCGACCGCCTTGTCCAACACCCGCACCACTTGCGGGCGGGAGACGCCGAAGCGCCGTGCAAGTTCGGCAATCGATATCCGCACCGTAACCGGCGAACCCGCCCGGCCGTTTCGCTCGGAAGCCACCAGCAGGCTGAGAAGGATGGCGAGCGCGGCATTGCGTTGGGCGAACGACGTGAGTCCCGCCCCCAGCTTGAACATGCGCATGCCGGCGCAGAAGTAGCCGCCAAACACCTGCGAGAAGGCTGCTAAGACATCCTCGCGTTGCAGCGCCGCGATGGCATCCGATCGTCTGGGGATCACCATCGCGGTTCCGCGAAAAATTGCTTCCCAATATTGCCTGCAGGCGCTGATCAGTTTCTCGGTCGGAACGAGCAGGCGCAGCCGCCGGTCGACCGGGCATGTCGCCGGAATGAGATCGCCGGAGTCGCGCATCAAGGCCAGCACGGCGAGCACCCGCCCCTTGCTGCAGACCTCTTGCTCGGCGCAGAGCGCTTTCAGGCGGCCCGCCGAAAGCCCGGAACTAGGGTCGGCCGGATCGCGTGAGTAGTGCAGATAAAGTGCAAGGTTGCCGACGACCAAACGCCCTAGATCGTTGATGATCACAGGCGGTCTGCGCGCGATCGCGACGAGCGCTCCGGCGGCCGCGCGCACTGCGTTCGGCAGAAGCGGATGCGTCCGCAGCGCGGCAACAGCCTCCGCCGAAAGCGGGCCTCTGATCAGATCGTCGCAAGCAAAATTGACGCCGCCCGGAATGTTCATCGCATGAGGACGACTACCAACTGAGTCCGGCAAGCCATGATCCCCGTTCTGCCCTCCCGCATAGGCAACCAAGAATTGTGAACTCAGTCAATGAATGTCGGAGTCGCAGCCGGCGCCGGACGCCCCACCCTACCCTCCCCAGCTTGCGGAGGAGGGTAGGGTGGGGGCCGCTCGAACGCCGAGCTGACGAGAAAGGGCGGCTGCTTATTTTGAAGGAGGCTGTGGGAAGAAGAACTTTGTGAGGCGAATTTCGGCGCCGATGTCGTCCCTGAACCCGCCTACTCTGGCGAAGTCGTGAAAGACATCGGCGGCGACCGCAAAATCCTGAGCGAGTGGGAACTGGAATTGGAGATGGCCTCGCAAGTAGTCGTCTTTGCTCAAAGACAGGGGTCCGCAGGTAGCACCACAGGGCACAGGCGTCCCCCCCACGGTAATTCTGCCGTTCGTGGCGATCTGCTCGCCACCCCATGACTTCTCGATGCCGAGCGCAACGAATGTGAGCGGCTTCGGTTCGTAACGCAGAAAAGCTTTGACATCGTAAGACGTGCTTTGCGTTAGCTTGTCGTAAGCCAGGGCAGCGGGAAGAACGCCAAATGGGGTTGCGACGTTACCTAGAGAGAAGTTTATAGGAGTTTGGCCATCGGTATGGAATGATGCATTGGCGATCAGATCAAAGAAGAAGCCTTGCAAAGCCGGCGAGAATTTACCAAGGCCCTCGGTGTAGCCGATCTGAGGAACGTCGGTGAATTGATGGGCCGACGCGACATTGATCGCTTTCGTGTTGTCATAGTTCCCGTACGGGAGATAGAGATAGTCGGTGAGACCGAGCCAGCGCTGGGTTTGCGCGTCTGAGATAAGGAAATAGGTCAAGTGAACCACCGGGTCAGTAAGCCCGCTTGCAACTTGATTGTTCGTACCCGGGAGATTTACATCAGTCAGTGTGGCAAACGGCACCTCTGCTTCAATGACGAACGGATGCCCGCCGAGCTGCGTAAAATAAGCAAATCGTGTAAACTCCTCGAATATATTCGCGTGTGAGTTTGGCAATTGGTTTCCTGCTGTATCAACGAAGGCGTTGGAGTGAGCAAAACCCGCGTATTGAAGCGCGATAAACGTTCCGGCCGGAAGTGATCCTCCCATGTAGTCGCCCGCATAAGTATCGCTGCTATTGTCAGATCCTGCGATCGCTGGCGCTTGCCAGCCGACGATGCCGCCAACCAGCATGCATGCCGCCGTCAATTTCATCGATGTGCTTGTCATGTGCGTCCCCCTCCACCACTGAAGCAAGTGCGCCCGCGAAGCGGGTGCGCCGCTCCTCCCCACCCTCCCCCGCAAGCGGGGGAGGGTAGGGAGCAAGACCTTGCGAGCAATCCGACGTTTGCAACGGATCGGGCTTCCGGCAGCCTTCGCAGTCCGGCCGGCGCACCGAGGGGCGATCCTCCATCATGCCTCGCGGGACTTCCGAAGAACCGCCGTCTTGTGAGGCCGGAAACCTGCTCCGTGCTCTGTTTCCCCATACGGCCAGAGCTAACCAAATCAGCAGGATCAAGAGCAGATGCACAAAATTGAACCAGTGGCAGCCGAGCGTACTATTTTGCCAGCTGTTGCAGAAATGTCGCATACCCGTCACAGAGTAACCAACCGCCGCATATAGGGCGACCCTAGGCGACCCTCATAGGCGCTAAATAAAGTCGTGGGCGGGTCTTTCTGCTCCCTCTCCTCGTTTGCGGACCGCAGGCGGGGAAGGGACCTTAACCCTCCGCGAGTCCGCCCCTGCGGAAAAGCCCCCTCACCCCGACCCTCTCGCCGCAAGCGGGGAGAGGGAGCAGAAAGCGGTCATCTCGCCGTCGCCAGCAATTGCCACAGCAGGCCAGGGCTGAGCGGAATTTCGAGGATTTCGATGCCGCGCGCGTTAAGATCGAGCGCATCCTCGATCGCCTGCGCGAACAGCGGGCCGACCGGTATGGCGCCCGCCTCGCCGGCGCCCTTGATGCCGAGCGGATTGAGTGGCGACGGCGTCACGGTGTGGCCGAGCTCCATGCCGGGCACGTCGAGCGAGGTCGGCAGCAGATAGTCGGCGAGCGAGGCGTTGAGCAACTGTCCGTCCGCGTCGAAGGCGAGCTTCTCGTAGAACGCATTGCCGATCCCTTGCGCCACGCCGCCATGGATTTGCCCGGCCAGGATCATCGGATTGATCACGGTGCCGCAGTCGTGCACCACGACGTATTTGCGGATTGCGACCGCGAGGGTCTCGGGATCGACCTCGACGATGATGGCGTGCACGCCGCTCGCCGTGGCGCCCGCTGCCGGGCCGAAATACTGGGTCGACTCGAGGCCCGGCTCAGTGCCGGGCCGCACCGCGCCGCGCATCGGGTTCGCCTTCATGGCGAGGTCGCCGAGCGGCACTGACTTGCCCGGCACGCCGGCGATCGAGACCTTGCCGCCGGCAATGTCGAGATCCTCCTCGGCGCATTCGAAGTGCTCGGATGCGATACGAAGGATCTTCTTGCGCACGGCCTTGGCGGCCGCGCTCACGGCGTTGCCGGCCACCACGGCGCCGCGACTGGCGAAGGTGCCGGCGCCCCAATAGAACTGGTCGGTGTCGCCGGTCACCACGTCGACGTCGCGGACGTCGACGCCGACTTCATCGGCGGCGATCTGGGCGAAACTCGTGAAGTGTCCCTGGCCCTGGGTGCCGATGCCGGTGGCGACGCTCACCTTGCCGTTGGCCTGCACGTGTACGCGCGCGCCTTCATAGGGGCCGATGCCGGTGCCCTCCACGTAGGCCGCAATCCCGATGCCGAGATGGCGACCCTCGCGGCGCAGGCGCGGCTGCTCCTCCTTGAGGAAGCGGTCATAGCCCACCATCGCCAGCGCTTTGTCGAGAATCGGCTCGTAGTTGCCGCTGTCGTAGGAGAGCGGTGCAAAGTCCTGGTAAATGATCTTGTTGTCGTACGGGAACGCGTCCGGGGCAATGAAATTGCGCCGGCGGATTTCGGCGCGGTCGATCCCGAGGTCGCGCGCGGCGAGGTCGATGAGCCGCTCCACCACGAACACGCCATGCTGGCGTCCGGCGCCGCGATACGGCGTGACGATCGGCTTGTTGGTGAACACCGCCGTAAAAGTCGAGTCGTAGTTCGCAACGTCATAAGGACCAAGCAGCGTACACTGGCTGTTGATCGGCACCGTCAGCCCATAGGGATCGTAGGCCCCGCCGTCATGCAGAAACACATCCTTGATGC
>Ga0137359_10003799_pt1 | contig 12289 bp, 11 predicted proteins | sample Mad1_40_16metaG_FD_108281 | JGI IMG/M metagenome (GOLD analysis project Ga0137359, IMG submission 108281) | Vadose zone soil microbial communities from Angelo Coast Range Reserve, California, USA - Mad1_40_16 metaG | ecosystem: Environmental > Terrestrial > Soil > Vadose zone | place: USA... | reverse complement strand
TGACTACTGACTACTGACCACGCTACCCCAGCACCGAGTCGCGCAAATCGACAAGGTGCCCAGCGGCAGCCGTCAGTTTTCCTAAGCGAAAAGTGAAGTCAACCCGTCCCAGGTAGATCCCGCTCTTACCAACCTGGAATATGAGTGTCTCCTTACCGCAAGGCTGCTTCACGCTTACCGGCTTCTCCATGAACGTATGTGTGTGACCGCTCGCAATGAAGTCAATGCCGTTCACTTGGCCAGCGACTTGCGAGTCGCCGACCTCTCCAGGTTTCGGGTTCTCGTAATAGCCGAGATGTGACATGCATACAACCATTGCACAATGCTCTTTCTCGCGCAGGGTGGTGACGACCTCTTGCGAGGTCGCGACGGGATCTCGATAGGTAACACCCTTGAAGTTTGCCGGTGTTATAAGCGCGGCTGGACTTATGCCCAGACCAAACAACCCAATACGCACACCGCCAACATTTCGAATGACGTAGGGTTTAATCTTTCCCTCCAGTGCTGTTCCGTGCACATCGTAGTTTGCCGAAACGAGATCAAAGTTAGCAAACTTCAACGCTGCGGCCAATGCATCGACACCATTGTCGAATTCGTGATTGCCCAGTGTGCCAACGTCGTACCCAATGGCCGACATCGCTTTGTACTCGACCTCGCCTTTATAGAAGTTGAAATAGGGAGTGCCTTGCAAGACATCACCAGCGTCGATCAGAAGAGTGTTCGGATTCTCTTGTCTGATTCGCTTGACCAATGTAGCGCGACGGGCGACGCCTCCCTTCCCCGGATAAAACTTGTCATTGGCTGGCAGCGGATCGATTTGCGAGTGGGTGTCGTTTGTATGAAGGATGGTTATTAATGTTTCATCAGCAGCCGGATTGAATAGCGGCGAAGCTAGTCTTGCTCTCTCGTTGGAAAGCACAAACCGCAGCTCGGAAGGCGCTACGACAAGCGCAGCACCGAATGCTGCCGACGTAGTCAGAAATCTTCGACGGTTGATCATTCTGGAGCCTCAGATTTTGCTGGACCGGGACCCACTTGAACAAAACGGTCGTCAAGTCGCGCCCGAATCGGGCGTCCCGACGCGGTCTCAGCTTTAACGTGTTCCATAACGGCGTCGCGAATGGTTAGACCCAACGGCGTCACATTTTTGCCTTCCTGCAGAATGGCATAGCTGCCGCTGCCAAGCTTCAGAAGGTAATCAATGGTGACGACTTTATAGGTCGCACTTGCCTCGATCTCCTGTTCGTGACCGTTGGCGTCGATCAATTTGGCGCTTATGAACTCGGGCCGGTTTTCAGTGTTCCAGCGATAATGAATTTTGGCGCCGGCCTGCGCGTCGCGCCCACTGGTCACCACCTGCAGCAGTTTTAAAACCTGCGCGCCAGTCAATTCAATCTCAATCAAAGCATTCTCGAATGGTAGTAGTTCAAAAACATCACTCGCCCGCAGTTGTCCGGGCGTAATTGCGTTCTTACGGAGACCGCCCGAGTTTGTAATTGCCAACACCACAGGTCTGCCGAGTTTAGCGGTCGCTTCAACTTTCACGCCATCGGCAACGAAGTTGCCCAGCGAGCCACCGCCAACTCCACTCTTCTTCAGCTCGCCTTCGAGCGTTCCAATCTCAACGCTGAGTGCCCGCACCTTACCGCTGTATGGAGCCAACATCTTCTCAATCGTGGCATCGTCAGAGATCCTCGCGTCGATGAGTTTCTCGCTGGCGCTCGAGTTAATCTCAGGCTGGCTATTGACGGTGCTGGTGGAACCGATTTTTCGAGGACTAACTGCAGAGGGGCTGGGCGTGGCCGGACAGGGTTCGATCGCCTTGCTTTGCCCAAAGCCGGCCGGCGAAAACGACGCTAGCGCGCTCAGCAGCAAAAGGGCGCGGACAAGCGCAAGAGTGACGCGCATTTATGTTTTATCTCCGTGGATTTCGCTGTAGAGCATTGACCTAAAGGGAAGAGCTTGCATAGTATGTCGCACCACACGGCACATACGCAAACGCCTTAGCTGTTCCTAATCCGTTATAGCCGATACCATCAAACAGGAGAAAAAAGTTGGCTACTTCTTCCGCTCAAATAACCTCCGAATTCAGCAATCCCAATCTGCAAGTACTCCTTTCGGAGGAAAAACTTCAGTCGCGCATCAAGGAACTAGGGGCCGAGATCACTCGCGATTACGCAGGACGCAACCCACTTCTAATAGGAGTGCTGAAAGGCGCCTGTTTTTTTCTGAGCGATCTGCTGCGAACAATCGATACACGTCTGAGCATCGAGTTTATGGCAATTTCGAGTTATGGCTCCTCGACAAGAACCTCCGGCGAGGTGCGTATCATGAAAGACCTCGATGTACCAATCGAAGGAAGAGACATACTCGTGGTTGAGGACATTGTCGACACTGGACTCACGCTTTCCTACTTACTAGCCAATCTTAAGTCGCGGGGTGCGGCCAGTGTGAAACTGGTTGCCCTGCTCGACAAATTCGAGCGTCGTGAGAAGGAAGTACCAATCGACTATCTGGGCTTTCAGATTCCGGACGAGTTTGTCGTTGGCTACGGCCTGGACTTCGCTGAACGCTACCGCAATTTACCGTTCATTGCTGTGTTGAAGAATCCTGAGGCGTAAGCTTCCGCAAGAAACTCTCTCCCGCAAGCAACTTCAATTCAAAGTTCTCCGCTACCGTTTGTCCAATATCCGCAAGCGATGCACGAGTGCCGAGATTTACATTGGCGTTGGCGCACTTTCCATAAACAAGGAGCGGCGCATACTCGCGTGTATGATCTGAGCCGGGAAACGTCGGATCGTTTCCGTGATCGGCAGTGATTATCATGAGGTCGTCGTCGCGCATCCCGGATTCAATCTCAGGCAGCCGCACATCAAAGTGCTCCAGGGCCTTCGCATAACCTTCAGTATCGCGACGGTGGCCGTAGAGCATGTCAAAGTCGACGAGGTTGGAGAAAATCAGTCCGTTCGATTCTTCCCTGAGGGCATTGATGGTCTGATCGATCGACTGCTCGTTGTTCTTCGCAGTCAGATCTTTGGTTACACCCAGTGAATCGTAGATCGAAGCGATTTTCCCAATGCAAACAACATCGAGATCCTCGTCCGCAAGAGCCGGCAGCAGATTTTCCCGTGAGGGCGGCACGGCATAGTCATGTCGATTCTCTGTCCGGTAGAATGAGCCCGGCTCGCCGAGAAAAGGTCGGGCAATAACGCGTCCTACCTTGTGTTCGCCGTCTAAAATACGGCGTGCGGTCTCACACATCTGATACAGCCTCGTTAGTGGAATCACCTCTTCGTGGGCGGCAATCTGAAAAACCGAATCTGCCGATGTGTAAACAATCGGCTTCTGAGTGTTAACGTGCTCTTCACCCAAAACTTTTATGATTTCGGTACCTGAGGCGGGAATATTGCCGAGAATACCCGGGACAGATGTTTCTTTGACAAACCGATCGATGATCGACGATGGAAATCCATTGGGATAGGTCGGGAACGCTTGCTCCAGAATTATGCCTGCCATTTCCCAATGTCCTGTCGTGGTGTCTTTGCCGTTTGATCGAAGCGCGCAACGGCCATATGACCCTTCAGGATTAGCCACCGGGGGCAAGGATTGGAGTGGTCTGATGTTGCCCAAGCCATACCGCTGAAGGTTGGGTAGTCTAACCTGACGCGACTCCAGAATGTGGCCAAACGTGTCTGACCCTGCATCGCCCCATTCGGGAGCGTCTGGCATGGCGCCGATGCCTGCGCCATCAAGAACGATAAGAAGAATTCTGCGGAAAGAATTGGGATTAGGCATTGGGGAAAATGGCCTTGGGCCTTGGGCCTTGGGCCTTGGGCCTTGGGCCTTGGGCCTTTGGTCTTTGGCTACTGCTTCGGCGCGTAGTAGCCGTCGCGGGCGCGCACTTGCGTCTTGTCTTTAATGCCCTTTACTTCCAAACGAATCGCACGAAACTTTCCATCGCGCACTTTGTTCGTCGGATAGTATCCAAGACTATAAAGCGTACCAATATCGGTGGCCACGCGCGCGAACGCGGCTTTTGCATCAGACAAATTTGCCGCCACAAAACTTCTGCCGCCCGACGCACGCGCCAGATCGTTCATTTCACGCCGCGCTAGATTGTAGAGGTCGCGACTAATCGACATCTTCTCAAATGGTCCCATCTGACAGAAGTCCATGAAGTCTTCCGCCTTCGCCCCTCGTACAAAGATCAGACGATAACGCTGCAGTTGCTTTTGTGAAAGTGCGAGACGTCCATCGTCCTGACAGTCTTTCATCAACCGATCTTCGACGAAATCTTCCGTGTTTACCTCGATGAAGTAACAAGCAATGCCGGCTCGCGACAGTTTCATCTTAACCGTTCCGAAATCGGCATTGCTTGTCGAATCCACACCATCGGTCAAGGCAACAACAGCGCGCCGGCCTTTTACTTCGTCACGCGGGGGGTCGTGAAAGATGACGTCAGCAACGCGTTCGAGTGCGTCGTAGTAAGGCGTTCCGTTGCTCGCCCCGAGATTCTCGATGGCCTTACGCAATGACTTTCTGTCACTAGTTAAGGACGTCAAAACTTCCACGGTTGCCAACTTATCGGAACCCTGTTCCACGGTATTGAAAGCGACGATGCCAACGCGGTCGCCTGGCCGCAACGCCTCGATAAAGCTGTTTGCGGCCTGCCGAATCAATGCCACGTCATCGCGAGTCGATCCTGACGTGTCAAGCAGTAGAGCAATTTCGAACGGCGTTTCGGTTGTTCCGAAGCTGGCAACCTCCTGTGGCTTTCCATCCTCGAGGAGCAGAAAATTCTCGGGACGAAGACCGGCGACAGGGTGGCCGGCGCTATCTGTAACCACAGTTGGCACAGAAACCAACTGAGTATCGACTCTGACGACGTCACCCTCATCGACTTCCTGAGTCGTCGGGGTTGCCGGCGTCTTGCTATCGCTCGGCTGCTCCGTTCCTGTAACCCGGCGCGGTCTTTGGTTGTGCTGCTGTTGATTGCTTTCCTGACCCGACGCTCGACCGACCGTACGCCGGCCGAGCTCGGCCATCAGGAAGAGGGCGAGCAAAGGAAGACCTAACGTGATAGAGCAACGCCGCAGACGTTTCGTGATTAGAGACATGATTACCGTTTGGATGGGCTCTCTTAGGTGAAACTATAACTGCAAAAACTTCCAGTGCAAACTCTGCAAGGGCCATGTCCGAAAAACTGACGTTCGCAGTTCCTAATGGCCATGCTTTAGTCCGGGACTATGAATAGATACTCGCCCAAGTCTGATTGTTGCTTTACCGACAGATACAAGCAGCAAAAGCGCGACTGCAAGGATAGAAGAGGCAAGGAACGGCACCGCTGCGAGCAGAGAGCAGATAGAGATCGCCGCGAGTGCAAAAACAACTGCCGGCACTAGAGTACTAGCGAAAAGCTCCAATCCACGTAGCTTGACACTCGACCCTGCTTCTCTTAGCATGACGATTCGCTTTGCTACGGATTAAACCGATTGTGGCAAACGTTCTTTGATGCAAACGTGCCGTGCAAGGTTAACGGAACAGGCGTCTTGCCTGTATTAGAAATCAGGACAGATAAGGATGCCTGTCCCATTTAGGCACGTACGTCAATGGTAGACGGCTTCCCTTACAAGGAAGAGGTTGGGGGTTCGAGTCCCTCCGTGCCTACCAGTCTCAAATTTGAGATCTTAGACTTTGCGTCCGGAGCTTTTTGAAAGCCAGGGATCTCAGGTTTAAGATTTTGAAATTGAAAACTCGGGTTTCCCTGCGGAGTCGTAGTTCAGTTGGTTAGAACGCCGGCCTGTCACGTCGGAGGTCGCGGGTTCGAATCCCGTCGGCTCCGCCACTATTTTCAATGACTTACAGTCGTTACACAGTTAGCGGCACTGTACTATTTTCGGGCATTGTGTCACTAACTGTGCTACCAATTGTGTCTCAAGTCAGTTAAGCAAAAGAAAGGAGGGATCTTGCGGGATCCCTCTTTTCTTCATTTTAATCCTCTTTTTGTAAGAGCGAGTTGTAGCATCCGCTACCTTCGGAGACATCAACCTCATCTCCTTCTGCGTCCTCCTCGATTGATTCCGCCCCTTCAATTCCGATCGCCGTGGGTCCGCCAAAAGGCAATCAGCGGGTCACTGTTGACTGGGCTTTAGAGTTAAACCGCTTTCGTCAATGGGGTCGTGTACAGCGGGTCCACATCTAATGTGGCTTCCCACAATTCTTGTAGCGTGCAAGCGCTGAAAACCACTGATGGGCTCAACGTGGCACGCGCCTAACCAATTATTCGATACTCCTCGGCAGCATTTGCGCGAGGCCGTGCTCAATGTCTTTCACTCTTCCCCTCAGGTTGTCGATATCGCGAAACACACGCGTGGTCTGTGGTGCGATTGCGCTGATGGCAGCGGCGGCTACTATTGCGAACTTCCATCGTAAACCGCGCCCTTGGCAGATTCACGAGGTACCTATCGCGTTCTGGGCGTGGCGCAATGAATCTCCGACTGAAAAGGATGTGCGAGCGGCGATTGAAACGAGTCATGCTCGCGCTCTTTTTCTGCGCGCCGGACAGATCGATTATCAGGATAAGAAGCTGCGCCGCATTCGGGCCGCCATGGGATCGCTACCGACCGGTATTGACCTGCATCTTGTCTATAACGGGACACCTTCACTCCTCGCGCAACTAGGAACGATTGATGAGGATCAATTGGCATCAACGATCGCGGTCGCATTTCAAGAAGATATCAGCCGAGCCAAACAGGAACACGCGCGCATCATCGGATTGCAAATCGATATTGACGCGCCGACACGACTGCTGGGCAGTTATGAGAAGACGCTAAGGGCATTGCGAGTTCAGCTAAAGCCAGGCACGCAATTGTCAATTACAGGCCTGCCGACGTGGATGCAATCGTCCGAACTGCAATCGACTTTAGCACAGGTTGATTTCTGGGTCCCTCAATTCTACGGCGCTGAGCTTCCCGAGCGTGTCGATCAGATGATGCCAATCTCGTCACCAAAAAACCTCGCTCGTCTCGTCGATAGCGTGAGAGCACTCAACAAACCTTTTTACGCGGGGCTCTCGGCATACAGTTGCGCCCTGCTTTACAGCTCAGCAGGATCTTTGATCACTTTGCGTGGTGACATGGATCCGGCAACGATCGCGACAGATCCTGATCTCGAACTGATCGATCAAAGACCTTTCGAAAAGTCAGCCAAGGTGCGAAGCGAGTGGCGTTTTGCGTATCGGGCTCGTGCAGACGGAGTGACCGACGGTTTGGCATTGCATGCTGGCGACTTGCTCGTAGTCGATGTTCCAAGTACCGAATCACTGCGGGTGTCAGCAAGGATGGTTCGTGAGCTCGCGGGGGACAAGCTCCTTGGCATCTGTGTATTTCGGCTGCCCGCGCTCGACGATCCGTCGACCCTCAACGCAGAACAAGTTGCGACCGCACTTTCAGATCGCGATTCGAGCGCCAACATCCAAGTCCGATTCAAACGTAGCGAGACAGAGGAGCGCGCGTGGCTGCTTGAGATCGAGAACACGGGGACGGCGAGTGCGGTCGAAGGCTTGCGAGTGGACTTAGAGGTGGATGCCGGAACGATCGAAGAGATTAGACCGGAGCGCGGCGAATCTGCTGAAACGATCTGTCACATACTAACGCCTAACAATACACCTGCCTTTACATCCTGTGGCCCACGTCGAGCCAACATGATTCGCATTAACGCAGCGGGTCTTCGCCCTGGTCAAATACTCAAGACGAAGCTTGTCCTTACGACGCGGCCGCCGCAAATCTTATCGGTGTCAGTCGAGACGCAAACTGACGATGGTGATCGTTATATCAATCGGACCAGAGGTCGCAGTTTGAAAATGGAGTGAAGCAATGAAGAGGAAACAAGCCGCGAGTTTGCCCACGAGCATGCGGCTATTCATTACGATTGGGCTGTTGCTGATCGCGGCCGTTGCGACCGCGATCGGTTGCTCGTGGCCGGGCACTTCGCATTCGGTGCGCTTCAACGCCTATCAGACTGAGCGCGAAATGGGACGCTTGCCGCCGCTGCCAACGATGGCAAACGGGATGAACGAGGCTCGGGCGTACTGGGACATTGACGAGGAGCCGGTCGAAGACGATTCCGTTTCTGTAGATTCGGTTAAAGAAGTCGACGGCCTTTGGGATCGCGCGGAGGCTGTCGAGAAAGTCGGAAACCTGCGTCTTGATCGAGAGCTGCTGAGCGATTATCTCAAGCGCACCAGACCAGCGCGTACGGGTTGGACCGGCTATACCAGTCGTCAGGAGAGGCGTAACTCAGCCAGGGATCGGCTGGATGCCATAACTGCGCTGGATCATGGATCGAGCGCGTTCGGGGTGAAGGCATATCTCGATGCGCGCCGTCTTCACGATGCCGACAAGCCCGTTGCTGAAGATGTGAAGCACGCACTCGATCTTGTCCCGGCCGATCTGAATCTTAAGGACAACATTGCTTACCTAGGGGCCGCAGAACTCTATCGACAAAACAAATTCGACGAGTCCGCTAAGGCGTTTGCCACGATGGCCCGATTCTATCCTCGCTCGGAAAAGCGCGAGGCAGCGCTTTTCATGGCCGCTTTGGCGGCGATGAAGACCAGCAGAGCCTATATCCCTGCGAGTGGGAACTCTTATGGCGTTGATGATTGGAACAAAGCTTCCACGGATCAGGCTTGGCGCGATGCATTCGCAGCTTTTCAGAAGGTAATCGACGGGTATCCTAGCGGAGGGTATTTCAATGATGCCCGAGCATGGCAGGCCTATTTGCATTTGCGGGCGCACGATCGCGCCGCCGCGCTCACTCAGTATTATCGTTTATTGGCGGACAGCCATGATGAGAACGCACGAACCGAGGCAGCATTTTCGCTGACCCTAGTGCGATCGTCAGCCACCGATGAGGAAATGATGCGCGTGGAAAAGGACTTGGCGAACGAGCCGCAAGCCGCTCTCGCTTACGCCTATCACAATATCTACAACCATTCGATCGATCCCGGACCGGCTGAGCCTCCTTATAACGAGGAGACGATCAAAGACAGCAAGGGCCCGGTCGATTACGAGGCACAGCGCCGTAGAGAGGAAGCCTCGCGTCGAGACTGGGAAAACAAACGGGCCGACATTAGCCACAAAGAACTGATGCGTACGCTCGAGTTCTCAAAGAGTCTGATCGCGAACTATCCGAAGTTGTCCGTTGGAGGCGCCTTCGCCTTGCGCGCAGCGCAGGCTAGTGAAGAACTCGACGACAACAACGGGACGGTGCAATTCGCCCGTCGCGCCTTGCAAAGTCGACTCGGTGGCGATGACCGCGCCCAGGCACTCTGGACCATGGGAGTCGCGGAACACCGGCTTCATCATTTTGATGCAGCGCGAAAGAGTTTTTCGGAGTTGGTGCATGACTATCCGAAGAGTCAATTAATTGAAGGCGCGCGACGCGAGTTGGCCATGATCGCCGAGGACGCCGGCGATATTGATGCAGCCCTCGAACAATACATCGCACTGGACTATCGCCTCGACGAGGCTTACCTCGTTGATTACTTGATGACGCCGGAACAACTTGCAGCCTTTATTCAGAAGCATCCGGATTCGCCACGACAGAATGAGTTCACTTACGCCCTCGGCGTGCGTTACTTGCGCGACAATCGTTGGGATGATGGGCGCAAGACTCTTGCTCGTGTGCAAACCGATCGTGATGTCCGCTACAACTATTATTGCCGCACATGTGGTTGCGACGGGAACAAGACCGTCAATTGTAACGATCCCAAGGTCGGGGATTTTGAAGTCCACGAAAACGGAACGGTGAGGAAGCAAATCCCGTCAGCATTGGTAATGCGAGATGTGCAGACGGCAAATGACTTGGAGGCCTTGCAGCGGGCGGCAGATCGAGCCGTGGGTGACGAAGCTCGGGCCGAAACGCTCTATCAATATGCGAGCTATCAATACGAAGCGAGCAGTTTGCTCTTTTATAATCCGCTCGCCTCTCCCGGCTATTATCAGCTGGGAGAGTTTGCCGGCGAGGGCAAGTATCGGGCGACAAGCGAATCGCAAATCCTCTTTAGCGCTCAACAACAGCATGACCGGCTCGCGCGGGCCCTCAAAACCTATTTGCAAGTCGCAGAGCAATTTCCACATACGCGGGCCGCGCGCGATGCTCTCTACACCGCCGCCGTTTGTCATGAGCGATTGTCGAACTACAACCCTTACTGGAGGATTATCTATGAACATGGACTGCACGCCGGGGAACGAATGGTCACTTACGTGGATGTGAACGCCGCTTATCCGAATTATCAAATGCCGCGCGGAACTTATGGATGGCAACCGTCAACTCGGACTGTCAACAACGGACCAGGTTGGGCAGCTGCGCCAAAATCACCGCCACGACTGACAAGAACGGCGAGACTGAAACTCTCTATTAGTCTTTTCAAAGATCGCTTGACCTCTTTCTGGAATGAATCCGGAAGACGCTGGCTGACTGAAATCTTGATCGTAGTTGGTCTCCTGGCGACCGCCCGCATAGCCAGACGAAACCACAGGCGCTTGCGCGCGCGGATTGCTCGACGGCGAATCGAACAAGCCCACCAAGTTGTTAGTTTTCCATGGTTCGAAATGTTTTGGATTGATCCTGTACAGCCGAGTCGTCGCCAGCAAGTCAAGAACTTGCTGCGGGAGAAACGGCAGGAGTTCATAGAGCTAGCGCGAGACCGGCGCTGCAGGCCCGTGCTGTTGAGAAGCATCTTGTCGTATTCGGTGATGACGGGACTCCTCTGGGGTCTGATTAGGACACTGTGGTCTGGATAGACACACATCAATACTGGGACACTTGCTCAATGTAACGCGCCACGTTACGATCGAAACGCGTGATAAAGAGCTTTCGCCAATAAGGGACTGAAGAGGCTCTTTGAAACGGGCGAGCGACGCGGCGCGGCCCCTGAACTTGCCGACCGCTTTACGAAGGCAGTTGGATGTTCTCAATCGCGCGCGATCGGTGAGGGATTTGAATTTGCCTGGTTACCGCTTGCACCAACTGAAGGGCAATCGAACCGGTACTTGGAGCGTCACGGTCAGTGGCAACTGGCGTGTGACATTTACGTTTGAAGGTGAAGACGCCTACGGCGTTGACCTTGAAGATTATCACTAAGGAATTGAACGATGCCGAACAATTGGCTGAACAATCGAAAGAGACGACCAACGCATCCGGGCAAGATTCTGCGCGAGGATGTTTTGCCGGCAGCGGGACTGATGCAGGATAAGCCTCGCGTTCAGTTATGAGTTTTTCGATAGAGGCTGCCCGCGAACGCTGTGCTTCAGCGGCTCGCCCACGCAACTTAACAAAGAAAGCCGCTCACCGGCGAGTCCGCTGGAAGCGCTTGTTCGGCGGCCCAGGCTAGATGTATCACTCAACTGAAATGGAAGATATCAAGAACTTCAGCATTTTCAGAGATGGTTGAAATGATTCTTCTGTCAGGCCGTTGAGTTTCTGTTCATCCTTTCTCAGATAGTGCCACTTTTCGTCTCGTTCAATTTGATTGGTGAAATCAATACCTCTGGGTAGAGATGGGTGACTACATGCCAGCCGAGCAGCAATGTAATACTTCCCATTATTTGTGAGCCCCTGAAAATTGCATGTCAGTTCTTCATTGTTAATTGGATTTGGCAACATCTCCTGCGAGTACTGAGTAAGGAACAGGACCCCCCTGCCAGTTTTAAACGCAAGATATTGCACTCTACTTTGAATGACTCCTCCAGCATTGTTGAATGGCAAGTCGTTGATGTTCTCGCTACTTTTGAACTTACTCGGATGTGCTTTGAGCAGCTTTCGAAGTTTTATGGCAGCCTCGCTTATGTAGGGATACGCTTTCGCAAAATCGACTACTGAAACGTCCGTTAGAGGAATGGTGCAAATGAAGCTGTATGCCGGATAAAAATACCTTGCGCCTTTGTCGAATGCAGGCAACGCGCGTTTGTCCTCAAGATAAAAGCAGGAATGAGTTGGGGATTCAACCGGCAAGCCTTCGACGGCAACAGCCTTGGGATTTATTTTCAGCTCAACTCTGCTGAAGACCTTGGAGTCATACATGAAGGGGATTTCTTCGCGTCTGGCTTCTCGAACCTCCGTCTCTTGTCCCCCCAAAACCGTCGACTCTTGTTTGCGCTCCGTATGACGCGCGGACACGGTGCACCCATTAATCAGTGCGGCGACTGCCAGAATCATAAGTTTGTTTCTCATAAGAAAGCCGCCGAACGTCAGAGTTGACCGGGCGGCGCAATTTCATTCAACC
>Ga0137359_10003796_pt1 | contig 12292 bp, 9 predicted proteins | sample Mad1_40_16metaG_FD_108281 | JGI IMG/M metagenome (GOLD analysis project Ga0137359, IMG submission 108281) | Vadose zone soil microbial communities from Angelo Coast Range Reserve, California, USA - Mad1_40_16 metaG | ecosystem: Environmental > Terrestrial > Soil > Vadose zone | place: USA... | reverse complement strand
GAAGCCGCACGCCGGATGCTCGGCGATGATGCGATCATCGGATTTTCGACTCACAACCTGAAGCAGGCGAGGGAAGCGATTCAATTGCCGGTGGATTATATTGCCTTCGGTCCGGTGTTCGCGACGTCGACAAAACAGAATCCCGACGCGATCGTCGGTCTGGAAACTTTACGCCGGGTTCGCGATATTGTTGTCGATCACCCATTGGTGGCCATTGGGGGAATCACTCTCGAAAACGTGGAAGAAGTACTAAACGCAGGCGCGGATTCGGTTGCGGTAATCAGCGCGATACTTCGCGATCCAGCAAGGATATCTGAACGAATGGCTGGTTTTGCAGCAGCTTTTAGCAAGTAACAGGAGGACTATCGATGAAACGCGCCAACTTTTTCAAACCTGCAAACATGATAGCCGGAAACCTCTTGCTCGTCGCCGCGATTTTTACTCATGCTTCAAATGGCCTTCGTCAAGTACAACCTCAATATGAAGGGCCATTGCCGGACGCCCTCGCCGATAACGCAAAGACCAGGCGGGAAACAATCCAGGCCGAGCTGGCAGGTCATCCCGGCAACGAATGGGCAGGTTCCTACTTTAAACAAGATGACCCCACCGCGAGCACTCAATTGATTTGGGCGCCAAACGCCGGGTTCGTCATTAAGTGGAGTACTTGTTCACATGGATGGAGGGAAAGAGTAAATTTTGGCCGTGCAGCGCTGTCGGACGGTGTCGTACAACTCACACCGGAGCTTTCAGAGAATTCGCCTAATTCTTACCAAATCGCATCAACCTACACTCCGGTTGTTTGGGGCAAACAACACTACCTAATCCCAACAAACAGTCTTATTCATTTCTGTTATGCCGCGCGCGACGCGAAATATTCACCTGAGTTTCGTTCGTTCTTTGTAAAAGAAGGCGATCTATCAGACGTGCAAAAAGGGCTACCTCAGGTGCCGGAAGCATATCGCAGATTCCTGATTCGCAGACCTTTAATCGGAGTGATTACAGCGGTCTCGCAAGGACCAAAAGCTCGACCCACGGATTTCACCTTGGGTATCGGATCTGTTGACGAGGTCGTTTCTGGAATGAAGTTTTATGCGTTATCGCCGGAAAATGTGGTGATGTTGATCGAAGTCTTTGAAGTCCACGAGCATACTTCAAAGGCTTATTTGATTTCGGGTTCCTACAAGGACAATCGCGAAAGTGAACTGCGGATTCGGCCCGGGTGGCGAGTTACCAGCAGGGCTCCTAAAAACGCGTCAGCTTTCTATCCCGGGTAACCAAATTTGCCGGTATGGACCAGGTTGGGCTGCCGAAGAAACCCTTGATGACCAGACAGTTCGATGCCTGAGGCATTCCAGATTGATCTTCTAAACTCGAGTAATCCTGCGGCCCAAAGAGGGAAAATCTGGAACCTGCAAATTGCACTAAGTTCTACTGCAAGCTCTTTTCCTCTCAACCCCATGCGGATCAATAGTTTTTGCTTGCCATGACTCCCGCTATTTACTGCGCATTCAAATAATCCGCTTGCGTTAATCATCGTTTTACGCGACAATAAACTGTCGGTTGGGCAGTCGACTCGACTCCCGTCTGTCCTATTGCAAATCAAACTCGCCCTTGACCGCATGTTGCCGGTCGCCTTCCCAGAAACGGAGTGCCAAAAGGCATGAACTATTTTGATCTGCCTCCAATAATCGAGCGAATGCTGCTCGCGTCAGATAAAATAAGCGATCTGAATTTTTCGGTTGGTCAGTTTCCGCAGGTCGAAATTAACGGCAAATTGACATCTGTCCAGCCCGCGGGGATTCAACGTCTAACCCCCTACCAGACAGAAATCATCGCCATGACGTTGATGGAGGGTAACCCTGACGCAGCCCAACGGCTTGTGAAGACCGGAACCGCCGACCTTAGCTACTCCCTGCCGTCGCGCACTCGATTTCGCGTCAATATTTTTCAGCAGCGCAACACCTATTCGATAGTAATGCGCGTTATTCCAACCGCAATGCCCACGCTCGAGTCGCTCGGCCTTCCCAAGCAACTCGCGGACGCTGCGGAATTAAAAAACGGCCTTGTTCTGTTAACTGGACCAACGGGCTCGGGTAAGAGTTCGACTCTGGCCTCCATCATCGACATCATCAACGAACGCAAGCATTACCATATCGTAACCATCGAAGATCCAATCGAGTTTTTGCATTCGCATAAGAACTCTACGATCAACCAGCGCGAAGTCGGTTCTGATACGAATGATTTCCCATCTGCTCTAAGAGCCGCCCTGCGCCAGGCGCCCAAGGTGATTTTGATCGGCGAGATGCGCGACTACGAGACGACCGAGATCGCGCTTGAGGCTGCTGAAACCGGTCACCTCGTCCTGTCGACCGTTCACACAATCGATGCATCAAAAACTGTCGATCGAATAATTGGACTGTACCCAAAGAATGAAGAAGCGGTAATACGGACGCGGCTCGCCCAAACTTTTCGATACATCGTCTCTCAGCGATTGATTCCGCGCGCGGATGGCCGTGGCCGCATTGCCGCTGTCGAGATACTTAAATCCAGTCCTCGAACCCGTGAATACATTGAAAGCGGCGAATCCGAAGGCAAGTCGTTATTGGATGCCATGAAAGATGGCAAATTTGATGGTATGCAGGATTTCGATTCCGTAATTAAACAAATGATCGAGGGCGGCATAATCACTATGGAAGACGGGCTTGCGTTTGCAACCAACCAGAACAACCTGCTGTTGATCTTGAAAGGGCTCTCGTCGGGCGAAGATTTTCTTCGCGGCGAACAATCGACGGTGGGCTCCTCGGCCGGGTTTGATTCAATAAGAGGCATGTTGGACTAAAGGCCTGCCGGCTCTGATCTTCAAGGCCGTAATCGAAACTGCGCAAAACTGCTAAGGAAAAGCCATGATTGTTGTCTGTAACAGTTGTACAACACGTCTTCAACTTGATGATGCAAAAATCCCGGAGCGTGCCTTCACAGTTCGATGTCCCAAGTGTCAAACTGCAATAAATGTAACTCCGGCTTCCTCGTCAGACTCCGGAACAAATGGACACGGGCCGACTTCCCCGATTGAAAACATAAACGTCAGAACACCACAGCCTGCGCCTGCATACAACCCCGGTAAGTCGGCCAAAGAATCAAACGGGAACGGAACCGCATTGGCGTCCGTCGAGCCCGGGGATCTTGCGTCAATGCTCGTCAAACTGTTGCAGACCGGAGTCCAGGGACAGGCACAGTCAAAAGGCAGATTCAACTGGGAACGCCGCAGGGTACTTGTATGCGTAAGTCCTCCCTATCGCGAAGTGATAGCCAGAACTCTCTCTGACGAGAAATACCATGTGTTCCTTGCTGATGACATTGGGCAGGCAATAGATCGCATGCGGGAAGAACGAATGGAAGTGGTTATCCTTGAAGCGGATTTTGACGAAGCCCAACAGGGCTTTGCTATCGTCACAAACGAGATAAACAGTCTTCGTCCCAATGATCGCCGGCGATTGATTTTTGCCCAAATGTCCGGATCGGCAAATACTGGCGATACCTACGGTGCATTTGTAAACAACGTAAACGTTATCTTTAATCCTTTTGATATACCCGAACTTCCGCAACTGCTCGAGCGAACCATGCGAGATTTAAACGAACTGTACAATAACTTCAATTTGGCAACGAGTTTATCTGGTTTCTAAATCATATCGCAGAAGACTATTATACCTGGTACGAGATTAGCCGCTGAAGGACGCAGAAAGACGCGGATCAAGACCCGGTCGATTACGGATGTACATCGATCAGTGGCAATCTGGCGACCTCACTCATCTGAGTATCGTGTGCCAATGGCGTTTGTTCTGATTTGAGGAAGGCATCGAAGTCACTTTTATAATCCCCGTGCTTTCCTGCCAGAACTCGGCAGCGCTTTGCTCCAAAATCTGATAGTCGGCAATCTGACGACTCGGAAAAACTTCGCGCGTTCTGGATCATAAGCATGTTGCGACACTCGGATCGTCTTTGGCTGTCACCTGTCACCCCCACGACTGATCACTTTCCTGACTTTATTCCCGTCCGGGTCTTACAAAATTGCGCTCTCGGTTATATTATCTTTCGGACGGATCCCCAACATTCGGACGGAATTAGCCACTCTTTATGGAAATCAGCCTTTTGCTTACTCTGGATCTACGCGAACAGGCCGCATTGCAGTCGGCGCTGGTCACCTACGGCGCACCCGACTGCCTTGTGACTCTTGCCCTGACAGGTGGCTGCCGCATCCAAACGCTTGACGAAGCAAAGAAACTTCGTAGTTGGCTGGCGGATGCAAGAGCTGGCGGGAACTCCGACTTTGCCTCGTTGAATGTGATCGAAAGGGCGCTAACTCATTTTGGTGTTTAGCTGTTGAATTAATGGTTGATCTAAATCTTGGGTATGGAACCGGCGCGTTTTCGTTCCAATACGACGATTCTCGCTTCGAATTACTTGCTCCGGTTGAAAGCCGCAGCCTACCCCTGACAGATGTCGAGATAAATATCGCGATCGACTCGCCGATTGGGTCTACTCACCTCGAAGACCTGGTTGGAAGCGGTGACTCGGTTTTGATCGTTGTGTCTGACGCAACCAGGGCTACTGCGAGTGCCCAAATCGTCAATCTGCTGATTCGGCGTCTGATTGCTGCTGGTGTTGCGCCTGGAGAGATTGGGGTCATTTTTGCAACCGGCATACATCGCGCCACAACCTTTGATGAGAAGCGCCGTCTGCTGTCACCGTTCATTCTCCAGCGTATTAAAGCCTTCGATCATGACGCCTCAGATGAATCACAACTCGTCAGTTTAGGTGTAACTTCTCGCGGAACGCCAATCGAAGTGAATCGCGCGTTGAAGGAATATTCTCACGTCTTCCTCACTGGCGGAATTGGATTTCATTACTTCGCGGGGTTCACCGGGAGCCGGAAATCGGTCTGCCCGGGTCTTGCGTCGACAAGGACGATTACCGCAACGCACATGCTGGCACTTGATTTTGAACATGGTGGACGGCGTGCGGGCGTTGGTTCAGGCATTCTTGAGGGAAACGCCGTTCACGAAGAATGTGTCCGGATCGCTGCTGAGGTTCAGCCGACGTTTCTTGTGAATTCAATTGTGGATGAAGAAGGTCGCGCAGTTGGGGTCTTTGCCGGACACTGGCTCGATGCGCACCTTAAGGCTTGCGAGGAATATACGCGGGGCCATAGCGCGTTGATCGAAGGAAAGCGTGATCTTGTCATCGCCAGTTGTGGCGGCGCTCCTTATGACATCAATCTGATCCAGGCACACAAAGCAATGGATATGGCCGCGAAGGCATGTGTCGAGGGCGGTACCATTATACTTATAGCTGCGTGCAACGATGGCCTTGGCCGAGCTGACTTTCTGAAGTGGTTCACCTCGCCAAATGCCATGGCTCTGGCCTCGCGATTGAAAACAGCGTATGAAGTAAATGGTCAAACAGCGTGGTCCTTGCTAACCAAGGCCGAGGCATTTCGGGTTATTCTGGTTTCAGAGTTGGCGCCCGATGTTGTGCGGCAGATGCGCATGATTCCGGCGCGGAGTCTTGATGAGGCGATTGCCGCCGCTGGTGAATCTGCCGGCGGATTTATCATGCCCCGCGGTGCTTCGCTCTTGCCCATTGTAAAGCATTAGAACCCCAGGACAAGTTGCCGATGTCGTCTAGGCGAAGTACGGCCGGAGTGCCGAATGATTTGATGTCAGGTGCGCTTGAAACAAACGGTCTTTGTGCAGGATGAAATGTAGCTGTAACCTGTCACCATGGTACTTCTGACGTTTGAGGTTGATATAAGAAAAGAGGTTGGTTGTCTGATGATAAAGAATCTTGTGATTTCTCTTTTCGGCGTTTTAATTGGTTGTTCAATTTCAGTTGCACAGGCCCCGACGAATACTGCTGGGCGTGAAGCAAGTGTTCCTTTGGGCAGTGAGGTTATTGTGCACGATGCCGCCGGGCGATCTGTGTTAAGCGGCAAGCTTCGCACGACAGAGCTTCACGGCACACCGGATTCGCCAATTACTAATATCAGGCTTGTGGTGTCGAACACCGCACCGTTTTTGTATACCTATATCACAGGTTGGGCAACGTTCTATGACACCGAAGGTATTCGATGCGGCGCCGGACTTTTCAAAGTGAATTCCCTCGAACCCGGCGAATCGGCCGAGGTTGATACGCCAGGGCTGAGGCTTGTTTGTTCTCCGGCGACCTGGCGAATTCAAGCCACTACACTTCTGACTCCGGCTAGAGATATAACAGCGTCCGCCGCTCCTGAACCAATTACTGACGCCACAGTTGTACCATCACGGTCAGGCGCCCAATCTCAGTCGCCGATTCCCCCGTTGGTTCTCAGCATTGATGGTGAAGATCATCCAATTCAGATTGGTAATCCAATCACGATCAAACCCCAAGACAAGCCGATAATATTGATTTTGAAGCGCGCTCAGTGATCTAAATCGCGGCAATGCAGGATGGTACAGCGGGGAAAGATTAGCCGCAGAAGCACGCAGAAAAACGCAGAAAAAACGAAGAATAGCTGATGTAGATTTGTGGGTTACAATCGGACAATCTCAGGCGTCAAAGCCTGGTGAACAAATCTCGTCTGGTTGAGTCGTGGAGTTTCAGGTTCCGGCAAATTTCAATCTCAAACGTATTGACAATTAGTCGAGTGTATGTTGAGTAATTGGCCGCTCAGGCGATTTGCTTGAATGATACGCCGACTACGATAACGCGAGCAGGCACTGGTATCGATTTCAAATAAGCCCGGTCAATCTCCACACGAGTAATCCGACGCATACAACTCTGCGTTTGCCGGATTATCCGGTTCATAACAGACCTTTGCCTCCTGGCCCTTTTGAAAAAGGAGACCAGTTTTGCCGCTAAGCTTTACGTTGTCACGATATTTTCGGCCGTTAACCGTGTAATCGTAATCCACGATCACGTCCTGAACTTCCGCAGTTTGCCCAGGTGAACCGCCCCGCCTTTCGTAGGTATCGATAATATGGGCAACAGCGCCCGCTGACTTGCGTCTGTTTGTCATGCTCTTCTGTCTATAAGCTATAACTCCGGCGCAGATTGCTATCAACAGCATTGTGCCACCGGCTAGTAACAGACTGCGATGCAAAAGATTTGGTTGTGACCGCGTTGTGGTGTTTCCTGATGATTCCTTCAAAATTCCCGTCCCTGCCAATCGACCTGCCTGCCTGATTATGTTGCCACCAGAATTGCAAAAAGGATTCCAAATCCCTCTACTGGTTTGTCAGTTCGCGATAAGTTCTCTCAAAAAAATCCCACCAATACTTGAAATAATATACAGGCCTAACAGTCCGAGCAATACGAGAACACCGCGTAACCCACGGGCTTTCAAGATGTAATAGGGAAAGGCAATAATCCAGGCCACCCAAACAACCGAGACCGGACAATACATTTGGTCCAGCCTATGCTTCTTTGACTCGTCAGCTACCAGCCATGCTGAACCCCAAATTACACCGGCGGTGGATAAAAGGGTGAATATAGCGGGCGGTTCATAGCTGGAGGCAAGGTATACTCCGTTGACAGCGCCATCGAGAGCAATCAGGCTGCCTAAAAGAAAGAGCGGGGCTGTAAGCCACCCTGGTTGTTTCAATTTTTTGGTGCTTTCTTCCTGGTCATTAGGATCCTGCAGCGCGAGTTACGGATACGCGGTTCTCAAGTCTTGCATAACTCGGCGCCTTGATTCAATTAGTGTTTGACAGAATTAGCGCCCCAACGTATTTTTCTTGACAGCCTAAAGTGAACCGAGACAGAATGCAGCCGTTGACCCCAACTTTTCCGAATTTACTGTGTCTCACAGACTTACTTTGTCTCTTGTGCTTCTGTAGGACTCACTTGCACTAGAACAAGAACACGTCATTAATTAGTCGGTTTTACTCATTTTTTGGTCGAAAACTGCCTGAGACAGTTGCTGCCGAGCGTTTTGCCTTCGGCAGGTGGGAAACAAAACGAGATCACCTGTTGTCTTACTTTACTTCCGCAGATTTGACGTAACACAGATTTAATCTGATTTCCGGGGCTCGGTCTGGTCAGCGTAACGAATCGCCGTTCTTCTCTGCCTATTTACAGGTGAAGACTGGTGCTCATGTGACCGATCTCGCAAAAAAGAGCGCCCTCAATCATGCCTTTGTCCTCAAGATTTTCGCTTCCTACTCGAATCGTGAACAGCACCAAACTTTCGGACTTAGGCCGCTGTGGCGCCGTCCTAACTCGTTGGTACTTGTTTTCGATCACTTTATTCATATCAGCATTTTTGGCTTCATCGTTTGCAACTGTTTCAGCACAGTCGATCCAGTACACGCAGAACAAACCGGACCAGAGCTTGCGCAGCGCTATGCGGGTAGATCCGTCAACGCTCGGACTAAGTATCGATGTGCCATTAGGGGGCTACGCGGGACGCGGGGGAGCGAGTCTTCCGATAAATCTCTCTTACTCCTCAAAACAGTGGCGCATCGACTTCTTTTCATCGTGGCTGAACAGTCATGGCGAGCCCCGCACCGAGTCGCATCCGAAGTTCAGCGAGTGGGCGAAGGCGGGATGGACCAGCAGTCTGGATATCCCAACGATTGAATGGACCAGCCATAGCCAGGTCTATAATGGTGATGGCAACCCTTATTGCCTCGCGTGCGTGGATAACGAATGGTCAGCCCAGCTTTACATCAACAGAATACACGTACATATGCCCGGTGGCTCGTCTCACGAACTGCGCATCGACGATACGTCGGTGACCAGTGACAGCCTCACCTATACCGGTACATTTTATGCTGTAGATGGGTCCAACATTCGATATGAAGCGAGTTCATACAGTGACGGTACACTCTATCTCCCGGATGGATCCCGGTATCTTCTGTTTCCCAGCACTACGGGTTACCAATACATTGATCGGAACGGCAACACCCTCAGCTACAATGCGACAAACCGCCAGTGGACCGACACGCAAGGACGGGTGCTGGACGTGCCTATTCCGGCTTCGCCGACGGCTCAGACCTATACTTACAACCTTCCCAGTTCGAGCGGCACGCTCTCGTACAGCGTGCGTTGGAGTAATCTTGCGAATGCGTTGACGAATCCGAGCGACGCCTTGTGCTATCAAACGGGCCAGTTACCGAGCGGCAGTGACGGCGTGACCGGGCATTCGCCCTCGCTGTTCGGCGGAACATTCAGCGATCGCGTGTATGAATTCAGTGGATTGTTCAACCCAGTGGTACCGGCGGAGATCGTGCTACCCAATGGACACTCTTACCTGTTTACATACAACGTCTGGGGCGAGGTCACCAAGGTGGTCTATCCGACGGGAGGGTACGAGCGTTTTGACTATGCAGCCATTACCGGGGCCAGCTATCTGAAAGCCCCTTACGCTCAGGGCAATCGCGGAGTGGTGGATCGCTGGTTGAGCCCCACCGGCTATAGCGCGGACGAAATCCATTGGCACTATACCACGGGTTTTGTGGGGTCGGCGTATACAGTCAGTACGACGCAGCCGGACGGCTCTTTGACCGAGCGTCTGCTTTTTGCTGAAAGCGATGTATCCAATCCAACCTTCGGATTTTCGAATTTACTGATCGGAATGACTTATGAGGAAAGAGTATCGGCGCCTGGCGGAACTATGTTACGCCGCAACCTAACAGACTGGACGACTTCAGGGCCGGCTTCAGGAGGATGGTGGACCGCGACAAGAAATCAGAGGGTGATAAAGGACATTGCGATATTGCTGGACACAGGCACGTCGAATGCGCTCACTTCGACGACGACCATGTCGTATGACGATGATCTTAACGTCATCTCGACCAACCACTATGATTTTACGTCGATCAGCCAAAGCACGGCCCAGACGGCGGCGATTGGCACAATCTCCGCGGGTTCGCTGTTGCGCGCGGAAGAGGCCACCTACCTCGTAAACGACACGAGCATCAGTTCATCCACGCGCACGTTGTACCGCAACCGTAATCTTCTCGGCCTGCCCACGTCGACGCGCGTGAAGGACTCATCTGCAACCGTCGTGGCGCAGTCCCAAACGAGTTATGACGAAACGGGTTCTTATCCACTTTTGACCTATGGCGGCACGATAACCGGATGGACCGACCCTGCTACCAACATTCGCGGCCTGCCGACGACAAGCGGAGCTTGGTTGAACACGACCAACTCCTATATCCAGACACATGCGCAATATGATCAGTTCGGAAACCTGCGAAATGCCTGGGATGCCAGGGGCAACGAATCTCAGCTTACCTATTCCAGCGCCTATAACTATGCCTATCCGACCAGCGCAACCACGGCCGTGCCGGATTCGACCGGAGTGCATGGTTCATCGACCGCGCTGAATACCAGCGCGGCGTATAACTCGAATACCGGCCTGATGACGTCACTCACTGATCCGAACAGTCAGACAACCACTTATTCTTATGACTCAATAAATCGATTGTCGACAATAACGCGGCCTTCTGGTGGCGGCACAACGTCCTATTACTATGGCGATACGCCGGGAAGTCTTTATGTTCGAGAGGTTTCGTCGATAGACTCAACACATTCGCTGGAGGGGTACCAGTATTACGACGGAATGGGCCGCCCCTGCCGGTCTTTTCTAAACGAAGGAAGCACCTACTCGACCAGGGACACGCAATATGATTCGATGGGCCGAGTGTGGCGTGTTTCCAATCCCTATCGTACGACGGGCCTTACCGATGCGGTGAACCCGTCAGGTTATTGGACAACAAACGCTTACGATTATCTCGGGCGTGTGACGAGTGTGACTACGCCGGATGGGGCGGCGGTGACGAGTGTTTATAGCGGCAGCACATCGACGCCGCTGGCATCCGTAGTGACGGTAACGGATCAAGCCGGCAAGCTAAGGCGAAGTCTGGTGGACGCATTGGGAAGGCTGGCACGAGTTGACGAGCCGGACACGACCAGCAGCATAGGGGATCCGGGAACCGTAGCTTCGCCACATCAGGCTACTTCCTACTCTTACGACGTTTTGGGTGACCTGCTCGGAGTGAGCCAGGGCTCGCAAACGCGAACATTTGTCTACGATTCGCTAAAGCGACTCACCTCCGCCGCTAATCCGGAGAGCGGCACAACCACCTATGTATACGACAATAATGGAAATATCACGAGTCGGACGGATGCGCGAACGACGTCGGGGTTGAACTGGACGACGACGATAACTTACGATGCGTTGAACCGGCCGAAGACGAAGAGCTACAGCAATGATGGAGGGGTAACGCCGCAGGTCGACTATTATTACGACAACGCAAGTTTGCCTTCGGGTGCGCCCGCAAGCTTTAACCGGGGTTACTCGACGGGCCGGTTAGTGGCAATGACGTACGGTTCCGGCAGCAGTAATGGAGACTACAACGGCTACGATGAACTGGGCCGGCCGGTGCGGCATGTACAGCAAACGGATGGAGTGAATTATCGAACGGAAGCAACGTACAATCTGAATGGGGCGCTGGCGACGGAGACCTATCCATCAGTGCCCGGAGCAACGGCTAGAAGGACGGTCAGTTACAGTCTGGATTCGGCGGCGCGGCTCTCATCCCTGTCGTCTGCGGCCACGACATACGCAGCGGCGGTCAGCTTAAGCAGCATCAGCTACAAACCGCACGGGGCGCTGGACAGTGAAACACTGGGGAATAGTTTGATTCACCAGATGAGTTACAATACTCGTCTGCAAGTGACGGCGGTAAAGCTTGGGACGTCAGGCAATCCGACTTCCATCCTGAATCTCAGCTACAACTACGGAACAACTGACAACAATGGGAACGTCAAGAGCCATGTCAATACAATCGGGACGCTGGCGATTACAGATAGCTTCAGCTACGACTCGGTAAATCGGCTGTCATCAACGACTGAGACAAGTACTGGAGGGACCGGGTGGACCGAGACGGAGGGCTATGACCGATACGGCAATCGATGGATAGATCTTGGCGGCGGGGTGCAGAGTCAGTACTTCAGCGCGTCGACAAATCGCATAACGGGCAAGACATACGATTCGGCTGGAAATCTGACGGTTGACGGGACGAGGTCATATGGGTATGACGCGGAGAATCACATGATTTCCGTTAATTCCACAGTCGGCTATAAATACGATGGAGCAGGCCGGCGCGTCAAAAAGCTGATTGGAGAGAACACGCGTTTCATCTATGGCATAGGTGGGGCTTTGATTGCCGAGTTCAACGGCTCGACAGGTACTCTGCAAAAGGAATATGTGTCGGGTGGCGGGATGATGGCCGTTGTCGATCCTTCG
>Ga0137359_10003793_pt1 | contig 12295 bp, 19 predicted proteins | sample Mad1_40_16metaG_FD_108281 | JGI IMG/M metagenome (GOLD analysis project Ga0137359, IMG submission 108281) | Vadose zone soil microbial communities from Angelo Coast Range Reserve, California, USA - Mad1_40_16 metaG | ecosystem: Environmental > Terrestrial > Soil > Vadose zone | place: USA... | reverse complement strand
TCGATGAAGGGTTTGGCCCTCCGAGTGTGCGGCGGCACACCGAATATCTATTTCCACTCCACGCTGAGCATTCATGCCTTCCTTCGACATGTCTCCACGGGGGATTCATGCTGGTAAGGGAGACACTCACGTGCGTGAACAATTCTTTCGTCAGTCGCCCCCATTCCGTTTCGTCGAATGCGGCGTCGAAGCTCAATAACCCACGACTTCCCTTAAGACAGTTGCCGGTCATCTTGAGCTCGTCCATCGTGTGGACGTTCTGCACATGTAGCTTGATGCTTGGTCCGTTCGGCGTTTTGGCTGCCCAAAGGTACAAGTCCTCGTGTCGACGCGTCTCAAAGTAGAGCGTGTTGTTACACGAGTGTAGATCTGCGAGCTCCGGTAGCAAGTGGAGGTGATTTTTCGAATCGAGCTTCGAATCTGTCAAATTCCAATCCCTATAGGACACTTACAAGAGTTGTAGTTTACACACACCTTTTTTAACGTGCGGCAAGAGAGCTTCGAGGTCGTTCATGAAGTGCCGCATGCGATGGGTGATTCCACGGGACGATAACAGTAGTACACGCTGCTTGTTTTTCTTCATTTTGGTGGCAGTACTTGCATTGGTATCTTCCTGTCCGTCTGTGTCCAAATCTGCAGCCTTTCGCTTTCCCTTGCGTGCAGAGGCGTCAAATTTGGGATTCTCAAATGCGGATGCCATACTAATGGCAGATGAGAGTAAGCCGCACGAAGGTTGTTAACATACGCTTACGTCAGGTCACGCCCCAAGACTTAAATAAAGTATACGACACATGCAACAAGAGACTTAAGAACATGGAGACGATGTCATTGAGATGATGGGGAAGGGTGGTAAGATGAGTGGGGCGAGTACGAATTCCATGTGGAGACTAATTTTAAGAGGTAGCAAGAGCGGGGTAGGGAAGAGCACGGGGGGAAGGGAGAAACGGAACTACACCATTATCGTACAACGCGATGGAAGGAAAACAGGAGACGAAAAAAGTTTGGCTCGGGTTTGAACGAACAATGTCTGAACGGTATGGCAATAGAACTTATGGGGGATAACCGCCCACCGCACGAACTTGCTTCTGTTTCTCCTGCTCCAAGCGCTGGGAACAACCCGTAGTGCTTGAGTAACGTGCGGGGACACGAAGATGAGAGAACAACGCACGTGGTAAAGTAGCTGGACTGCCATTTGGATATTTGCAGGTGGCCCCGTGATGACAACCAATCGTTCTCCCTCACTTCCTCCCGGGGCTGACCCGACAGGACCCGCACCTGGCTCCATGATCTTGATTTGACTGGCGCTCATGTGCCTAATTTCGTTGATTTTACTCCCACCCTTGCCTATGATACATCCAACGAGGTCATTTGGGATATAGATTTGCTGTGTCTGCAACTGTTGGGCGGGATTGCTAACACCATGAAGGTAGGGGTTCGAATACCCAGAGCCGCCGGGTACATAAGAGGAGCCGACATAACCCGCAGACCGCCTGTTTGACGAAGGCTTATACGATGAATGTGAGCCTGACGGCATACGCTCTTGCGCTTCGATGAGGATGTTGCCGATATAATAAGTGGCAATATGAATAGCATCGGCGACACCCGCGACACTTAGGACACGCTGCAGACAGGGAGCACATTCACTTACAGAAAAGAAAGAGAAACCTTGGAATAACGTACCTCCGTAGATCCGGGCAACATACCCTCACTTGCATTAAGTCTCGCACCAGAAGCGTCTTGAATTTCTTTGATCTTAGAGCCCTGTTTCCCAATGACGGAACCCATGCGAGAGTTGGGGATCATGAACTTGATGGTGACGGCACGGCTGCCTGGAACCGAGGGAACATCAAAAGGTTCGTCATTAATACGCCGGACAATGAGTCCAAAAGCCTTTCGTGGGGAGAAGTGTAGTATGTTAAAAAGGGGTTGGAAAATGGCATCGCGAAGAGACAAACCTTTGAGACGGCATCGAGGGGGCCGCTAACGTTCAAGATACGCTCAGGGTTTCCTGGAATGCTTTCGGAGACCATTACACGAGCCCCACTCTTCTCGCGAATCTCGTTAACGTGTGCACCACCTTTACCGATGATGATCGACGCGTCTTGGGTGACGATGAGGCATCGCATGTGAATATGAGCGGAAGGAGGGGTGCCGGCAGTAGGGGAGGAAGTGGGAGCTGCTGATGTGGAGGCATTGGGATGTAAGACGGAGGACATGGAACTGCTCGGTTCTGCAGCCCCCTTTGCAGTGTCGGCGTTGACAGAAAATGGAGGATCCGTTGGAGGATTCGGAAGATCTGTCATGTTTACGTCATTGTTCGCAGCCGATACGGAAGTTGAAGCAAGTTGAGTGTTACTGGTGAGGGGTATAGTCGGGTCATCAGGCTGAGACACGCCCGTGTTGGCGCGCTTATGCTGTTTCGGTTGTTCGCTGTCCGAGGGCGAAGGAGAGCGAGAGCGTTTCCTATTCGAGTCAGACTCTGGCATTGCCGGGGGATTTTTTAGTGCACGGTTCGGTAAAGATTCAGAGACTGTGTGAGGGTGGAAAGTATACGACGTGGAGTGGGTTTGGAAGCGGGGATTATGAGGGGAGGTCTGGAGGATAGGGTATGATCGGTGAGGGGAGAATAGAGGGGAGAGAACGACGACATATTTCGTTGAATGCGCACCTTGTCAAAAAAAAAAAAGGAGGAAGAAAAGGCAATGAAAAAGGATTTGAAAGGTACGGAGGAGAGGACGTTACAAGTGTGCTAACAGTTTACTTGTTTACTAGTGCGAACGTCGACGGCAATCCCCGCTTTATTTACCAACCACCAAATCATCAACAAACGCCCGCCAGTGTTTCTCCCACAGAGATGTCGCCCTCCTTTTCTCCTCACTTCCCAGGGTTGAAAACTGAAACAACGAGTATCATTAACCCTGTCTCGCTCCAGCGCTCCGTCTGTATCGTACCTCTATACTGTCCAGCGCTATTTGCTTGAGCGTCATTAGTCCTGTCGTCTCGCTCGAGACGAACACTTGGTAAAAGTCATATGATAGCCCCATTGAACCAAATACAGACGGGTCATCTGAATTCAGTGTCACTGGCACTCCCTGGTTAATCATGGCTGGTAGTGGATGCATTGGCATCGAAGACGTAAGTCGCTAAGACCATGTCATTTCATGTCCGCATCGACCAACTGCGATTTATAAACACACCAAGATCTCGTTTCTATCTCAAAAACGTGAACGGGTATGGCGTCAGATTAAGAAAGTGTACGCACGAAATAGGACACACTTCCAGCGCGATGCCCTTCTCTCGACATAGTTGCATCAACTTGGGGTGTTTCACGATCGAAAAGCTTCCCAGAATTCGCCTTGAGCCAAAGGAAAAAGGCCCATCAATAAAATTCCCTTACCCATGACCAATGCGTTTCGTTCCGAGGAGCAAGGCATCGTACAGGTTGTTGTCGGCTTTCCCGCCGTCGGCAAGCGTTTCGCCTGCGTGGAGAATGAGCGGCAGATCCAACCCAAGGTCTCTGACACGTTGTTTGAATGCAAGAAGTGGCTTGATATAGTCAAGCAACGGTCTGTCCCCATTTTCATCTCCAACGATATCAAACCCAGCGATCAGGTCAGGGAACTCTTGCTTCAATGTGATACAGTCCTCCAGGTACCACTCTATCTCCTCAGGGGAGTTCTTGCGGACAGTTGTATAGATTATCTATGAACGTGTTACCACGTGTGATGCGCGTATTGATAATGAATTCTCCCACCTTGGCTCCGACGAACACTTCCTCACTGTTTTGTTCCTTGAGCACTGTTCTCACTTCGCTGATCGCTTGCTCAAAATCCAACAGCCATTCACGATGGGGCACAGTTTGATTGCCGTCAGTGCCAAACATATACCTTGAGCAGTCATGTCGCTTTTGATGACAACAAGTCCGAGAAAAATACGGACTTGTCTGTGAAGTTAATACGCGGCTCCATGTAGGATATCCCGTCGGCAATTGAATCCATCAGGAATCGACGAATAAACTGCCGAAAGATAGGACGATACGAAGTTAAGCCCTGTCAGATGTATATCGTTAGAGAGATGAACTGAGTGCGACATAGTATGCCCAAAGTCACACTTGTAGCACTGAAGGTACTCAAAAATAAATCCCATATCTGAGACATCCTTGTGACTTTAGATAATAAGTGTAAGTCAAGGTTTGATCCTCAGACCTTCGTGACGCTATTGCGCGTGCCATATGCCTCAGCCCGATTGATTGTCATGGCACCCACAACCCATTTATCGAAGCCATCAGGGCCGCCGGGGGAAAACGACACTCTGGCTTGGCGTAGAGGAATCCAGCTATCGACCTGGTAGTCAGCGTCTGTGACGCTGGCATGCTGAGACTGCATAGTTTCATTGAAGACTCTGAACTCAGGCACCGCGTTCGTAAAATTAGCGGTCGTAACAATGCAGGAGGTGCGGATGTGAAAGAGAGGCTCTTTAAGAGCAAGCTCCAAAAGATACTGCTTATCCACTGTCGCGTCTAGATGTACGTGGAGAAGGGCACCCTTATGTAGGCATCTTGGCTCACGAATCAGAAGTGCACCTATAGCAGAAAGGCGCGCATGCCTTGGAGATGATTTTGAAAATTTTTGTCTGGTCAATTATGGGTTTTGCTACGAGCCAGTTAGTTGTGGCGTGCATGATCTAAGCCCGAGTAAATACATGTGAGGAATGCCATGCCAGGGAAAAGAGGCGGCAAGTTGTCATGCTCAACACTCCAGATAGACGCCTCTTCCTCGGCACGGATGAGTCTGACTATCTTGTCTGCTTCTAACTCATTTTTGGTTAAGGTCTGTAACAAATTGTTCTCGCGACGTAAGGATTTGTCTTCTTGAATGAGCGCGGCTCGGCTTGCGAAGTAGTCTTGGGTATCAACCATGTGTTCGGTGAAAGTCCGGTCTAAGTCTAATTAGTTTCGGCCCGGGTAGGATTGTTTGTTGAACGACCTTATACGCATGCACGTGCACGTTAAGCTTTGTGTTCCCTTTCATGGTCATGTCCTCCGATGCAGACGAGCTCGGTGCGCGCCTCAAATAATATCGTTCAGACTTGACTAATACTTTCTTCAGGTGGTTTTGACCCGTCAACCCCAAACCAGCACGCGAAGAAGAGGAAAGCTCCCGCTTCGCGTTCCGTCCCTGGTCCTTCTAAGGTTTCGAGAGTCACGAAGGGTAGGCAACAGCGGTCTACAAGGGAATCTCCTGTGGTAGTAGAAGATGACGACAACGCTGTCGATGTTGACGATGATGTCCCCGAGGTCGTCCAAGATGATCCTAGGAAAGAGGCAACGGCGAATGTCCATCCAGCCCCGGCGACTAATGGGAAATCCGGGAAGGCAAGGGCGAAGGCGAAGGCAGATTCTTTCACGAACGGGCACAGAAACGGCACCGAGCTTGTGGTCATCGACGAACGAGATGATGACGACCCACCTCCGGCTAAGTCTCTTCCATTGGCAAAGAAAGTAAAGTCATCTACAAGTGTGACCACCCCCGCAGAGAAGGGGGCTTATTCTCGGGAATTTGAAAAGTTGAGAGAAGAGCGAGACTTGGTACGCTTCAAGCATCTCAGACCACTTCTTACAAAGGTACTCAACACCTTCGTGCAGTACAAAGAAAAGAGCGAACAGCTATCCGAAAACTTGCGCCAACTCATACAGACAAGAAATACGGAGCCAGAGGAAGAGCTTGTATCCAGGAAGGCTCGCTATGACGCAGCAAGCAAAGGTAAATGAATGCCACTCGGATGTACCACCTTCGTACTTATATCGACTCCAGCGCAAGAGGAGCTTATCAAGGAACTGACCACTCAGGTTTCCCGGCTGACTCCAATGATGAAGGAAAACCGCACGTCAACGAGTTTATTTCTCACGCGTGAGGGGGTAGATGAGGACAAACGTATTTTCGAGGAACGCCTGAAAGAACTTCAGGGGCAGCTCACACAGAAAGATGGAGTCATCAGGGACAAGGATACTCGAATTGCCGCACTCAATGAGCAACGTTCGTCCCGAAGATCTCACCTATTTTGCCATCGACTCACAATCCAACTGCAGTGGAGACGACACAAGCAGACTTGAAGGCAGAGATTGCCCACACGCAGTCATTACATAAGGCCCCAGGTTCCGCCGTACGTGACCTACAGCACGGTGCCACAATACGCCTTTACGAGGATCTGACGAACCTCATGGTATTGAACACAATGACACATGCGAGTCCGTACGCTCACCTCGGTGATTTCGAAGAAATCACTTACAGATGTGTGTTCTCGCACACAAGTTCTGGTAGATGTTGATTCTGGCGACCGTCTGCTCCTCTACTGACAAGGTCTTGCAGCGAGTTTATCGTTCCTGCTCACGTCGATGCACCAACCTAAGCCGTCATCTGATCCCGCCCGTTCACCCACTCCTCAGACCAAAGACGATCTTCAAAATATGGTCCGATATACCCCGCTAGAACTGGAAAAAGAGTCGCAAGAACACATACAGAAACTAGACTTCCTCGCGGACACATTTACATTCGCGTATGACCAAATGGACTACTTCTTAAAGACGCTGAATGACCACTTTTCCTCGCTTTCTGAGGAACAAGACGACTAGCCATGATAGAAAGATAATCCCAATTTCATCTAATTTCTGATTGTATCTCTTCGTCCAAGTTCCCCCTATGTTGTACATCTATGGATCCATGCTGTCTTTGCTCTGCTGCTGCTCTCGATCTGGAATATGGATACCCGCCTTCTCCCATGTTTTCAGTGCGGCACTATCTTTGCGATAGTGTGCCATCTTTACGGCATGCGAGGCAAATCCTTCGACGTCCGCGCCACCAAGATTCGCCCCTGCCGATACCAGCATACTCACTATTTCATCCTGACCCTGCCGCGCAGCCTGAAACACCAGTCAGGTTCAGTCCTCACCGACATTGCCGGAGGATTGTGCCACTCACGTAATAGAGGGCCGTATGGCCCAACGAATCGCGTAGGTGCACCAGCGCCCCTGCTTCAAGCAACACGCGCACGCTTTGTACGCCACCATTAATTGCAGCGACATGGAGAGGAGACCTTCCCGACGCAGGGTTTATCCAGTTGACAATTCCACCCGCTACAGTGTGCTCCTCTCCACGGGCGGCATCAGTTGACAAACAATATGCGAGACCTTCAACGTCATTGGCCGCGGCAGCTAGGTGGACCAACCACGAGAATAACGCGCCCTGTGTCGTCGCTATCTCCGCGGCCGTCCATGACCACGGTGCTCCGGCGTCTAGTGGTTCGTCCGGCGTGTCGGAAATGACGATCCTGGGGGTCTGAGGGCGCACGGGCAAAGCCAGCCGGACCACGTGGGAGAGCACCCCTCCGATGGCTTCGAGATTCGCGTCGATTGCAGGTGCGCGCACGGCGTGTGGAGCCCGCGTCAGCTCGCCACGCAATGGTGAACTCACGAGGCTGCGGACTTGCGCCACAGAGAGTTCGGGCTTGGAGAGGAGGTAGCAGAGCTTCGTGAGAGCGCACTGTGTTGTACGATGTCTCCTCGTCGCGTTTCGGTGTTTGTGGGAAAGAAACGCACCTCCGGTGTCATGTCACCCCCTGGCACCACGCCAGCTTGCAGAAGAGTGCGGCCGGTCTCGTAGGTATCCGAGACTGAACCTTTTGCACATTGCGTGGTTGCGACGATAACTACACCACGTTCGCACGCTTCGCGGAGGGCAGACACCAGATCTTCACGTTGTGGCGCGTTTCCGGAACCAAACGTTTCGAGGACGACACCCCGGACAGGCGGAGCGAGAAAAGCGTGGACGGTGGCGGCGGTGATGCCTGGGAACAGGCGCAGTGTAGCTGGACAATGGTTGTAACTGATATCATGCGAGCGATCTGATGACTCTTATTTACCTACATGTGAGCTGAGCTCTGGGATTCGTGAGTTGTCGGCCAAGGGACGGGGACTAGTTATATGCAACATACGTTTATGCGCTCTGAATCTGCGTAGGCTGATTTGTCGGATGACGTCGTTCCAGTTCACTACGATGTCTATTCCGACTGTTACATAGGATCAATCATTGGCCTGCGACAATGCCGGACGACGTTATACTGACCATTCACCAGAGGGGGAAAGTTGGGGCTTGTGAAAGCGTTCAGATCATGAGACGAGGACTTAGAAACTCTGTTGCCTCGATAGAGGGTATGATTGAAGAATAAACAACACTCTGAATAAGTCCATGCTCTATCATCGAGTCGCGAGATGACTGCCTGAATGGTACCTGGGATGATGTAGTGACCAGCGATGCACAAAGCACCCAAAAGATTATCCACGGCGTCATTTCGGAGCTGTGAAAGAGGTATTTGTGCCCCAGTGACGATCTGCGCAATACCTTAGGATCAGAGGAAGCGGCAAAGCGACTCCTATGAAACCATACGACGGTCTTTCCCAGATCTTCTAGAAGAAAGCTGAGGGCACTGGACGTATACGCCATGGTATCCGTGCCATGGAGGATAACAAAAGCGTCAAAGAGTGTGTAGTTCAATTCAATCTCGGTGGCTATTCGGATCCAGTCTAAACTACAAAAGATCAGACGCTTAACGTCAAGGCCATGGGTGAGGATGACCTTCTATTTCAATGTTGCTGCTGTCCAAGAGTGGGTGCCACTGGTAACGCGGGTGAGAAGTTCGAGTGTTTCAGCGTCTTGGAGAATACTACTACCTCCAGGACGACATAACGAATACGTTTTCCAACTCCACCGGCGACGACGCTCCGCGGAGTCACGAGTGCTGGTACATGTGTCTCGTATACGTTATCCGATATTTTTCTAGAATGAGGTTGGGCTCCACGAGGACCCGTGACGAGAGGTTGGGTAGGGTCCATGGGGCGGGAAGAGCGCACAAGCAAGGTAGATTGTTGCAAGACACCCGGAAGAGGAGTGGAAAACCCAGTACTTGTAGGAGAGGACCGTCCGCTGGACGACCACTGCCTGAAATCCCCCACTGAGCTGGCATGTGAGAACAGTGTGTCCTGGAGTGGGTCGTGGAAGCGGGCCTGACTGCGAAGGGTTTCAGTTAGGAAGTAAGGCACCGGAACGTAACCGCGTTCCCCGACGAGCATGCCAATAGTTCCACCAGTATATATCAACAGAACTTTCGATTCATCTGAGGCCAGCGAGAGATGATCCATCCGAGTCGCCGAGTTAAGTGAGGACTTCCGGGCCGATTCTAACCGAGAGTGATAAGATTCATAAATTTAGGCGGTCTCTTCATTTCTTTCCAAGATGGAACACATTAAAAACGTATTCAAGCAAAAATCAGCAGAGGTAGTATCAATCCACAACTATATTGTCACTTTCGAACAATTGTCGCCCTTAGAACAGCCCAGCTCTCGTCACTTTCGTGACCGCAGGATATCCTACACCCCAGGATACTGTCTCGATTCTTCTTTCCATGCAAGAAGGAGGGGCAGACATAATAGAACTCGGTGTACCATTTTCAGATCCTATTGCTGATGGTCCCGCTATTCAAGAGACAAATAGCGTATGTCCATTCTGAGGCATTCCATTGTGGAAGTCTTGATATTTGAGGAAGGTCGCTTTGCAACACAACGTCGACTACCGGACATGTCTAAGACTGATAAAAGAAGCAAGGGGAAGGGGGCTCACGGCTCCAGTTATCCTTATGGGTACGTTTACGCACCTTCGTTCTCCGCAAGCGTATATTTAGTCTCGTCTCACCCCCGTCTCCCAGGTTATTACAATCCTATACTTGCATACGGGGAACAGAAAGCAATTCAGGATGCATTTGAAGCTGGCGCAAATGGTTTCATTGTCGTAGATCTACCTCCGGAGGAGGCTGTGTCCTTCCGAGAGAAATGCGCCGCTGCAAGGTAAGTGAATTCTTGCTGCCCGCGCACATTGCCAAATTTGAAATGCAGTATGTCTTATGTGCCTCTCATTGCGCCTTCTACTACTCTACACCGTATTCGTTTCCTCGCATCGATCGCCGACACTTTTATCTATGTTGTGTCCAAGGTAAGGGCGACTCGGAGCGGTCGACGGCAACGTTCCTGACTAGAGACAGATGGGTACGACAGGTTCTTCAGACAAAGTCGCCATGAACTCAGCACTCCCTGATATCGTCGCTCGCATAAAAGAATATACTAGTGCTCCCCTCGCGGTTGGCTTTGGCGTGTCAACGCGCGAACATTTCAACATGGTCGTAGATGCCGGCGCAGAAGGCGTTGTCGTTGGTAGCCGATTGGTATCTGTCATCAAGCACGCCCCTTCGACTCAGATAGCGGTCAAAGTAGAGGAATATTGCCGCTCGATCAGTCTAAAGGGTGTAACTCCTCCGCAATCTGTCCCAACAACGAAAAGCGCGAGGCCAGCCAAAAACCTGGTCGCGAATGCCGACGACAGTTCAGAAGCCCTCGCACTTAAATGGACAACAGACACTGCCATGCTTCCTACACGTTTCGGCCAATTCGGTGGACAGTATGTTCCGGAAGCTTTGTTCGATTGTCTTGTCGAGCTCGAGGAAGTCCACAAGTCTGCCATGGCTGACCCGGAGTTCTGGAAGGAATGGGAAGGTTTATTCAAATATATGAACAGGCCGTCAAATCTATATTTTGCCGAGAAACTTACGAAACATGCAGGCGGTGCCAAAATCTGGATGAAGCGAGAAGACCTGTTCGTTTTTGTTTCGAGGTGGTCTCACTGTCTGACATGCACATCTTAGCAATCACACGGGGTCACACAAGATCAATAATGCTATCGGCCAAATTTTGCTCGCTCGCCGGATCGGGAAAACGCGTATTATTGCTGAAACAGGAGCTGGACAACATGGCGTTGCGACGGCCACTGTCTGCGCACGTTTTGGTCTGGAATGCGTTATCTACATGGGTGCAGAGGACGTGCGCAGACAGGCATTGAATGTGTTCCGGATCGAAATGCTCGGTGCTAAGGTCCTCACTCTGACAGTGGTCTTCCTGGCACGATTCTGACCTATCAATCAGGTCATACCTGTCCACTCAGGCTCACGAACACTGAAAGACGCAATAAACGAAGCTATGCGTGATTGGGTCACCAACCTTTCAACTACCCACTATCTCGTGGGCTCAGCTTTAGGCCCTCATCCTTTCCCCACCATTGTCCGAGACTTCCAACGCGTTATTGGTAAAGAGATCAAGCAGCAGTTGCAGGAAGTGAGGGGAAAGTCCCCAGATGTTGTTGTCGCTTGCGTTGGTGGAGGAAGCAACGCGATTGGAGCCTTCTATGATTTCATCCCCGATAAGCGGGTTCGGCTCGTTGGTGTTGAGGCTGGTGGGGAAGGTCAGCCACGGCTTGGAACACCCGACTCGTCAATTCACCGTGACTCTTTCAGGCATTGACGGAAATAGACATAGTGCCACACTGACAGTGGGGAAACCAGGAGTTCTCCACGGGGTACGAACGTACATTTTACAGTCTCCTGAAGGGCAAATTATCGAGACGCACTCCATTAGCGCTGGGCTTGACTACCCCGGTGTTGGTCCTGAACACGCCTGGCTCAAAGACTCGGGCCGTGCAGAATACGTAGTTGCGACAGACGAGGAGGCGTTGAGGGGATTTCGTTTATGCACGCAACTAGAGGGCATCATACCTGGTACGCCGTTTCCCAGGGCATAAGGCCATCGTATCTTACCATTCAACGAAGCTCTCGAATCCTCACACGCTGTCTGGGAAGCTCTTCGCCTGGCAGAAACTTTGCCACATAATCAGGATATCGTCATAGTGGGTGTTGGTTACCATTTCCAGCCATACTAAATTTCTCACTGTCAGTGCTGCTGTTCCTAGTGCCTGTCAGGACGCGGTGACAAGGATGTGGAACAAATTTCTCAGCTTCTCCCAGAAAAATGGGGTAACATTCTGGACTGGCACGTCTCATCTTCAAAGGATTCTATAGAAAAGTAGATCTGTATGATATCAATAAATGTAGATCTGTAGGATATCAATATCAATCATGATGTAGTTCCTTGTCACGTGCTATGATGACTCCATCGTCGATGTCACGCCGGCCATGTCACACAAACGCCATACTACGCTCCCTGAAGGCAATTCTAGATGGCGACGGCGACAGAACCTCACACCGCTGCAGGGCAACGCCCTGTAGAGGCACTCGCTGCTAAATTGAGGAGACGGTACGTCTTTTCCCCCCTGCTTACGAGTGTAAGGACAGTCCTGGAGCCAGTGGCTACTAGACAAGTAGTTGGGTCTCGTGAGACAGCATTGGAGACTGCTTTCGTTCT
>Ga0137359_10003792_pt1 | contig 12300 bp, 18 predicted proteins | sample Mad1_40_16metaG_FD_108281 | JGI IMG/M metagenome (GOLD analysis project Ga0137359, IMG submission 108281) | Vadose zone soil microbial communities from Angelo Coast Range Reserve, California, USA - Mad1_40_16 metaG | ecosystem: Environmental > Terrestrial > Soil > Vadose zone | place: USA... | reverse complement strand
GACTGAATAGAGTTTTGGATTCTCAGGTGACCAGAGATTCAGACGGGCTTTGAAACTGACGGGCGCGTAACCATTGGCATCGGTTGTGACCGTCTGCTTAACATTGGCTTCTGGTATTTCGACAGTGACCACTTTACTTCCGGCCGCACCGTTGAGTTTAACCCAGCCTGCAATCTCATTTGTTGAGCCTTTCTTCAATTGAAGAAAATAGTCCTCGATGAAAGTGTCCGGCACTTCAACAAGATTCACATCGCGCGTCAACCCGCCGTAATTCCACCAGTCGGTATTCAACGTGGGCACGGCGTCGCGACGACGCTTGTTATCCACTTTGACGATGAGAAAATTATCTTTCTCGCGAACGAGGTTTGTGATCTCAAAATTGAACGGGGTGAAACCACCCTCATGTCGTCCGAGTTTCTGGCCGTTCAAGTAAACATCCGCCAAATAATTCGCCGCACCGAAATAAACGAACAGACGAGTGCGATCTTTCTTTTGATAATCAAAAGATTTCTTGTACCAGACCGTGCCCTCATAGAAGAGCAACCGTTGATCTTGCGAGTTCCAGTCGCCGGGAACATTCAGTTGCTCGGAGGCGTCAAAATCATATTCGATCAAATCGCTGGGGCTTTTAGGCTTCGCGTTTTTGAAATAACCGTCGGTGCTGGGCTGATAGCGGTAGTCGTAATAGCCAGTCTCGTACTGGTCAATGATGGTTTGCCACCGCCCGTTGAGATCCATCGTGTGACGACCTTCGATATTAGTAATCAAAGCAGGTCGCTGCTGGGCCTGACTAGCTGTTACAAGGATAAGCAGAAATGTCAGGAGCGCGCCGACTTTTATCATCATGGTTAGAATCTCCGGGTCCTAACTTGAAATCCTCTGTGTTCTCCGTGTCTCTGTGGTTAATGTTTTGCTTAAGATTATTCACCACGGAGCTGCTCTGCTTGTCTTCGACAAGCAGATAACGAAATGAAACTTTCAGAACGTCGAAAAATACGGGCTTTTTCGACGAGTTTCTTAGAAGGCACCGCGGACACTGAGGTTTCAGGGTAACTGAAATTTAGGCTACTACCTCACCATCACAGGTAGTGTCCTAATCTGTAGGGGCTTCCCTCCGTGGGCGCCCCATTCTGCTGACCTGTCACCCAAGAAAGGGCGCCCACGGAGGGACGCCCCTACAGATTAGGACACCACTCCATCACAGTCCTTGTTGACAACTTATTTCAACTTGTACATTTCGCTTCCAGCTAATAGGAAAGCGCCTGACCCATATTCTTGATTATCTTCAGAACTGAGTTTCGCCGGTGAAGCTCCGATTGGCTGCACGTATCCCAACTTGCCATCCGCTCGCACTGCACCAACTAGTCCCTGCCAGGCCTTCTTAACTACGGGCAGGTAAGTCTGACGATCCAGATAACCATGATTGATACCCCACGCGATCGCATAACAGAAAAAGCCGGAACCGCTTGTCTCAGGAACAGTTACTTCCTGCGGGTCAAGCAGACTTGGCTTCCACAATCCGTCTTCTCCCTGAAGAGGACTGATTGATGCCGCCATTGTTCGTAGCAGGGTAATGTAGCGATTGCGATATTGATTATTCCTGGGTAGATATTGGAGGACTCGTACAGTACCAGCCATCACCCACCCGTTGCCGCGCGCCCAGAAGGTCTTTTTGCCGTTGGCGTTCAGTTTCCCTATGTAGTTTTTGTCTCTGTAGTAAAGTTTAGCCTCTTGATCAAAGAGGAAGTCGGTTGTATCCCACCACATGGTGTTCAAGAAATCGATGTACTTCTTATCACCTGTGGCAGCGTTAAGTCGCGCAAGAACAGGCGGCGCCATAAACAGGGCATCACACCACCACCAGTCTTCACGACCGGGTTTGGGATTACTTAACATCGCATCTAAGCTGGATTTGGTTTGAGCGAGCATCACCGGGTCTTTTTTCAGTAGATAGAGTTCAAGATATGTCTGGCCGGGAGACTGGTCATCAGCATGTCTGGGCCTTTCACCAAGCTTCCATTCTCTACCTTCAGCCCACCTCATAGCTTGTTGGAAATAGTTCTCTCGATGTGTTGTGGAATAAGCAGCCATGATGCCGGTGTAGAAGGCAGCTCGCGCCCATAAGTTATTATTCTTTTGGTTTATTTCTACGGGATTAGCGATCTGCCAGTCGTCGACCTTATTCATGATCGCGGCAATATACTGTTTCGAATAAATATCTTCTTTGCGCTGCGCGTGAGTTTGCGAAGGCATGAGTGTTAATGAAATTAACATCAGAGCGGCTACGAATACGGTACGCCAACAAGAGAATTGTATAAGAAACATAAGCTGGTCCATGTGTCTGTGTAATTGTTTCAAAGCATAGTAGCGGAGATCATCGCGTAAAGACGAGCGCCGCGAAGGGTTGACCTGAAGACTGAACCTAAACAGAGCATCATCGCCATTCAGCTCTTTACCGAATCCGCATATCAATGTAACCTATCGGGCCGTACGACAGCTTAAATCATCGCGCCTTCTTTCTTCATGCTTCCGAGCTGATTACGATAAGGAGCACATCCGTGGCGAAGAAAGGGATTCCACAAGATTTGCAGATTTGGATAGACGCTCGAAAGAGGTATCATCTCAGTCATGCGCAAGTCCAGATGGCCAGGGAGTTGGGCATGAATCCAAGGAAGTTCGGCGGCCTTGCAAACCATCGTCAGGAAAGATGGAAGCTGCCGCTGCCAAACTTCATCGAGCATCTCTATTCCAGGAACTTTGGTAAGAGCGCTCCCGACCGAGTCGTTTCAATCGAGGAGCGAGTAAAGCAACTCGAGAGAAAAAAGCGAGAAAAGAGAGAGCGCAAGGCTGCAGAGGCTTCAACCAATGTCTCATCCAATTCTGAATTCAACACCCGGTCTGCGGGATAACGTCCACCTGGCTCTTTACTCAATCCACGTATCCATGTAGCCGGTTGCGCGTCAACGACTGCTTAATTCCTCGCGCCGGCTTTCTTCGCGCCTGAGTAAGCAAGGTCGAGTTCCTTATGATTGGGAATGGTGGTTTGGGCAGGCGGGGATTTACGAAGCAACACGATGTGGCTGCCGCGCTGTCTATAGACTTCAAAACCAATCTTGCCAAGCGCCTTGACGCATTCTGCGCCGGAGACGACGGGCAGTTTGCTCACGCAGCGACCTCTACCAATTCCACGCGATCTTCCGGTATTGGCTCGCCGCGTTCTCGCAGCACTTCTTCGTGCAACGAAATTGCTTCGCGTACGTTGGCGAGGGCTTCGTCACGGGTCTTTCCCTGGCTGATGCAACCGGGAAGGCTCGGAACTTCGGCAACAACAAAACCGTCTTCGCCGGGATATAAGAGAACTCGTCTTGTCATGTGTGAGATTCTAACCGAATTGGTTCTTGTTGAGTAGGCGGAACGCCTAGTTGAGTTCGAAGGTGGCGGCGAGCCGCCGCACTCCAAAACCCTCGCCTATTTACTAAGTTAATCCGTTCCGTGCCGTCCACCAAACTCAAACCGCGTCACTGCCTTCCGGCGGCTGCACCTCGCGCAAACGCCGCTCGAGAAATCGGCGCTCGCTATCATTTGTAACCAACGCGAGCGCTTTCTCGTAGCTCTTCGCCGCTTCCACTGTGGATCCAAGACGGCGGAGCAAATCGGCACGCGCAGCATGTAGCAGATGATAACCGTCGAGATCGCCGGTTGCGTCTAGCGCATCGATGAGTTCGAGGGCCGGTTGAGGGCCGTCCGCCATCGCGACCGCCACGGCCCGATTCAACGACACGATGGGGGAGGGCTGCACGCGCTCAAGGAGATCGTAGAGCCGCACGATCTCAGGCCAGTCCGTATCTTCAGCCCGCACAGCCTGACAATGCTGGGCAGCAATCGCCGCTTGCAAGGCAAACGGACCAGGCCGGACAATAAGCGCCTCTTCGACGAGCGGCAACGCCTCGGCGATTTGTTGCTGCTCCCAAAGACTGCGATCCTGTTCTTCGAGGATGACAAGATCACCGGCCTCATCGAGACGCGCAGCGCGCCGCGAATCATGAAGCAGCATCAAGGCGACGAGAGCAGTCGCTTCCGTTGGCGGTTGCGGCGTCAGCAAAAGCCTTACGAGCCGCCCAAGTCGTATGGCCTCGGAGCAGAGATCCGCCCTTATGAGCGGCTCGCCTCGAGTTGCAACATAGCCTTCGTTGAAGACGAGGTAGATCACTGTAAGCACTGCGTCGAGCCGCGACGGCATGTCATTCGTGTCAGGCACCACATACGGAATGCCGGCGTCGCGAATCTTGCGTTTCGCGCGCACGAGCCGTTGCGCCATTGTCGGTTCAGGTACGAGAAACGCACGCGCGATTTCGTCAGTCTGAAGACCGCATAGCGTACGCAGCGTCAACGCGACCTGCGCCTCGGGCGCAAGTGCGGGGTGGCAGCAGGTGAAAATCAGCCGCAGACGATCATCGGGGATTTCGTCCGTAAAATATTCCGGCTGATCGATTGTCGAGTCCAACTCTAACGCGTAGGATTCCACTTTCTCTTTGAACCGCTTCTGGCGTCGTATGCGGTCAATGGCCTTATGACGAGCTGTTTGGATGATCCATGCGGGTGGGGAATCAGGAACGCCGGAGTCGCGCCACTGATCGACTGCCGCCGCAAAGGCTTCCTGTGCAGCCTCTTCGGCCAAGTCGAAGTCGCCGAAAGACCGAATCAGAGTGGCGACAATCCGGCCCCAATCAGAGCTGTATACCGCCTGGACCGCGGCGTTGGCTTCTGCAAGCATTGCTCATGTTAAATATTTCCCGCCGGTGTGTCGATCCGAGCAATCGCCGTTCGACTTACTGGTGAAGCACAATAAACTCCCTCTTCTTTTGGGAGAGGGCTGGGGAGAAGGATTCAGGACGGCCCAGGATCAGGCTCCAAGCCTGGCTTCGACCTCGAAAGGGAGCAGACCGCTATGAATACGATTGATTCGCTGAGAATGGAGTTTGAGAACGAAACGCAGACAACGCGCAAGCATTTGGAGCGGCTTTCCGACGACAAGCTGGACTGGCGCCCCCACGAGAAGTCGTTTACGGCGCGTGGACTGGCTGCTCACATCGTCAGTCTGATCAGCTTGGGTGATTCGGTAATCAAGACGGACGAACTCGACTTCGATCCAACTGCCTTCAAGCCCTACCAGGCCACGTCCGTGGTCGACTTGCTTAAGACTTTTGACGACAACGTCGCCAACTGCAAGCAATCCCTGGCGGCCGCCGACGATGAGAGCATGGCGCAATCCTGGCGCTTCAAGATTATGGGTCGGTTGCGGTTTGAAAAACCCAAGGCGGTCGCGTTTCGGGACTTCTCTTTGAATCACATGATCCATCACCGCGGACAGTTTTCGGTCTACCTGCGCCTGCTCAATGTCCCCGTGCCCGGCTCCTACGGCCCGACCGCTGACGAGTAATTCTGAGTATTTCTAATCGGGATTGAAAGGACCACCCGTGAGAAAAGCAAATCCCGGAAGCACACCTGCTAAGAAGAGCGCGCCGCCACAGACTGTAGAGGACTATCTTGCGGCGCTTCCCAAGGAGGCACGCGCCACGCTGGAGAAGCTTCGCAAAGTAGTTAAGGCCGCTGCGCCCAAGGCTACGGAAGTAATCAGTTACCAGATCCCAATGTACAAGCACCATGGAATGTTTATCCTGGCAACGAACGAGGTACACACATGAACCTTTTGAAAGGCATCGGAGCTATCCTTGCGGGAATAATCTTTATCGTTGTCTCGCACACCGGGACAGATTTCGTGCTGGAAAGGCTCGGAGTTTTCCCGCCACCGGAACAAGGATTTCACATTACCTGGATGGTCGTGACCGCAACTGTTTACCGCAGTATTTATACGGTAATAGGTGGCTACGTCACCGCGGCCCTAGCTCCAGACCCGCCAATGCGATACGTAATCATTCTCGGACTGATAGGACTTACCCTAGGCACCCTCGCTGCAATAGCCACCATACCGATGAAATTAGGACCAGCCTGGTACCCGATCGCGCTGGCCATACTTGCGCTGCCTTGTGTGTGGTTAGGAGGAAAGTTGCGAACTAGAACTACTGACCATGACATCGGACATGAGCCCAAAGCGGCTTTTTGAAAGTAAGGAGGAAAGAGTGAACGGACATTTCTATTTCGAAATACAAGCTGATGACACTCAGCGAGCGGTTGATCTTTATAAAGGAGTTTTCGGTTGGACATTTGAACAAGTTTACGGACTCCCTGTCGAGTATTGGCGCATAGAAACAGGCGGAACCAGAGGCGGTCTACTTAAACGCCCAGCACCACCCCCGCCACCCCAATCCGGGACAAATGCATTCGTGGTTTCGATAGAGGTTGAGAAGTTTGATGACACCGCACAAAAGATATTAGGCCTTGGCGGGAAAATTGCCCTGCCAAAATTTGCCGTTCCGGGTGTGTGCTGGCAAGGGTATTTTATCGACACCGAAGGCAATACTTTTGGTCTCTTCCAGGTTGATGAGACAGCAAAGTAAGTTTACTCAATTGATAGTTATTTGGCTTAACGGCGTATGACAAAAAGCAGCAGCGCAAAATGAACGCAAAGCGGTTTGTTGAAAAGTTGAAAACTCACCGTTCGCCAGACGAACTTAAGAAGATTCAGCGTTATTTTAAATCAGGCGAAGGCGAGTACGGCGAGGGTGATGAGTTTATTGGAGTGCGCATGGGGCAAGTCTTTGCGCTTGCAAAAGAGTTCATTGACATGTCGCCTGAACAAATTGAGAAATTGCTCGAGAGTCCGATCCACGAGGTACGGGCGGGAGCGGTTAGCATTATGGATTGGCAAGCTCGTAACAAAAAAACGCCCGAAGCGCGTCGAAAGGAGCTGTTCGATCTTTATATGCGGCGACATGATCGCATTAATAACTGGGACTTGGTTGATCGCAGCGCTCCATACGTAGTCGGCGGCTATTTGTTTGATAAGCCGCGCGATATTTTATACAAGTTGGCACGTTCTAAAAATATATGGGAACGCCGCACTGCCATTGTAAGTACCTACTATTTTGTCAGGAAAGGTGAGGTGGCTGACACCTTTAAAATCGCCGAAATGTTGCTTAACGACGACCAGGACTTAATCCATAAGGCCACTGGAGGGTGGCTGCGCGAAGCCGGCAAAAAGGACCGGCAAAGACTGTTAAGCTTCTTAGATAAACATGCCGCCACCATGCCGCGTACAGCTTTGCGTTACGCAATTGAACGACTTGATAAGAAACAGCGGAATCATTACTTGAGTTTGAAGAAGGTTGAATAGAGGAAGGAAGTTTAGAGTTCAACCTTTAGGTTGCCTTTCCGGGTCCACAAACTGAAGTTTGAACTCTAAACAGCTATTTCTTCAGATCAGAAAAACCCTGAGAGGAGACTATATGCAAAAAATTACCCCGTTCTTGTGGTTCGACGACAAAGCCGAAGAGGCCGCGAACTTCTATGTGTCGCTTTTCAAGAATTCTAAGATTGGTGACGTTACCCGCTATGACGAAGCTGGGGCGAAGGCAGCCGGAAGACCAAAGGGATCGGTAATGGTCATTGAATTCCAGCTCGAGGGACAGGAATTCGTAGGCTTAAATGGCGGCCCACACTTCAAGTTCACGGAAGCCGTATCGTTCGTCGTGAATTGCGAAACGCAGCGAGAAGTAGACGAATTCTGGGAGAAACTCTCCCAGGGTGGAGAAGAAAGTCAATGCGGCTGGCTTAAAGACAAATATGGTCTGTCATGGCAAATCGTTCCCACAGTTTTATCCAAGATGCTGAAAGACAAAGATCCTCAGAAAGCAAAAAGCGTCATGGAGGCGATGCTTCAAATGAAAAAAATTGACATACAAACTCTGAAGCTGGCGTATGAAGGACAATAATATGAAATACATGTTGCTGGTTTATCTCGATGAGCAAGTCCTGAGCGAGACCGAGATGGAGCACTGCTACGTTGAATCTGCCAAGCTCACGCAACAGCTCAACTCAACCGGACAGTATCTGGGCGCCAGCCCGCTACATCCTGTTGCGACGGCCACCAGTGTTAGAGTGCGCGAAGGGAAACGGCTCGTGACCGACGGTCCATTCGCGGAGACACGCGAACAACTCGGCGGCTACTACCTAATCAACGCCAGTGATCTCGACGAGGCAATTCGCATTGCCGAACGGATCCCACCCGCACGATTCGGTACCATCGAAATCAGGCCAGTCATGGAAATCGAGGGCCTACCGACGCCGTGAAAAAAAAGAGAGTAACAACAGATTAACGCTGATAACGCGGATCAGAACAATAGATTACTATCCGAGGTACACTTATGAAATACATCCTGCTGATTCACCACGAAGAGGCCATAGACGAGGAGGAGCGACGGCCACTGCTGGAGGAGTCTATTCAGCTCGCGAATCAGCTTCACAAGAAGGGACAGTATCTGGACGCCGCTCCGCTTCAACCAACATCTGCGACGACCAGGGTGAAGGTTCGCGACGGGAAACGGCACGTGACCGACGGTCCATTCGCGGAGACGCGGGAACAGATTGGCGGCTATTTCCTGATCGACGCCAAAAATCTCGATGAAGCCATCGACATCGCTGGCAGGATCCCCGGAGCGCGGATCGGAACTGTTGAAGTCCGGCCGGTGCGGGAGGTCGAGGGCCTGCCGACGGTCTAGCACGTCATCGGCACCATTGTTGGACTGATATCCACACGAGTTGCAGTAGTGTCGTAATTTGAGATTGTCTTAGTGCAGTCTCTGTGTTCTCCGTGTCTCCGTGGTGATAAAAGCGCCGAAAATCCGTTCACCACGGAGACACGGAGAACACAGAGAACCCCGTGGGACGTGAAATTAGGACCCTACACGAGTTATGTCAATCTTGACAGAATCATCTAGAGGAAAAATCCATGCAAACTAGTACTTGGAACGCTGCCATATCGACGAAGACGCTCTGGACCGGACGCATCATCAGCGCACTTCCCGTACTGTTCCTGCTCATGGACGGCGTTATGAAATTGTTCAAGCCGCGCGTTGTCGTGGAGGCAACCCTCCAACTCGGTTATCCCGAGAGCGTCATAGTTGGCCTCGGCATCGTCTTACTCACCTGTACAATCCTCTACATGATTCCGACCACTTCCGTCCTTGGCGCAATCTTGCTCACAGGTTATCTCGGCGGTGCAGTCGCTACACATGTACGCGTTGGTGAGGGTCTGTTTCCAGTTCTCTTCCCGGTCATTGTCGGAGTGCTGCTCTGGCTTGGGCTTTACTTGCGCGATGACCGGGTACGCACGCTTATTCCTTTAAGAAGTTAGTGTGCGGAGTCCGCGTTCCGCGCACTGTTTTGTTGTCGCTCTCATTCACACCGTGGCTTCAGCCCGGTGAACAAAATGCGACTGGAATAGGATGAACCGTTTGAACGGTTTTCTGAACTGGCGCTGAGGTTGGAATCAAAGAGTAAACCGTTGAAACGGTTCAAGAGTTTTCTGCAATGCGTTATCCACCGGGCTAAAGCCACGGTGAGAATGAGAGCGGAAGAAAAATAAGTTTATGGAGCCGTGTGGGAAGGCGGCAAGTGAGTCGTTACGGAGGAAATCGATTATGAACATTGTATTGTGGATCATTCAAGTGCTGCTTGCACTGCTTTTTCTGTTCTCCGGTGGAATGAAGCTTGTCATTCCACCGGACGTGTTGCGGTCGATGGGTTCACCCAACCAGGTGGTCCTGCCGGGCCTTTTTATCCAATTTATCGGCGTGTGCGAAGTGCTCGGCGGGCTCGGCTTGATTCTCCCCGGACTCCTGCGGATTCGGCCGAGGCTGACAGCGCTGGCGGCAACTCTGTTCGTGATCATCATGATTGGTGCAACGGTACTGACGATAATCGGCGATGGTGTTGGACTCGCGGTGATCCCTTTTGTGACGGGTCTTCTTGCGGCTTTCGTCGCTTATGGTCGTTTGCGACTGGCACCGCTTAAGGATCGCACAGGAAGGACCTAATGAGCATCGGAGGCTAACTAATCACCTAATAACCCAAGGAGCAAACTATGCAATTGAATCCGTATCTTTTTTTCAACGGCCAATGCGAGGTGGCGTTCAAGTTCTATGCGCAATTGCTTGGCGGCAAAATCGATGGAATGCTGACCCATGCCGGCACTCCGGCCGAGCAACAGGTACCGGCTGAATGGCGCGATAAGATCATGCACGCGCGCTTGATTGTCGGCGACCAGGTGTTGATGGGTTCTGACGCTCCGCCTGCTCACTATGAACAACCAAAAGGCTTTTCCGTATCGATCCAAATCAAGGATAAGGCTGAGGCAGAACGCATATTTAACGCGTTAGCTGAGGGGGGCAAGATCCAGATGCCGTTCGCGCAGACCTTCTGGGCCGCCGGTTTTGGCATGTGTGCCGATCGATTCGGCACACCATGGATGGTTAACTGCGAATGAACTGGCTAACAATTTGTAGGGGCGTCCCTCCGCGGGCGCCCCTCGATGGGGTACAGACTTCTTGAGAGAGAAAAGAGACACCGGGATTTTTTGCCTGTAGCGTAAAAGGGGCGCCCACGGAGGGACGCCCCTACAGTTGCACCCACGGAAGGAGAGACTATGCGATACGTCGATGGATTTGTCTTAGCAGTTCCTCAGAAGAATCTGAAGCTCTACCGCAGCATAGCCCAGAAGGCGGGAAAAATCTGGCGGGAGTACGGCGCCGTCCAGTACGTTGAGGCCGTCGGCGACGACCTCGATGTGAAATTTGGGGTTCCGTTCCCTAAAATGATCAAACTCAAGCCCGGCGAGACGGTGCTATTCTCGTTTATCGTGTTCAAGTCACGCGCCGATCGCGATCGTGTCAATGCAAAGGTCATGAAAGACGCGCGCATGATCAAGATGATGGAGAAAGGGCCGATGCCGTTCGACGTCAAGCGCATGGTCTACGGTGGTTTCAAGGTTCTGGTAGACCTGTGAGCAGATGTTTCCAATGCTCACAGCAAGCCTGAATCAGGGGAACCGCCCAGATGCTTAAGGCCGCTAGCGGAGAAAACTAGTTCTCACCCGGCTTTTCCGTTACCGCGCCGCTCTTGTCATTGACGATCCAGCCAATTGCTTTCTTCACCGCGTCAACCTCGAATTCCATGTTGACGCTCCAGCTATCCGTGTCTTTCGAATATTCCGCTGTCCATGTGGGCTGTAGAGTCGTCCATTGAACCGTCTTTGGTTTGCAACACTCAGTCTTCCACTCTGAGACAGTCCGTGAGCCGTAGGGTGCCGCTGGTCCACTGCCGCCAACCGGCTTACATCGCGCCATAAACTCGTCGCCTTTGTTAGGGTCGGTATCAATATCCATTTGACTGCAAGGTTGGCTTCTGGTCTCGAGGTGACTATAAGGGAGCTGAACAGTGACGCTCCCGTCGTGTCGTTCGAGAGTCAACTTCACTTTGCTGATAGCTTCTTCCTTACCCAGATGGACGCTGACGTCCGGTCCACCTTCATTGCTATTAGCTTGGGGTTGCGAACCGGAGTCGCCGCCGCTGCCGCTGCCGCCACCGCCGCACGCGGTCGCAAATAATGCCAGCACAGTGATGACGCTGATCACTTGAATCTTGTTGAGCATATGTGGCCCTCCCTAATGTTGAGGTTAGAAGGCTAGGAATCTTACGAGGATTACAACGACTTATATCACGACTTAGACGAGGGTTCAATGTCCTCAATACGCCCAAAACTCAAAACACAAAGCCCCCGGCGAAATACTTCCACCGGAGGCATTGTCAGTTCAGTTAATTGCGAACTGTGAGCTAGTAGCGCGAGCCGCCGTTGCGACCACCGCCACCGCCGCCGCGATCTTCGCGTGGCTTGGCTTCATTGACGTTCAGCGCCCGTCCGCCCACGTCCTTACCGTTGAACTGTTGGATTGCAGCAGCGCCTTCTTCCTTCGTCGACATCTCAACGAAACCGAAACCGCGCGAGCGACCTGTTTCGCGATCTTCAATCAAGGATACGCTTTCGACTGTGCCCGCTTGCGCGAACAGTGTCTGCAGATCGTTGCTCGACGTTTCAAACGAAAGATTACCAACATAAAGTTTCATAGTCATAGTTTCTTACCTTTTCCCCTATGGGATTTTCCCCGCCGAACTTTTCCTTTGGGGAGTTAACAGAAGCGGCATGCGAACATGTAGCTTCCCAATTTGCTAAGGACGTTGGGATTTACATATCCATGCCGCCAGGCAGAGCCCGTGGCTTTCCATCTTCCTGTAGCTCAGAAATGAGGGCCTCGGTTGTCAGCATTAAGCCCGCAATTGATGCGG
>Ga0137359_10003791_pt1 | contig 12302 bp, 9 predicted proteins | sample Mad1_40_16metaG_FD_108281 | JGI IMG/M metagenome (GOLD analysis project Ga0137359, IMG submission 108281) | Vadose zone soil microbial communities from Angelo Coast Range Reserve, California, USA - Mad1_40_16 metaG | ecosystem: Environmental > Terrestrial > Soil > Vadose zone | place: USA... | reverse complement strand
CCAAGGTCGTGGATTTGCCCGAGCCTGTTGGCCCTGTGACCAGTACCAGACCACGCGGTTTGTCGCAAAGCTTCGTGACTACAGCCGGCAGGCCGAGCTGATTGAAAGACTTAATTTCAAATGGAATTACGCGGAACACCGCCGATGTCGCGCCGCGCTGGTTGAACACATTGGCGCGGAAACGGGCCAGACCTTTCAATCCGAATGAAAAGTCGAGTTCGAGATGCTCCTCAAACCGGTGCTTCTGCGAATCTGTCATTACGCTATAGGCGAGCTGTTTGGTCTCGGCTGGCGTCATCTGAGGCAGATCGAGCGGCACCAAATGCCCGTGCACGCGGACTTGGGGCGGCGAATTGGTCGTAATATGGAGATCGCTGCCGTTCATCTCCAGCATTCGTTTCAGCAGATCACTTAATGAGAGCGACATATTCGTGAAACTCCATTTCCTTTGTCTCTAAAATCGTCTAGTGAATCGTTTCGCGTGCCACTTCCTCCAGCGTTGTCATTCCTGCCGCTACTTTGATCAAACCACTGCGGCGCAAAGTAATCATTCCGCGCTCGATGGCTTTCTTCTTTAGCTCGACCGCCGAGGCGCCGACCAGCACCAGTTCTTTAATCTCGTCGTCCACTTCCATTACTTCGTAGAGGCCGCAGCGTCCCTTGTAGCCAGTGTTGTTACAAATGCCGCAACCTTTGCCCTTTTGAATTTTCACGGTCTTGGCTTCTTCCGCGGAAAATCCTTCTTCGATCAGCGTCTGTACCGGAACTTCCACGTTTTCTGCGCAGTCCTTGCAGATTCGTCGTACCAGCCGCTGCGCACAGATCAAATGAACTGAGGTGGCTACGAGGAATGGCTCAATGCCCATGTTCATCAAACGAGTGATGGTTTCGGGGGCGCCGTTCGTATGCAGCGTAGAGAGCACCAAATGTCCGGTAAGTGCGGCTTTGATCGCGATTTCTGCGGTTTCAAAATCCCGGATTTCGCCGACCAGGATGATGTTTGGGTCCTGCCGCAAGAATGCGCGAAGCGCAGCAGCGAAGTTCAATCCGATCTGCTCTTTCATCTGCACCTGATTGACGCCCTGCAATTGGAACTCGACGGGGTCTTCGGCGGTCATGATGTTGGTATCGGGCGTGTTCAGGCGAGCGATCGAGGAATAGAGCGTGTTGGTTTTCCCCGAGCCTGTAGGCCCAGTAACCAGAACCATGCCGTAGGGCTTCAAGATTGCTTTCTCAAATTTGACGAGTGACTCAGATTCAAAGCCGAGCTTGGTCATGTCCAGCCGCAGGTTCTCTTTATCCAGCAGCCGGAGCACGATCTTTTCGCCCCAAAGAGTTGGCAGCGTGCTTACTCGGAAGTCGAGTTGCTTTTTCTTTCCGCCAATGTTCATCTTCAGCATGATGCGGCCGTCTTGCGGCAGCCGCTTCTCGCTGATATCGAGCTTCGCCATGATCTTCAGGCGGGAGGTAATCGCGTCTTTCAGCTTGACGGGAGGCGACATGATGGATTGCAGCACACCATCAATGCGGAAGCGCACTCGAAATTCTTTCTCGTAGGGCTCGATGTGGATGTCGCTGGCGCCGCGCTTGACCGCATCGGTGAGGACAAGGTTGACCAGTTTTACGATCGGCGCTTCGTCAGCCGCCTTCTCGAGGTCGGCAAGTCCCAGTTCTTGCTGGTCTGCCTGCAGCTCGACATCGGCGTCATCCATGTCCGTAATCGACTGCATGACCTGATCGAGGTCGTCTTCCTTGCTGGTCCCGTAGGCTTTTTCAATTCCGTCGAGGATTGAGCTCTCAGAAGCCACCACCGGTTCAATATTGAAACCGGTCATGAACTTGATATCGTCCATGGCGAAGACATTCGTGGGATCGACCATGGCGATAGTGAGCGAGGCACCCACGCGGCTCAGTGGCAGGATCTGATATCGTTTCGCAGTTTCGTAAGGAATGAGCTTGACGACAGAGGGATCGATTTCAAAATAAGAAAGATTGATTGCCGGGACACCGTATTGGCGGGAAAGAAAATTGGTGACGTCCTCGTCATTGAGGAAGTTGAGCTTCACCAATGCACTGCCCAGGCGGCAGTTCTGCTCTTTCTGAACCTTGGTCGCCTGCTGCAACTGCTCTGGGGTGATGATCTTCTCTTTTACGAGAAGGTCTCCCAGCCTCTGGGACATACCTCGATCTCCGATCTATCCAGCAGAAAATAGCGGTCCGGACACGGGTCCGGCGCGGAAGTGTGCCTGTTTCAGGGGGGATACGTGGCACAATCTCCGGTGACACAAATTGTCACCTTAACTTGGTAACTGCAAAAGTAACGTTGGTGCTTGTACTCGTACTCATGCGACTAAAGTGCCGCACGGGCGCCGCAGAATCCTTATCTGACGCGCACTTTTGCAGGATGCAATGCCTTGAGGGCCATGTACTTTAGGCATCCAGGTTGAAGTTTGCTTAAACTAATTGGAGATGCCGGAATTGTTGCCAGAAGAGAAGATAGCAGCGATTTATTCCACTCTCGCCCACGCCTGGGGACGCCAGCACTGGTGGCCGGCACAGAGTCGATTCGAAGTAATCGTAGGTGCGTTCCTCACTCAGAACACAAGCTGGAGCAATGTTGAGAGCGCTCTGCGGCAGTTGCGCGCCGCTCGGGTATTGAGCGTAAGTCGAATCCGCAATGTCCCGATTCGCAAGCTCGAAACTCTGGTCCGCTCTTCGGGATACTTCCGCCAGAAGGCGCGACGGCTAAAGATGTTTGTGAAGTTCCTCGATCTGAATTATGGCGGCTCGCTTACTAAGATGTTCGCGCAACCCACGCCGCAATTGAGAGAGCAACTTCTATCGCTAAACGGAGTCGGACCTGAAACAGCTGATTCCATGTTGCTCTACGCGGGGCAGCACCCAATTTTCGTGGTTGACGCCTATACCAGGAGACTCTCCGATCGCCACGGTATTTTGCCAGCGAACGCGAAATATGAAGAGTTCCGGGCTCTGTTCGAACGCGCCCTGGGAAGGGTACCGGAGGTTGTGACGAGCGAAGTTTTGGGTGCGAGACGCGGAGCGTCGCACAAACCTTCGCGCATGAGCCTGGCAGCGCGCTCCACCACTGCGCAGATTTTCAACGAAATGCATGGCCTCGTCGTGAGTGCCGCAAAGCGCCATTGCACGAAGCGGAATCCAAGTTGCGAGACGTGCCCGCTGCATCCCTTTCTGCCGGGCACAATAGCCGCAAGCCGCGGCTTATAATGACTTTTCGCCCAGTTTAGCTGGAAATTGTCATTATTAATGGCTTCTCCCGACACATCACGTTCTAAAAAGAGCCGGCGGAAACTGATCATTCTGCTGGGCGTTGGAAGTCTGCTGCTGTTTGGGGTACTTCTCTCGCTGTCATCCTTCGACTTGCCTTTTATCAATCCCTCAACCAATCAGCAAACCGTATTTCTGGCGGCACTGTCGGCAATCGTTTTCCTGTTGTTTGTCACGCTTACCTTTGTACTGGGACGCAATTTAATAAAGCTTTTCGCTGAACGCCGCCTGGGAGTCCTGGGATCGAAGTTTCGAACTCGATTGGTAGTGGGGAGCCTGTTGCTCTCATTCACCCCTGTGATCGTGATGTTCTGGTTTGCATACGGGTTGATGAACCGCTCCATCGATAAATGGTTTTCGACTCCGGTAGAGGATGTGCGTCAAGACACAGCGCTGATGGCAACCTTGCTCTCGAGGTACGCAGCAGAAAATGCGCAGTCGGAGGCAGTCTCGATTGCGTCGTCACCGGAGACGCAGCACGCGTACGAGGGGCATAGTTTTTCTGGTGTGCTGAATGAGTTCCGAAGGCATGAAGCCACCCTCCAAGGCGGTTTTGCTGTTGCCATCGAATCGGGTAATGCGGAAGCGAGTTTCGGTGCCCCGGCCGCCTGGCCCTTATTAAAAACCAATTTGCCAGTGGGGCCGATCGCTTCCGAACATCCACGCAGCCTGAAGTGGGGGGAAACCGAATTTATCCTCGGCAGCGCGCCGGTCAGTGAGACCGGGGAAATTTTGGTGGCGATGCCGCTGCCGAAGAATTTCGCCGAAACTCAAAAGCATCTCGATGCGAGCCAGCGCCGTTACCTGGAGTTGGCACATGAGCGGCGTACCGTCCGCAGGACGTACATGGCGTTCCTCTGGATGCTGACTGGGATGGTACTGTTCGCCAGCATGTGGCTTGCCCTATTCCTTTCAAGGTTGGTTACGCGTCCGGTGGCCGCGCTTGCAGAGGCTACACAGGAAATCTCACGGGGAAACCTTGATTACCGCGTCGAAGTCCAAGCGGCAGACGAATTGGGAGATCTGGTCCAATCCTTCAATCAAATGGCTGGTGAGCTTGCCTCCAACCGCCGTGAGCTTGAGGCATCCAGCCGCGAGTTGAGCAACGCTAATTCCGAACTCGAACGACGGCGACAGTACATTGAAACGATTTTAGAGAGTATTCCTACGGGAGTGCTTTCACTAGACGCGGAATTACGCTTGCGCCACGTCAACCAAGCCTTACTGCGAATGCTGCGGCCGGAGGAAGAACCGTCCCAAATGGCAGCGGTGCTGTTGGGGGCATCGTTGCGCGATGTTTTCCCCTCCGATGTCCTGGAGGATCTGGATCCGCTGCTCCGCCGGGCTGATCGCATGGGCACCACCACCACTCAGATGGAGTTTGCGGTGCAGCGCGTCAAGCTTAATGTCGCTGTTACTGTCGCCCGTCTGCAACTTAAGAATCAGCGGATCGGATATGTGCTGGTATTCGAAGACCTCTCTGATTTGCTTCGAGCACAGAAGCAGGCTGCATGGCGCGAGGTGGCACGGCGTGTGGCACACGAGATCAAGAACCCGCTGACACCGATTGCACTGTCTGCCGACCGCATCTTGCGTCATCTGGATCGTGGCTCACCGCCCGAACCTGCCTCAGTCGAGGTTGTACGAAATTGCGCGGAAACCATCGGGGGCGCGGTCGAGACGGTAAGGACGCTGGTCAATGAGTTCGCAACTCTGGCCAGCTTTCCCGCTTCGCAGCCACAGCCCGCGAATATCAATTCGATCATTGAGAGCGCGCTTTCCATGTTCAACGGCCGGTTGGATGGAATTCGGGTGCGAACGCTGCTAGCTGATGACTTGCCGAGAGTCATGGCAGACTCCGATGCAATTAAGCGGGCGATCGCCAATTTGGTGGACAACGCCGCTGAGGCCCTACAAGATTCCGTGCTCAAGGAAATCGAGATTTCTACCTGCGTACTAGGTTCGCGCGACGCAGTCGAGATCAGCGTTGCAGACAGTGGTCACGGAGTCACTCAGGAGTTGAAGGAACGGTTGTTCCTGCCGTATTTCTCTACCAAGAAACGCGGCACCGGACTGGGTCTGGCCATCGTCAGCCGAATCGTCGAAGATCACCGCGGCTCGATTCGGCTCGAAGAAAATCGTCCCGTTGGCGCCAGGTTTATAGTCGAGTTGCCCGTCGCTGCAGAGACGGTGGCGTCCCCAGCCTCCCAACATGCTTAATGTCCTCATCGTTGATGACGAGTCCGCCATTCGCGAGTCGCTGATGGGCGTACTTGAAGACGAAGGTTATCAGGCATCAGCAACTGAAAGCGGTGAAAGCTGCCTGGATCTGCTGCGCGACACAATGTTTGACGTTGTTTTTCTCGATATCTGGCTGCCTGGAATGGATGGGCTGGACACCTTGCAAAAGATTCGAGAATTGGAGAACCATCCCGAAGTCATCATCATCTCGGGCCACGGAACTATTGAAACCGCCGTGCGCGCCACCAAACTCGGGGCTTTTGACTTCCTCGAGAAGCCCCTCTCTGTGGATCGGACCCTCATTCTTTTGAAGAATGCCGCCGAGGCCAAGAAATTACGGCAAGAAAACCGCGATTTACGAAAACAGCTGGTGCCGAAGAGCGTGATCGTCGGCGACAGCATTCCTATGAAAGCCCTGCGGCAGCAGATTCAATTGATGGCGCCCACAAATGGCCGTGTGCTTATCTTTGGTGAGTCAGGTACCGGCAAGGAGTTGGCGGCGCGCGCCATTCACGCACAAAGTCCGCGGAAGGAAGAAATGTTCGTTGAGGTGAACTGCGCCGCAATCCCCGAGGATCTGATTGAAAGCGAGCTTTTCGGCCATCGGCGAGGGTCTTTTCAGGGAGCGCCCGCCGATAAGGAAGGTAAATTTCTAAAAGCAAACAGCGGAACACTTTTCCTGGACGAAGTGGGTGATATGAGCCTGAAGACCCAGTCCAAGGTCCTTCGCACGTTGGAGGAGCAGAGTTTTACTCCGGTGGGCGATGACGAACCTGTGACCGTGGACGTACGCGTGATTGCTTCGACTAATAAGGACCTGGAAGAGGAGATTTCTCGAGGAAATTTTCGCGAAGATCTTTTTTATCGGCTCAACGTAATTCCCTTCTCCGTGCCTCCGCTGCGGGAGCGCAAAGAAGATATTCCGCTGCTCGCTCGCCATTTCTTGAAGGAATTTTCCGAGCGTTATGGCCGCCGGCCACGTGAACTCAGTGATGACGCAATTGATACATTAATGCGTTATTCGTGGCCAGGAAATGTTCGCGAGTTGCGCAATGTGATCGAGCGCATCGTGATTATGAACCCGACGGCCAGCCGTTTCGACCGGAAACACTTGCCACCGTTAGTTTATCGCGATGGAAGCCGTCGTACTGGAGGCGACTTCCAGACTTTGCATCAGGCCCGCGCGGCTTATGAGCGGGATTACATTTTGAAAAAATTGGATGACAATCACGGAAACATTAGTAGAACGGCTGAAGTGCTGGGCCTTGAGCGCAGCCATCTTTATCGCAAGATGAAGACGTTGGGAATTTCGATGAAAGAATAATGCTTCGGGCTTTAGGCTTCGGGTTTCGCTTCAGTCGCGACCAGATATTCTAGCTGCCTTCGCCAGTCTAACTCTTCGATAAATCCTCGCGACTCGCGCCAGTTCGCCCGTACTTTCACAAATAGTTCGAGGAAGACTTTCTTTGCCAGCATGCGTTCGATTTCCAGCCGGGCAGCGGTGCCGATCTTCTTGAGCATTTGCCCTTGGCGTCCGATCAGGATTCCCTTCTGGCTATCACGCTCGCAATAAATAGTAGCTGCGATGCGCGCAAGCTTCGTCCCTTCTTCGAATTGTTCGACTATGACCGTGGTTGAATGCGGGACTTCCTCGCTGGTTGCAAACAGCACCTGCTCGCGAATCAACTCAGCGGCCATGAAGCGCGAAGGCTGGTCCGTGATTTGGTCTTCCGGAAAATAGCGTGGCCCCTCGGGTAAGACACCGATCAATTTTTCGAGAAGTACATCGAGGCCCTCGCGTTTACGGGCGGAAATCGGGATGATCTCCTGGAAGCGACCTAGCGATCCGTACTGCTGGATCAACGGAAGCAGTTGGCGCTTTCCACCCTTCAGCAAGTCAATTTTGTTCAGCAGCAGAAATGCCGGCGTCTTCGAGCGCTTGATCAGGTCTGGCAGGAACTGTTCAGAACTATCGGACTTTCGGGCGGCGTCAGCGATCATCAACACCACGTCGCATCCATCCAATGCCGCCCGTACCTCCGACATCATCTTCCGTCCTAGTGAACTTTCGGGACGATGAACGCCCGGTGTGTCGATGAGGATTACTTGTGCGCCGGACCGGCCTTTCTGTTTGGGAACATGAATCACGCCCAGCACACGATTGCGCGTGGTCTGCGGTTTGGGGCTCACGATGGCGAGCTTCTCCCCCGCGAGCGCATTCAGCAGCGTGGACTTGCCGGCATTAGGACGGCCGACAATGCACGCGAATCCGGAGCGAAAACTCATTTATAGAAGCTTCATTTGAGGGGAATTTGCCAGTGAGACGCGGACTCGTTCGACCCGCCGCTCGGTTGCTTGCAAAACTTCAAGGCGCAGGCCATCTTCTTCGATGATTTCACCCTTCTTCGGAATTCTGCCCGCTAGCTCGCTGACCAAGCCTGCTATCGTAGCCGCTCCTCTGCGCTCCGGGCGGACGCCGAGTAACTCCTCCAGGCGGTCAACGTCCATATTGCCAGGCACCAGATAAGAGTGCTCGTTTTCGCGGACAATCTGCGCAGCCTCGTGCTCGTCGCTGATTTCACCCACGATCTCTTCGACCAGATCCTCGATCGTAACCAGCCCTGCGACGCCGCCGTATTCGTCAATGACGATGGCCATGCGGGCCTTGTTCTTCTGCATCTCGCGCAATAGATCGCTCCCCAGTTTTGTTTCAGGGACGAAGAATACGTCTTTGCGCATTAGCGATGCAACGGTCCGGTTGGGGGCTTCTGCGTCGGCGATTTGCAAAACATCTTGAGCATGGACGATGCCGACAATGTTGTCGATGGTGCCCTCGAAGACTGGTATGCGCGAAAACGGGCGAACCCGCAACAGTTCAATCAATTTCTCAACAGTTGTATCGGCCGCTACCGCCACCATCTCCGGACGCGGCTTCATTGCGTCTCGCACGGTTTTTTCGCTGAATTGGACGACGGATTGGATCAGGTTGCGGTTGCTCTCATCCAATATTCCTTCTTCCTGTCCCGCTTCAATCAAGGCATCGACTGCTTCTGCCTGAGTTTCGGGTTGGGCATCCGAATGTTCGCGAGTAAGTGATGTGACAGATTGCAAGAAGCCGAGAACCAACGTGATCGGCAGCACCAGATAGATGAGAATCCGCAATAAGGAGACCCAGCGCACGAGCCACTCGCCCTTAGTCCGGGAAAAGAAAATGTACGGCACGAATCTATTGAATACGATTACGATCAGGATCAAACCGAGCGAGGCTTCCAGGACCTCATCGGCGCTCCATGCACCGTCGCGAAACACGCCGAAGCCGACCACCATAGCCACAGCCGCCATCAGGAGCGGAGTCAAAACCGACATCGATAACGCTGCTCGTGAGCGGCTTACCTTGAGCTTGGGTTCAACGTGCTGTTCGAAAGCGTCTATGTTGTCCTGAAATTCGCGTGAGAGAAATTTTCCTATTTCTGCGTACACGCGCTCTACGTATGAAGACAGAGTCAGCAGCCCGAACAGCACGACCAAGGTAATTGCGATCGCAAGGTTCATTTACTTGAGCGCACCCGCGCGCGGCGAGTTGGCTGCTTGCGTGGATGCGTCCTAACGGAGCTTCGTTCTATTAATGCGGTTGGAAGTCCCAGCCGTCTTCGTAAACGCTGCTCTTGGTCCGCCATCTCGCCCTTGTCGCTTTCATGATCATATCCCGCGAGGTGCAATATTCCATGCAAAACCAGGACTTTGACTTCGTCGCTAACCGAGTGGCCCAGAGAGCGAGCGTTTCGCGCAGCAGTGTCTAAGGAAACTGCGATGTCTCCGGCAAAAGCTCCGGGACAGCCGAATGAAGGAAACGACAACACATCCGTGGAACGGTTCTTGCCACGGAATCGAGAATTTAGCGACCGTATCTCAGAATTGCCCGTGATCAGCACCGTCACAGTGCCGCGCAGTCCGGCTGCGCGGCATGCTTGTACCACAAAACCAGCAAGCCCCCGCTGGTTTAAGCCCGCAACTCTTTGTTTCAGAATGATCGTCGGATCCATCTATCGAGTCTTATGTAGAAAAACAAAAAGAGGGCCCTTACATCGCCCTCCCAATACGAATCGTCCTACTCTTTGGCTTCTTCAGCTACTTCGGAAACAGCTCCATTTCCGTTCGGCGGAGCTTTGGAATCCAATAACTCCATCTGTTCCTCCGCCAGCTTAACTTTGTGTTCGTCATAGGCGCGGATAATACGTTGCACCAGATGGTGCCGCACGACGTCAGATTCATCGAAGTACACGAACGACAATCCCTGTACGTTCTTCAACACATCCACTGCTTCGAGCAGTCCGCTACGGCGCGCGCTCGGCAGGTCAATTTGCGTAACGTCGCCGGTAATCACCGCCTTGGAATTGAAGCCCAGACGAGTTACAAACATTTTCATCTGCTCCGAAGTGGTGTTCTGCGCTTCGTCGAGAATCACGAAAGAGTCGTTGAGTGTCCGACCACGCATGAAAGCAATGGGCGCGATTTCGATGACACTCTTTTCCAGATAACGATCGACCTTCTCCGGATCGAGCATGTCGTACAGCGCGTCATAAAGCGGGCGCAGATACGGATCAATTTTTTCCTGCAGAGTTCCGGGAAGGAATCCCAAACGCTCTCCTGCTTCGACAGCAGGACGCGCAAGGATGATGCGGTTTACTCGCTTCGAAAGCAGCGCGGAAATCGCCATCGCCACCGCAAGATAGGTCTTGCCGGTACCTGCAGGACCAATCCCGAAAACCATGTCGTGACTTTCGATCGCATCGAGATAGCGGCGCTGGTTGAGGCTTTTCGGCTGCACCGTGCGCCGCCCAAACGAGCGCTGGCGGCCGGCTTCAGCGAGTCCCCGCAGTGTCGTCTTGGGATCGGCGACCAGCACGCGCAGCATGCTGTTCAGGTCACCGTTATTAAAGGTGTGCCCGCCACGCTGCAGTTGGTCGTAATCGGCGAAGACTTGTTCGGCGCGGGCTACGTCGCGGGGAGTTCCTTCGAGTTCGATGGAATCGGAGCGCAGGTCAATGTTGATGTTCAGCCCGTCTTCCAGCACATGCATATTTTCGTCGCGTGTGCCGAAGAGGGCTTCGATGTTGGGGCTAATTTCAATACTCTTCTTCATTCAATTTTCGATTCACCAGACTTGCGGTTACCCTCGGGCGCAGTTGCGCAGCCTTTTGCCGATCATTAGATGTCAGAAGATGGTTCCGGGAACGGCCGATACAGCGTTCCTCTCCGGATTGTACTTCGTCATACAGGATGGGTAGATAACAGTTCTGTTAAAAGCGTACCGCCAGGGAAGGCGGGAGTCAACCAGCAAGAACTCAGGGCCTAATCCGCGTCAGAGCACTCGTTCCAGTCACCATTTTTTGAAGATTACAAATACAGCGGCGATCATCATGGCGAAGCCGAGGAGATAGTTCCAGCGGAGCTGCTCTTTCAGATACAGCACGGAAAAAACTGAAAACACGCTAAGCGTGATCACTTCCTGGATGGTCTTGAGTTGGGCGGTCGAGAACTCGTAAGAGCCAATTCGATTGGCCGGCACTTGAAAGCAGTACTCAAAAAACGCAATCAGCCAGCTGATTACAATTACCTCAAATAGCGGAGCTTGCCTGTATTTCAGGTGTCCGTACCAGGCAAAAGTCATGAAGATGTTGGAGATGGTTAGCAGCAGGATCGTGGTCATACAAACTATGCTGCCTGATTCCCTGCAGCTTCGCCAGTCGCGTTGACCGCAGCAACTGGCTCCAGTAAAATAGGTTATTCAATACCCACCGGGATGTCCCGCTGGGACATCCTACTGAAAAGGCATACCTGTAATGGCAAACCATTTTTCTGCGCTGAAACGCGCACGCCAAACTGAAACTCGCACTGTCCGGAACCGCAGTAACGCTTCTCGTCTGCGTTCGACTCTTCGTGACTTGCGCGAGGCCCTAGCTAAGGGGGACAAAGCTGCCGCCCAACAGATGTTCGGCAAAACTGTTTCCGCCCTGGACAAGGCGATTCAAAAAGGCGTATTGCACGAGAATACTGCCGCGCGATATAAGTCCCGTTTGAGCGCGCGATTGAATGCACTGAAATAGAGCAGGCTTAGGCTTCAGTTCAGCTTTCTTTCAAAGTTCGTCAGTAATCAGCCCCTCCAAAAGATTGTCATTCCGAACTCGCCGAACGGCGAGAGAGGAACCTGATGTCGGATGGAATCACCCAAGCCCGACGCCGTCTTTTGCTTCCCACCCCACTTTCCTGTACATTTTCGGCGACTCTTCCGGAGGACTACGAATAATGGCCTACGTTTCCGCCGAACTTTCATTTCCCAGCGACTTCCAAACCAACTTCTTGATGATGCTTCGCTGGGTGCACTTCGTCGCGGGCATTACCTGGATCGGGCTGTTGTATTTTTTCAACCTGGTTAATGTTCCGCTGATGAAGGAACTCGACGTACCGACCAAGGGCAAGGTGATGCCTGCGCTGATGCTGCGCGCACTGTGGTGGTTTCGGTGGGCTGCTGTGGTTACTGTGCTCGCGGGACTGGCCTATTGGAGAAACATCGTTGCTTCGGACGCGCACAATGCCGGCGTCGGCATCGGCACGCCCATGCTGAGTTTCTTCGTAGTCTGGACGGCAACCTGGGGCATCCTCTACGCGCTGCTGATACCGGGCAAAGGCTGGCTCGATAAAGGATGGGTGCTGGCAATTCTTTACACGCTAATCATCGCCCACTCTGTCCACTT
>Ga0137359_10003789_pt1 | contig 12304 bp, 7 predicted proteins | sample Mad1_40_16metaG_FD_108281 | JGI IMG/M metagenome (GOLD analysis project Ga0137359, IMG submission 108281) | Vadose zone soil microbial communities from Angelo Coast Range Reserve, California, USA - Mad1_40_16 metaG | ecosystem: Environmental > Terrestrial > Soil > Vadose zone | place: USA... | reverse complement strand
GTCGCTGGGCTTTGAAACGTGAAATGCTCCGGCAGCGATGAACAGGACGTGGTCGGTCCGCACCATTCCGTAACGCGTGTTGACCGTCGTGCCTTCGACAATCGGCAGAATGTCACGTTGCACTCCCTCGCGCGAAACGTCTGGGCCGTGGCCGCCTTCGCGGCCGGCGATCTTGTCGATTTCATCCAGAAAGATGATCCCGGCGTCTTCTACTCGATCAATCGCCATGCGAGTTACCTGGTCCATATCAATCAATCGTTGCTCTTCTTCCTGGATCAGGTATTCGAAAGCTTCATTCACCTTCATCTTCCGCTTCTTGGTGCGCTGGCCGAAGATGTTGGGCAGCATGTCTTTGATATTGACGTCCATCTCCTCCACGCCCTGGTTGGAGATGATTTCAAACGAAGGAAAATTTCGCTCGCGCACATCAATTTCCACGGTGCGGTCGTCGAGCCTGCCTTCCCGCAGTTGCTGGCGCAATTTTTCGCGTGTCCGCGAATATGAATCTCCAGACGAAGCTTCGAGCGTGAACCCGGGCTCGGGATGGGACGGTGCGGCGGGTGGAAGCAGAATGTCCAGCAATCGCTCTTCTGCATTGAGTTCGGCCTTGTCGGCAACATCTTCAAGCTTTTCTGCGCGGATGTTGTCGATCGCGATCTCGACCAGGTCGCGAATCATGGATTCCACGTCGCGGCCGACGTATCCAACTTCGGTAAATTTCGAAGCTTCGACTTTCAGAAATGGCGAGTTTGCCAGTTTCGCAAGGCGGCGGGCGATTTCGGTTTTTCCGACTCCCGTCGGACCGATCATGATTATGTTCTTGGGAATTATTTCTTCAGCCAGATCCGGAGGAAGCTTCTGGCGGCGCATGCGGTTGCGCAGAGCAATCGCGACGGCGCGCTTGGCGTCGTTTTGCCCGACAACATGCTTATCGAGCTCAGCGACAATTTCGCGCGGAGTCAGTTCGTCCAGCGCGAGCTGTTCTTCTTCGGCGGTAGCGGGGAGATAAATAGCCATAAAGCTGTCAGCCTTCAGCCATCAGCTTTCAGCCAAACCGCCTTGCTGACGGCTGATGGCTGATAGCTGACAGCTACAACTCTTCTACCGTAACCTTGTCATTGGTATAGATGCACATTTTGCCGGCAATCTTCATTGCCTCTTCGGCGATCTGGCGGGCTGAGAGTTGCGTATGCTCGGCCAGCGCCTGCGCTGCCGCCTGGGCGTAAGGGCCGCCGCTGCCGATAGCTGCAATGCCTCCGTCGGGCTCGATCACATCGCCCTGACCACTCAGCAAAAACGTCTGCTCTTTATCGGAAACTAGCAACAGCGCTTCAAGATGCCGAAGAAACTTGTCGGTGCGCCAGTCTTTTGCCAACTCGACGGCGCCACGGCCAATATTGCCGTGATATTGCTCGAGTTTCGCCTCAAAGCGGCTGAAGAGCGAAAAAGCATCAGCGGTTGACCCTGCAAATCCGGCAAGAATCTTGTCTTGATACAAGCGCCGGATTTTCTTGGCCGAGTGCTTGATGACGGCTTCGCCGAGCGTGACCTGGCCGTCCCCGGCCATGACGACATTGCCGTCCCGGCGAACGCATAAAACTGTTGTGGAGCGAATCAGGCGGTTAGTTGGCATCGAGGACAAACTTTGATTATATCAGCCAAAATTGCGGGATTTGGGGGCAGAGTACGCAATGGGATTCTCCTCAACCGTAATGGAGCATCGCCTAAAGTCTCTCTTCGTCATGCCGATGGCAGTTTCAGGGCACGCACTAATTTCTTGCCGGTCTGTCCGGCCAAACGGTGGCGGAGCCTGTGACGCAGGTATGCCGCGCCAAGGAGACATCAATGAGCTGGTTCAACAACTTGAAGATTGGCAAGAAGCTGACCGTGGGCTTCGGAGGCGTGGAAGTTCTGATGATCGGCTTGGGAATTTTCTGCATGTTCCAACTGAAAAAGGTCAATAGCAGCACGGTGGAGATGGCCACCGACTCGCTACCTAGCGTGGTTGCTATATCGAACTTAAGGTTTGCCGCAACAGCAGTGCGCAAGGACACCCTCAACTACATGGTAGCGACGGACAAGAGAGAGCACTACAACCAAAAGGTGCAGAGCGAGCTTGCTGATGTAGCAGATGAGATGAAGAACTACGAGCCACTGATTTTTTCCGACGAGGACCGCGGACTATACCAAAGTTTCCGAACCAATTGGGACCGATATACCGCTATAAATGCCCAAGTCATGGAACTGGTGCGGCAAAACAACGAGGCGGAAGCCAAGAAATTGATGCAGGGCGAGGGTTCAATTCCCTATGAGGAAGCTGCCAAGTACTTGGAGCAGGATATGGCGTTTAACGTGAAGGACGGGCAAGAGGCGGCAAAGCGAGGCGCTGAGACTTATTCCTCGTCTCGCTATTGGATCATCGGCTTCCTAGGATGCGCAGCGGTGGCGGGCTTTCTCACATCGAGCACGATTGCCCGCTCTATGGCGCAGGCAGCGACGAACATGCTCGGACATCTCGAGGAGATTGCGGCCAATAATCTCGCAATCGAAGATATGGAAATTTCATCGCAAGACGAAATTGGAAAGGCCGGTCAGGCGCTCAACCAGATGAAGAATAATTTGCGTGAGGTGATACAGTCCATCGCCGGTACCGCCGAGCACGTGGCCAGTGCCAGCGAGGAAATCTCTTCCTCTGCAACCCTGCAAGCACAAGGCGCGGAAACACAAAAAGACCAAACCACACAGGTTGCCACCGGCATGCAGGAGATGGCCGCGACCGTGCAGCAAGTCTCGGAGAACTCAGGCAAGGCCGCAGACGCTTCCCGCCAGGCTGCTGAAGTTGCACGCGAAGGCGGCACCGTTGTTGAAGAAACTTTGGCCAAAATGCGCACCATAGCGGTCTCAGTGGGCGCAACCGCCAAGAAAGTCGAAGAGTTGGGCAAGAGTTCCGATCAGATTGGACGGATCATCGGCGTAATCGATGACATTGCCGACCAGACGAACTTGCTCGCATTGAACGCCGCGATTGAAGCGGCGCGTGCCGGCGAACAAGGCCGCGGATTTGCCGTTGTAGCCGATGAGGTCCGCAAGCTGGCCGAACGGACAACGCGGGCCACGAAAGAAATTGCCGACATGATCCGCACGGTGCAGGACGAAACCAACGTTGCCGTAGTGGCGATGGAGGAAGGCACGAAACAGGTAGAGGAAGGGGTCGCTACGACATCCAGGGCCGGCGATTCACTGAAGCAGATCATTCACATGTCCGAGCAAGTCGGCGAAATGATCACGCACATCGCCACCGCTGCAACCGAACAGTCCAGCGCCACTGAGCAAATCAACAACAACATGGACCAGATTGCCAAGCTGGTAAAGGAATCGTCCGACGGCGCCAGGGAATCGGCAAAGGCGTGTCAGGACCTATCCGGGCTGGCGCTGGACCTGCAAAAGCTAGTCTCGAATTTCAAGCTGGATGATAACTCTGGCAAAAGGCCGTCGTCTCACGCAAACCAGAAGCGGCCAGCGGCACATGCCGGGGTCAAAGCGTTCGCCACCGCAGCGGGTGGATGAAACTTATCGTTTCCCGCAGAGGAACCCGCAGCTGCTGATGCGAAGCTACGGGCGTTTCTTTAGGCGTGGATCGCTTCAGGCTTGCTCGCCAGCAACTGCCGAAGGACGTACTGCAGGATTCCACCGTTAGCGTAGTAGAGAGCTTCCTGCGGCGTATCGATGCGAACCAGAGCCTCGAACTCCGTTGCGCCTTCGGAGCCAGCGGCACGCACTCTGATCCGTTGGCCGGCTGCGAACTTCTCAACTACATCGCGAATCCCGGCGATCTCGAACACTTCTTCACCAGTCAGCCCGAGCGACTGCGCGTTCTGTCCTGTTAAGAACTGCAGCGGCAGGATTCCCATGCCCACGAGGTTCGAGCGGTGAATGCGCTCGTAACTTTCAGCGATAACCGCGTGAACTCCGAGCAACCTGGGCCCTTTTGCCGCCCAGTCACGCGATGAGCCCGAGCCGTATTCTTTGCCTGCGATGATGACCAGCGGCACGCCTTCCGCAATGTATTTTTCCGACGCTTCGAAGATTGTCATCTCTGTGCCGTCGGGCAAGTGTCTGGTGAATCCGCCTTCAAGGTTCGGGACCATCTTGTTTCGCAGGCGAACGTTGGCAAACGTTCCGCGTACCATCACTTCATGATTGCCACGGCGCGATCCGTACGAGTTGAAGTCCGCCGGCTTGACTCCGTGTTCCTGCAAATACTTTCCAGCCGGGCTGTCCTTCTTTATTGAGCCTGCCGGAGAAATATGGTCGGTGGTCACGCTGTCTCCCAGGACCGCCAGCACTCGCGCTTGATGAATGTCGCCGACCGGCGACGGCCTTAATAACATGCCATTGAAATATGGGGCGCGCTGAATGTAAGTTGAGTTCGGGTCCCAGGCGTAAGTCTCGCCCTTGGGAACTTTCAGCGTCTGCCAGTGCTCGTCTCCGGCATAAACTTCGCCATAGCTTTTTCGGAACATAGCGGAAGAAATCGAATGCTGCACGGCTTCATCCACTTCACGCTGCGACGGCCAAAGATCAGCGAGATAAACTGGCTTGCCTTCTTTGTCCTTGCCAAGCGCGTCTTTACGCAGATCGACATCAATCCGTCCCGCGAGAGCGAAGGCCACTACCAGCGGCGGTGACATCAGGTAGTTCGCGCGGACGTCGGGATTAATGCGTCCTTCAAAATTCCGGTTCCCTGACAGTACCGATGCAACAACAAGATTCTTGCGGTCGATTTCATCAGAAATCTCTGGCGGCAGTGGACCCGAATTTCCAATGCAAGTGGTGCAACCGTATCCAACAATATGAAACTTCAGTTTCTCCAGATACGGCATCAGTCCGGCATTCTCAAGATAATCGCGTACAACTTTTGATCCGGGCGCGAGCGAAGTCTTCACCCAGTCGGGAACTTGCAACCCCCGTTCAACCGCTTTCTTCGCCAGCAGCCCAGCGGCAAGCATGACTGAAGGGTTTGAAGTGTTGGTGCAGCTGGTGATCGCCGCGATGACGACCTTGCCATGGCTCAAGTGACCATTCCCGGAAAATGCTTCCGATGTCTGCCCCTTGCCGGGCTTCAACAACGACGGCAACGCGCTTTCAAACGACTGCTTCGCATTCGACAGCGGCACCCGGTCCTGCGGACGCTTCGGTCCCGCGAGGCTCGGCTCAACCGTGTCGAGGTCCAGACCCAGCAGCTCGGAGTACTCTGCCTCGGGAGTGTTCTCATCGTGGAAGAGCCCTTGCTCGCGGCTGTACGCTTCGACTAACGCAATCTGTTCTTCCGAGCGTCCCGTCAGTTCGAGATAAGTCAGCGTCTCGCGATCAATTGGAAAAATTCCACAAGTCGCGCCGTATTCGGGAGACATGTTTCCAATGGTGGCGCGATCGGCAAGTGGCAGCTCCTGCAATCCGGGGCCGAAATACTCCACAAATTTGCCCACCACGCCGTGTTTGCGAAGCATTTCGGTGATCGTGAGCACCAGGTCAGTAGCGGTTGCGCCTTCGCGCAAACGTCCGGTCAGCTTCACGCCCACGACCTGAGGAATCAGCATGGAAACCGGCTGCCCCAGCATTGCAGCTTCGGCTTCGATTCCGCCCACGCCCCAGCCCAGCACGCCCAGGCCGTTAATCATGGTTGTGTGCGAGTCCGTGCCGACCAGCGTGTCGGGATATGCGACCCGCTTTCCATTCACTTCTTTCACGAAAACCACGCGTGCCAGATATTCCAGATTCACCTGGTGCACAATTCCAGTGTCGGGCGGGACGATTGCCATGTTGCGAAATGCGGTTTGTCCCCACCGCAGGAATGCGTAGCGCTCTTTGTTGCGCAGGAATTCAAGTTCGGCATTTAAGGCGAGCGCTTGCGGCTTGCCGAATTCGTCTACCTGGACGGAGTGGTCAATCACCAGCTCGGCCGGCTGTAATGGATTGATCAGCCCGGGATCACCACCAAGGTTCTTCATCGCGTCACGCATGGCGGCGAGGTCCACTACTGCGGGAACGCCGGTGAAATCCTGCATCAGGACACGGCTAGGAGTAAATGCGATTTCTTTTTCTGGCTTGCTGTGGCCGTTCCAGCAGGCGAGGGCGCGAATGTCTTCGGCCTTCACGTTCCGTCCGTCTTCGGTTCGCAGCAAGTTCTCCAATAGAATTCGCAGCGAGAACGGCAGATGCTGGGTGGAAATTCCCTGCTTGTCGAGCGAGTCGAGGCGATGAACTTCGTATTGTTTGCCGCTAACCTTCAGCGTCGAACGCGAGTGAAAGCTATCCATAATTTGGCCTTCTAGATCAGCCGGTTTCTCAAAACGTCGGTGTGAAGATCCACAGATTAGTTTACAACCTGTTTCACAAATAACACGCACATGGAGTCCCATGGGCACAGTGGCAAGCAGCAGCTACAATGTGTCACACGGTGTGTGGCCGCTGAATAATGCGCTCTCTTCGAGTGGGCAAAGCTACTCCTGGTCGCAGTAAAGGTCGTATGGTGCTGTTCGCGGTCGCATGCGTGTTTGCGGCTTCGCTATTTGGATTGTGGCATCGAGTTTCACAAGAGGCGAAATGGCCGCTGGCGCAGGGAACCATTCAGGAGACAAGAATCGTTGTTGACCACGCTTCTGAAACGAAATGGGGCAGCCAGCCAACCTGGAAGGCAGAATACGAAGTGGCCTATTCTGTCGCGAGCCGTGAATACGCGGTGTGGGCCGATTCGGGTGCCCGAGGCGAAAGTGAAGCGGATGTTCTGTTGCGGTTGCCACAATCCCGCCCTGCGTGTCGAGTACAGTACAATCCCGAAAAACCCGAAGTGTCAGTCGCCGATTGTGGCAATAAGTCCCTCTCTCGCCAGTAAGGGCTTAGATAGATGCGAATGTTATCTCGCTCGGAGCAGAAGAACTGGCACGCTAATGCTGTGTTGCACCCGGCTGGCAGTGGTGCCAAGAAACACGTCTGCTAGGAAGCGGTGACCGTGTGTGCTCATGGCCACCAGATCGCATCCTTTTTGCTGGACCCATTTGACGATCTCTCTCGCCGGATCTCCGTAAGCCAACTCGGCCTCGGCCTGAATACTCGTTTGCTGAAATTCGCCCCGAATCCTTGCCAGATATGCGGTGTCTTCCAATATTTCCTGGCTGACCGCGTCTGAACCGTAGGTCCTGGCCGCCCAGCCATCGGCGACGTGCAGCAACACGACTTGGCTGCCGGCCAGTTTGGCCAGCGTTTTGACGTGCTCAATGATTGCGCGGTCGGTGGGGGTGCCGTCGAGAGTGACGAGAATTGTTTTGTACATAATTCCTGCTTTCGGTATTCAGCGCTGCACGGGCGGGGACGCCCGCGCGTCCATAAACATCTAGATATTCGCTCAGCTGCCCGTAATTACGTGCCATGCCGACTTGAGCGAGTCAGGCAGGCCCCAAAGGTCTAATGCGGTAATCAGTAGAGCACTGGCCCATCCCGCGACCATGAGAAACGGGCCACTCTTCCAGGCTCCCATCTTTTTTCGCGAGCTGGTGAAATGCAGCAGCGGAAACATGGCGAACGGGAGCTGCAAGGCCAGCACTACCTGGCTGAGCGTCAGCAGATCGTTCACGCTGGCATCGCCGCGAATCCCAATGATCAGCACCGCCGGAATAATAGCCAGCGAGCGCGTGATCAGCCGCCGCAGCCAAGGTTGAATCCGCCAGTGCATGAAGCCTTCCATTACCACTTGCCCTGCGAGTGTGCCCGTGATGGTGCTGCTCTGCCCACTTGCCAGCAGTGCAATCACGAACAACGTGCTTGCCAGAGACGTACCCAGCAACGGCGCGAGCGTGAGGTATGCAATGCGGATCCAATCGCTGGAAGAGCTGAAGGAGACGACTTGACCTCCTGCCACCGTCACGCTCGTTTTTCCGTAGAAGACCGTCGCCGCGAGCACCAGAATGGCCGCATTCACCAGGAAGGCCACGGCCAGGGCTGTGGTCGAATCAATCGTGTTGAAGCGGATCGCGCTTCTTATCGAAGCTTCGTCTTTTTGCAGCTTGCGGCTCTGCACCAAAGCCGAGTGCAAGTAGAGGTTATGCGGCATGACCGTTGCCCCAATAATTCCGATCGCGACGTAAATCATTCCTGGATGCCTGAAGTTCGGGCTCACCAGAGCGCGTCCCATCTCCAGAAAATTCGGATGGGTCTGCGGAAGCACAAAAATCTCGATCAGATAGCAACAACCGATGGTGGCTATCAGCAACAGCACTATGGCCTCGATTGTGCGCATACCAAAGCGTTGCAGAGCCAGGAGCAACAGCACATCCAATCCGGTGATGATTACCGCCCAGAAGAGTGGAATGTGAAACATCAGATTGATGGCTACGGCGCTGCCAAGGACCTCCGCCAGATCGCACGCTCCGATGGCCATCTCGCAGGCGAACCAATTCGGCCATCGCGTCCAACCTGGGTACCAGTCACGGCAGCATTGCGCAAGGTCTTTTCCTGTCACGACGCCGAGGCGGGCGGAGATGACTTGCATAAAGATGGCCATCAGGCTGGCAAGCCCGACTACCCACAGGAGTCCGTATTTGAATTGGGCGCCCGCAGCGAGGTCCGTGCCCCAGTTGCCGGGATCCATGTAACCGACGCTGACAAGGATCGCTGGCCCGATGAACGCCCGCCACTGCTGCCAAAATCCCGCACGATAGTCCGGAACTTCCACAGTGCCGTGCAATCCTTCGAGCGAGACGTGCATACTTGCCGCGCCTTCGCCCGCCAGGGTGGCCGTCTTCCTGTCTGATGATGAGTCAACCATAACGAACTGAAGAATATATCTTACTGAAATCGGATCCTTAGACTGGCCAGTAGCCATGGAAAGGGTTTTTTGTGGGCAATCCACGCCGGAGGCTACGGAAGATACTCAAGCACGATGAGGGGTAAGGCCTTGCCCTTCCGTGCAGTGACAACTCGCGCTTCCCGCTGGTTCCAGCCCGATTTTAATTCCTAAATCACTAGGCTTTTCCCAGGATAGACGGTTGCAGAGTGAATCTGAAAAACAAAGCCCCGCCGTTCTCATGCAGAAAGCAAAGGTGGGGGTACGTCTCCAAATTCTCGGATGCGTTCCTCATTAACAAAACGACACGCCCCGTGGTATTAAACGCTTTTCATATGCCTGTCGTTCTAAATCGTCGCGGAAATCGGGATGCGCGAGCGAAATGATTGCCTTCGCACGCTCGGCAACAGACTTTCCTTTCAAATTAGTCATGCCGTATTCGGTAACTACATACATGACGTCCGAGCGCGGCGTGGTCACGATGTTGCCAGGCGTCAGGGTAAATACGATGCGGCTGCGACGCTCACCTTTCTTCTCGTAAGTTGACGAAAGGCAGATGAATGACTTGCCTCCTTTGGACGCATAAGCGCCGCGCACAAACTGCAGTTGGCCTCCGGTGCCGCTGATGTGGCGACAGCCATCGGATTCCGAAGCTGCCTGTCCCTGCAAATCGATCTGAGTGGTGTTGTTGATCGACACCACTTTTTCATTTTGCATAATGATATGCGGCGAGTTCGTGTAATCCACCTGGTGGCAGTACCAGTCCGGGTTTCGGTTGGCTGTGGCGTAAAGAGCGAGCGAGCCCAGCGCAAAGGTATAAACCACTTTCCCTGGATCCAATGTCTTCAGCGAGCCAGTTACCCGGCCTGAACGGTAAAGCAGGCCAAGGCCGTCGGTCAGCATCTCCGTGTGGATGCCCAAATCCTTCACTCCGCTTTCCATCAACAAGCAACACACGGCGTTAGGCATGCCGCCGATTCCGATCTGAAGACAGGAACCATCCTCAATTTCCGCGGCAACACGCCGGGCCACCGTGCGGTCAATGTCGCTTGGATCCGGATTGGGCAGTTCCGCGCACGGCTGGTCATCGCCCTCAACGATGAAATCTACCTCGCTCACATGCACGCCGTTTTCTCTGCCGAAAGCGTAGGGCAATTCACGATTGACCTCGAGGATTACCATTTTGGAGCGCTCAATCACGGCCCGTTGCCAGAGATTGGCCGGACCAAAGTTGAAGTACCCGCCATCGTCCATCGGGCAAGTTTTGAGGATGGCGATGTCCACGGGATCAAGAAAGCGCCGGTAATAATCCGGCACCTCTCCTAGATTTAGGGGCATGTAATTGCAAAGGCCGGCGTCGTGCTTCCTGCGGTCGTAGCCCGAAAAGTGCCAGCTGAACAGGTGGAAATGTTTGCCTTCAGGATCGTTCTCAATCACAGCGCGGGGACGCATTGAGAGGCAGGAGCGGATCTTGACGTTCTCCAATTCGTCCTTGCGTGCAGCGAGAGCCTTATCGAAAACATCGGGCTGGCAGTGTGTCGCACCATAGTCGAGCCACATGCCGGATTTAACGAAGCTTGCGGCGTTTTCTGGAGAGATCGTTTCTCCGGCCATCGGTCAGTCCCCCGAAGGTTTGGGTATGTCTTCTACCAGGGCAGATCAATATTCGATTTTGCGCGAGGCGTTCGCCTTCTGAAAGCCGGCAACAGTATGGCAGGAAGCAATCCGGAGTCAAGCGACTTTTTGCAAGGGGATCGTGAACCGGCTTTGGCTCATTTGTGGTGACGTCGCCATTCCCCCCACCCGCTGTTGAAAGGGGGTATATGGGGCTGAGGGGAAAATGCTACACCTCATCTGGTTCGCTTGCGGTTGACTTCGGCAGCAGGCCTTCCTCCTCTAAGTATTCCCGCATGAGCTTGTCTTCGACATCACTATGGCGGAACTCATCAACCTGAGCAAGTGACTTCCCGATTCTCTTCTTCGCCCACTCGCAGTAGTAATCATGATCGAAGTTGTGACCGAAGAGATGCATGGGTCGAACTGAGTTTCTGACCTGAAACGATTACGATCGAGCCTTTGGTTGGTATGGCAGAACCTTCAACTAGAGCGAAATGGCGCGCTCTTCGGAGTGCACGGGTTAGTACGTCCAAAAGTGCTTGACAGGGGACGACATTGTCAGAGACGCGTTATTCGGCGTTCGCTGTCTTTATCAGCAGCTTCGGCGTGGATATCGCAAGGCCAGAGATTTCGAGGTCCGGTACTGGCGACCGAATCGCCTGCGCTCAGTTTTCGCGAAGTTGATCGGTGCAACCAGGGTTTCGGTCGATGGCTACTTCTCTCTAAATGCACAATTCAGCGATCTTCGGTTCCTGCCGAAGAGGTATCAAGCGGTGGTCCTTGCTTCAGAATTGCTCCGCAGAGCTAGTGAACAAATCCCGCAACTCTCGTACTTTGCAGATAGTCTCTATCTGTCATCGTCTAAGAGCTAACTGATCATGCGGCCGCGCCGACTCGCCACTCCGTCCCGGATAGCGCGGACGCCAGCTTTAGCAATTGCAGCACGTGATGACGCCAACTAAACTGCTCCGATCTTTGCCGCCCATTTGCCGACAACTTCTGCGCCAGATCGGAGGTAAGAGTCACCTGTGCCACGGCATCAGCGAGCGATTCGGGAGAAAATCGGGGAAAATATACCGCAGCGTCCTCGCAAACCTCCCGATGGACGGCCAAATCGCTGGCCACAATCGGCAGTTCGGAGGCCATAGCTTCTACTAAGGGATGCGCAAAGGTCTCCGTGTAAGCGGGAGTTACGTAGATGTCGCAAGAACGGTACACGTGATGCAGCAAAGAATACGGAATTGCCCCGAGTTCGACCACTTCGTCACGAATTTGAAGCTGCTCAATCAACTTGGCCGCGACATTCGGTTTGTACGGGCCGGGATTTTCTCCTTTCTGCAGCTTGCACGTAAGAAACAACCGTAACGGTCTCCCCTCCAGCTTGTTCCGGAGAAGTGGGATCGCACGCAAAAGCGTTTCGAAATTGCGGTAGTAATTGTAATGGCTCACAAAAAGCAGCCGTACTGCACTTTCGCTCCATTGCAACTTGCCCTGGACGCCTGAGGGCAGTGCCGACTGGTCTTGGAAAAATGTTACCCGATCAAAGCCGTGATGGATTGCCAGAACCGGCTTGTCGGTCCACTTCTGCAGTTCGTCTGCGAATGCTCGGCTCGGAGCCACCGTGCAGTCGGCCCAATGAAGGGATTTCTTGGCGAAAATTCCCTTAAGACGAGTGTCCAACCAAATCCCGTATTCGCGACGATCTCGAACATCGCGATAAAAGTGCTCCGAGGTATACAAGGAATTTCCACTGAGCAAAATTTGTGGCACCGGGCATTGACGAATCGCGAAATTGCCTGCCGAGATGACCACATCAGCTCCTGACTTTCGAATGATCCCCGGCAG
>Ga0137359_10003788_pt1 | contig 12305 bp, 11 predicted proteins | sample Mad1_40_16metaG_FD_108281 | JGI IMG/M metagenome (GOLD analysis project Ga0137359, IMG submission 108281) | Vadose zone soil microbial communities from Angelo Coast Range Reserve, California, USA - Mad1_40_16 metaG | ecosystem: Environmental > Terrestrial > Soil > Vadose zone | place: USA... | reverse complement strand
CTTTGACCTTCGAGATGTGCAATAATGTAGATGCTTCTACTACATACCATGATCGTCGAATGGGTCCACTCGAGGAGCAATAATCGTGTGCTCTACGCATTCGTCCTCGAACGGGTATCGACCATCATGCTGGCTATTCTACACGCTTTTACCTTTACCATCTCGTCAGTATCCGGGCAGGAAGAGAAGGCACTAGGCAATGCCTCGCTCATTCAATGTCAGTTCCATGTGTGGACAGAGCTACTCAAGCAGTCTTTTATGTACAAACAGTCGAGTCATGTGAGAACGAGTCACAGTTGAATCAGGATTTTCGTGCCACCAGTAATGTAGGGAGCGTTGGCAGGAGACGGGAACAGAATACCACATGATAAGTCAAACGAATCAAGTCCCAGGGGATTTTAGGCCCTCAGGACTCAGGACTTCAGGCTCATGGACTTATCGGAATAGAGTTTGGATCCAGCACCGCAGAAAATAGCTTCATCCCACCTCGCAACTTTGCCTGTAATTTGTGGACCTGTGGCTGAGGGCAGCTGAGTTTTGGCGCGTAGGTCGGAACGACAAATACAAAGTTCCATGGCCTATCTTGTGGTAGCGATTCCGAAAACTTCTTATAGAAATTCAAAATTTTCGCTGAGATGTCGTGCGTCCACGCTATGATTTGGAAAATATACAGTATGTTGTTGGTCATGATGAACGAATCGAAGCCGGCTTGGTTTCTCTTTAGCAGTATGTGGAGGACTTGAGGATCAATAGTCTTCAGATCACCATATATAGTTGTCTGTGTTGGTTGAATTTTGAGGGGAGATGATTGCACAGATGCATCTCCATGAGTGGACTTCCATGGACGATTTTGGTCAGGCTTCATGGAGAAGAGATTGAGGATGATCTTGTCCAGAAATATTTCGTGGACAATCTTTTCATACATCCAGCTGGCAATGACTTGTGCCGTGGGAATGCCTGAGAAGCAGTTGTACCACTTGAGTTTGTTTGTTTGGTCTAGCCTCTGGTAAAGGACCTGTAGCGCCTCCTCAACGACACCTGAAATGGGCACAACAGTCCCGCACATATATTTTTCATTCCCTACGTTGTTGGAATTTGAATCCATTTGTGGGACCTCCTCTGTCATGTGTCTGCGTCTAAGAAGGATAATGCGGTGGGACACGTCATCAATGTCTCCTTGCTGTTCATTGATGGCCTTCGCAATCTTTTCCACCATATCTAGTGAAAGATTATCGAGTGTCGCTTCAAAGAGGCTTCTATATTGCTTCAAACCGACCCCCCCCCTTTTAAGGAGTTCCAAGCAAACCCGGGGTGTGGGCCCATACTGATCATAGGCATCGCAAATAGCCACTTGCTTGTTTGTAAGTCCATAGATGGAGGAACTACACAGAACAAATGAGTTCCAAAAACGACGGTGGAAATGGATGAACCAACGCTTGAAGTATCTCCTTTTTACTCCAAGGGTTCATTATATAGACTAAAGGTGACGTATATTTGTGCAAACGTTTCCACCGCTTTGGTTGGTGCGATGTGGTAAAAATAAGAAGGTGTCTAGTCGTAGCCTCCATGAGATGAGATGGCATTCCACACAGGTCGTTGTCGGCATCAACCAATGTCCAAACACAGGTGATGAAATCGGCAAACGGTAAATTTTGGGGTTCAACGTAAACACCTTCCTTCACAAAGAGAATGCGCTGACTGCCACTGTACCAAATGATTGGCTTCCCCTGGCTGAGGCATCGACACAGCACATAACGATTCCAACAGGTTTTACCTTTCGGCAATGAATACTGGTTAAGGTAAGATAACACATACAAGACTCACCTATCCCCGGTTGACCTGTAATGACGAGCGAGCACGGTTGCCAGTCTTCTACATTCATGTCCAGATACTCCTTGCAGAGGTCAAAAAACCGGACAAACTCTTTCCGGACATAGATTTGACTTCCGACGCCTTCGATGCCAACATCGAGGATATAATCATAATCGTCAGTATCAATCGTGTCGTCTTCGTCTTCTTCTACAATCTCTTCATCCACATCCATTTTCTCGGATTTGATTTTAGATTGGAAGTTTTTAAAAGGCATGCCCCAAAATCGTCGATGCAGAAGAGAGAATTCCTGAGTTTCATCGAGCTTCTGCCATGGGACCATATGACGAGGAATAATTGAAGAATAGGACGAAAGTGGGAGAGTGGGCTGAGACATGGTGGGTTGAGACATGGGTTGAGCAACTGAGGAGGATGGTAGGTTCGGATGACATTGATTCGACGACGTCATGATTCACGACTAACAACTCCCGCCGATGACCGGCGATGAGACCCCTAGCCGCTACTTTTACTTGTTGTAGCATTTTTTCGCTTCCTTCACTAGCGTCACCAGACACCAGGGCCACCTGGAGGTAAACATGGCTGAGTTGGTTACAGCGGCCGACTGTTACAATGATGAAAAAGTAAAGTAATGATATGGGAAGGTCGTGAGTTCGAGCTTCATTGGGGCAGGGGCAGTAAAACTTTTTTCGGCGCACCGCACAAACTAGTAAAATTTTCCTTTTTTTCCGAATCTTTCCGGCCCCTGCCTACTAATGTCCACCTTGTATGCTTCAAGCCACTGTGAACCACTGAATTACTATTCATGCTCTGGTCACCTGGACAATTCCGAGTCGTTCTTGATCATATCGTTCTCACGTGTGGAGCTGCTGATAGCTTAAGATTTGTCTGGAATGTCATACGTAGAGGATTGACTGGGTTGTTAGGAACACTGCAGAGGTTTGATTGGATTGTCGATAATTACTCTCAGGCCTGCGATCGATACAAATCTGAGGAGTGAGAGTTGTCACGTTTTGCTGAAAACTTACTGTACTTGGGTTCACATGGTGGCGACTTGTCGACTTGTACTCTGTCAGTACCTTCGTCTTCAGCACGCCTTTTTTTCGCTTGTGGCCGGTCTGATTGTCACTCTCACCGCTATCTTTCTTTTCTGTTTGAATACTCTCCTGCACTGGATCGGCAAATAAGGAAATCTTCGCTGCCATCACAGTCTTGGCTTTCCATGTTGAGGCAGCACTCTGGCAAACTGGGTTGTGGGCGTTGTTGTTTCTTGATATACTGCAGACGTCTCAGAAAGGGCAGCACTGATGCAGAATGTTCACATATAAGATCTCAAGAAGCGCATCGTTGAGGTGGATCGGCATTCAGAAGATCATAGAAGACGCCACTTGTCGATTAGGAACAACATGAGGTATGTTCTCGCTGTACTTGAAGATTGTCGCCTTTTTTCAGGAGTAACTGGACATGTAGCATGAGCGATCTTCACGGTTCATCGTCTTCTCATTTTGGTAACATTGTTGCCCGCTTGTGGCACACATCATCTGGAGGCCTCGAGGCAGTCAGACTACTTGAATCGGTTCTTCCCTGTCCGGAAATCACGCTGGGATAGATGTGAATGCGTTTAGGGTGCACATTTACGAGATGATTGCGTGGATGTGGAAGCAGTTGACACGTAACGGTGAGTCAGAGTGTTACATATTTGTGGTATTGTCCGCCAGTGGGCACCTGAATGCGCAGAGGCCAGAGGACATCAACACGGCTGCACCTGAGGCGAGTGTTGCCCAAAAGGTGAATCCGATCCAGAATGAATGTATTGCGTAGACCGAATATATGCTGAGAAGTCGTTTGAGCCCAGAAGAGTGCCACTGACAGCGGGAGACGGCACGCCAGCCAGCTCGAGAACGCTTGCTTCCGTGTTTGAACTGGGGCCATCTAGGAATGGCACACCACTTGCGTATTACTTGCAGCGAATGCCAAATCTGTAAGAGTCTGTCTGGTCTCCTCTGGCCTCGTGCGTCAGGTATGTTTGTTCGGGTCCAACTGCTCGTCGATGGCCCGTGGTTCGAGGAGAACGTTCAACTTGGACCTTGCCATTCTGGGGCATCTTGTCTGCAGTACTGGAAAAGTCCATTCAGGGTAGATGGCCTTGTTGCTGGCCCCATCCCGGCAGTTCCTTGCGCAGGTTGGGACTTAACCGAAACCGAGTGCTGATCATTGTTATTCTGAGCGCTCAGGCGGCCTCAAAGGGAACCCGCGGGGTCTTTGCAGTTATCATGTCAGAGGCGTGGTGGGCGGGATTCTTCTTACCAAACGCCCCCCCTTCTCTCGTTTAAAGACCTCCTGGCTCGCGACATATTCTCCTTCGGCACCTCTCCTTTCCTTTCAACTTACGCTCTTTTTATTTATCTACTTTACACCCCCGAGCGACTTATTTCGACATTCACTTGCATGCCCTTGCCTCAGCCGCCCTATCCTTCCTTCACCTGGGTCATGTCTTCGCCACAGTTTGCCGTTTCTGACAATACGCGGCTTCCTGCCTATCGTTCCTCACACCTTAGTCGCTTCCATCCATATCCCCGCAATCAACCAACCTCCCACCAAGAACGACATATGGTACACTTTCGTGTTACACCACTTCTTTCTGTTTGACATTTCACTCAGACCACCGTCGACTATCGTTTCTCCATCCCACCTCCACGCTCTCTTCAGGTTGTGGAAACTATGGCGGTAAGTGCTCTTGTTCGATACTATCATAACGTTGTGTCGTCAACAACGCACCGGGTTGTCAAGCCCTCAATAGCCATAGAAGACACCAGAAAAGTTGAATGCAAGTCGGAAACTTCCACTGTGGTAGCCGAGTCCATTTTAAGGCGAAAGAAGTTAAAGACCGCCGCTAGTCGACTTTCTGTACGAGGGCACGGCTTTCCCTCCTTCTGAGCCGCCTTTGATGCCATCTCTCACAGGCCGTCATTGTCACGATACGACGCATGTATCGTGGAACGACGGTGAAGCAAGCTGAAGAGAAGTTGAAGTTTGACTTGATGAATTGAGTACATGCGCCTTGTCGCCCGTGCTTAATGAATCGCGCGCTCCAGAATTTCCTTCCTGGATATTGCAGTGTCTTCCCTGGTTGCAAATCCGGTTGATCTGGTGGGAACTTGTATTCGTACCGTCTCGAGGATGGATATCTTCTCTGTACCCGTATTATTGAAACCCTAGAACGACTAGTGCGAGTCACTGGAGGTTTGCCTGATATATGCATGCAAGCGTTTAGGCTCCGAGCCGGATGTAGTGATACCTACATCTCGCCGAAGGGTTCGCAGATTGATGATCGTGGTGACTTGTATTCATGTTGCACTCATTCGGACTGCCGGGGCCTTAGACTATAGAAACACACCGTGGAGGTGGGGGGGACCCGACGGGGAATGATATGATATGATTGCTGTCGCTGAAGACTGTGATATTTGGCCGTGATAAAGGCGACAAAGAACATGCGAAGTAGATGTGAGGATGTTTAGGCTTCGATTCACGTTTGGGACTGGCAAGATATGAAAGTAGGAAATGATGAAAACTAGCCGAACGTGATAATGAACGTTATCATACTTGTGTCAAACTAGGAACGAGTTGAAAGTCGGGGTGAGTCGCGGAGGGGACGAAGCGCGACGACGGATAAAAACTCACCTATGAAGACGGAGATAGGGAAGGAGGGTCATGCTAGAAAGCATTACTGAGTCTTCATGAAATTTTGGTCTCGTATGCGCTGTCTATTCTCCTTCCTCAGGCGGCGCTTTTCCGCTGTTCCACCAGGCCCGTCATCTGGGAGCTCTGCCCTGTCAAGCAACTTCCACAACCAGGGCGGATACTCTTCGTCGGGGAGGGCAAGTACAGGTGGCTGGTCCTTCAGATAGTTCAAACCGACGAGAACGGTGTTTGGTGGACATGAAGACCGCGTAGCTGCGCTTCGCAGGAGTTTCGAGCTGACGCTTCAAAGGTGTTACTCACCTCCTGTCGAGAGAACTCTGGCTGTCACCTCTGGCGCAACCTTGGGTGCAACGGCCGTAGCTTTTGATGCATATGAGCGCACATAGAAAACACGAGGTGTCCGGAGGACGTGTAAAGATAGCATGGGAAATGGTAGACAGTCCCCTCGACGCGCTTGACGCGTGGGGCTTGAGAACTCAAGCGCTCGCTACCTAATACGGCAACATATCGCATTTCGCAAACCCGGGCATCATTACAGAACAGATCAAACATAACAACTACGCCAGCGAGAGATGACCCTCCTCACCGTCAAGAGCGACCACTCTCTACACTAGGGCCGTGCTCCCAGACCCGATCCAGCGGCACACTGTCGTCCCTCCTCCCCGTTTCGTGGAGGAGCTCCACCTCTGCTTCGCTTCTGGGCCGCTCAAGAGAGTGTGACGCTCCATTCTCCTCGAGGTGACCATGAGTAGGAAGTGATGTATCTAGGCGGTGTATCCTTGGAGCGTACGGCTGGTGAGATAATGCGTGGGAGAGGGAAGGATAATAAAGTCTGTAAGCAAAGTAGGCGGCCAGGACACCAAGACATGAGCCAGCAAGGACATCCTGCCAGTGGTCTGCGGATAAAGAAAAGGTGAGTCCAGCGGGCGCAAAGACTAACAGGAAACGGCACCAACGTCGGTAGTCCATGGTACGGCTGATAGCAACAAGAGCAGCCCCGAAAAGAGGGAAAACAGAAATCCAAGCTTTGGGCTGGAAGCCTAGGTCAGCCGAGTGATGTTACTCACAAAACTATTTTTGGAAACAAACCGCATGCCCCCGCGAGTCGAATAAATGCAACTTCCCAGCAATATATAAGGACAAGAAGGCTAATCCAGCAAATGATACTGAAGAGCATATCAGCACGTCTTGATTCTTTTTGAAGGATTAAAGAATATCTCACAGCTTGAATGCCCACTCGGGAAGCTCCTAAAACCGTCGTTCAAGATACTTTTGTTAGATTGATGGCATATTGCTGCAGAGGAGAGACCAAAAGGTGGGTCGACCGTGCCGGCGTCTGGCTGGCAGCGGTCGATAACGTCTAAGCGAGGCTAGTCGGTCAGTCAAGAAAGTGCGACAACAACCCATAGCTTCACCTGGGCGTGGACGGCCAACCGTTACCTTGACAACCTGCGTGAAAGCGCCAGCAAGTGTGACGGATAGGACAACTGTGGAGGGAAACACGGTGAGGATACATGAACATTCAGCATAGGAATTGTGTCGTACGACCAAGAGCGCTGCTGTGTGCATCCCAGAGCGTGCGTACAGTAAGGAGGTTGATAATCCACTGCAGAAGCAGCGGGGCTACGAATGCAATGAGATAGAGGGCTAGATTCTACTGAAACAATGAAAAGAGGGAGCGATTACGAGTTGACTAGCACGCACAGGAACCCTTTCATGTACGGCGTATCTACGAGACGGCGAATTAGTAAATTGTGCAGCAGGTTGTATTGTCAAAATGCTCGAGCACTCACGGATGGCGCAAACTTGACTCAAATCAGTATAGTTCCGAGGAGAAAAAGCATGTTACATACGAGGTATCTGATACAGAGAATTCGCGCTTGAAACCATCTACTTTGTCAAGAAAAAAGAAGGCGACACTGACGATGCCATCTGCGATTCGAGCTGCGACGACATACAACAAAATGGAGGTACGCACCCCAGTGATATGGTGAGAATCCTAGGATCTCGTCAATTTCGCTTGCCCTTGATGGGACACATGAAATGACGCACCAGTCGAGTGAATAGGAATAAAGCAATTTAATTCTATGGTTGTGTGGAGAGGGCATCTTGTTGGTGGGTCGTGCGTGGCGATAGACGGTTTTATATATGAAATAAATTGGTGCGGCCAAGGCACAGGTCTATTCAACCATGTCTTCAGCTTCGGACTTTCAGTGGTCTCAAGGTGAGATGGTCCAACAGTGCACCACCCGATAATCTATCCTATTAAATGCTCAGAGTACGACTCTACGCTCGAACGCATCTCCTCAACTGATGTACTCGAGTTCGGCGTTTTTCCTTCAATCCAACAATCGTTTTCCCACTAACACACGATTCCAGTGTAGACTGGTCCAAGTTACGCGATATCATCAAATACAAAATTAACCAGGTATTCTCCTGCCCCCTCGAGGTTACACACGCCCATCTCACTTTCTTCCCGTTAGAACTTCGCCGCCTTTCTCGCCGACACACACTGTCACAGAACATCCTCCATTTATGTCCCACCGTTTTCCCCGTCCCCGTCCACTAACGGAGGCTTAAAATTGCCCCCATTCACATCGCGTGAGCGCGACGAATCGAATCCAAATGAAGCACCAAAGGCCGAATACTCGGCCGAGGAAGCTGCAGCAACAAAGGAAACACTTTTTTCACAGTTAGATGGGTTTGACTCGTGAGCCCCGTCCTTTTCTGGATTTACGACGTTTTGATCACATGCGTTCAAGTGCGCCATTCACGATTCAGCGAATTGCCGATCTCTGTGCGCGTCCTAGAGAGAATTACACTGCACTCGGGAAATACTGTCGCGCTTTGGAGAAGTCGCTGTATGTGACGTCTACCTGGAACTCCTTTCCTCCTTTGCCATCGCAGCCGAAAGATACCATAGGCGTTGTGGCCGCTCGAGTTGGCCTTTTGTCGACTTCAGTCCCAAGCACACCCCTTTTCTCACCCATTTCGTTCCTACACGATGACGCTAGGCGCTCTCGCTCTCGCAGTCCACCGCCGTCGCCCTTGAATCTCAACGGGACCGAGCACAGTGGGAGCGTTCCTCTAGACGCAGATCCATTGAGTATTGAACCTAGGGAATTGGGTCTTGTGGACGAACTTGATGACCCGAACCCTGGACACCTTAGCGACCGACCGACAGCACTGACATCTGTAACGAGCATTGGAGGTAGCTCGGGTGCTATTAGCCTCGAAGATCGATTTGTTCGGGCATCCGACCACGTGGAGGACGAACGGGACTCGCAAAGGCAGAAGGAAGATGATAATTTGACAGACCCTATGCTAGACGAGCGAGATGGTGACAAAGAAAATAAAAGTTAGGAATTGATTGTATCGTCTAACCACCAAGTAGATAGTTATCACACTCTCCAGTCCTCGTATCATGAATAATCGCGTTTAATTTTCTCCAGCGTGGCAATCATACGCAAGCGCATGTCAGGCTGACCACGTCCCCGAGCGTGCTTGGGGCCACTCGTACTGGCTTCTCGACTTCGCGAAGAAATTTCGTTAGCAGTGCGGGTCTTTGGGTGGCGCAAAGGACGTGACTTGTGGCGATGCAACGATGCAGGCGAATATGCCTGCTTCTGGAGTTCTCGTAAAGACGAGCCAACACTAGGAACGTCTTTCTTTTGTTCTCGCGGCGTCTCCTGGTCTTGTTGGACAGACACTGACGGCTCTTGTTCATTGTCGGAGCTTCCTTGTATGTGATCTTCATCACCCATGGATGCGTTCCGCTCTTCGAAGGTTTGGGTCGACATATGGGGTTGGGAAGGAATACCTTCCCTGTGCTTTTGAGATTTCCATTTGGATTTGATCTTTCGTCTGATAACCCATTCCTTTTTCAATTTCTTTGCTTTGACACAAAATATTTAATACGGGCCCTGAATGAGGGGCATAGATTTGAACATACCTCGCTGTTGTGGAATATATCGATGTTTTCTCTTTGTACCCTTGACGTTTTCCATGACTCGTTGCCTCGGCTCACGCAAAATAACTTATCGAGGCACTTAAAATCTACGATGACGTAATCCAAAGCCTGAGTCATAAGGCAAGGATGCCCTTTTCTTGTTTCCTTCCACAACCGCCATCATCGACCTCAACTCGATTTTCATCACTTATTTTCTCTCATCGCATGAGCGTGCAGAACCTCAACACTTTCGGTTCGTATCATTCCCCTTGCCCTTTATATCTCCTCATTGGTCTCTAGATCCCTTCGCCGACGCCGCCGACCCGCTCGCAGCCGAGGAGCCTGGAAGGCAGAGCTACATCCACATTCGCATTCAGCAGCGAAATGGGCGCAAGACTCTGACAACTTTACAAGGTCTTCCAAAGGGTAAGCAAATCCTTTCTGTTGGACCCTTGTGGCGGTGCTCAGTCCCAACAAAGAGTATGACTCGAAGAAGATTTTGAAAGCTTTCAAGAAGGTACATATAATCTGGCTGTCGGATCACTCGTTCTTGCCGCTGAATATTGTTGACTATCAGGAGTTTGCCTGCAACGGCACCCTAGTGGAAGACGAAGAGATGGGACAAGTGATTCAGCTTCAGGGCGACCAGCGAGCGAAGATATCCACCTTCCTTACGGAAAACGGTATCCCGCGTGCTTCAATCAAGCTGCATGGGTTCTAAGAGCGGAGTTCGACGATGATGCATTTTGCCTTGGACCGGCTTGATGCTCTTCGAGACCTCTGCCGTCATAGCACGACTTATTGTACTTCTGCGATGTTTTGTTACTTTGTGTCACCATCGCCGTTCTTAGTTGGTGTGTACTATTATCTACAATTGTGGTGCTGTTGTTGTGATTTAGAATTCTACTGTCTCCGTGAGACGATATAGACAAATACTATTTGGATTGCTATCACGATATAAGCATCGATCCTTGTCATCCTATCAGTATTGTGGTCATAAGCTGGAGTGGTGTGTAGTACTATCACCACATTATCAGATCGAAGGTCGCGGCTACGAGGCAGCAGAAATTGCACTCGTCATTCGGTAGTTCAGTCGCCTCAGTATCCGATAAATGTGAGCTATTTGATCTTGTCAAGGGGCCTATTGAATCCTCCACGCCTGAATGCAGGACGTTTGCATCAAGCAGAATTGCGGAGGCGGGTCTCAGCAGGACACACCTGTTCATGTATTGTCTCCAAGTTCGTGGCTTCTTGACGTTGGTCGCGCCATCTTGGTTCCCTTGAACGTGGTGACCCTGGAAAGCGTAAGGAGGTTGGCCATGAAGGAAAACAAAGAGAATTCGAGGAATATTACTTTGGTGGACCCGAAGCCTGTCATCCCCATGATTGCCGACATATCCTCATCGTCATTGTTTACGGCATCCATCTCTTCGCCCTCCTCGGCCTCGCCCTCCTCGTCAGTCCGCGCTGGAGTTAATATGCGAGAAGTGGGGGCCGACGACTGCCCTGGAGAGGTATTAAGGCATAGCGTTAATATCAGTCGGAGACGTGAGGCCACACCTTGCAATTGTGTCGGCTTTCCTGTCTCTCGGTGTTCGGAATCCGTCCGAGTGTTGTTCCACTGGCCTTCCCTCGGTTCACGCTCATCGTCTCTGACCTTTTCGTTGTCCCTTCTGTCCCTGTCCTGTTGGTCGCGTTCTTTCTCTCCACCCCTCCGACCTGATTCCCGTCGGTCATCGCGACGACGGGGGCCACACGAATCCCTATCTCGCCTATCCTCATCCCTGTCTCTTCCGTAGTCCCGCCTATCTGTAAGAATAGTTGTACCGTTGTGGGTACGACCAGAGATGAGCGAGTATTGATGTATTGATACCACACGCATACCTTGTCGCCTTGGGTCTGTGCTGCCCCTTCTTGATGGACTGCGCGACCGACTGCTCCTGCGCCGCGGATAGCGGTTCCTCTCTCTATCTTTGTCCCTGTCCCTGTCGTCTCGTTCCCAGCTCCTATCACGTCGCCTATGGTCGTACCGCGAGGACATGTTGCGGTGGAGGTTCAACGCGTAAGATCAGATCACGTGTGAAGACCACACAGAAATGTCGGCGCTCGACTCGAGCGCCGCCCCTACACGTTCACACCCATGTCTGCTGTTGGTGCAGTCCGAGGCTTGGGTACAGCAAAGGGTTTCTCTTTACCCAAAGGTGGGTTTGGCTTAATATACCACATTCGTTCTGCTCATCGGTCATTTCTTAAGGTCATTCGAATCTTCATGTCAAACTTACTGGCCTGCCCCGCACAACCATCCCAGCGGATATCACCCGTTTACTGGGAAAGAATAAAGTACACCAAATAACGAAAGGTATTGCGAAATATCTGCTGTGCCACTAGCCTCATCGACGTCTTGTCGTAGTCGCTCTCGTGTATCGGCGATTCGAGCCCACGGGTCGCGCTTTCCTCACGCTCTCCCAGCCATCTGCCCTCCCAAAGGTCCTCTCGTCCCTCAAGCAGCTGAGGTTTTTCGCACACCCATTGAAACCCAAGACCACACCGCCTCCCTCTGAGACTAGAATGCGCTCGCGCGGGCTGAAAGGGCGCGAAGAGGCCTCGGAGCGGTCCATCGTTACTGGCAGTGGGAGTCAGGGCGGGATTACCGACGGTGGGAGGAGCGTACTGCTCTCTGGCTTGCCTGGAAAGATCTGGACGGAAAGTGTGCGGAGGTTTTTGAAGAATTATAAGCTCATGGGTGGCCAAGCAGAGGTAGTCAAATTGGAAATGTGAGTTCGACACAACGTCTTGGTCATTCGATTGACATGACCCCATCATACAG